>WNFO01008921.1_pt1 | contig 14102 bp, 16 predicted proteins | sample 5400251 | NCBI WGS metagenome assembly WNFO01 (sample SAMN13153354, study PRJNA577476) | soil metagenome | isolation source: 100 cm saprolite under Madrone tree | place: USA:California | collected 2016-06-14 | reverse complement strand
GCCATTGGAATAGGATGGGGACCGGGGGGAAAGGCCATGGTCGATTGCAGTGGACGATGCGACGGGGTTGAGTAGCTCATTTATGGAGGTTCGCTTGTGAGCATGAGGGTCGTGGACAGACCCATTCATCGCTGGTGGGCAGGGCAGGGGAGTCCAGTGTGTTTGCACAGGCAGGGATGAGGGGAGTAGGGTGGGAGGCAAGACTATAAGGGAAGCGAGAAGAGGAGGGGCAGAGACACGCTCGAAACGCTGAGTTTAAAGGGCGATATGTTCTCCGCTCTGAGAAGAGTGCAAACATCAAATGATCACATCGAGTCAAACTTCGCGCCCACTCAGCGTGGCGCCAACGTGTTACACTGCCTCATTCGCGGCGGCGTGCGAGGGCATCAAGACGGAGCGCGTTGCGAGCATCATTCACGGTATCTCAACTACCCGGCAGCGCTGAGCTTTCGATTCAACAAGCGATCCGCTCACCGACAGCGACTGCCAACGGGAACGACCGACAAACCCTACTTTGACAATTGACGAACAGGATCCTTCCGCTGACAGTGCGTGAAGAACTAATCCAGCAAAACATGTGCCTACAACAACAAAATACCCAAAATGAAAGCCCAGGTGACTAGTCAGAATTGGTCCCGAAAAACCCGGCGACCTTCAGATACCATAATGAAAGTATGGGGGGGACCCAGGGTGATAGGACTCCGAAGATCGCCCAGTGCCATCATTGCCCAGCTGATTCAGATGATTGGGATTGGGGGCTGGCAGCCTGGGCTGCTGTTTCCTCGGCCCGCGATCTTACGCCCTCCACATGCGCATGAGCTGATTGGATGGAACTTTCCGCATATGCTTAGAGCAGATCGGACCGTGTGAGTCAGTTGTTTCAAGGTTTACCCTAACGCCCATCAGGCTTACCGGTGGCGCCGGAAGTTACGGTATCTATAATTCACTTATCAACCCCAGGAAGGAAGGAAGGCTCGTGACGGAAAATATCACCTTTTGTATTCCCACCGAGAGCTACTGATTGATCGGTCACTTGGACATGTGAAGAGGACAAATTTTCGGGACCTACCGTGATTCAGTTCCAGGGATCTGTTCAACGCCTCCTCAATCGAGCTGAATGATTTGTACACGAGTGAAGGTGTGGAGTTGTCCATATGAGCTAGGTCATCTGAACCAGGCTTTGCAGATCCTGGACTTGCTGTGGAGACCGCTCCAGACACCACTGGCTGCGATAAAGGCCGACTGGGGGAGGGAGAGACCCTCCCTTCAGGCATGTGCAACCGGCGCGCAATGTTCTGGGCTTGAACTGTCTGACCCGCCGACACGGACTTCACAAAGTCCGGCCGGCTGTCCGCAAACATCTGCAATGCCTTGATAGAGCCCCACTCTATGATCTTGTTGTTGAGCCATTCGAGAGAGACAGGCTTTGTCAAGAAGTCATTGCATCCGGCCGCTAGCGCAGCCACCCTGTCAGATTGTAGTGATGACGCGGTCAAGGCCACAATAATGACAGATGAACGAAAGGGGCTCGACGACATGCGGGAATCGCTCGAAACATCCGACGGTGTGCGCTGACCGTCCGTCTGGGGAGTTCCAGGATATCCCTGGGATGCATTCAGTTTCTCCAATCGGCGGATCTCCTTGGTCGCGGAGATGCCGTCCATGACAGGCATTTGAATATCCATCTACGGAACCGCGCTCGTTCGTGAGAGTAAGTGCTACTTGGGCGGGGCCGCACGCACCAAAATAAGATGAAATCGTCCGCTTCTCCACTTTTCAACAGCCTCTTCCCCATTCTTAGCCACATCGTACTTTATCTTCTTTTTCCTCATAAATGTAGAAAGGAGTGTTTGATTGATGGGGTTATCTGCGCAGTCTTACGTGGGAGAACCTGAAATTCAAAGGAGATACACACCTTCAACAATGAGAACGCTGATAGGCGGGACGATGCTCGGCTCTGTGGGCTTCGACTTCCTCATCGGAGAAGGGGACGTAGTCTTCTCAGCTTGTGAACGACGGCTTCCCGAGTTCCATCTCGCTGGTGTTTGTTTAGCGCCCGTCGGTGGCGTCCGTGGGGTTGAAGGTGGGGAAGCTGTCTTGCGTATGACTTCGATTGTGCCAGTCCTCTTCGCTACCTGCCGTGCGCCCGGAGAAGTCCCGGTATGACCCATTCCAACTGTCGCGGGTACCTCGCTATCGGGGATTGCCGCCATGGGTGTCACCGTGCTTGATCGTATGGGGTCAGGGGGAACCTGAGTCACTGAGGTACACCGCTGTTGGACCGGAGTAGGAAGACTTAGAAAGGTGACACCCCCTGCCGGGCGCGTCCGCTCTGCTGAATCTGAGTGCCTTCGGCTGCTACGTGAATAAACCGTGTGCTCAGCGCTCACACTATGTGAGCTCGGCCGAGAGCCACGAGCACGGGGCGGGTGAAAGAAAATACCCGCTGGTTGGCCGTTGGGACTCTGTATGACCAGCCCAGAAGAGGGGGATGAGCCCATTTTCTCTGCAGCCTCAGCAAAATAGTCCATCCCTTCGGTCAACCCTAACGGCGAAGGAGGCAATGTGAAGGCATCGGGTGTTGGCTCGACGGCGGCCTTTGGAGAGCGCATTGACTGATGGGAGTAACCACGTGGGCTGCTGCTGGACGGTCGGGACGTTGGTGACTTAGGACTGAGGTTCTGGTGGAAGTAAGAAGCTGCGGGGTATAACCCAGGGCTAATGGGCGATGTTGCGATGGGGGAGAAGAAAGGGTCTACTATTGGTTTAACTATAGCCGTGTGCAGCGCGGTGAGAACACGTCGCGGGCCAGCAGGTTTCGGGATGACGACAACCTCTGGCAGACGACTTGTGGTGCCAAGGTTCGGCCCGAGTACAGACTGTAAAATTCCTTTCACCGACTTGAAATTGGCCAGACTGGTGAAGTGAACGATGACAGCTGCATTTCTCGGTGATGAGGGGGTTGAGGAGTGCCCTATGGAGCGAACAACTTGCGGAGAGGACCGTGGCCTGTGGTTGGCAGCGAGGTTCGGCCGCTTGCGTGAGAATTGAAAAGAATGAGGCAGATCTACACGAAACTTTCGAAGATGTTCACGAAGCACCGAAATATCGTCATCAATCAAGATAAATGAGGGGAGCTGATTGGGGGCCTTGGGGGTTTGAGGAGTGGAGGGTGGTAAATCTTGTTCATCAAGTGTCTGGAGAATGGAAGTAGCACCACGAGATTCACTAGCAATAGGGGGATGCTCAACAGACGGAATGTTCGCCACATCTGAACCTTCAGTGTCCGAATCAGATGACGAATGACTGACATCAAGCCCCCAGGAGGTCAGATAGCTTGTCAGGTGTTGCGCGAATATTCCCGCTGCATCTGCATAAAGAAACACCTTTTTTCCCTTCAAAGAACCAACAAACTGGGCAAGATCCTCGAGGGTAGGTTCTTCAGATAACCTGAAGTCGGGGTAAGCGTGAAGAATAGGGTCGTTATCGGATAGGATGATGGCGGGATTGACGACAGCAGGTGAGCCACGATCAAAAGTCATAGATAGTTTGCAGATGGAGGTCGTGTCTGTCAGCTCGCAAGTAAGAGAAGCACTAGTATGCTGCACAAGTCGGCGGAGAATGTGAGATTCCAAGGCTGGTTTTCTGCGGCCGGGAATAGTTCCGGAAAGGACAGGAGGAATTTTTGCAATATTATGTGCAAAGGTGTGGGTGATCTGAAAGGTGCAACGTAGAGGGAGATCCGGATCAGGACTGGAAATAGCATCGGCAGGTTCTGTAGCGTCCATAGGGATTTCGATGACAGTGGATTCCACTGCCTCTGGTGATACAGCGACAGGGGCAACTAAGAAAAGGCCAATTTGGACACAGTCGCCGCCATGAGCTGTGGCGAGGATTTGACGTACAATCTGTGCGAAAATAAGAATAGAATGTAAACCTTGGGAGTAATGACTGACGTGTGACAAAGTGTAACTGATCCCAATCTCATCCCCCTTCACCGCGATGTGCTTCATCCCAACATCGCCGTGGTATAAAACGAGGTCGACGCCGACGCCAGCAGCCATACCGCTTAGGGCATCGCCAACACCCTGTAACGTTTCACCAATATCAAAGTCACGCGCAGAGCTCTGGGGCGCCTGTAACGCGGCATCCGAGATCGCGGAGTTATTAGAGTCCACATTGGTTGTTTGATTAGAGGAGTCGCACTGGCACGAGGAAAGTGGAGCACCGAACGCGGCCATATTAGTGGACATGTAATTTAGGCTCTTCATCACAGTGAATAGTGCTGTAATGGAAGGGGTAGGAATAGGCAAGGCACAGGCGGAGAATTGCTCTTTCGCGGGGTCAAACACCTGCGGGGGAGACAATTGAAGAAGAGTCTGTATGATCATCTGAACAGAGTCCGCCAACTCCAGCGATAACTCGCGAAAATAATTCATATCGGAGGATGGCTGCATGGAGGGAGGAAAGGAACTGGGTGGAAGTACTAGTAATGGAGGTCGCTGGGGGTTCTTCAGGTACCCGATCTGGGATGGCAAGGGCACGGAGAATGCACGCGATAGCCGATGGAGGGGGGAGGCCTGGTCCAATGGGTTTTTGTCCAGGTTGAGTCGATTGGTAGGAGTGGTGAAGTCTGATTCCTCTGAGTCATCCCCATGCACCTTCTTCCCGGCTCCCGTGCTCCACCGTCTGGTTTTAACGCTCTTCTCCCCAGCCTTCTCTTCTGATTCGTGTTCGTGTTCGGAGGGAACGGAATCCGCATCTGAGGAACTGAGGGAAATGTGACGATCGGCTAGAGACGGAAGGGACGGGGCGGGACCCGCGTCTTCAGGCCACGCGAAACCGAATTTGCCAGAAGGAGGAAGGTCCAGTACCACGGAATCCTGAGGGGTGGACTCGTCACTGGCGCCGGGAGTTACTGTTGGTAGACGGACGGTAGGGATACGTGGTGCAGTGGACATGGAAGATTGACGTGGTGTTGTTGGTAGCTGAGGGTATTCCGAAGTCGCTGAGCAGATCCCACCGGGAATTGAAGCGGGGTGAGGAACAACCCCACGATGGCGAGGGACAGACCTATATCGAGTTGAGTTGAATCTGTTTCTATCGTCGGGAGTCTTATTATCTCTGGCTGGCAACGCCCTCGGCCTCTGTCTTCCATCCTCTCTCCTCGCCCATTTCAGCTCCCCTTTGCAACTTCCATGTTCTGGCCAGTGTCAGTGTCTACAGGGCGGCTACTATGACCCCCCTCGGCAGATTCACTTCCAAATTGTTCCGCGCTGCGTCTATTGCGCAATTTCCCTTTCAAGTCGTCAAACGTGACTTGAAAACATGAAGAGGACTTCGAGTACATCATCCCCGTGTTTTCAATACACGTGGTGATCCTCGGACAGAACAGTGGGTAACGGTACAACTAACTGCTACCGCACGTGCAATCGGCTCGGTCAGCCACGGTCACTTGTCTGAACGTGGAACGTGCCAGCCTGCCCACTGCCCTAGACCTATCAAGCCGTGGAAAAATTTAATACCCCGCACGTACGCTCACTGACCAAACCCGTGGAAACCTTATTGTGCGACGTGGCCTCCGCACTAACGTCTGACATGAAGAACACAAACCTGCTAGTTCAGAATCGCCTGCCGCAGACAGGCAGATAGCCGCAAACCGCCGCAGGAGTCATCGATGGACCTTGACAAATGCTTCGGACCTCCACGTTAGAAGATATTCCATCCCATTTTGGTCGGCGCAACAATGTCATGTTTGCCCAGCTCCTGAATTCTTCCGACGAAGGTCCTTGTGCGTTTTGTCTCAAAACCTTTCACCAATATGTCAAGCCTGGGATGTGGCTAGCCGGCAGTAATGCGGGGGGTGACTGAGGTGCCACGTATTGGACGAGTTGGAAGCTTGAATAATGAGCTTGCTCCCTCTCTTGTTGCTCTGACCGTCTGACGTTTACCTTGTCGAATTGGCACCCAATCACTCTTTCTCGGCCTCTTCCCGTCTTCACACCGTACTGTATATCACAGCGGAATGGTTTCATACCAGATCGGTGGGTTTTCCAACGGCTAGCCCCTCAAGCCCCTCCGCAGATGAAGTTTGTCACAGAACTAGCGTTCCGCACCGGCCCAGCGTGTGATACAGGAGGACCAATACGGTTGCCTTGCAAGCGCCTGCGTTTCGCCAGCGATGCCTTGCTGCTGCTGATTGATCTATTTTTCATTCCCGGCGGCGCTCCACGTCACTAAGCTTTACTGCGCATCATGACTGGTCATTACAAACCGGGCTTTCCTCGGAAATTATGTCCACGCCTTGTATGACCATCCCTGTTACGGCGTAGTGCCATGTCCGGACTGCACGCTGGGATGCACGCTGAGGGGGCATGGACGGCAGTAAGCGTAGCAGATCTCAGCGTTGCGGGGTTGGTTTCCCGTTCGCCAAGCTAGCGTCCTGGGACCAGAAACATGTTTGATGCACGGCCTTGCCATACATATCTATTAGATCTAAGGTTCGATCCCACTTCCCATCAGAACAAAACCTCCTTGTAGACCCCAGGGGCTAATACAATACTAACGGGGACACCAATTTCGCGCAGGACCTACCATTCAGTCACTCCGGATTTTTCACACATCACTACAAACTTAATGCCCCTGTACCTTCTGGTTAGCATGCACCAACCTAGTGAATTTGATTTTAATAATTATGTTGTGTAGTTTTGTGATTTGACGATAACCGATAACCGTGATGATAAGGTTGCACACGAGGCCTGAAACATTAAACGGCTGAACACCACACTATAGTTCATCCTACTTCACAGAATTATATTTTGGATGATTCCGTGAAATCGTATATCACAATAACCAGATTAACGCGATTTCTCTTGAACCTTACGTCACCAAATATCACTTCAAAGTGCCGAGCATACCAAGCGTGCGATACATAGAAAAACTGAGGTTGAATGAGTCGTGGCTGTGAGTGAACACTGAGTTATGAATAACAATGTACGTATGTGAGGAATTAAGTGCAAAGAACCAGACGACGGGTTCGCAATGAGACGGTGAATGAAAGAGGCACTTGCTACTAATGGTCTGCGTTGCGTGCGGAAGCAAGCATACCACAGTATTCAGTACTGCAGTTCAACATCACCCTCAGCCACCAAATCCATGTCGTGATAGCTGACTTTCTTCCCAGCTGCTGCGCGGGGGTCCTCCTTTGCATCTGGGGGGGGCGGAGGAGGGGGGCCGCCGGAATCGCCTCCGCGTGTGCTCCTACGGTTACTCCCACCCCTACGTCCGTGGGACTCATCGCTCAGCGGTTGGTCAATGCTGACAGGAGGCTTGGCTGGTAGACCGGCAGAAGCCGGTATTGTCGTCGGAAAGTCGATGGGGAAATCCGATCCCGGTGCATAACCGCTGATGCGGTCACTCAGTCGACGTGTAGAAGCACCATCATCACGACGCGGGGCAAGTGCTATATTCGGTACGTGTGAGTAAGTGTAAGGATCCCAGTGTTGAGGAATGTTCATTGGAGGGGGGAAACCACCTGGTGGATAAGGAGTGGGATAGAAAACGCCTCCATTGGCTCCCCGCATGTAATCGGCAGGCGGAATCAGAGGTGGTCCAGGTAGACCATAGGCTTGAGGTGGTGCCTGCTGCCCAGCGCCTCCGGCTTGGGGTAGATGACTGTATGGCTGGATATGATGAGGATCAAGAGCAAAGTTGTTGAAATACGGGAGCTAGATAGAAAATGTGAGTCAAAGGGCTCGGTGAATGGTAATGGCATTTACATCGTCCAGCAATTTAACAAGCTCAGGGTGCTTATTCGCGATATGTTTCTCCACAAAAGATGTAGCCTTGAACAACTTCTGGCAAGTCTTGCAACGGAACCTGCCTTCATCTTCCTGCTTTACATATTGCTCGGCGACTTTCGATAGTTCCCTTGATAGTACATGGAATAAGTAAAATACATCATGTTAAAACAAAAAAACTCACTCATCATAGGCTTTACCACCGTAGGCACGAGGGTCGACAGAATCCCGATCGAGCAATAGAGCAAGTTTGGAATCCAACCACTCAACCCAGCGGTCCTCTGCTCTTCCTCTTAGGATAAACCGCAATAAGAAAACAATGCAGACGTACCACTCTTTCTCCATTCGCGCGAATCCTCGTCTTTGGTATCTTTACCACGATCATCAGGAGAGGGTTCATTCTCCTTGGACTTCATATCACTGTCGTCCAGCATAGGGCTCTCCTCTTTGACTTTCGTGACATCCTCTGCCATTTTTGCCTTAAACTCATCATAGGTCGCCTTGGATAGCGGCTTCCTCAGATGTTGAATGCACTTACGCTGTAACTCCTCCTGATGATCGGTAGTTACAGCGCAGTAGTAGCAAGTGTGGAAAGCTTCGCGCAGGGTTGCCAGAACCAAATCAAGTGATATAGCAGTCTTGCATAGGGCTCAGCGCCTAGGTTGCACACAAAGAGCTCATCAGTCTTACCTTGCGAATTTCCAGATCATCCTCATCGAGGCCATCTTGCGGTATCTCTGCAAGGACTCGTTCGATCCGCTGCTCAATTGCCGAGAGCGAGCTTCTGGAAGGCTCAGGATCGTCACCGTCGACGTCACCATTCGCCAGTGTCAGCATATCCTCCTGCAGAGGGCCTTCAGGAAGAGCGGTGACTTCATCACGGGATATAATGCGAAGCTTTCGAAGCGCATAACACTCAGCCTCAAGACGAACAAGCAGAGTCCGCGCCCTCTCCAAATCTTTCCTTAGGATGTCAGGGCGACTCGCAACGTCCGGGGCATAGCGGACCCGATTTTTGAAAGGCTGTTTGTTGTGGAGGATATGCAACTTGAAGCCATCGATCTAGAAGAGAAGCATAAACTGAATGAGAATAACACAAAGTATGGTAGTTCAGGACTCACCTTCCGTTCGCTGAGCTCCGACATGATGACATTAATGTCAGCGTCCTCGTGGAACTTCAGCCAACCGGCACGATAGAAGTTGCGCTTTTGAAGAGGATCTCCCAGAGCGAGGTAAATAAAACCGGGAATGGTATCAAGAGCCTGCGGCGACCTGATAAGACATTGTTCTGGAACCAACAACAGAGGACACGTACACCAACAGTCTCAAGTTTAACACGTCCAATGTCTGGCGGTATGGTGCGAATCATAATCTGATGCCCCTCTGGGGCCACAGAAACTTCTTCACCCCTATCGCGGTTATCCCTCTTTCCGTTCTCAACACTTTTACCGTTCGCGTCCAACTTGTCACCGTCCTCCTCGACATCGACAATAACATCCTCATCAACCTTCATCGACTCATCGACAGGTGCCAGACCATCGTGGTCAAGGAGCGCTTCTTGATCCTCCTTCGTCTCCTCCTTTTTAAGAGTCATGGACTGTTTCGCAGGAGAAGATGGCTGATAAAGGTTGCCAGACTGAGGATCAAACAAGCCAGCGTCAAGATTTTCTAAGAAGGTATTCAATCGACCTCTCCAGCCTTCCTTCCTGACACGCTTGCGTAGGTACGCATATTGGGCAGAGGGGTCATACTTCTCAGCAAACCAAGGCGACTTTCGGTGATGGTCAAACATTGTTTGTAACTATAGCAATACAAGAGGTCAATGACAATTTTGGGGGAACAAAAGAAAATTGAGCACCTGTTGTGCAGCAAACGATTTTTTGTATTTCTCCCACCGCAATTTAATGCCGTTTCGGGGCTTTGATCCATCAGCAGCTTGTTGCTGGGCCGCTTTATCAGAGCTGTCTTCCTCAGCGGCAAGTTGTGGGTAGTAATATCGGAACCACTCGGCATACTGCTTGAGGGAAGCAGGATAATCAAGCGTATGTGGATCCGGAGGCGCACGGCGCGAAGGGGGATTATGGTAAGAAGAACGCCTAGGCGATTTGTAGCCGGGGCCCCTGGAATCTGAACGATGGTTACATTTTGATGTTGGATGGGCTCAAATAACACGCTACCAACCATATTCGTCGTATTTCGCCCTAGGATCGCGTTCATAAGGTGATGCAGAGCGTCGACGCTTTCGAACACCTACATTTAGTAGAGTCAACTCACAACCTAGGAGGTGGTCTAAACATGACGTACCATCCTCTGGTGTTCGGCTACGACCACGGCGACCATAATCGTACACGGCACGGTCCCGTTCCATCGCATATGCTCTTTCCCTGTCCCACGAGTCCCAGTCATTTCGGTAAGGGTCGGGACCATGATGATCCGGAAATGGAGGCCTCGAAGGGTACGAGCCTCTGTGAGGCGAACGCGAACGCGAATGACGAGAAGGGAGATAAGCAGAGGCAGCCCAAGACATTTTTCAGAAGGCTGAACGATGTGACGAGAAGGGAGGAGACAAAGGGAGAAGAGTGTAGATGAGAGACATGAACGCAGATAGAGCGAGCATGATGAAGAACAGACCTCTTAGGAACCGCGAAGACGAAGACAGAGAGTGCGCGAGGGCGTTGAACCAACGCAACCGCGACGCTCAGTGCAAGTTTCGCGATGTGAGAAACGACGCTCGAACGGAGTATTCCGCATGTCACCCCCCGCAGTAAAACTCCGCTTCAATCTCAGCATTGTAGCCACCGCTAATCTCCGTTTACATCCGATGAAATTAAAAAATGCTACCTAATACGCTCTCCAGTGTACCAGTACTCGTCCGTGGCCTCTTCAACTCGCTTTTCCTTGATCCGCTCTCGCTTGCGGGTCTCTTGTTAACATCCTTTCTTTTAAACTCCTTCCCTGCAGCTTGTCTACGTTCCTCGCGTTTGTCGAGCACTCGTGCGAGCTCTACATTCTTCAGATACTCGCGTTGCTCCGACCTTGACTGTGATAATTCGAGACGCATCCGAGCTGTGTGCATTGCCGCCTCATGAGCTGAGAGTGGAGGGCTGAGTCAGCGCCTTTGCGTGTAATAGTTTCTATTTGGTCGATGCTCACCAACTTGTTCAGTTAACATATGCCACTTGAACTTGGGCAAGTACTTGAGTGTCCAGACATCATCTCTCCACCGTGTTCCCTTTTTCCCTCCAATAGGCTGAGCATTCAACATTCCCGCGACAGATCGAGCGACTTTTTTGTCTTTGAATTCAACCCACCCTTCGGTATAGTATGGTTTCTTAGTGGAAGTGTATTTGCGACGCAAATAAGCACGTTTAGCATCTGTAAGGGTATTAGCTTCAGGTGTGGTCGAGGATGCATATCGACATACCCTCTTTTTGTAAATAAACCCGTCCCACTTCCCCGAACTGGTTCATGAGATGCCGCACTTTGGTAGGCTGCATGCCTGGAGGAATCCGCGAGATGTAAATAACCCCAGCTTTTTCCTGGGCTGCCCGGAAGGCGACTAGTGCTTCAGGGGTTAACGGCTTGACGATTTTAGGCCCTGCGAACCCATCTGCATCCATTCCATTGCCCAGTCCGTCAATGTTGTCTTCCTGTTCACTGTCCTGTTCTGATGTTTGATTGACGTCCAAAGAGTACCGGTCAGTTTGTCCAGACATTATTTTCGACGAGGTTGCGGGAGGACATTCGAATTCATCCGTTAGTGTGAATCTTTCATGGGTCAGCTTGGCCATATTTGTGAGTCGCCACTCTTGGGCAAGAGAAAACAGTTGAGACCAAAAGCAAGACCCGGGCCGGGGAATATTACACAGGCACGTGCAAACATCATTGATGCATCATCTAGCGACGACAACAACCGTGACTTGACGAATACCGTTGAGGGCAATGAACACCTCACTTTTGAGTTTGTATTCATTCCGAGTTATCTCTGTGCTTTTCTAAACCCGCTTCTTCCAGATCCTTTCAATATCACTTATCCAACCGCCGTCCAGGCTTCTCTTCCTTCCCAATGTTCCCTTGCAAGGTTCGACCGCTCGGGTCGTTTCGTAGCTGCGGGTCGTAGTGATGGCTCTGCCGCTGTGTGGGATCTTGAAACGCGTGAAGCAGTCCGCTGGCTAGAGGGTCATGTCAAAGGCATAACTAGCGTTGAGTGCGTAACATCACATGTGTAGCCCCTCAGGTGTTCTGTGAGTATTTATCATCTTCAAAAGCTGGTCACGGAACTCTCGGTTTGTGTTAACTTCCTCGAAGGATTGGAATGTGATTATGTGGGACATGGCCTCAGACATCGACCCCCCTCAGAGGAAAACGACCATCAGATTCGATGCGTCGGTGAGCTCTGCTTCTTTCCACCCGAGGAACAGGTTGGCTCTTTAGTTTATGCTTCATACTCGAACCCACCTCCTTTCAGCCAAATTATTCTGGCATTGCTTCAATCCGGTGATGCTTATCTGGTTGATCTCCGGAAAAAATACAGGGGGCGTGTCGAGCTTGAAGAGGCGCAAGATGACAATGACGAGGAATCTGGCGCTTCGTCAAGGTATGCCCTCCTATCACTACCATTTTCTCATGCGTATATTCAGCTTGCGACAGGTCAGCCATGACAGTGGCTCAATTCGATCCTACTGGACGACATATCTTTGTCGGAACCTCTACAGGATCCATTCTCGTCTTTAATACGAGAACAAAGACCGTCAGTTGTGCCTTTATCTTGCCATTGCAGATAATTAAACTGGTCAAATAGATGGTTGCTCGGCATAAAGTCCCAGGCGCAGGTATCATGAAAGGCTTCGACTTCGCCAAGTCTGGCCGGTGAGATGTCATACTGAAAACCTGTTATGCTAATTACTAACCTCAGCCGAACAGACGCTTGGTCACGAATTCCTCAGATCGAACCCTCCGCCAATTCACTCTAACTAATTATCCATCCCCAAACGCAGACGGGGAGTACATAGAACAAGAACTGGAGCCCACACATAAATTCAGCGATCCGATCAATAGAACCGCATGGCATGCGATGTCCTTCAGTCCAGATGGCGAATGGCTTGCTGGAGGTGCCGCCGACCCTGCCTCACATAAAATCTATATTTGGGACATTGCAAACGACGGTCAGCTTGCGAGCACCTTGGACGGCGGCCGGGAACCTCTTATCCACGTCCATGTACGTCGATCTATTGACGCTCATGCGGAGGACCAAAAAAACACCTTTACAGTGGCATCCGAGCAAGCCATCGATCGTCTCGACCACGAATCACGGTAACATCCTCATCTGGCACTGCCCGTCGCCGGAACGCTGGGGTGCATTTGCAGGTGGCTTTGAAGAGGTCGACGAGAACGTAGAATATGAGGAACGTGAGGATGAATTCGATATTGTAAGAGTTTTCTTTCCAGTCATGCCTAACTTGGATGATCAATCTGTCCTTTTTTTTTTTTTACCTATCTACTAGGAGGATGAGTGTGTGTTGGCAGAGCGAAAAATGAAGCAGGAAGAAGAAGAGGTAGATGTTTTGACCGGGAAAGACGCTGAGGAGGTTGTGGAACACCCGCGGGTTAATGGAGACGAGGAAGACATTGCGTGGGCCGATGATGACCCGGACGAGGACGTGCGAGGGTGGAAGATGAAGATAGTGATGGAGGACGAGTTGGACATGATTTAGATGTGATTTAAGTTCATTAAAAGCGCGACGACGTTGTTTATACTTGTTGAAGCACGCGTCCGTACCATCATTGCGCTCGAGCTCGACCACCCTCTTGTTCTCTGTTGTATCACCACATCGCGCGTCTTGCGACATTAGAACAGACCCTCGCAGGGGCACATGCCATCAGCCATGCCAGAAACTCATCAGATTTTCAAGGTACTTCTCGCTTGCTGCCATCCTCGCTGCCTGCCCATCTCACCCGCGTCACACAGGCCACGTACAGTGGAATCCCAGTCTTTGAACTGTGAGTTTAGCAGATCACACTAATGCGCGTGTCCACGGTCTCACTGCTCTTGCAGGATGTGTAAAGGCGTTGCGGTCATGCGTCGGCGCGCTGATTCGTGGCTTAACGCTACGCAGATTCTCAAGGTGGCAGGTTTCGACAAACCACAGCGCACCCGCGTCCTCGAACGTGAAGTTCAGAAAGGCGAACACGAAAAGGTTCAGGGTGGGTATGGGAAATATCAAGGTGTGTCTCAATGTCGGACCTGCACACCACCCTTCATGAGTCTATCAAATCATTCTCCAGGCACTTGGATCCCCCTCG
>WNFO01008899.1_pt1 | contig 14102 bp, 16 predicted proteins | sample 5400251 | NCBI WGS metagenome assembly WNFO01 (sample SAMN13153354, study PRJNA577476) | soil metagenome | isolation source: 100 cm saprolite under Madrone tree | place: USA:California | collected 2016-06-14 | reverse complement strand
TGGGCGCGGTGCTGGGTGCGGGTCTCACCGGGGTGGTCATCGCCCTCGGAGTGGTGTATACCCCCACCTTCGCGCGCCTGATGCGGGGGCAGGTGCTGACAATCACGGCGCGTGACTACGTGGAGGCGGCGCGGGCCCTCGGCGCCCCGGGGTGGCGCGTGGCCTGGCATCACGTGCTCCCGAATGCCGCGGCGCCCATCGTGATCCAGGCTTCGCTCAGCGTGGCCTTCGCCATACTCGCCGAGGCCTCGCTGTCTTTCCTCGGCCTGGGCATACAGCCGCCCGGCGCCTCCTGGGGTAGCATGATCAACGCGGGTCGAGGCTATCTCCAGCAGGCGCCCTGGATAGTCTTCTGGCCGGGCGCGGCCTTGTTCGTCACGGTGGTGGGATTGAACTTCGTGGGCGACGCCGTGCGGGAAGCCCTCGACCCGCGACTTCGAAAGTGAGGAATTCATGATCAGTGTCTACGCCATGTGCGGTGGCCTCATCGATCTGGACCTGAGCGGCTTCTTCTGTGACAGGGCGCCCGGCTCGCGCGCCACTGTGCCCGTGATCTGTTTTCTCATCGCCCACCCGCAAGGCCATGTCCTCGTGGACACCGGCGTCCATCGCCAGGCCCTCACGGATCCCGTGGGCCGGCTGGGAGAGGGACGCGCCGCCCGCTTCACCCTGCGGTCGTCGCCCAGCGACGAGGTGGTGAGCCAGCTCGCGCTGCTCGGGCTCACCCCCGAGCACGTCCGTTACGTCGTCAACTCGCACTTCCACTTCGACCATTGCGGCGGCAACGAGTTCTTCCCGCGCTCCGCCTTCCTCGTCCAGCGGCCGGAGATGGACGCGGCCCGCCAGGTGCAGGCCGGCGTCACCATGCGCTACAGTCCGAGCCCGATCGACTTCGATCATCCGCTCGACTATCAGCTCCTCGATGGCGAGCGCGACATCTTCGGCGACGGCCAGGTCGTGCTCATGCCCACCTACGGACACACGCCGGGCCACCAGTCGGTGCGGGTGCGCGCGGGCAAGGGCACGGATCTCGTCCTCGCCGCGGACGCCTGCTACACCCGCGAGAACATGGACCGCGACGTGCTCCCCAATACGCTCTGGGACCCCGCGGAGATGTCGCGGTCGCTGGGAAAGCTGCGGGGACTCAGGGACAGGCAGGGAGCGATGATGATCTACGGCCACGACGTCGCCCAGTGGCAGGAGCTGCGCCGGGCACCCACCCCGCTCGTGTAGCGTCGACTACGCGCGGGGCGCAGCCTTTCGCGATCCTTCCTTCAAGTGCGCCCCAGGGCTTCCTTCTCGGTGCGGCCCGTGACCGTGACGGCCGGGTAGGCGACGGCGGTGGCACGGTAGAGGCCCTCTTCCTGCACCAGATCGACTTCGATGCGCATCGGCTCTCCACTCCTGGACACGGGGAATCGGCTTCCACGCGGCACGCTAGCAGCCGCCTCCGGCTCCGTCAAGACTATCGCGTGGCGCTGATGCCGCCGTCCACCCCCAAGGTCACGCCGCTGAGCCACTTGGCCTCGTCGGAGGCGAGGTATACGGTGGCGTAGGCCACGTCGTCCGGCTCGCCGAGCCGGCCCAGGAGGTGCATCTTCACCAGCGCCTCGTACTCGCCCGTCTTCTTGAGGCCGTCGAGCATGTCGCGATTGAGATCCGTTTCGATGTAGGCGGGGCAGACCGCGTTGACCCGCACGCCCTGCGGAGCATAGTCCACGGCCATGTCCTTGGTGAGAATGACCATGGCGCCCTTGCCCGCGCCGTAGGCGGCATTGTTCGGCGCGCCGCGCAGCCCCGCCAGGGACGCGATGTTGACGATATTGCCCTTCGTCCGGATCAGCTCGGGCAAGGCCTGCCTGGAGCAGAGGAAGGCGCTCGTGACATTGATGTCGAGCGTCTTCCTGAAGCCGTCCTCGCTGAGGGCGAGCACGGGACCGCGCTGGGCTATGCCGCCCGCATTGTTCACCAGGATGTCGAGCCGGCCGAAGGTCTTGAGCGTCGTGTCGACCATGCGCGCGACGTCCGCCGCCTTGAGCATGTCGCCGGCGCAGACGACCGCGGTGCCCGCGGCCTGCCGGATGTCGGCCGCCGCCTTCTCGAGCGGCTCCGGGCGCCGGCCGGCCAGAGCGACCTTCGCGCCTTCCCTCCCGAACATGAGCGCGATGGCCCGGCCGAGACCCGTGCCCGCGCCGGTCACGATGGCTACTTTGTCTTTCAGACGCATGTCATCCCCCTTGTGGAGGCAAATCGTAGCAGAGGCGCCCCACCGCTGCTTGACTTGACGCGACGCCGAACCTAGACTTCCGAGCGAGATGAGAGTCCGCAGCGCGTGGCGATGAAGCTCGGAACGCTGACAATCGCGGCGTCCCTGCTCGTGATGTGTCTCGGGCGCGCGGGTGCTGCCGCGCCGGACACCGTGCTCCTCGAAGACCTGACGTGGACGGAGTTCCGCGATCTCACCGCGTCCAAAAGCATCATCATCGTCGTGCCCGCGGGGGGCACGGAGCAGAGCGGCCCGCATATGACGCTCGGCAAGCACAACGTGCGGGTGAAGGCGCTGTCGGAGAAGATCGCGCGCGCCCTCGGCAACGCCCTGGTCGCTCCCGTGATCGCCTATGTGCCGGAGGGGCGGCTCAGCCCCGCCACCGGCCACATGCGCTTCCCCGGGACGATCACCGTACCCAGCGAGACCTTCCAGAAGGTGCTCGAGTACGCGGCGCGGAGCTTCCAGGTCCACGGCGTCAAGGACATCGTCTTGCTCGGCGACCACGGATCGACGCAAGGGGATCAGCGGGCGGTGGCGAGCCGGCTGAATCGCGAGTGGGCGGGCACGCCGACCAGAGTCCACGCCATCGACGAGTACTATCGCGCCGCCGATGTGGAGTTTCCGCGCCTCTTGAAGGCGCGCGGCTACCGGGACGACGAGCTGGGTAGCCACGCCGGGCTTGCCGATACCTCGCTCATGCTCGCGGTGGATCAGCGCATGGTGCGGTCCGGCGCGCCGCGCCCCGGCCCGACCGAGGCCAGCGGCGTGTCCGGGGATCCGAGCCGGGCCAGCGCCGAGCTTGGTCAGATCGGAGTGGACCTGATCGTGTCGAGGACCGTCGAGGCGATCAAGCAGTCGGTCGCTCGTCGCTGAGCGGCTGTCGTAGCCTGCCGTATGCTCATAGCCACACCAATCAAGGGGGTGTCATTGCTGATCTCGAATCCTGTTGTGCGTCGCGCGACCAAGGGCGGAACTCTGGGGCTCCTACTCTCGTTGGCGGCATGGCTGTGGGCGTGGCCGGCCGTAGGACAGCAGGCCCCCCGCGCCGTTGAGACCGTGCCGGGCATGCCTGCGGTGGTGGATCCCGCCAATCTCTACAGCGAGACGCTGCCCGACAAGGTGAGCCCCACCGTGGCCAAGGCGCTCCCGCGCGTCTACGTGCCCAATCTCAGGTCCAATGACGTCTACGTCATCGATCCGGCCACCTTCAAGGTCGTCGACAAGTTCAAGGTGGGAGTCAACCCGCAACACATCGTGCCCTCGTGGGACCTCAAGACGCTCTGGGTCACGAACAATGCGGAGGGGCGCACCGACGGGAGCCTCACCCCCATCGATCCGACCACGGGCAAGCCGGGCAAGGCCGTGGCCGTCGACGACCCCTATAACATGTACTTCTCGCCCGACGGCCGCTCGGCCATCGTGGTCGCGGAGGCGCTCAAGCGGCTCGATTTCCGCGACCCGCAGACCATGGCTCTCCAGAGCTCGATTCCCGTGCCGCAGTGCGCGGGGATCAACCACGCCGACTTCTCCATCGACGGGAAGTTCGCCATCTTCACCTGCGAGTTCCAGGGAAGCCTCGCCAAGATCGACCTGGTGGGCGGCAAGGTGCTGGGCTACCTCAAGCTGTCGAAGGGCGGGATGCCGCAGGACATCCGCGTGTCACCCGACGGGAAGATCTTCTACGTGGCCGACATGAAGGCCGACGGCATCTTCGTCGTCGACGGCGACAGCTTCAAGGAGATCGGCTTCATCCAGACAGGAAAGGGGACGCACGGCCTCTACCCGAGCCGTGACGGGAGCAAGCTGTACGTGGCCAATCGTGGCTCGAATCACATCCACGGCAAGCCCCACGGGAAGGGGAGCGTGTCCGTGGTGGACTTCGCCACGCGCCGCATCGTGGCCAACTGGCCCATCCCCGACGGGGGCAGCCCGGACATGGGCAACGTGAGCGCGGACGGAAAGACTCTGTGGCTCTCCGGCCGCTACGACAATGTCGTCTACACCTTCGACACCACGTCCGGCGAAGTCCGCAAGATCCCCGTGGGCAAGGAGCCCCACGGCCTCACCGTATGGCCGCAGCCCGGCCGCTACTCACTCGGCCATACCGGTAACATGCGTTGAGACGTTTGCCGGCCTTCTTCTGCTTTCAGATTTGCCCTTCGTGATCTCGTCACACTAGGGTTCGTGTGACCGTACCAAGTAACACGCAGGTAGATCGACTTGGCGAACGGTTGAGAACCGGGACCCTAGAAGAACCCGACCTCACCTTGCTCGATGACTATCGGCGCTCTTTCGCTCCAGCCTATGAAGGCGTCGTGAATACTCTGCGCAAGCTAGGAGTGCAGCCCACGGGGAGGCCTGCGAAAAGCACTTCTTCCCTCATTGCCAAGATGAAGCGCGAGACCATCCGACTTTCCCAGGTCCAGGACATCGCGGGATGTCGGGTGCTTGATGTCGGGTGCTAGTAGCCGACCTTGAAGAGCAGGATCGATTGGTGGCTGCGCTCAGTAGAACCTTTCCGAAGATTACCGTAGTCGACCGACGTACAAAGCCGACCCACGGCTATCGCGCTGTCCACATCATCGTAGAGCTATTTGAGCGAGCGGTGGAAATCCAAGTCCGTACCGAGTCGCAACCCATGTGGGCGGAGCTTTCTGAGAAACTGTCCGACCTGGTTGATGCCTCGATCAAGTATGGCGGCGGTCCAACCGACGTGAAAGATCGGCTCTTGAATAGCTCTTTAGCCTTGGGAGCGGCCGAGCAGTCGGAGAGACTTTTTGCCGAGGCTAGTAGAATCATGGAGGAAGAGCGGGAGACCGAGGAAACACGTCGCAAAGCGGCCTTGGTCGCTGCTCTCAAAGCGGCGGCCGACACATGGATTAGTGATACAAAGGACAGAACATGATCTTCCTGATCGAATATGAGCGCCCTACCGGCCGTATTGTTTCAACGCGAGAGTTCTCCGATGCTTGCCGAGGGGATGCGGAGAAGGCCCGGCTCGACCTCGAGCTTGATCTGAGTCGGCTGGGATTAGTGCGGGAAGTTGTCCTGCTGCAGGCGGCAGACGAAGAGGCATTGCGACGCACGCATCGACGTTACTTCGAGACACCGCGACAGCTGAGTACGGGCTAGGCAGTGACAGGCACTAGCGCGCTCTAAGGCTGCCGTCAGGATTCGAGGAAGCAAGCGCAAGCTATATTGGGATATCTCCTCACTAGCCGACGATCTTCTTGTCCCGCAGCGCCTTGACGTCCGTCGCAGAGAGGCCGAGCTCACGGAGGACGGCGTCAGTGTGCTCGCCGGCGTGGGGCGCCGCGGTGCGCACGGTGCCAGGCGTTCCCGACAGTTTGATGGGGATGCCGAATTCCTTGATGGTGCCCAGGGTCGGGTGCTTCACCTCGACCACCATGTCGCGGGCCTGCACCTGCGGGTCGGCGACCATCTCCTCCGGATCGTAGACCTTGCCCACGCACACATCGGCCTTCACGAGGATCTCGTACCATTCGTCGCGGTTCTTGGTGCGGATGATGGCCTCGATTTCGTCGCGCGCCTTGACCTCCTCGGGATTGGCGGCGCGCACGAACTGGTCGTGCTTCCGGGCGAAGCGCACGAGATCGGGCCGCCCGATGGCCTTGCAGAAGTTCTCCCAAAGCCAGGGCTCCGTGCAGCCGATGGTCAGGAGCTTGCCGTCCTTGGTGTCGTAGATCGCGTAGTAAGGATAGGAGCCGCCGAGGAAGCCTTCGCCCCGCTTGGGAGCCAGCCCATCGCTGAAGAAGAAGCGCATGTTGGGGGTGGCCGCGAGCAGCGCCACCGAGGTGTCGAGGTAGGACACGTCCACGAGCTGCCCCTTGCCCGTGCGCTCACGCGCGAAGAGCGCGAACATGATGCCGAGCGCTCCGTGCATGCTCGCGCCTGCGTAGTCGGCCACGAGGTTGAGGGGGATGGCGGGCTTGCGATCGGGCTCGCCGATCAAGCCGAGCACGCCGGCCAGGGAGAGGTAGTTCATGTCGTGCGCCGGGTAGTCGCGGTAGGGGCCGTTCTGGCCGAAGCCCGAGAGGGAGCAGTACACGAGGCGCGGGTTGGTCGCGCGCAGCGTCTCGTAGTCCGCGCCGAGCCGCTTCATCACGCCGGGGCGGAAGCCCTCGATGATCACGTCGGCCCCCGCCGCGAGCTTCTTGAAGAGCCCCTGGCCCTCGGGCGCCTTCATGTTCAGGGCGAGCGAGCGCTTGTTGCGATTGACGTAGACGAAGGCCGAGCGGCGCTGCCAGTCGGGATCTTCCTGGGTGTCCGACGGCGTCTCGATCTTGAGGACATCGGCGCCCATGTCCGCGAGCATCATGCCCGGCATCTCTGCCGGGGGCACGCGGGCCAGCTCCAGAATCTTGATGCCGTCGAGGACTCCCATCGGACTCTCCTCCGTGGTTAGCGGTATGCGTCGGGCGCCTGGATGACGGACGCCCAGAACACCGGGTCGTGGCTGGGGAAAATGCGGCCGTCCATGAGCCGCGCGATCGTCTTGAGGCGCTTGATGGAATGCATGGCCCGCGTCGGGTCCCACACCACGCCGGGAGGGGTTTCCTTGTCGATGGACTCCTGCCAGTAGCAGCAGTCCCCCGCCAGGATGACCGGACCCGTTTCGGGCAGCTCCACGAGCAGCGACTGATGACCCGGGGTGTGGCCGTCGCTCCGGAGCACGGTCACCCCCGGCACGATCTCCGCGTCGCCGTCGAGGAGCCGCCAGCGATAGTCGGGCAGGTCGAAGTTCTTCTTGTAGTAGAAGCCGGCGAAGAAGCCCGCGGGGTAGTTGGCATACGCGTACTCGTCCTGCTGTACCGCCAGCTCGGAGCCCCGGAACAGGAATGCCCCGCCCGCGTGATCGTAGTGCAGGTGGGAGAGTACGACCACGTCCACGTCACCGGGCTCGATGCCGATCGAGTCCAGACGGTGCACGAGGAGATCGGCGTCGGTGAAGCTCGCCAGAGGATCGGAGCGGAGGAGACCGGGCACGGCGCGCGGGGAAAGGCCCGTGTCGAAGAGGACCGTCGTGTCGCCCGTGCGTACGAGATAGCACGAGACGGGGATACGGGCCTTCTCCGCCGAGCGCTCCCCGAAGAAGAGGCCCGACTTCTCGAAACCCATGAGGCCGTTCTGGAGCGCGTACAGCCCCTTGACGGCCATCTATCCGGCGACTTTGCGCGCGGGGCGGACGCGGCCCGTCCGGCGCGCGGGTGCCAGCTGCTGCGGGTCGTAGACCCAGATCTTGTGGGAGGCGGCCAGCCCCATGGTGACGCTCCGCTCGTTCAGGAGCACGGTGATGGTGCCGGCATACGGCGCCACCTCGGTGACCGTGAGCTTGATGCCGGGCCGCACTCCGCTTTCCCAGAGGAAGTGGAGGAGCTGGCGGTCCGACTCGGCCTCTTCCGTGATGCGCTCCACTACCAGCGCCTGTCCTTTCGTGGCCTGGGACAGAGGGATGGGATTGTGCGCCTCGGGCTGGGGCATGCCGGGAATGGGATTGCCGTGCGGGCAGGTCGAGGGCATGCCCAGCATCTCGGCCAGCCGCTCCTCGACCACCGGGGAGAGCGCGTGCTCGAGCCGGTGCGCCTCGTCGTGAGCGCGCGACCAGTCCAGACCCAGGACGTCGGTGAGCCAGCGCTCGAGCAGGCGGTGGCGACGCGCCATGGTTTTCGCGATGTCGAGACCCTTGGTGGTGAGGCGGATCTGCTTCTTGCCCGCCACCTTCACGTAGCCCTCGCGCTGCATGCGACGGAGCGCCTCGGTGATAGACGGCGCGGAGAGGTGCATGTGGCGGGCGAGCCGCGCGCCGATCACGGGCTGATCGGTGCCCGCGAGATCGAAGATGGCGCCGAGGTAATCCTGGATGGCGGGGGTCGTTTCCATGCCCCAGAGGATACCCCTGGCCCTCCCGCGCGAGCAAGTCCGTGCTATTCTTCCCCATCCGGATCGGGAGGAGGCCCACCATGGACTTCGCGCTTACCGAGCAACAGGAGCTCATCCGCAAGGAAGTTGCCGCCCTGTCGCGGAACTTCTCCCTCGACTACTGGCTCGAGAAGGACAGGAAGCACGAGTATCCGATCGAGTTCATCAAGGCCTTCGCCGAGGGAGGCTGGCTCGGCCTCATGATTCCCGAAGCCTATGGCGGGGCCGGCCTCGGCGTGACCGAAGCGGCCATCATGCTCCACGAGATCTGCGCCTCCGGCGCGGGCACCTCGGGCGCCTCGCCCATTCACTTCTACTGCTTTCCTCCCGAACCGGTCGTTCGCTACGGCACGGAGGAGCTCAAGCGGCGGGAGCTGCCGGGAATCGTGACGGGCGAGACCATCATGTCGTTCGGGGTGACCGAGCCGAACTCGGGCACGGACACGTCGCGCATCCACACGCGGGCCGAGAAGCAGGGGGACCGCTGGATCGTCAACGGCCGAAAGGTCTGGACCACCAATGCCCAGCACGCCAACCGCATTCTCCTCCTCACGCGCACGAGCGACCGCGACCCCGCCAGGCCCCTCAAGGGCATGACGCTGTTCTTTACCGGGTTCGACCGCAAGGCCATAACCGTCCGCGAGATCGAGAAGCTGGGGCGGGCGGCCGTGGACTCGAACGAGATCTTCATCGACAACCTGGAGGTCCCGGAGGGCGACGTGGTCGGCACGGTCGGTGACGGCTTCTACCACCTGATCGACTCCCTCAATCCCGAGCGCATCGTGGTGGGGATCGAGGCGGTGGGGATCGGCCGCGCAGCCCTCGAGCGTGCCACCCAGTATGCCAAGGATCGCGTGGTCTTCGACCGCCCCATCGGGAAGAACCAGGCGATCGCCCATCCGCTCGCCCTCGCCCTGGCCCAGCTCGATGCGGCGGAGCTGATGTGTCTCAAGGCCGCGTGGCTCTTCGATACCGGGCGCCCGTGCGGCCGCGAGGCCAATGCGGCCAAGCTCCTCGCCGCCGAAGCGGGCTTCCAGGCCTGCGACGCGGCGCTGCAGACCTTCGGCGGCTTCGGCTACGCCAAGGAGTTCTACGTCGAGCGCCTGTGGCGCGAGGTCCGGCTCTACAAGATCGCGCCCATCTCCCAGCAGATGGCGCTGAACTATCTCAGCGAGCACGTGCTGGGCCTGCCTCGCTCGTATTGATGCCCCTCACCCTCAACACGCTCGATCACGCCTACGACGAGCCGGACGCCACCACCGTGGCCAAGACGCTGGCCGATCTCGACGGCCGGCGCAATCTGGTGGCCACCCTGGCGCGGGGCGAGGCGACCTACCTGCAGGCCACGGGCAGTGCCGCCGCCGGGCTCGTCCTCCTGTATCAGGAGGGGTCCGTTCAGCATCGTTACCGCACCATGGAGAAGCTTCCGCTCGCCCGCGTGACGGAGGCATTCCAGCAATATCTTCGCGGCGACGGCGCGTGGCGGGAGGGCATCCGGTGGGAAGAAGACGAGGAGAAGCTCGAAGTCAGCACCTGGTACGAGAGCTGGTGGTTCTACATCGGCGCTCTGCTCGCGGTGATCGGAGCCTTCGTCTGGTGGCGCGGCTGGTACTAGGAGGCCTCGAGGGCGCTAGCTTCGCGGGGTGATTTGAAGCAGTGCGGGTGCCTGGGTTTCGATCTGTATGGTGGTGTGGTCGATGCCGAAGCGCGCGTGGAGGATCAGGTGCAAGTCGTCGAGTATCCGGGCGGGCGGCGTGCCCCGCTCCACCTCGACGTGGGCGCTCATGGCCTCGCGCCCGGAGGTGAGCGTCCAGACGTGCAGGTCGTGGACGCGCTTCACTCCCGCCGCCCCGCAGAGGGCCACCTCGATCTCGCCGAGGTCGAGATGTGGCGGCACCCCTTCGAGGAGCACATTGACCGCCTGTTTGAGCAGGGCATAGGTGCGCGGCAGGATCATCAAGCCGATGGCCGCGCTGGCCAGCGCGTCGGCGAGGGTCCAGCCAGTCGTGAGGATCACGATGGCCGCCGCGATGACCGCGGCCGACGACAGCGCATCGCCCAGCACCTCGAGGTAGGCGCTCCGGACGTTCAGGCTCTCGCCCGCTCCCGCGTGGAGGAGCCAGGCCGCGAGGAGGTTGACGCCCAGCCCCACCACCGCGACGAGGAGCACAGGTCCCGCCGCCACCTCGTGTCGCCCGCCCAGGCGCTCCCACGCCTCGAAGAGGATGACGAGGGCGAGCACGCAGAGCACCACGCCGTTGACGAGGGCGGCGAGGATCTCGACGCGGTAATAGCCGTAGGTCTTCTCCGCGGTGGCCGGCCGCTCGGCGAACCAGACGGCAAGGAGCGAGAGCCCGACCGCCGCCGTGTCCACGAAGAGATGGGCCGCATCCGCGAGGAGGGCTAGGGAGTTCGTCCACCAACCCACTACGACCTGCACCACCATGAAGGACGCGCTGAGCCCGAAGACAGCCCACAGGCGGTGCTTGTGGCGCGACGAGTGGGTAGGGCGGTGATGCACGGCGCTCAGCGGGGCACGGGCACCGTGAGCCGTGCCTCGCCCTGCTTGATGCCCTGGCTCTCGTAGAAGCCGGCCCGCGCCTCGAGGGCGAAGCGGAAATTACCCATGGGGCCGTAGAGGGCGGTGGGGCTCGGCTCCATCTTGAGAATGGAGAAGATGCTGCCGTCGCCCTTGATGAAGGCGATGTCGAGGGCCGCCGGCACATGGTTCATGTGGAACTGACTGTAGATCTCGCGCCCGAAGTCGAAGAGGATCAGCGTTTTCTGTATCTCCTGGGGCGTCGAGCACTGGAAACCGGCGGCCGCCTGCTCCGACGTCTCCGCTACCTTGACCCTGATGGCCATGGTCTTGGCCCCGGCCTGAACGGTGACCATGCGCACGGGCATGGCCGCGAAAGCCTCGCGCCAGCGCTTGCACTCGTCGCCCTGTGCCGAGGCGCCCGCCGCGACCGACACGCAGAGCAGCACGAGGGCGGCCAGCCGCGCGCGCGGGCCCCACGGGATGCGCCGGAGCACGGCCACGCCGGCAAAGATCAGGAGCGCGGTCAGGACCACCGCCCCTCCCGCGGCCAGGCTCAGGTAGTAGGCCGCGGTGAGGCCGAGGCCCACCGCGGCGAGCGCCACCACGATGGCCACGATGGTGGCGCGCCGAAAGTTTCGGCCGAGGCTGAAGCCGGTCAGGGTCGGGATCACGATCATGGCGCTCACCAGGAGCACGCCGACCATGCGCATGGCCACCACGGTGGTGAGCGCGGTCAGCAGCGTCAGCATGAGGTTCAGGGCGGTGACGGGAACACCGCTGGTCCGCGCCAGATCTTCGTGCAGCGTGATGACGAAGAGCCGGCGATAGGAGAGCAGGATGGTCGCCACGACCACGGCGCCCAGGGCCGAGATCAGCCAGACATCGGCGGGGCTGACGGTGAGGATGCTCCCGAAGAGGATGGCGAAGAGATCGGCATTGAATCCGCTCGCCAGGCTGATCAGGACCACGGCCAGGGCGAAGCCACCGGAGAGGAACACGGCCAGCGCGGCGTCGCCTTGGAGGGCTCCGTGCGAGCGGAGCCGCTCGATGCCGAACGCTCCTACCACAGTGACGATGAGCGCGCCCACGATCGGCGAAGCTCCCATGAGGAGCCCGATGGCCACGCCGGCCAGCGCGACGTGGGCCAGCGTGTCGGCGATGAGGGAGAGCCGGCGCGGCACCAGGAAGACGCCGATGAGCGGACAAACGATGGCCATGATTGCTCCGGCGGCGAACGCCCGCTGCATAAAGCCAAATTGGAGGAATTCAGGCATAATTAGTGGTCGTGACTGACTATTCTGACTGCTGGACCATAGAGGGCTGTCAGCGCGGCATCGCTCAGGAAGTCTCCCGGCCGGCCGTGGAAGATGAGACGCCGGTTGAGGCAGGCGAGCTTGTTCACTTCCTTGGCCACCACGCCGATGTCGTGGCTGACGAGGATCAGGGTGACCTCCCGCTCACGACTCAAGTGCTGGAGCATTGCGTAGAAGGACGTTTGCGCCTCGGGATCCACGCCCCCCGTGGGCTCGTCGAGAATGATCAGCTCCGGATCGGAGACGAGAGCCCGGGCGATGAGAACCCGTTGCTGCTGTCCTGTGGACAGCGCTCCGATGCGCGCTCGCGCATGCGCCTCCATGCCCACGCGGGCGAGAGCCTCCTTCACGCGGGCGCGCTCCCGGCTCCCGATGCGCTGGAAGATGCCGAGGCTCGCCACGAGCCCGGTGGCGACGACCTCGCCCACCGTCACGGGCAGCGCAGGATCGAGCGCCGCGCGTTGCGGCACGTAGCCCAGCCGGCGCCACTCGCGAAACGCGGCGGGCGGCTGACCAAAGAGCCGCACCGACCCCTCCTGCGGCTCGAGGAGACCCAGCATCACGCGAAGCAGGGTGGTCTTGCCCGAGCCGTTCGGCCCGATGATGCCGAGGAAATCCCCCGGCTCGACGGTGAGGTTGATGCCGTCGAGCACACGCACTTCGCCGTAGGACACGCCCACGCCTTCGAGCTCGACGAACGGGCGCATCAGACGAGGCTCCGCCGGGCGTCCCACCAGGCGCCGAAGGCCGCGCACGAGGAGCCGAGGAGGAGGCCGCCGAGGACATCCGACGGCCAGTGCGCGTGCAGCACGAGGCGGGCGAGGCCGACGAGGAAGACCATGGCCAGCACTACGACGGTCAGCGCCATTCGCGTGGCACGGTTCCAGCGCTCCTTGATGCCGAAGTAGATGGCGATGACCGCGAAGGAGGCGGCGCCCGTCATGTGGCCGCTCGGAAATCCGAAGGCCTTGCCCCGCGGGCGAGGCCGTCCCACCAGATGCTTGGCGGTCTGCTCGATGATCGGCGCGGCCAGGAGCACGATCACCACCAGCCACCAGCGCTTTCGCGCCTCGGGCGAGATGACAAAGAGCAGGAGCGCGGCGGGGAGGAGACCTTTCCAGGAGCCGAAGATGTTGACCCAGGTAAAGAACGTGATGATGTCTGGCGTCCGATGCGCCATGACCTCGTCGTAGAGCGAGGAGTCACCCGGCAGGACGCCGACGGCGAGGACGAGAACGCCCAGCCCCACGAAGAGAACGGCGCCCCCTATGGAAAGCCCCCGCCAGCGGTGCGCATGCGCTCTCATGACCTCCAGATTGTACTCGATGGCGCACGGGGACTGGCCATGCCGCTACCTGCATCCCAGCCCCTCACGGAGGCTCTCGAGGTTTCGCATCATGAGCTCGATATAGCCCGTGCCCTCGGCGGCTTCTTTCTTCGTGACCCCTTCGACGGGGTCGAGAGTGAGCAGGCGCACGCCCAGCTCGCGTGCCAGCATCTCCGCGAGCTTCGGGCTGACGAGGGGCTCGAGGAAGATAGCGGTGACCTTGCGCTCTCTGGCCGTCCGCACGATGGCGGCCAGGGCGGCGGGGCTCGGCTCGGCCTGCGGGGCGAGGCCGGTCACGGCGACCTGCTCGAGCCGATAACGTCGGGTGAGATAGCCGAAGGCAGCATGCGACACCACGACCTCGCGGCGCGTGCAGTCGCGCAGCCCGGTATCGAAGCGCGAGTCCAGGGCCGAGAGCTTGGCGCCATAGGCCGCGGCATTGGCCTCGTAGGTGGATTTCCCCTGGGGGTCGCCGCGCTCGAGCGCGGCCCGTATCGCGTCGACCTCGCCCTTGGCCAGCACGGGATCAAGCCAGACATGCGGATCTAACTCACCGTCCCCGCCCGGGCGGGTAATCGTAAGCCCCGCGCTGGCCGCCACCACCACCGTCGATGGCCCGGCGGCTTCCTTGATGAGCTTGTCGGCCCAGGGCTCGAACCCGGCTCCGTTGTACACGAAGAGGCGCGCGCGTCGCACCTGGGCCACGTCCTG
>WNFO01003027.1_pt1 | contig 14103 bp, 11 predicted proteins | sample 5400251 | NCBI WGS metagenome assembly WNFO01 (sample SAMN13153354, study PRJNA577476) | soil metagenome | isolation source: 100 cm saprolite under Madrone tree | place: USA:California | collected 2016-06-14 | reverse complement strand
TCACGCCGCGGCGTGTGGCGCAGGTACTGGCCGCCGCTATGCGGACCCGGCGCCGGAACGATCAGCTCGACGAGCAGCTCGTCGGGCGCCAGCACGGTGCGGCGCACGCCGGTGAAGAAATCGGCCATCGGCACACGACGCCGGCCGCGCGGGCCGGCGATGATTGCCTCGGCCTCGAGCGCGAGGAGCGGCGGCGCCATGTCGGCCGACGGCGCCGCGTTGCACAGGTTGCCGCCCACGGTCGCGAGGTTGCGAATCTGCACGGACCCGACCAGCGCGCCGCTCTCGGCCAGCGCCGGGTACGCCGAGCGCGTGTAGGGGTCGCGCTCGATCTCCCGCGCCGCCACGGATGCGCCGACGCGGAGCCCCGCGCCGTCCTCGCGGCGCAGGACGCGCAGATCGGCCACGCCGGAGAGATCGATCACGGCGGTCGGCTTGACGAGCCCATTCTTCATCTGGGGCAGGAGATCCGTCCCGCCGGCAACCAGCTTGGCCTCGGGGCCACGCTCGGCGAGAAGCTTCAGGCAGTCTTCGATGCTACGCGGAAGGGCGAGGTGGAAGCGTCGCACGCTGCTGGACGATATCTGCTCAGGCGAGCAGAGTCAACGGGTTCACGGTGTGCGTCGTCAGCTCAGGTCCACCCACACCGTCTTCACTTCGGTGTAGTGATCGAGGCCGGCCGAGCCCATCTCGCGCCCGAAGCCCGATTCCTTGAAGCCGCCGAACGGCAGCGCGGCGTCGAAGAGGTTGTAGGCGTTCACCCAGACCGTCCCGGCGCGGATGGCCCGCGCCGCCTTGAGCGCCTTGCTGACGTCGCGCGTCCACACCGCCGCGGCCAGCCCATACGTCGTCGCGTTGCCCTGGGCGATGCCCTCCTCGACGGACTTGAACGGGATCACGGAGAGCACCGGGCCGAAGATCTCCTCGCGCGCGATCTTCATCCGGTTGGTCACGCCGTCGAAGATCGTCGGCTCGATGAAGTAGCCCTTGCCGTTGCCGACCGAGGCGCGCCCGCCACCCGCGACCAGTCGTGCGCCTTCCTGCTTTCCCGACTCGATGTAGGAGAGGACGGTGTCCATCTGCTGCTTGGAGACCACCGGGCCCATGCGGGTCGACTTGTCCATGGGATCGCCGACCTTGAGGCCCTTCACGCGCTCGATGAGCTTCGACATGAACTCGTCGTGGACCTTGTCCTCGAGGAAGAGCCGGGACCCCGCAGCGCACACCTCACCCTTGTTGTAGAAGATCCCGGTCATGGCGCCGCGTATCGCCGCTTCCATGTCGGCGTCGGCGAACACGATGTTCGGAGACTTGCCGCCCAGCTCGAGCGAGAGCCGCTTCAGCGTGCCGGCGGCCTCACGCATGATCTGCTTGCCGACCTCGGTCGACCCGGTGAACGCGATCTTGTCGACGCGCGGATCACGGACCATCGCCATGCCGACCTTGCCACCGGGCCCCGTCACCACGTTGACGACGCCCTCGGGCAACCCCGCCTCGGCCACCAGCTCGGCGAACTTCAGCGCCGTCAGCGGTGTCTGCGATGCCGGCTTGAGCACGACCGTGTTGCCGGCGGCGAGCGCCGGCCCGAGCTTCCACGACGACAGCAGGAACGGAAAGTTCCAGGGCACGATGGCGCCGACGACGCCGACGGGCTGGCGCAGCGTGAACGTGAACGCGTTGTCGCGGAGCTGGAGCGTCTCGCCGTGGATCTTCGTCGCCCAGCCGGCGAAATAGCGGAACACCTCGGCGGCGAACGGGATCTCGACCTTGCCGGAGTCGAAGAGCGTCTTCCCCGTGCAGAGACTCTCGAGCTTCGCCATCTCGTCGAGGTTCTGCTGGATCAGGTCGCCCAGCTTCCACACGAGACGGCCGCGCTCGTGGGGGCTCATGCGCGGCCACGGGCCCTCGTCGAAGGCCTTGCGGGCCGCCGCGACCGCCGCGTCGATGTCGCGCTCGTCGCCCTTGGCCACCGGCGCGATCGCCTCTTCGTTGGCGGGATTGATGGGCGCGTAGGTCTCGCCGGTCAGCGGCGCCTGCCACTTGCCGTTGATGAACATCTGTCCGGTCGCCATGATTCGTTCCTCCTACGTTAGCTGCGCCGGCGGCGCGAAGAACCGGTATTCGAGGGGCGTCACGGCTTTGCCGGGGCGCCCTGAGGGCTGGGGGTATGGGGGCCATTTCGGGGCCCCCAATTCAGTGAATCCTGAGGATACGCCCGGTTCGCGACGAGGCGAACCGGCCGCCGTCCACCACCGCGGAGCCGTTGACGATCACGTACGAGATGCCCGTCGGGTAACGGTGCGGATCGGGATAGGTCGACTCGTCCCTCACGGTGGCGGGATTGAACACGGCGATGTCGGCGGCGAAGCCTTCACGAAGCAGGCCACGCCGCTCCAGGCGCAGCCGTGCGGCGGGCATGCCCGTCATCTTGTGAACCGCGGTCTCCAGCGAGAACAGCTTGCGATCGCGGGCGTACTCGCCGAGCACGCGAGGAAAAGTCCCGTAGGTCCGCGGGTGCGGCTTGCCCGGCTTGTCGCCGTCGCCGGCGAACAGCGGGATCGAGTCCGAGCCGATCATGAGGTTCGGGTGGGCGAGGACCTTGGCCACGTTGTCGAGGCTCTGCGAGAAGCTCACCATCCCCACCGTGCACTTCTGCTCCAGCAGCAGGTTCATGAGCGAATCCGCGGGGGCGATGCCCGACTGCCGCGCGATCTCGGCGAGGCTCAGGCCCTCGAGCTCGCGGCGCTTGCAGGAGGCGATGAAGATCTGGTCGAACCCGATGCCGCCCTGGGACACCGTGCCCCAGCGCTCGCCGTCGATGAGGCACTCCTCCACGATGCGGCGGCGCATGCCGCGGTCGGCCAGGCGCTCGAGCAGCTTCGTGATGCCGCCATCGTGGGCCCACGCCGGCATCAGGTTGTCGAGCTTGGTGCTGCCCGCGTTGTAGGGATACACGTCGCCCAGTACGTCCACGCCACGCGCGCGAGCGTCCTCGATCATGCGTAGGGCGGCGTCGATCTTCGGCCAGTTCTCACGCCCCGAGGCCTTCACGTGCGAGACCTCGACGCCCACGCCGCCCTCGTCACCGATGCGAATGGCCTCGGCGATGGAGTCGAGCAGCATCGAGGACTCCCCGCGGATGTGCGAGAAGTAGAGCCCGCCGCGCGCCTTCATCGTCTTGGCCAGGCCGATGAGCTCGGCCGTGTCCGAGTAGGCGCTGGGCGCGTACACGAGGCCGGTCGAAAAGCCGAAGGCGCCGGCGTCGAGCGCCTCGCCGAGCAGACGCCCCATCGCCTTCATGTCGTCGCCGCCCGCCGCCCTGGAGTCGAAGCCCATGGCCGCGATGCGGAGGGCGCCGTGGCCGACGAAGTGGGCGACGTTCACCGCCGGCCGCACCGACGCCAGGGCGTCGAGGTACTGGCCGAAGCTCTGCCAGCGAAGGTCGAGCGAGGCGCCGATGCCGCCCGCCCACCCCTTCACCACGTCCTCCTGTCCGGGCGCGAGCGGCGCCTGGGAGAAGGAGCACATGCCGACGACCTCGGTGGTGACGCCCTGGCGCACCTTCGATTCCGCCGACGGGCACGCGAAGTAGAAGAGGTCGGAGTGCGAGTGGGCGTCGATGAAGCCCGGCGTCACCGCCTGCCCGGAGGCGTCGACCACCCGCTCGGCTTCACCGGTGAGATGGGGCGCGATCGCCGCGATGCGATCGCCCTCCACCGCGACGTCGGCGGCGCGTCCGGGCGCGCCGCTTCCGTCGATGACCGTGCCGCCTCGAATCAGCAGCGACCAGGTCACGGTCAGGCCTCGACGATGACCACCGACTTCATCCGGTCGCCCTGCTTGATGCGATCGACGTGCTCCATCCCGCTGGTGACCTTCCCGAACACGGTGTAGTTGCCGTCGAGGTGCGGGGTGGGACCGTACGTGATGTAGAACTGGCTGCCCGCGGAGTCGGGATGCTGGCTGCGCGCCATGGCCAGCGAGCCCCGCACGTGCTTCTGCTTGTTGAACTCGGCCTTGATCGTGTAGCCCGGGCCACCGGTCCCGTTGCCCTTGGGATCGCCGCCCTGCACGACGAAATCGGGCACGACCCGATGGAAGGTCAGGCCGTTGTAAAAGCCCTTCTTCGCCAGCGTGACGAAGTTCTCCACGGTCTTGGGCGCGTCTTCGGAGTAGAAGTCAATGCGGATCTCGTTCCCGTTCTCCAGCGTGATGACCGCTGTCTGCTTCATTTCTGGACCACCTTGATGGATTTGATTCGGTCGCCGACCTTGATCTTGTCCACGACGTCCATGCCCTTGGTGACCCGGCCGAACGCCGTGTACTGATTGTTCAGGAAATGGGCGGGCCCGAGCATGATGTAGATCTGGCTGCCCGCCGAGTCCGGATCCTGGGTGCGGGCCATGCCGAGGACGCCCCGATCGAACGGCCGCTTGTTGAACTCGCCCTTGATCGTGTAGCCCGGGCCGCCGGTGCCGATCCGGGGATCGGTCATTGGCAATGTCTTCGATTGGGGATCGCCGAATTGCACCACGAAGCCCGGCTCCACGCGGTGCACGCGCTGTCCGTCATAGAAGCCCTTGCGTAGGAGGTCGAGGAAGTTCTTCACGTGGTTCGGAGCGTCGCCCGGCCAGAACTCCAGCGTGACGTCGCCCTTCTCGAAGGCGATGACGGCATTCGGCGCCGGCGCCGGCTTGGCCTTCGATGCCTGGCCGAGCGCGCCGGACGCGGAGAACGCCACGAGCACGAGGGCGACGAACAGAAGACGGCGCATGCGGGGCGACCTCCGCGGGCGTGAGAGTGTCGACATTATACATAGACACGCCGCATACATAGACACGCCGCGCCGGAGATGCGCCTGGGAGGCCCCGTGATAGATTGGATAGATGCACGAGCGCCAGAACATTCGGAACATCGCGATCATCGCCCACGTCGACCACGGCAAGACCACCCTCGTGGACGCCATGCTGTGGCAATCCGGGCTCTTCCGTCAGAACGAGTCGGTCCCCGAGCGGATCATGGACTCGATCGACCTCGAGCGCGAGAAGGGCATCACGATCATGGCCAAGAACACGGCCATCAACTACAAGACCGTCCACATCAACATCGTGGACACGCCCGGCCACGCCGACTTCGGCTCGGAGGTCGAGCGGACGCTGACGCTGGTGGACGGCGTGCTCCTCCTCGTCGATGCGGCCGAGGGGCCCCTACCCCAGACCCGCTTCGTGCTGAAGAAGGCGCTGGAGGCCGAGCTGCCGCCGATCGTGGTCATCAACAAGATCGATCGCTCGGACGCGCGGCCGGCCGAGGTGCTGGACGAGATCTACGACCTCTTCATCGACCTCGACGCCGCCGACGACCAGCTCGACTTCCCCGTCCTCTACACCAATGCCCGCCTGGGCACGGCGACGCTCGATCTGAAGCAGTCGGGCGCGTCCCTGGAGCCGCTCTTCGAGACGATCCTGACGACCGTTCCCGCGCCGCGGTTCGATCCAAGCGCCGGACTTCAATTTCGAGTCGCGATGCTCGACTGGGACGATTATGTCGGCCGGCTGATCATCGGGCGCCTCGTCAACGGGCGCGTCCGCCAGGCCGAGCGCGTGGCCGTCGTCCATCGCGACGGGTCCGTCGAGTACGCGAAGGTCACCGTGCTCTACGGCTACGAGGGCCTGAAGCGCATCGAGATCCCGGAGGCGAGCGCGGGCGACCTCGTGGCCATCGCCGGCGTGGACGCGATCGAGATCGGCGAGACGGTGGCCGACGCCGAGAACCCGGTGGCGCTGCCGCTCATCCGCATCGACGAGCCGACCGTCTCCATGCTCTTCTCGGCCAACGTCTCGCCCTTCGCCGGGCGAGAGGGAAGGTTCGTTACCTCACCGCAGCTCCGCGAGCGGCTCATGAAGGAGAAGCGCATCAACGTCGGCATCCGCGTGGAGGAGACGGATTCGCCGGACACCTTCCGCGTGTCCGGGCGCGGGGAGCTCCAGCTGGCGATCCTGATCGAGATGATGCGGCGCGAAGGCTTCGAGCTCGAGGTCGGCAAGCCCACGATCATCACGCACGAGGAGCACGGTCGGACGCTCGAGCCGATGGAGTACCTCGTGATCGACGTTCCCGAGGAGCACATCGGCGCGGTGACCCAGAAGATCGGTCCTCGACGGGGGGCGATGGCCAAGATGGTCAACCACGGGACCGGGCGCGTGCGGCTCGAATACCGGATCCCGTCACGGGGACTGATCGGGTATCGAACGGAGTTTCTGACCGATACGCGGGGAACGGGACTGCTCAACCACCTCTTCGACGGATGGGACGAGTGGCAGGGCGACATCGCCCACCGCCAGAACGGCGCCCTGGTCGCCGACCGTACCGGCCGGGCCACCGGCTACGCCATTGATCACCTGCAGGCGCGGGGCACCATGTTCATCTCGCCGGCGACCGACGTCTACGAGAGCCAGATCGTCGGCGAGAACTCGCGTGACAACGACCTCGACGTCAACATCACCAAGGAAAAGAAGCTGACCAACATGCGCGCCTCCACGTCGGACGACGGCATCAAGCTGACGCCCCCGCGCGTGATGAACCTCGAGCAGTGCCTGGAGTGGATTCGCGAGGACGAGCTGCTCGAGGTGACGCCGAAGTCGCTCCGCCTGCGCAAGCGCGCCCTCGGCGGCCGCCGCCGGTTCTGAGAACATGGGGGCCCCGACATGGCCCCTATTGTTCGAGCGATGGGGGCTACGCCCCCCTCGGACTCCCCCGGCCCAACGTTCGGAGCGCCCCGGCCAAGCCGTGGCGCTCCTCTGTAACACGAGGAGCGTCTAAACCACTGTCAGAGACGGCTTGCCGGATTCGAGGGCGCTGCGCACCGCGGTCATCAGCTCGCCGACGGAGAATGGCTTCACCAGCAGGGGCTTGAGATCGATGAACGTGTCGTCGCTGCCGATGGTGCCGTCGCCGGGATACCCCGACATGTAGAGCACGCGGAGGCCCGGCCGGACCCGGCGCAGCCGGTCGGCTAGCTCGGGCCCGATGAGCCCGGGCATGACGACGTCGGTCAGCAGCAAGTCGATTCGAGCCGGCGTCACGGCCACCAGTCTCAGCGCGTCCTCCGCGCTGCTCGCCTCGAGGACGGTGTAGTGGTTGACCCGGAGGCTGTCTGCCGCCACCTCCCTCAGCATCTCTTCATCCTCGACGAGCAAGATCGTCTCCCGCCCGCTGGCGCCCGGCTTCGACGAGTCGGCGGCGACAGCCCGCTGCGGGATCGCACACCTCGGAAACACGACGCGGAACGTCGCGCCCCGGCCGGGCGCGCTCGCCACGCTGACGGTGCCGCCGTGCTGCTGGACGATGCCGTACACGGTGGCCAACCCGAGCCCCGTGCCCTTGCCCGCCGTCTTGGTGGTGAAGAACGGCTCGAAGATGCGTGACTGGGTCGCGGCATCCATCCCGCAGCCCGTGTCGCGGACCGTGAGGATCACCTGGGGCTCCGGGCCCAGCACCGTGTCGACGGCGACCGTCAGGCTTCCACCGGTCGGCATCGCGTCGCGCGCGTTCACCGCGAGATTCAGGATCACCTGCTCGAGCTGGGCCACGTCGCCCCACACGGGCGTACCGTTGGGATCGATCGCCGTGATGAACGAAATGTGCTCGCCGATCAACCGGCGCAGCATCGACGCCATGCCGGCGACCACCTCGCCGAGGTCCAGCACTCGCGGCTCGAGCACCTGCTTGCGGCTGAAGGCGAGCAGTTGTCGGGTGAGGATGCTCGCCCGCTCGGCCGTCTCGGTGATGAGGGACACCGTCTCCCGATCACTGGGGACGGTCAGGCGACCGCGCAACAGCTCGCCCCGCCCGATGATGACGGTCAGCAGGTTGCTGAAGTCGTGGGCGATGCCGCCGGCGAGCTGGCCGATGGCGTCCATCTTCTGCGACTGGCGCAGCCGGGCTTCGCTTTCCTGCAGGGCCGCCTGGGCGGTGCGTCGCTGGCTGACGTCCCTGAAGACGACGACGGCGCCCTCGACGTTGCCGTGTTCACGGATCTGGCTGCTGACGTACTCGACGGGGAACGTTCGGCCATCCACGCTCTTGAAGAAGTCTTCGGCCGCGTCCGGCGCTGGCCCCACGTTCATGTTGGCGTAGAGCCGACAGGGAGCCCCGGCGGGATCGGGTGGATGGAGGATCACCGCGCCGAGCGGGCGGCCGATCAGATCTTCCGCAGAGCAGCGCAGCATCCGAGCCGCCGCGGCGTTGACGAACGTCGTCCGGCCCTGCAGATCGACGCCGACGACCCCTTCTCCCGCGGAGTCGAGGACGAGCTCGGTCAGCGCGCTGGCGGTCTCGGTCACCCGCCACGTCGTCAGCGTGACGGCGCTCATGGCCAGGATGAAGGCGCCGTGGATCCCGGCCCACTGCCAGGGATGGGCCCACGCGGCCCCGTGGTTGTACACGGACTGCGGATCGAGGACGCCGACCACGCCGTGGTGCACGACGACGTACCCGATGGCGAGGATGAAGGTCGTCCAGTCCTGATAGAGGGCCAGCAGTCCGACCATCACGAAGAAATGGAAGTGGAACTCGATGTAGCCGCCGGAGAGGTGCACGAGCAGCGCCGACGACGTCATCAGGCCGAAGCAGGCGATCACGCTGCGGAGTCGGCGCGGGCCCGGCAGAACGCCCGCCAGCACGGCCGTGACGCCGACCGCGCCCACCTCGAAGAGGATGTGAGACACCTCGAATTGCCGCACGGCGGCGAAGACGGCGATGCCGACCGCGTGCATCCAGAGCAGGACGAGGATGCCGCGGTGGCGGCGGGACCAGACGCGCTCGGGCAAGCGCCGGCCCTCGGGCACGAGACCGCGAAGACGCGCGCCAACCCCACGAAGCGTGGACGGCGCCGGGACGAGATTCATCACGCGGGTTATCGGTCGCGGCACCGGGCATCCGGACCCGGGAGTCTATCCAGGGAGCAAGGCAGGGACTTCCTGTCCAAGGTGCCGGCAATCATTCCAGCATCAGGCCCAGACGCCGCCATTGCGCTCGACGACGACCGTCGAGGTAATACCTAATTCTTCAAGGCATTCCCGGCTGACGACGCCTTCGCCCCTCCCGGCCCGGCAGACTCGGCGAGTTCCTTGCAAGAGAACTCGGTGAAGGGATTCGAACGGGAGGGGCCGGAACATGAAGATGACGCAGAACGAACGCCGCCGGATGTATCTCGCTCAGCAGGCGGCCAGACAGGCGATGCTCGACCGGCTGAAGCAGCCTGTCGCTGTCGACACGGCCGTGGATGCATCGGCGGTCCGCCGTCGCTGGCTCAAGACCGTCGCCATCGCAACGCTCATCGGCAGCGGGCTCCTGGCGTACTCGGTAGTGCAGTTCCACCCGCCGACGTCGATCGAAGCGTTCCTGCCCCGGCTCTAGTCGGCCGTCCGCGGGCTCACGCGCTGGTGCCGGCGCGCTGAGCTATCATGCCTCCTTGCCGGGAGGCCTCCATGGCATCCGCCAAGGAAACGTTCGCCGCGCTCACCGTCGGGAAGAAGGTCGAAGTTCACAAAACGGTCGGCGAAACCGACATCTATCTGTTCGCCGGCATCACCGGCGACTTTGCACGGAACCACGTCGACGAGGAGTTCATGCGCCGCACTCGCTACGGCGGGCGGATCGCGCACGGCGCCCTGCTGGTCGGGTACATGTCACGTGCCTCCACCGAGATCTGCTCCGGGCTCGACGGCACCATCGTCTCTTACGGCTTCGAGAAGATCCGGTTCCCCGGCGCCGCCTTCATCGGTGACACCGTCACCGTGACGTACGAGATCATCGAGCGCGACGAGGCGGCCCTGAAGGCCTTCGCGCGGGTGACGTGCACCACGCAGCGCGGCGACGTGGTGGCCGCCGCGACCCACATCCTCAAAGTCGTGGACTGACGGCGCCGCCGACGTCGCGCCGTGACGCGACCGCGGCGCCGTCTCGTGCTCGGACTAGTCGGGCACGAGGGCGAAGGACCGCAGCGCCGAGCCGGTGCTGCCGCGGACCTTCAGGGGCGGAACCACGATGAGGAATTCGTGGGCGTGCGCCGCCGCGAGCTCTTCCAGCAAAAAGTTCTCGATGATATGGATCCCATGGTCGGCGATGACCAGCATGTGAACGGGGAAGACCTCGAAGTCCGTCGGGGAGACCACCCTGACTGGCGGCCGCTTCTCGAAGGTCAGCGTGTCGTTGCCGACGACGCGGGCATCGTGATCGATCAGGAACTGCGCGCCATCCACGCCGGGGCCCGGCGAGCTGGCACCAGCGTACTTGGCGGGGTCCGAGGTGAAGAACGGCCCCCAGCCGGTCCTGATCAACACGGTGTCGCCCCGATGCAGCTCCGTACCCTGGGCACTCGCCGTGTCGGCGAGGTGACGAGCGGTGATCTCGAAACCGGCCGCCAGCGGCTTGGAGGTCTTGCCGGTGAGGAACGTGGCGACGTCGAGAAGCACGCCCCGGTTGACGAGGAGATCCGTCGCGTAGTGGTCCATGGCCAGGTGGGCACCGACACCGCTGCGCCCGAGCCCGCGCGGATCGCTGGTGGCGTCGAAGGCATTGACGCCGCCGAAGAGCCTGCCGTCCCGGCCGATGTGGCCAAGGGCGTCGATACTCGGCGCCCCGTGCTGGCCGCTCCACTGCATGATCTCGGACGTGAACGAGAGGTGCTGGTCGAACTTGCCATTCCTGAAGGTGTTGGCGTGGGTCGCGTCCAGCCTCATCGAGAACGGCGGGTTGACGCTGGCGATCGGCGAGTTCTCGTCCCAGGTCGGGCACAGGTCGAACAGCCGCGCGCCCTTGACCTCCCTGATGAAGTCCCGCACCCGTCCGCCGTCGTCGCGGCGATCGTCGGAGCGGCGGCCGTCGGCGCGACGGTCGTCGGCCCTCGCGGTCTCCCTGAACCCCTCCAGGGTCAGCGCCGCGGCCAATGCACCGGCCGTGCGGACGAAGTCTCGACGGTTCACTGCCGTCTGCTGGTTCGTCGCCCCGAATCACACATGAGGATCCTCCGCGGAGCTGAATGGTTTGCGGCGGCGGAGTCTAGCACGACCGGACTATAATCGGCGCTCGCGCGCGGGCACCGTTCGTCCACGCGCCAGCAAGGAGTCGACATGCTCGATCTGGTGATCCGTGGTGGTCGTGTCGTCACGCCGTCCGGTGTCGGCCTTTGGGACGTGGGGGTTCAGGGCGAGCGCATCGCCGCGCTCGGCGCGCCGGGCACGCTGGAGGCCGGGCGTGTCGTCGACGCGAGCGGGAAGGTGGTGGTGCCCGGCGGTATCGACCCGCACACGCACCTCGCCCACGCGATCATGAGCCATCCCGACGAGCCGGGGATGACGCTGGGCCCCGAAGAGGACACGCGTGGCATGCTCTTCGGCGGGACGACCACGCACATCGACTTCGCCTTCGTTCGTCCGGGCGGTGACATCCGGAGCGCCATCGAGCAGCGGAGCGCCCGCTGGAAGGGCAGCGCGTACACCGACTACTCGTTCCACGTCGTGCTGGCCGGCGCGCTCGAGCTGAAGGTCTTCGAGGCGATCCCCGAGGCGATCCAGGCGGGCTTCACGTCGTTCAAGGTGTTCACGACGAACATCCTGCCGCCGCATCCCAAGCGCTCCGGTAACCGGATCGACTTCGGCCGCATCCAGCACGCGATGGAGCGCATCGCGCCGGCCGGCGGGATCATGACCGTGCACGGCGAGGACGAGGACATCGTCCAGTTCAACTACGAGAAGCACCGCGCCGAGGGCCGGATGGAGGGTGCGAACCTCCACCTCGTCCACACCAAGCTCTCCGAGCAGCTGGCCTTCCGGCGCACGATCACGCTGGCCCGCCACGCGGGCTGCGCGATCTATTTCGTCCACACCTCGGCGCGCGAGGGCGTGGAGGCGATCCGCGAGGCCCGCGCGGCGGGCGCGCCCGTCTACGGCGAGACGCTCCACCAGTACGCGTGCTTCAACGCCGAGTATTACAAGACGCCGCGGGGCTTCTGCTCGCACACCTATCCGTCGCTGAAGTTCCCGGAGGACCAGCAGGCACTGTGGAGCGGGCTCGTCGGTGACGGCCTCTCCACGCTCGCCACCGACGAGTACCCGACGTCGCTGGCCCTCAAGCTCCGGGGCAAGACGATCGAGGACGTGACCGGCGGCAACCTTGGCGCCGAGGCGCGGATGGGCATCGTGTGGACGGAAGGTGTCGTGAAGCGCGGCATGTCGCTGACGCGCTTCGTCGACATCACGTCGGCGAATGCCGCCCGCATCTTCGGGCTCTATCCGGCCAAGGGCGCCCTCGCGGTCGGCAGCGACGCCGACATCGTGCTGATCGATCCGTCACTCAGGAAGGCGCTCGCCCGGGACGACTTCCACGTGAGCGACTACAGCCCGTGGGAGGGATGGCAGGTCGCAGGATGGCCGGTGACTACGATCTTGCGCGGCAAGGCGATCGTCGAGAACGGCAAGCTGCTGGCGGACCTGAATTATGGGCAACTCATCCCGCGCAAGCTGGATCCGGTTGTATTGCGCCGGCCAGCTGCCTGAGGCGGCGCGAGGCGGAAAAGCCTCGCGCCGAGTGCGAGCAATAGTCAGGTTTGCCAGCCGATCGGCGCCTTCGAGAAATCCCACGCGCGGATGCGCTTGGGCTTGATCTTGACGAACACGCGGTCGGCATTGTCTTTGACGAGCTGGGCCTCACGTGCCTGGGTCGAGGTGATCATGTCGACGAAACTCTCGCCGGTGGTTCCGAGTGCACCGTCGCGGGCGAACAGGAGATAGCGGCTGGTCACCAGCGCGACCGCCTGGTCGGATGAATACTCGCCCCGCCACGGGCCTGCGCCGATGGAGATTCGGTTGCCGGAATGGGCCATCTCAGCGTCGCCGGTTATGTCCACGGCCTTGGCCATATTGGAGCGCATTCCCATCAGCGGGCGGTCATCCATGTCGATGATCACTGAGCATCGCGGATTCGACTCCAGGTCCCTGTACGAGGCCCGTTTGCGAGTCGGCGTCAAGTAGATATTTTCGCCGTCCCAGTAGTACCAGAAGGGGTAGACGTGCGGATAACCGTCGCGGCCAATCGTCGCCAGCCGCGCGACCCACCGGCCGGACAGGAATTCGTCGATTTCCGCCTGACTCATCGCGACCTCGGGATGCCATGCGAGGACGCCACCTACTTTGGCCATATTGCCTCCCTTCGGTCCTCGTATTCGCGCACGGTGCGCGGGACGTTGATCGCTTCGTCATAGCCCGTGTCGGCGTCGCAGATGACCGAGATGTCCACCGATCGCGCAAGCGTCCTGACGTTCTCGACCATCTTCCCCATCGTGAGCTGGCCGAGATCGGGAAAGCCCGTGCGCGGCCGCAGTTCCAAAGCCGTTCATATAGATCGCTTTGAATCCTTGGCGCTAAGCAAGTCTCGCCTGTAGGCAGTCGTAAATGAACGGCGCGATTACCATTCCCCGCCCGTTCAAGAGTTTCCTGAAGCACGATCGTGTGTCGGGCATACGCCCTCTCTCGTTGGATCCGATGAAGCCGCGTGGCGCTTTCGGCAGCAACGATTGGAAACACTGCGCTGAAATTGTACCACCCAGACGTTCTTTGTATAGCTGTGTGTACATGCGCTGTACGCTGGCCGCTCCGAAGGGTGGAAAGTTCCGACCCATTAAGGCTATGCGGGAGGAGTTTGCAACTCGTCCAACGCCCGGTGTATTTAGTGTGCTTATCCGCCCGCTGATTCTCGCTTCGAGGCATTGCGGCCGCCCGGCCGGGTAAGGAAATCGTCATGAGCACCGCGCGACATCGAGCAGTTGTGGCGCGACCAGTTCGACTGGGTGTATCGCGAGTATGACTGGGCGGTGTTTCCGCTGACCATTCATCTCGATGTCTCAGGCCGCCCGCAAGTGTCGCTGATGCTGGAGCGGCTTATCGAATACATCAGCGGGCTTTCGAGCGTACGCTGGTGCACGATGGAAGAAATGGCGCAAGAGTTTCGCAGTCGCCATCCCTTCAAGGGCTGATCGAATAGGCATCGCAGGAAATGCGAGGAGACAGCGATGAGCTCAGGAAAGTTCCCGATTGAGTACTACAA
>WNFO01020738.1_pt1 | contig 14116 bp, 23 predicted proteins | sample 5400251 | NCBI WGS metagenome assembly WNFO01 (sample SAMN13153354, study PRJNA577476) | soil metagenome | isolation source: 100 cm saprolite under Madrone tree | place: USA:California | collected 2016-06-14 | reverse complement strand
AACCCGGCAACCAAGGTGGTGGAGGGAAGGTGACCAGCGTCGAGGAGTCGACGGGCTGCGTCGAGGAAGGGTTGGCGCGAGCGGCACAGCAACGGTCCGCTCTTGAGGTGGGCTTCGAACGTGCCAGTGCGATCGTCGCAGTCGAAAGGTGCCACAAGCCGACATTCGCCGCGGGCTGAAGTACTCACCACGGACACAGAACCGCTTTACTCGATCTTCCCACCGAGCTGGGCGCCCGGAGATGCTAGCGCCAAAAAAACGGCAGGCGAAAGCGTGGACGCTGGTACCACACTTCGCCCGCCGGACGGTATCGTCGGCCAGCGATGCCTCCTTGCGGCTCACCGCTCAGGAGGACGACGAAATCCGTGCCCTTGCCCGTCTCCGGGCTCAGCTCCTCGTCGGTGATGATCAAAGAAGACCGCGGCGACGCCATCTCGGCGATACGAAGGACCTCCGGCGGAATCACAATGCGGTCGAGTGCGGTCTTCGCGTCGCTTGGCTCCTTCACTGTCGGCTCGCCATCAGGGCCTCGGCTCGCCCCCGCACGTCCGTCCACCACGTCGCCGTGAGAACGCCCGCCTTCCAAGGAGATGACGCTCCATCGCATCCCGGTCTCGCCATTGGTCCGCTCCGTGGCCGTAAAGACATGCGTGCCGATCGGACGTTCGGGCTCCTGGATCGCGACCGGGATCTCCAGGATCGGCTCAAACGCGCGGCGGACATAAAGGTGCTGAGTCTTGCGGCTGATAAACACCGATACCGGTTGGAGCGCGCGCGCAAGCTCGCGCGCGGCCTGCACTGCCGCGATCCGAGTCCGTAGCGCGCTCTTTTTGCTTGTCCGAGACTGCGGAGGCGAGCGCTTTTTCGGCGACGGCCAGCTGCTCCTCCATCCTGCGCTTGAGATTTTCCGAGACCCGTATCGCCATCCTCGCCTGCGCCGCGTCGCGGGAGGCTGTCACGGCGGCGTGTCTCGCTGTAGCAGCCTTACTGGCCACGTCCTCCGCTTCCGCGGAACGCACGGCGGCCAGGGCATTGGCTCCCGGCTTCGGCATGAACAGAGCGGGGTGGGCGATCTCAATGGGCGTCACATCGGTAGGTGCCACGATCACCCGCATTCCCAGCCGGGTCAGGTCGAACAAGCGTGCAGCGAAGTCGTACGGCAGCCGAATGCAGCCATGGGACGCCGGATATCCCGGCAGCGGGCCGCCGTGGAGCGCGATGCCCGACCAGGTGATGCGCTGCATGTGGGGCATGTACGCATCGTCATAAAGGTTCGAGTAGTGCTCTGCCTCCTTCTGAATGACGCTGAATATGCCGGCCGGCGTCTCGCGTCCTTTCTGGCCGCTCGACACCGGGGCCCGCAGGATCCAGCCAGTAGCGTCATAGATGGTGACCCGCTGGTCGCGCAACGAAAGAGCGCTTCTGGCGGCCGCATGATCTCCCGCTACGGCCAGCGCCGCCAAACCCGCAGCAAAAGCAACACCCGCAAGCGATAGATCATCATTCATGAAAGCTGCCAGTTGTTTGCTGCCTTGTGCAGGCTATCCCAAACTGCGGGGCGCAGTGTTACTGCTAAGTGGCGGTAAAAAATCAACCATCAGCGGCAATAATGGGGCGCTAGGCAAGTCGAGGGAAATGCTTTGAATGAACGCTTGGGGTTAGAGTCGGACCTTAAGGCGGCCTTCGTTGCAGGTCCGCTTTGGCCTTGAAAGCAGACCTGAACACTTCACCCCACACCCGCCCTGCCAGAGGAAATACCTGCTCGTGCTGACCAAAAAAGAATTGAATAGGATCATAAAGCTGACGAACGCAGATCCTAGATTGACCTTCTCCAGGGTGCGCGAGTAGATCGAGGGCAGCAGGCGCCTGGTCTGCTTTTCGCGACCGGTGCTCTTTCGGGCTGGTGGCGACGGCCCCTGCGGACAGCTTGAGCAAGGTAAGAGAGCTGCTCTCAGTGTGGTGAGAACGTTCGAAGAAACAGCAATCGGCCTTCATTACTCGATAGACCGAACAGAAAGTGAAACCTACTGGAAAGTTGAGGTAAGTTTCCACAGAGCCCTAATGCCATCTTTCTAAAGGAGAAATCACGCAGCGGCGATTCGGTTATCCACACCTCTACAGCCGTCAGTAGTTGTCCAAAAAATGCACACGCGGATTGTCCGCCTTCTGGATAGCTCGGCGGTTCTCAGCGCGCTTCGCGATCTCAGCGCCCGAATAATCTCCCGTTGGATGCGGCCATTTACCTTTCATGTGAACAAACTGCCTATGTCGGCTGTTTTTGAAGGCCGCGTCGCTCCAGACATGGTAGCGTTGCTACGGTGCCCGATGGTGCATCGAACCCTTATGTCGGCGAAAGGGGAGGTGGACATGTTGAATATGAAGAGCAGCGCACCCGAGAAGGATAAGAGCGCGGACGAAGCCATACTGAGGGTGGTGCAGCCGCATGACAGGACGACGACAAAATCGGGAGCGGCCTCCTGCGTCGGCTCTGACATGTCGATTGTCGGCAACGTCGAATGCAAGGGTACCGCGCAGATCTTTGGCCGAATCGAAGGTGAATTGCGCGCTTCGGATCTCCTGATTAGCGATGGCGCGCAGGTCGAGGGCAGCGTCGTTGCGCAGGACGTGACAGTCTGCGGCCGCGTCAAGGGCACTATCCGTGCCGACCGCGTCAAGCTGCAGAATGGGGGTGCGGTCGAGGGTGACATTTTTCATCGGTCATTGTCCATCGACGAGAACTCTTTGTTTGAAGGATCGTCGCGACGGGTTGAGAATCCAACGGACCCATCGTCGAGTGTTGACGCCAAGGGGGGCCCGCAGAAGAAAGACAGGGCTGCTCCGGCTCCGTTACCGTCCATCGACGCCGAGTTGACGGCTGGGCCGAAGCACTAGGGCGTGTTTTGCCAAATCGACGTATTGCTGAATGCCCTGGTCGCGGCAGACGAGCCGACACATTTTCCGCTCACGCGGGAACCCCGCCCTGCAGGGCTCCACTTAGGATACCAGCCCTGTGGAAAACTCGAACAGCGGGCATAGGAGAGGCACAGGCGTTGTGGTCCTTCACGCATTGCTTATTGCTTGTGATGTCTGCAGCGATGGCTTGTCCATCACGTCGGGTCGGCGAGCAGCTCGAGCGGCACGCCGATTAGCACAGGTTCCCGATGCGGATACGGCCGGGAGATAGGCCCCCGGTGCAGCGGTTCGCAATCGCCCCTTCAATGTGGAGCTGCTGCAGGCACTAGAGGGTCGCTCGGGCAACTGGGCGGCCCTCCGGGCTTTCTGGAGAACCTGTCATGCGCGGTCTTTGGCGCGCCGCTCCGACTGCGGATCTGTTGCATAAGCGTTCAGGTGCAGATTCGTCCTAATCCGCACGAGGAGAAACTATGTCCAAGGAGCAGAAGTCGGGGTCAAGCAGCTTAGCCTCATCAATTGAGATAGCTTATTTGGTACGTGCCCATGGCATCACGCGCGATCAAGCAAGGCGGCTTATTAACAGAATTGGAAACAACAGGGCGAAGCTCAGCGAAGCTGCACGGATATTGAAAGCTCGCTTACCGTTGCGGTCTATCTCGGTGGCGGAGCAGGGCCGAGCGGGACTGTCGAATGTTAATCGGACGCAATGAAACTGGGGCGGTGCCCTAGACGCTCTGATGTTATCCCAAAGCACACGTCACGCAAGACGCGGATCGCGTCAAGCGCCAGACCCCCACCGGTTTGGAAGGGCGCGGCTTCAGAGGCGGGCTTGAGGATCAGGCTCACTTAGACATCTTTGCGAGCGCTCGCCGGCCCGCCTCGGTGATCCGCACGCGGGTCACATTGGTCCCTCGACCGCCAGCGACCGTGCGCTCGGTGCTCGCCGCCGCGAGTCCGGCCTTGACCAGCTCGACCAGCATAGCGTTGCGCTTGGGACCACCAGTTGTGATGCCAATTCCAAGCGTTTGGGGATGAGTTGAGCGGCTAGAAAGCTCACTCCCGTGACGTTGCCGCCGGGACGATTGAGGTTGGGAACGAAGCCAAGTCTGACGGGATCGCTACCGGTAGTGAACACAATGGGAATGCTCGTCGTTGCGGCCTTCGCCGAAATCGTCGCCCAGATGCTTCCACCGGTCAGCAATACGGCAACCTGACGGTTGACCAGTTCAACCGCCATCGCAGGCAAACGTTCGTCACGACCTTCCGCCCAACGATACTCGATCAAGACATTTTGCCCTTCGACGAAGCCCGTTTCCTTGAGGCCCAGATGAAGAGCAGCCGTGAGATGCGAATAGCTATCAGCGGATTGCCCATTCAAGATGCCGACCACCGGCATCGCCGGCTGCTGCGCGACGAGTCATTCGATCACCTCGTCGGCGGTGGCGATTAGCGACGGCGGAATTTGAATCCCGAGCGTCTTGGCCGTTTGCAGATTGATGACGAACTCAAACTTGGTCCCCTGCTGCACCGGCAGGTCGGCTTTAACCGTCTGTCAACCATGTTCGCGCCATCCTCGTCTCGCCCGTTTGGTTTTAGTCGTGCAGGACACGACCGCAAGCGCGCCCATTGCTACGGTGGCGCCCGAGTGGTGGCACGACAAGGGGGGGACTGATGCGCGGCGGAATCAGCAGACCAACCATTGCCGTGGTGGCGTTGCTTGCAGCACTCTGCCTAGCCCCACGGGACCAGGCCGCATCGGCCCCGGAGATCGACGCGAGCGTGAGCGCGACGCTCGAAGACTTCTTCCGGGAGGTCTGGTCGGGGCGGAACCTTGCCAACCAGGCGGTGGCAATCCTAGTCTTCCCGACAATCGTGAAGGCGGGCTTCGGGATCGGCGGCGAATATGGCGAAGGCGCGCTGCACATTCGCGGCCGCACCGCCGGCTATTACAACATCATTTCGGCATCGATCGGGTTTCAGTTCGGTGCGCAGGCGCGATCCGTAATCATCATGTTCATGACCGAGGCAGCACTCGCCAATTTCCAGCGCACCGACGGCTGGAAGGTCGGCGTCGACGGATCGATCGCCATCATCACGGTTGGGGCCGGCGGGCAGATCGACACCAACAGCATCCGTAGTCCGGTGATCGGGTTCATCTTCGATCAGAAGGGGCTGATGTACAATCTGACGCTCGAAGGCTCCAAGATCAGTCGCATCCAACGGTAGCTTGGTGCGCCATCGTGTTTGGCGTTTCATCACTTTTGGCGGTCGAAGAAAGAGGCGGCTGCGCCGAAATCGCGCCGGTGCATATGCTCCCCTCAGTCTGGGGATCACACCCTACCACATCGTTTTAGGACTGCCGTGTTGTGCATCACAGCAAAATTGCCGGTCAATGTCTCAGATGGGTCATGTGGTGGTGCTTGAACTGATGTCGCTACCGAGCTTGGCTTCGGCAAATATGACGAGAACTCTATTCCGGAGGATGATATCAATCTCCGATTCCCCCTCGACCGGCCGGGGGTCGTCACTCCGCTTCACCCAGACTTTGTTGTTTGATCGTTGCATCCGAGCCCGACTCGCGGTTTCGTACCTAGGCGGAGACGGCACACATTCCCAGAGCTTTACCTCCGGTGTTTCCTCCCAGCCCGATGGTAAAATGAGCCGCGAATTCTGGACCCTCGCAAGCTTGACGAGATCAGACCACCACGTCTTGGGAGCATATCTCTTCAGGAGCGCAAATACCGTCCAGGTGACCCAATCCTCGCTGGTCTTGTAGTACAGCATCCGCTTCAGGTCTCGCGGCTTGCGAAATTTCGAGTGGCGCTGAAATTCATCTTGATCAATAATCGCAAATGCTTCGCGCCGCTCGCCTGCGATCGGGTCATCCTTACAACGCGAACCTTTCATGGAGCATTGCCTCCCCACCGCCTCTCGCCGTTTGGAAATTGCAATATCGTTGCGCTGGTTTGTCGAGCTGTGAATTTTCGGCGTGCCGTCTCGTACGAGCGCGCGAGCCCGCTACCGGCATAATCGTGATTGACATTTCCTCCGTCCTTGATTGTGCCGGTGCAATCAATAATCTCTCCGGCCTGATCGAATTCAAAAGATAACTCGGTCAAGCGGTCGAGATTGCAGTTTGGATGCGCGCACATCACGAGCGCAATTTGTGGTTCGGTGAACCTGATTTTAGTCGTCGGTTTCATCGGACATGCTCATTTGCGTCATTCAGCGGTACTTCGCTGATCCAGGGTCTCGCGCTCCTTCCTCGCTTGGCTTTCCCTGCGGGACTTGTTCCTGTTTGCCAAACATTTGTTCGTCGCTGCCAGAGTTTGTGTGGCATCGGCTGCAGTCATCACGCGGCGAGCGCAACCGGCTCGGCTTGTCCGGCGGTTTTCGCGAAAAATTGCCCGGCAGCAACTGCGACGGCAGCGCGACGATGGACACCAAGCTTGCCGAATAGCGCAGCGACGTGAATCTTGACCGTGCCAGGGGCGATATTGAGAGTACGCGCGATCTCCTTGTTAGAGAGACCTTGCACGATCAACCGCAAAACATCGCGCTGGCGGTCTGTCAGTCCGGCGTGCGGGTAGCTGGTCAAAATTCCGTGCATTGACTTTCTTTCTCTGCGTTAGGTGGCCTTCCCGCTCGGATGCGGGCCATCTCAACCGCGGTATTGACGGCGTCTTCGAGATTGTCCCTGTAGTAGGCCGTGTTCTCGTTTCCATCGCGGAAATTCACGCGATAATGGCCAGAGCGCACTTTGCGCAACGTGAGTCCGAGATGGCGCGCGATTGATTTGGCTTCCTGGAGCGTCACGGCGCGTCAATGCCCTCTCGATACCGGTCATTGGAGGTTCTGCTTCTTAGTCGCTTTGCCCCGGTCCGGGGACTTGTTACTCTTCGCCAAACATTTGTTCGTCGCTGCCAGAACGATGTGGCATAGGCTGCAAGTCAGCCCACAAAGGTCCAAATACTCGCGCGGCGGGCGGCATAGGCCATCAAGCCGAATGGTTTGTGTGGTCGGCTTATGCGACGTTCACGATTGCTACTGTGAGCATCTCCCGACCTCGCAGCAGTAGCAGCACCGCAGCGGTCAGGGTGCCTTAGCGGCGCGTGCCCTGGCCGTGCGTGCGCACAATGGGCCGATGTTCCAGAAACTTTTTCTGTTGTGCGGCGCGGTCGGAACCCGCCGTGTCGCGAGAGTTCGGGCGATCGATTCGACGAAGACGGCGACAATGAAGCCTAAGACGGGTGTGGACCTCACGCGCAAAGACTTCGGGAAGTTGCCGCTAGGCACGCGGCAAGGAGTTGACGAAGCGTCCGGCCGGGACGGACGGCCTGACACCGGTAAGTGCGATCGCCTCTTGGAGAGGCTAGTCAAGGTACATGGTGAAACGCGCAATGAGCTGTTCAAGAAGGAGAAGTAAGTGCATGTACCGGTTGAACGCCATTGGCAGCGAAAAACAAATCAAATCCGCTTACTGGCGGGAGTAGATAGGCACGAGGAGCCTCCGCTATTAGCCCCACACGCGGGGCTTTGTTTTTCTGGAAATCTGAAATCGACCATTTCGTGATGGCCATCACAGCAGCCGAAGCGATAGTCCGGCATTCTGCTTCCCATGCTTGTTACCGCATGATGCGGTAGAGCTGAGTGGGGAGAACTCAGATGCGCAAGATCAGCTTGCTTGCCGTTGCCACCACTTTGGCCGCTGGTTTTGGAATATGGGCGGTCTCGACCACCAACGCGCGTGCCCCTTCGTTAAGTCAGCGGATTAATCCGCACCACTTAATGATGAACGCCAGGGCACTGCCTGCCATAGAGTTTGCCGACTACACCTTCGTGTTCCATTGAGCAGTGCGTGAGCTAAAAATCAAAAGGCCGCTCGGCTTTGGGGGCGGCCTTTGTGCGTCAATGATCGATCGTACTGTTGAGCCCCCGCCGCGCCTTGACATGCCGACCACGCGTCATCTCCTCAAACCTGAGGGCCGCCGCGCGCTCGAATTGCTCGCCCCGTGCCGGAACGGCTGCACTGAGACGATGATGCTCGCTCACGGCTTTTCCATCGATATGATGGTTGAACTGATCAACTCGGGGCTTGCGACAGTGCAGACCGAGCGGTTCGTTGCCGCCGACTACCAAGGCGAAAGAGCGCGGATGCGCATCACTCAGGCCGGCCGTCGGGCTCTCGTGTGGGGCAATTTGGAAGCACCAGCGCGGGTACCTGAATCGACCAATTTGTGATGGCGGTCACATCGGTGGGTGTGGGCGACGAGTAAGGTGGGCGGCGTGCGGAGGTTCGCGGTAACGACAAGCCCCGGCGGGGGATCTGACACAACCGCCGGGGTTTTCCATCACACAAGCCGCCCGTACCTATCTTAGCTCTTTTTCTGACACCGCAGCAAAAAGCGCGCGACCACTACCACCGAGGGCGGTGGGAGGATTTCCGCTCGCGGTTCGCGGGTCCACTTGGCGCTATCACCAAACAAAGCGCATTTTTGTGATCGGCATCACATCGCGAATGCAACTTCGGGCCTAGCCTGCAATCCTGACAGATGAGGGGAGAAGTGTCATGGCAAGATTGATTCGCGCGACCTGGCGGTTTTTTCGTCGCGATAAGACGCGCTGTTCCGGGACGGAATTCTGCGCCTACGGCCTCTAATTCCGAGCAAGCCTCTATTGGTGCTGGCGAGTTGAACCGCAAGCGCAACGCCGCCGACAAAGCCCCAGAGCAACCATGGAGCACGGCCATGCTGGCGGAAATCTTTATGCTGCGGTTGGAAGCGGCAGCGCGGGCGGCCACGTTTGAAGCGGCCACTCCCTCGCGGTTCGTCCCGATCACGTTGCGGCTTCAGCGGCTTAACCTTGTGAACCTTAGGGCAGCGTTTAGAGACGAACCGGTAGGCTCGCGGTGAAGGATGTTGGGGCTTCACCGCCGAGACGAGCCGTGCTGTGCCAGTAAACAGCCTAGCCAAAGTTTATGAAGCCCGCGCAGAGGATTACACCCGCGCGGCTGAACAGACTGACGATCCGGTGTTTCGCAGGATGCTGCTTACGCTTGCGTTACAGTTCACGCTCGCGGCGCAGGAAGAAGGAGCTAAGAGCAAGGACAGCACGCCCCCACGCTACTGAGATGTCTCTTCTAATGTCTAATGTGGGCGGCCTGCGGAGGTTGGCGGTAACGACTGGATTTTCCATCACGCAAGCCGCCCCGGGGCGGAACGAGGGGCCTTCCGCAACCAAGGTAATTCGGGCCCAGGAATTTAGTTCCGAAAAATCTGCGCGTATCCGACGATGCCCTGGCACGCCGCCGGGCTGGGCTGGCTGGCCTGGCTGGGCTCCCGGCTCCCATTTGGTTGAACCTGACTTGAAGGCTCAGCGACGTACCGGTGGGCGGCGTACGGACACCTTTCCCCGAAACCGTCCGGGTCCCCGGCGAACAAGCCGCACCCCGCCGGGGACCACAATCGCGCAACACCCATTGATCTGTGGTCCCATTGCTGGAGCCAAGGCATTGTCTCGAAGAAAAAGGATTCTCCCTACCGTTCCGGCCGCTCGCCCGATTGGCTTAAAATGAAAAACTCGAATGCGCCGGCTGTGAAGCGCGAGGCGGAAGAGGATTGGTCAAAGGGACAAAAGTTGCGGCGGCAAGCGAGGTAATGGACAAGGATTATCTCATCCTCAAACGCGCATCGGCTTCAAGCGGCGCTCGCGTGCCCCGGATTTCATTCCAGAAATTTCAGCCTCGGCAGACTGACTTTCATTGTCCGCGCGCCTTCGCCATCGAAATCGCGCCCTGCCCACAAACCTAGACGGCGTTGGCGTTGTATGACGGACTGTCGATGCCTGCGGAGCGCTGCCGCGATTTCCTTGGGACCGAAGCCTGCAATGGTCATCGTCTTGATACACTCGTCCTCCTCGGTGTTGAAGGGACGGCGCTCCATGGCGATCAATCTCTCGGCAGCGTGACGGTGTAGCAGAGCATCGGTTCGAGCCTATCGCGTATCGCCCGTGTTGTTGTGCCCGCACGGCGGACGGCGTGGCCGAGGGCGGCGCGCGCTTACGGGGAAGCGCGTTCGCCATGAATGGGTAAAGCGGCGCGGACCATCAAGTTGCGCTCGTCACGCTCCAAAAGCTTTGCCACGGTGCGGAACTCGTATGCAAATTCAAGCAAGTCAGCTCTTGTGTCGAGTTTCTTAGTCTTGTGAGCAAGTGCTAGGCACACCTCAGCGCTTTGCAGACATTCCTCTGCCGTTAGCATGGCGGCACATCACTGCGTTCCGTCAGCATGCCTCCGGCGGCTGCAACGGCGGCGCGGCGATGCACACCAAGCTTGCGAAGCAGCGCTGCTACGTGAATCTTAACGGTGCCCTCGGCTAGGTCGAGGGTGCGTGCGATCTCTTTGTTCGATTGCCCGCGCACAATCAGCTTCATTACATCGTGCTGACGAGCGCTTAGATTTTGGGCTGTATAGTCACCAGTCACGTCCATGGCCGGAATACTCCCTGCAGCCTGAGGGATTTGGAAACCCCTCTAGCTCGTCGGTAGGTTGATAAGAGGTTTGTGCGACGAGCCGCAGCGAGGAAACTAGAGCCGCCGTGGCGCTCGCACTGTGATAGCGATCACGAAAATGTCGATTTGAAGCTCAGAGAAAAGCAAACTGGAATCAGTCTTTGTGCTGGTGCAAGACAAATATTGCTGCAAATCCTAAAATGGCAACAAAGGGTGCCATAGTGGCGATGCCTGGCTGTGGACGCTCGCTTTCGGACCTCATGAGGAACCGCACGCCGACCCACGGCTATGAGGCGACGCGCGAGGCCACCGCGATGGCAGCGTTCGCGAAGAGTTGGCGGCGTGAACGCCAGAGTTGGTGCACAAAAGCTACCAACCGAAACGAGCTACTTTGATTGTGGCGACGACTTCCGTTCTTCGGCGGGTGTGGCCAACCGCTCATAGCCGGCAGCGACATCGAGCATCATTTGCTTGGAGGTCGGATCGGCAATGTCGCCAATGCTCTGGATCGTCAAGATGAGACAATGGCATGCGGCGTTTCGCGAAGAGCTGGCGGCGGGAATGACCAACTAGGCTCGCCGCGTAATCGAACATTTTGTGGACGTGGGCGGCCTGCGGTGGGACGGGTCATTCGAGGCACGGTGTGCCATGCCTCAAAAGGGAACCGAAAAAAGGCGATCCTCGGAAAAGGTGATCAGCACGGACAAGGCGGCCCTGCTGTGGATGTATTGTAAAGAGATCGCGCCGTTTGAGACTCCGACCTTTAGCAAGAACGTGGGCGAGTTGATCGCTCGCGCAACACGCGCCCCTCAGAAAGGCGCAGTCCGACGCCCCAAAGCGGGCTACGGATAAATTAAAACGCAACCCCCAGGCGGTTAAAACAGGCGCAGTACCCTCTCGCCGGGTTGCGACGCCATCATCTGAAGAGGCGAATCGAATTGAGTTGAAGCGACGGGGACTAAGAGTCCGCTAATGGCAGCGACATACGCCGACGCATTGAATTTATGGTCGATATTGGTGGTATTGCGGACGTGAATGGCCGGGTCGTCTCGGCACATCCGCGAAATGTAGAAAATACAATTCTTGAACGGCGGATCGAGCCGCGTGCGCGCAGTATGATTTAACTCTCAGCTTCGGCAATTGCTCCAAGATTTTCTACGCGTCGCGAGGACAAACGTTTTGGCACGACCAAGACCCGAAGCGAATATAGACCCGCTTCAGTCGCCCGTCGCACACACTGCGGCTATGGAATATGCTACCCTCCGCCTGCGGCGCGCGGCTTGGGGTTGGACGTGCCTATTCGGGCGATCCTCGAAACCGAATACGGGCCGGTGTTCGGACCGGAAGATGCTGCTCAGTTGACGGCGGCATTTGAGGCCGCATTGAGCAAGCTGGGGCTGGTTGATCGCACGGACCCCATGACGATGACAGTTGCGAAGCTCATCATCCAACTTGCGAAGAACGGCGAGCGCGATCCCCAGAAGCTGTGCGACGATGCACTAAAGAGTCTCGGCAAATGAGCCTATCAATTCGGGTTGGGGAGATGATTACAAATCTTGGCAATTCACGCGAACTCGCCAGATCGCGAATAGGATTCCCTTTCGGTAAAAAAGCGATCCTGCAACGGATATAGCAAAGCTAAGCTCTTTCGACCTAGACCTCGGTGCGGGACTGCCAAATGTCGGCTCACCGGTCATCGATCAAGCCTACTTCAACGATACCCAGCGCGTTGCTGAAGTACCTTGTCGAGTTTTCAGGAGTCGCGATTATTTATCTTGCGGTGGCAAAACTCAGCTTGGCGCTGGCCTCCGTTCACCCGAGTGCAACTCCGATTTGGCCGCCCACCGGCTTCGCGTTGGCAGCTGCGTTGCTGCTCGGATACCGTATTTGGCCGGCCATCTTCCTTGCAGCATTCATTGCGAATGCGACGACTGCGGGTTCGACGTACACATCGCTTGCGATTGCGACCGGAAATACCCTCGAAAGCGTGGTCGGGGCCTACCTTATCAATCGGTGGTCTGACGGCCTCGGCACATTCGACACTCCCACCGGCGTGGCGAAATTCGCGCTGATCTGCTTCGTGCCAGCTACAATGATCAGCGCCACGGTGGGCGTCGGGAGCTTGAGCCTGAGCGGTTACGCGGATTGGGCTAATTTTGCGTCGATATGGATGACCTGGTTGATGGGCGATCTGGCCGGCGCGCTGGTCATTACCCCCGTTATTGTGCTGTGGACCCCGAGTTTGCCGCGTGCTCCCGAGCGTCAGGAATGGATGCAATCTTGTGCGGTTTTCATCGCCGTGATCGTGGTGGGTGTGATTGCCTTCAGTCCGCTGATCGAGCAAACGCCGAGCAGGGGCCCACTGGCGTTTTTGGCCGTGTTGCCGCTGATGTGGGCGGCACTGCGCCGCAACCAGCGTGACACCGCGACGACCGCGCTCATTCTCGCATCTTTGCCGTATGGGGCACCGCGTCGTACGGCGGGCCTTTTGCGCGCAGCAACCTCAACGACTCTTTTCTTCTGCTGCTCGCGTTCATGATTAGCATTTCGGTTCCGAGCTTGGCTTTGAGCGCCGACGTGGCGACGCGCAAGCGCCATGAAGACCATATCGAGTTCGTCTTGCGCGAGTTGTCGCACCGCTCAAAGAATCTTCTTGCCGTCGTGCAGGGCATGGCCCGGCAAGTTGCGCGGCAAACCGAGAATTTCAAGGATTTCGACGCGGCGTTTTCAACCCGACTTCGCGCCTTCGCCGACACCCACGATCTGCTCATAACAAGAAGCTGGCGTGGTACGGACATTCGCGACCTTGTTCGAACGCAGCTGATACCCTTTATCGAGTCGAAGGGAGATCGACTTACATCTGACGGACCGTGTCTGATGCTGACTCCGATAGCCTCGGAACAAATCGGCCTAGCCCTGCACGAACTCGGAACCAACGCCGCGAAACATGGGGCCTTCTCCGTGCCGACCGGCACGGTGACGGTTCGGTGGCAGCTGGAAAATGACGGACCCGACAAGGGACATCTACGTATCGGCTGGATGGAACGCGGTGGTCCGGCAGTGAATGGATTCCAGACCAACGGTTTCGGATACATGATGATCACCAAAATCGTGCCGCTATCGTTGCAGGGCCGGGCATCACTTGAGCTCGAGTCGGAAGGCCTGAGGTGGACGCTGGTGGTGCCCGCGAACAATGTCCTTGCTAACGATTAAGCGAACGATTTCTGGAAATGCTGGCACTCGACCCTGCACGAGGGTTGTTCGCAGATTTCCAGCTTATATGGCCGCGCAGCCAAAGCGGCACAGATGTTCGCTAATGTGCACGAATGCGACATAGCAAGATCGCGGATGGACGTCTGCTTTCGGGGGAAGAGCGGTCGTGCAGCGGACATCACTGCAATGACCGAGTTGACCCAAAACCGGTCATTCGGCCTGTTTTCGCCTGACCGTCCGGATAAGGTCGGGAGGGGCACCTGGAACGGAAACTATGAGGCAGGAGCCTGCACAGGTCACACGCGCAGAAAGATTTTGCGTTGGTATAGGAAGCCGGCCAGTGCCACCGCTAGCAGCAGCCCCACGGCATGGGCGAGAAAGCTCCCCGCGCCGGGCGTCAGATGGCTGTCCACAAAGCTGCCCACGTCTCCGCCGATCAGCTGCGTTGCGAGCGGCTTGAAGCCCACGATGCCGTTGATGA
>WNFO01003020.1_pt1 | contig 14119 bp, 10 predicted proteins | sample 5400251 | NCBI WGS metagenome assembly WNFO01 (sample SAMN13153354, study PRJNA577476) | soil metagenome | isolation source: 100 cm saprolite under Madrone tree | place: USA:California | collected 2016-06-14 | reverse complement strand
GCACGGTGATGGATTTTCCGGGCGCTAACGAGGCAATGCCTTCGATGTCGGCAATTTCGTGCCCGGTTAGTCCCAGCGATTCGCGATTTTCTCCGGCTTTGAATTCGAGCGGCATCACACCCATGCCGATCAGGTTGCTGCGATGGATCCGCTCGTAGCTTTCGGCGATTACGGCGCGCACGCCGAGGAGGCGCGTGCCTTTCGCGGCCCAGTCGCGCGAGGAGCCGGAGCCATATTCTTTTCCGGCGATGACAACCAGCGGAACGCCAGCTTCGCGATATTTTACGGCGGCGTCGTAGATGGACATCTTCTCGCCGCCGGGAAGATAGAGAGTCCAGCCTCCTTCGGTGCCGGGGGCGAGCTGGTTGCGCAAGCGAATGTTGGCGAAGGTGCCGCGCACCATTACTTCGTGATTGCCGCGGCGCGCGCCGTAGGAGTTGAATTCGTGGGGCTTGACGCCGTTGGCGATGAGATATTTTCCGGCGGGCGAATCGACAGGAATCGAGCCTGCAGGAGAAATGTGATCAGTGGTGACGCTGTCGCCGAGCACGGCGAGCACGCGCGCAGCATGAACATCCGCGAGTGGCGGAGGCGTCTTTGGCATGTTTTCAAAATAGGGCGGGAGCTTGATGTATGTAGATTTCGGATCCCACTGATAGAGATCGCCTTGCGGAACGCGCATCCCTTTCCAGTGCGCGTCGCCTTCATAAACTGCGCTGTACTGTTTTTGGTACATGCTGGTGGAAACGGCCGCACGCACGGTGGTTTCGATTTCCTGCGGCGTGGGCCAAATGTCGCTGAGGAATACCGGCTTGCCGGATTTGTCGTTGCCGAGCGGCTCGGTAGTGAGATCCAGATCCATACGCCCTGCGAGCGCATACGCGACCACAAGGGGCGGCGAAGCGAGGTAATTTGCGCGTACAAGCGGGTGGATACGCCCTTCGAAATTGCGATTGCCGCTAAGGACGGCTACGGCGACGAGATTATTTTCCTTGATGGCGGCGCTGATGGGGTCGGATAGGGGCCCGCTGTTGCCGATGCACGTGGTGCAGCCGTAGCCAACAAGATGAAATTTTAGTTTTTCGAGGAATGGCGTGAGACCGGCAGCGGCAAGATAGTCGGTGACGACTTTGGAGCCAGGCGCGAGACTGGTTTTGACCCAAGGCTTCACTTGCAGGCCCCGCTCTACGGCTTTTTTGGCGAGCAGGCCGGCACCGAGCATCAACGAGGGATTCGAGGTGTTGGTGCAACTGGTAATCGCGGCGATGACCACAGCGCCGCTGGAAAAATCGAAGGAGTCGCCGTTGTTGCGTACTTGAATATGTTTTTGTGGAACGCCTTCGACCACTTTTGTGAAGGAAGATTTGGCGTTACGCAGCGCGACGCGATCTTGCGGGCGCTTGGGTCCGGCGACGGTGGGCTCGACGGTGCCGAGGTTGAGCTCAAGCTTCTCGCTGAATATGGGATCGGGCGTGGAGTCAGTGCGGAAGAGCGATTGTTCCTTGCAATAGGCTTCCACGAGAGCGATTTGCTCGTGTGCGCGGCCGGTGAATTGGAGATACGCCAGCGTCTCGGAATCGACCGGGAAGAAACCCATGGTCGCGCCATACTCCGGCGCCATGTTGGCGATGGTGGCGCGGTCGGGAACGCTGAGGCTGGTGAGGCCGGTGCCGTAGAATTCGACGAATTTGCCGACGACGCCTCTCTTGCGCAACATTTCGGTGACCGTCAGAACGAGGTCGGTTGCGGTAGCACCTTCGCGAAGTTTGCCGTGTAGGCGGAAGCCGACGACTTCCGGAACCAGCATCGAAGAAGGTTGGCCAAGCATGGCCGCTTCGGCTTCGATACCGCCAACGCCCCAGCCGAAAACGCCGAGCGCATTCACCATCGTGGTGTGCGAATCGGTGCCCACTACGGAATCGGGATAGGCTTCGGTGCGGTTTCCGGAAGGCATGGCGCAAACTACGCGCGCGAGATATTCAAGATTGACCTGGTGGCAGATGCCGGTGTCCGGGGGAACGACTTTGAAATTTTTGAATGCGGTCTGACCCCAGCGTAAGAAGGCGTAGCGCTCGACGTTGCGCTGAAATTCGAGCTCGGCGTTTAGGCCGAACGCGTTGGCGTCGCCGAATTTGTCGACTTGCACGGAATGGTCGATTACGAGTTCTGCCGGGAACAGCGGATTGATGCGCGCGGGATTGCCGCCCATGCGCTGGACCGCCTCGCGCATCGTGGCGAGATCGACGACGGCGGGAACGCCAGTGAAATCTTGCAACAACACGCGCGCGGGCATGAAAGCAATTTCTTTTTGCACGCTGTTGGGAGTCCATGCCGCCAGGGCGCGAATGTCGTCTTTGCGGACGAAGCGGCCATCTTCACAGCGCAAAAGATTTTCCAAGAGGATGCGCAGAGAGAAGGGAAGCTTCGCGAGGGTGGCTAGACCTTTCGCTTCCAGTTTTTCAAGGCGATGAATATCAAAGGATTGCGCGCCGACGTTGAGCCTGTCGCGAGTGCCGAAAGAATTGCCTGCGGGGATGGCCATTCGCTGTCCTTTCACCGAGTAGCGCAGCTCTATATCATAGCCGAAAACGAAACTCGACGCGGGCGGTTGAGGAGATGCGGGAGATGGCTGTGCGTGGAAGGGAAGGAAGAAAGCGAACAACCAGAAGTGGCTGTGCCGGTGCCCACTCGGGGAGTATCGCACGGATGACACCGGTCGCGGCGGTATACTTGATTCTGCGATGAACATTGTTTTGATTTCGACGTATGAGTTGGGGCGGCAGCCGTTTGGGTTGGTGTCGCCGGCCGCTTGGTTGCGGAAGCGCGGGCATGCGGTGGCATGTTTTGACTTGACGCGGCAGACATTGGATCCTCGCTTGGTGCACCGGGCGGAGCTCATTGCGATTTATTTGCCGATGCATACGGCTACGCGACTGGCTTGCAAATTGATTCCTTCGCTGCGGGAGCAGAATGCCGGGGCGCATCTTTGTTGTTATGGGTTGTATGCGCCGATGAATGCGGAATATCTGCGGTCATTGGGAGTGGGAACGATTCTGGGTGGGGAGTTTGAGAGGAAGCTGGTGCATCTGGCGGAGCGGCTAAGCCTGACCGACGGCGAGGTTGTAGGAAACCAACAGGAATCTATGGTTTCGCTCGAGCGGTTGAAATTTGAGGTGCCGGACCGCGCCGGATTAGCGTCGATTGTGAAGTATGCACACCTGGTAGTGCCGGGGGATGGATTTCGTGTAGTCGGATCGACGGAGGCCAGCCGGGGGTGCAAGCACCTTTGTCGGCATTGTCCGATTGTACCGGTGTACAACGGCGTGTTTCGGATTGTGGAGCGCGACGTGGTGCTGGCGGATGTTCGGCAACAGGTAGCGGCGGGAGCGCAGCACATTTCGTTTGGCGATCCGGATTTTTTTAACGGGATACGGCACGCGATGGAGTTGGTGGAGGCGTTTCACTCCGAGTTTCCTCGCGTTACTTACGACGTGACCATCAAGATTGAGCATTTGAGGAAGCAGGAGCGGCACCTGGCGCGACTGCGCGATACGGGCTGCTTGTTTGTGATCAGCGCAGTGGAATCCGTGGACGACGAAATCTTGGAGCGGCTGGATAAGGGCCACACGCGGGAGGATTTTCTTTACGTGGCGCGAAAGTTTCGCGAGCTGGGGATGACTTTGCATCCCACGTTTGTGCCGTTTACGCCGTGGACCACGCTGGAAGGGTATTTGGATGCGTTGCGTGTGTTGGCGACGGAGGAGTTGATCGAGAACGTGGCGCCCATTCAGTTGGGAATACGCTTGCTGATTCCGGAGGGTTCGCGGCTGCTGGAACTGGAGGAAGTGCGCGGCGCGGTGGAGGCGTTTGACGCCGAGTCGCTGGTGTATCCGTGGAGAAACGCGAATGCGCGGGTGGATGCGTTGAACGAAACGGTGCAATCGATTGCGGCCGAGGCGGATCGGAAGAAGGAATCACGAGCGGCGGCGTTTGCACGGATTTGGCAGGCAGCGCATGCGGCGGCGGGCGTGGAGGCGCCGGAGTTGCGGGTGGCGACGGAGCGGGCAGTGCCCTTTTTGAGCGAGCCGTGGTATTGCTGCGCGGAGCCGACACGGGATCAGTTGGTTTCGATTGGCGGGGCCGCGTCGTCGGCACCTGAGACAGTTGCTGTAGCTGATGGATTTGTTTAGGTCCGAAGAGGAAAAAAGATTAACACAGAGGGCACCGAGCACAGAGGGTGCGGAGAAGTGCGGGCATACTTATGAACGCGAAACGGGTGCTGGTGTTTGCGGGAAAGTTGGGGTACCAAACACGCAGCTTTGATGATGCGGCGCGGAAGCTGGGCTTCGAGCTGCGGTTTGTTACCGACCGCTGCCACCAGTTGGAAGATCCGTGGGGCGATGGCGCGATTGCGGTGCACTTCGAATTGCCGGAGGCGGCCGCGTACACGGTGTTGGAAACCGTGCGTAATGGCAAGCATGTCGATGGGATTTTGGCGCTGGGAGATCGGCCGGCGGTAGCGGCGGCTTACGTAGCGCGTGGGTTGGGGCTGGCCCACAACCACCCGGCGGCGGTGGAAGCTTGCAGAAGTAAATTGCGCATGCGCGAGGTATTTCGCGATGCGGGGTTGCGGGTGCCGTGGTTCAAGAGCGTGGCGCTGCAACCAACGCCGGAGCCGGCGCTGCTCGGAATCTCGTATCCCTGCGTGCTGAAGCCGCTATCGCTTTCCGCGAGCCAGGGAGTGGTGCGCGCGAACAATCGCCTGGAATTTCTCGCGGCGGCCGCGCGAGTGCGCGGCGTTCTGGAATTGCCGGAAGTGTTGGCGAGCCGTGAGGCGAATCTGGATCAAATCATTGTGGAGGGGTACATCCCGGGAAGAGAAGTGGCGGTGGAAGGTCTGCTGACGGACGGAGTGTTTCGGGTGCTGGCGATTTTTGACAAGGCCGATCCGCTGGAGGGGCCCTTTTTTGAGGAGACGATTTATGTTACGCCTTCGCGATTGACCGAGGCGCAACAGCGCGAGATCGAGCGATGCTGCACGGAGGCCGTTCGCGCACTGGGATTGTCGCACGGGCCGGTGCACGCAGAGTTTCGGATCAATGACGAGGGTGCATGGCCCCTGGAGATTGCGCCGAGGCCGATTGGCGGGCTGTGCGCGCGGTCCCTGCGGTTTGCGAACGGTAGCGATGAGCTGATTGGACTGGCGGAATTGCTGTTGCGGCACGCGGTGGAATTGCCGGTCGCCGATTGGAAGCGCGAAGCGGGGGCTTCCGGAGTGATGATGATTCCGGTGCCAGCTAGCGGCGTGTTGGAAAGAGTGGGAGGCGAAGAGGCGGCACGGCAGACTCCGCATGTGGTTGGGCTCGAAATTACCGCTCGGTTGCACGATTACGTTGCGGCTTGGCCGGAGGGATCGAGTTATTTAGGATTCTTGTTTGCGCGGGCGGAGACGGCAAGCGCAGCGGAGCAGGCGCTGCGTGTAGCGCACGGGAAGTTGGAGTTCACGCTGGCGCCGAGGTTGGCGGTGGAACATCCGGCTACGCGGCGAATGGTTGGGTAATTCGAAAGCGCACTCTGGTGCCTGCCCCAAGGAGATGAAACCTATCCTTTGGCCTTGGGGGCGACGTAGCCTTCGGGAAGCTTGGCGCCTTCGCCGAAGAAAAATTGTTCCATTTGTTCTTCCATAATTTTTTGCGAATTGGGATCGAGGGGATTGAGGCGGTATTCGTTCATCACCATTTTGGAATGCTCGATCCAAAGTTTCCAGGCGTCTTTGGAAACGCTTTCGTAGACGCGCTTGCCCAGTTCGCCTTTCCAGGGCGGGCGATCGAGGCCGGGCAATTCGCGGCCGAACTTCACGCACAGCACCATACGGGTGCCAGGCTTGACCTGCTCATTGGCGGCCGGAGCGGGGCCGCAGGAATCATCCGCCATGGTTGTGTCCTCGCGAGCAATACATTTTTCACGATACCGCAAGCCGTGGGAAATTCCTAGTGCGCGACCGGTGGCGATGATAGCGAGTCGGACTACGGGATAGTAGAATCACGGCGCACTCGAGCGATTTGAGAAAACCTGCGCAAGGCTCGCCACGGCACGAGCCAGAATAGGCGCTAACTTACAATCGCAAGAAAGCATCTGATGATAACCGGGCGTGGAGGTGCCGGGGCATTGCCTGAAATCACGACGTTGTTTTGGGATATCGGTGGGGTCATTCTCACCAATGGGTGGGACACGGGTTCGCGGCGCCTGGCCGCGGAGACGTTTCACCTGGATTGGGACGAATTTCAAGACCGCCACGATCTTTCGTTTCCCGCGTTTGATTCCGGGAATATTCAGCTCAATGAGTATCTCAACCGGACATTGTTTTACCGCCCTCGGCCTTTCACGCGGGAAGAATTTGTCGCGTTCATGTTTGCGCAATCGCAGGAGTATCCGGAGTCGCGGGCAGTGCTTGACGCTGCGGCGCGATCGGGAAAATATTTTATTGGGGCGATTAATAACGAACCGCTGGAGCTGAATGAGTATCGTATTGCCGAGTTTCACTTGCGCCGAGATTTTCAGGTGTTCTTCAGCTCCTGCTATTTGCACGCGCGGAAACCCGAGGAGATGATATTCCGTATCGCGCTGGAGGTGACGCAGCGGCCGCCGGAGGAGTGCGTGTTCATCGACGACCGTCCGTTGAACCTGGAAAATCCGCGGAAGCTGGCGATGAACGCTATTCATTATCAGAATGCGAACCAACTGCGGTTGGAACTGCAAAAGTATGGTGTTGAGGTATAGTGTCGTGCACCGGTGATGGCATGAACAGAATCGCGACGTTAGAGAATTCGGCGCTGGACGCGAACCGGTCTGCGGGCTCACCCGTGACTGAACCCTGCACCGTCGTGCTGTTCGGCGCGTCTGGCGACTTGGCGAAGCGCAAAGTAATTCCGGCAATGTACGACTTGGCGACGCACAACTCGCTGGGCCCGCGCTACGCGATTATTGGATTTTCCCGCACGGCAATGAGCGACGAAAGCTTTCGCGGGGCCTCCGCCGAGGCGGCCAAAAGTATTTCCGAAGTCGGTCCAATCGACCCCAAGAAATGGGAAGAATTCGCTTCGAACCTGTATTACCAGGCGGGTGAGTACGGAAACCCCGATGATTTCGCGAAGTTGGCAAAGCGCCTGGATGATCTGAGCGCGGAGAAAAAGCTTCGCGGGAATCGACTGTTTTACCTCTCGACGCCACCGGAAGTTTATCCGCATATCGTGGAACAGCTTGGACACGCGGGGCTGGCGAAGCCGGCTTCGCCGGATTCCTGGATACGTATCATTATTGAAAAGCCGTTTGGCCGCGATCTGGCATCCGCAAAGGAATTGAACAACATCGTGCTCAGCGTGTTTGACGAGAAACAGGTTTATCGGATCGACCATTATTTGGGCAAGGATACCGTGCAGAACCTCTTGGTATTGCGCTTCAGCAACGGAATTTTCGAGCCGCTGTGGAACCGCAATTATGTGGACCATGTACAAATCACTGCCGCGGAAACGCTTGGTGTGGAGCGGCGCGGCGGATTCTACGAGACAGCTGGCGCCTTGCGCGACATGATCCAGAGCCACGTGCTGCAACTTACGTCGCTGGTGGCCGTTGAGCCTCCGGCGCAATTCGACGCCACCGCGGTTCGCAATGAAAAACTGAAGATCCTGCAATCGATTCGTCCGTTTGATTTGGGCATGGTGGCGCAATCGGTAGTGCGCGGGCAATACGCGCCGGGATCGGTCGAAGGCAAGTCCGTCCCGGGATACCGACAGGAGCCCGGCGTGAATCCCCATTCCCGTACCGAGACTTTTGTCGCCATGGAATTGCAGATCGACAACTGGCGGTGGGCGGGGGTGCCCTTTTATTTGCGGACGGGGAAGCGGCTGGCGAAGCGCAGTACCGAGATCGTCATTCAGTTCAAACGCGCTCCGCACATCGTGTTTCGCGACCGCGAAGTGGAAGACAACCGGCTGGAGCTGAATATTCAGCCCGACGAAGGGATTTCTGTTTCCTTCGGCGCGAAAAGGCCGGGAACGGAAATGGGCATCGGGCATGTGTCGATGAATTTCAGCTACCGCGAGGCCTTCGGCGGCGGGACGCGCAGCGCGTATGCGACCCTGCTGGGCGACTGCGTGCGCGGAGACGCGACGCTGTTCGACCGGGGGGACAGCGTGGAGGCGGCATGGGCCCTTGTTGATCCGATTCTAGACGTCTGGAGCGCGGCGAAAACGGCGAGCGTTCCGCAATATCCGGCAGGGAGCTGGGGCCCGCGGGAGTCCGATCTCTTGCTCGCGCGCGGCGGGCGGCGATGGTGTAATCCTTGATTTGGCAGAACGGAAGAGAGCGGGCGACCGGACATAACGGGGACGGGGGGAATCGGTGATCCTTGCGGGTGACGTCGGGGGAACGAAGTGTAACCTTGCGCTGTTCTCGGAAAAGAATGGCGTGCTGACCTCCGTTTTCCGCCAGCGCTTCGCCAGCAAGGAATTCGCGAAATTCGATTTGATCGTGAAGGAATTTTCGCGGCTCGCCGCGCCGCATCTGATAAACGATCCGGTGGTGGCCGCGGGATTCGGCGTGGCCGGTCCGGTCATCGATAATCACGTGCGCGCAACCAATCTGCCGTGGACCGTGGATGCCCGAACCTTGGCAGAGGAACTGCAAGTGGGCAAGATTGTGCTGATGAACGACCTGGGCGCCACCGGGCACAGCATCGAACATCTGCCTCCGGAGGAATTTTGCGTGCTGAACCCCGGCAAGCCGGAGCCCGGCGGCACGCGCGCATTGCTTGCCGCAGGTACTGGACTGGGCCAGTCGATTTTGGTGTGGGATGGCGCGCGCTATCGCATTGTGCCGTCGGAAGGTGGGCATTCGGATTTCGCGCCGCACACCGAGCAGCAAATCGAGCTGCTGCGATTCATGCGGCGGCGCTATCCGCAGGTGAGCTGGGAGCTCATCCTGTCGGGGCGGGGCTTTCGAACACTGCACGAGTTTTTGGCGCCCAATGTCAGGCACGCCGCTTTTGAAGATCCGGATGCGGATCCCGCGCCGGAAATCACGCAAAAGGGTTTGGCGAAATCATGTCCTGTCTGCGTGGAAACGCTGGATTTGTGGGTTTCGATCTATGGCGCGGAGGCCGGAAACCTGGCGTTGAAGGTGCTCGCGCTCGGCGGGGTGTATGTGGCGGGCGGCATCGCGGTGAAAATAATCGAGAAGATCAAGGACGGAACATTTTTCAGATCGTTCAAGGATAAGTGGCATTTTGAGAATTTGCTCGCGAACATTCCCGTGTCCGTGGTGCTGAACGAGTCCGCTCCGCTGCTGGGCGCAGCGTATGAAGCGCTGGCCGCACTGCAGAAACAGCAGGCTTCGAGCGGTAGCTGAACTGATTCGGCACGGCTCGTCTAATCCGTCATTCCTGCGCAAGCCACACTTGCTACGCTTCCCTGAGTGGCGTTCCTCGAGAAATGTGTGGGTGAATGGAAGCCAGTTTCGCGCTATGCGGGAATTGGCTGGCTGTGCTTTTATTTCCTTTTTCTCGTTTACGCGGCGGCCGATCGTAGTGGTTTCCTCTTCCCCGATTACGTGAATCTGATCATTCACGAGGCTGGGCATTTCTTCTTCAGTTGGTTCGGCTACACAATTACCATCCTGGGCGGAACACTGGGCGAATTAATCGTGCCGCTGCTGTGTGCCGCGTACTTTTTTATGCAGCGCGAGACGACCGGATTCGCATTTTGTGCTTTCTGGTTCTTTGAGAATTTTCCATACATCGGCACGTACATGGCAGACGCACGCGCGCAGGCGCTGCCGCTTGTGGGTTCCGGCGAGCACGACTGGGAGATTTTGTTCGGAAAGTGGGGATTGCTGATGCAGGACCAGAAGATTGGCGGCACCATGCGTACCCTCGGCTGGCTGGGCATGATTGCGGTGATCGGCTGGCTGGGTTGGCGCACCTACGCGAGTGTGCGACCCGCTGCAAACGAGCGCGGGGAAGAATTTGTCCGTTGAGGATCGAACGAAACGCTGAGCATGCAGCGTTGGGTCCCTGCATATTCAACCTTACATATCTTTGGTAAGCTGAAACCGCTTAACCTTAGCGCCGCGATTGCAGGGAAGACGTCAGCTACAGTTCGAAGTATTTGGAGTATTCCATGAGCAGTATCAGCGCCATGCAGGAGCCGAAGCTGCAGAACTACGTCAACGGGACCTGGCGGAACTCGGCGGCCACCGAATTCGTTGAGGTCATCAATCCAGCGACGGCAGAACTGCTGACGCGCACGCCGCTTTCCACACAGGCAGAGGTGGATGCGGCGGTGCAGGCTGCCGCGGAAGCTTTTCCCTCCTGGCGTCGGACTCCTCCCGGAGAACGCATTCAGTATCTATTTAAGCTGAAGAATTTGCTTGAGGAGCATATTGACGAGCTGGCGCGGCTGATCACCATAGAAAACGGAAAAACCTTTGGTGAAGCGAAAGCGGAGTTGCGTCGCGGCATTGAGAATGTGGAAGTTGCCTGCGGCATTCCGCTGATGATGCAGGGCTACAACCTGGAGGATGTGACTCCGGGGGTGGACGAGACGATGATCCGGCAGCCGCTAGGCGTCGTAGCGGCCATCACCCCATTCAATTTTCCAGCGATGATCCCGTTCTGGTTTTTGCCGTATGCCATTGCTTGCGGCAACACGCTGGTGCTTAAGCCGTCGGAGCGCGTGCCGTTGACGATGCGCCGCGCGGTCGAGTTAATCGAGAAGACCGGAATTCCCAAGGGCGTGGTGAACCTGGTGAATGGCGGGCGCCAGGTGGTTGACGCGCTTTGCGATCACCCCAAGGTGCGCGCCATCAGTTTTGTAGGCTCGACGCCGGTGGCCAAGCACGTGTATGGGCGCGCAGCGGCCAGCGGGAAGCGCATGCAGTGCCAGGGCGGCGCCAAAAATCATGTCATCGTCCTGCCCGATGCGGATATGGAGCTGGCGACACAAATTATCAGCGACAGCGCCTTCGGCTGCGCCGGCCAGCGATGCCTGGCGGTTTCCGTTGCGGTGACCATAGGGGAGGCGCAGAAAACGTTTCGCGATGCCATCGCGCAGACCGCGTCGGCGATTCGCGTGGGGAACGGCTTGGAGACAGGTGTGCAGATGGGGCCGGTGATTACGCGGGAGAGCAAGCAGCGCATTGAAACGCTGATTGGCAAAGGCGTTGGGGAAGGCGCTAAGCCCATCGTGGACGGGCGAAACACGGAAATTCCGAAATATGAGCGCGGCAATTTCTTGAAGCCGACGATCTTGGACGGACTGCCGTCTGCGAGCGAACTGGCGCACACGGAAATTTTCGGCCCGGTGCTCAGCCTGGTGCATGCGAATTCGATGGATGAGGCCATGGCATTCCTGGCGGACAGCCCATACGGCAATCAGGCGTCACTGTTCACCACGAGCGGCGCGGCTGCGCGGCGATTCCGCTATGAAGCGCCCGCCGGGAACATCGGAATCAACATCGGAGTGGCCGCGCCGATGGCCTATTTTCCATTCAGCGGATGGAAGGAAAGCTTTTTCGGTATTCTGCACGGGCAAGGCCGCGACGCCGTGGAATTCTATACGGAATCGAAAGTGGTGATCGAGCGGTGGTCGCGGCAGGAAACGCGCAAATTCTGAGTGTTAGATACGATCGATCCTTCGGCTTATGCAAAACAAATCGCTGCACCTGGATGTGAACGAGCAGATCGAGTCCGCGCACAGGCTGGCTTCCCGGTTTTACGTCGATCCATCGATCCTGGAAATCGAGAAAGAAAAGATTTTCCGGCGCACTTGGCAGCTTATCGGAACGCTGCAGCACCTGTGCGGTGAGGCGAACGGGGTCAAGCGTACCATCGCCGATCCAGAAACATTTTTCACGGCGGATTTGGCGGGTGAGCCGATCGTAGTCCTGCGCGATAAGGAGGGCGTGTTGCGAGCGTTCAGCAACGTATGCCGTCACCGCGCAGGCCCGATTGCGCAAGGGAGCGGCTGCAAGAATGTGCTGCGCTGCGGATATCACGGCTGGACCTACGCGCTGGATGGCCGGTTGATTGGCTCTCCGGACGTTGAGGGAGTGGAGTACTTCGATCGCAGCGCGATGGGCATGGTGCCGCTGCGATTGGAGACTTGGGAGCAGTTCATCTTCGTGAATTTCGATGCGCATGCAGAGCCGCTTGGCGCCTTTCTCGGCGACATTCCGCAACAGGCCCGCGGCTTCGGGTTTGCAGGGTTGCAGAGTGTGGAGCGCCGCGATTATGTCATCGACTGTAACTGGAAAGTGTACGTAGACAATTATCTCGAGGGCTACCACATCCCCATCGCGCACCCCGGGCTGATGCGTGAAATCGATTACGCGCACTACCGCACGGACACATTTCGCTATCACTCGCAACAGTTTGCGCCAATCCGCGCGATGAAGAGCGAGGACGCCGGCGAGCGCTTTTACCCGCCGGGTACGGGACTTCGGGAGGCGCTCTACTTTTGGCTTTTCCCAACTTGATGCTGAATATCTATCCCGACAACGTTTCGACCAATCTGATCGTGCCCATTTCGCAGGATAAGACCCTGACGATTTTCGAATGGTTTTTCCACGACGCCGCATCGGCAAAGACACAGGAACGTGTGAAGAAGGCCGTGCAGTTCAGCGATGATGTGCAGCAGGAAGACATCGGCTTGTGCGAAAGCGTGCAGCGGGGATTGCGCTCGGCGACTTACGATCGCGGGCGCTACTCCGTGCGGCGCGAAAACGGCGTACACCATTTCCACATGCTGCTGCGGGAATTCCTTGAGCGCCCTGAGGGCGCAACAGTGGTTCATACGGGTTCTGGCACGGGCTCCATCGATCCCAAAAGAAAAACGTAGCTGGCAATTCCGATCAGAAGGAAAATGCCCGCGACCGCAAAAGCCCAGAAGAAGGAATGGGTCGCTTGCACCACGTAGCCGGTAACGATCGGCGCAGCGATTCCCGCGAGCTGGTTGCCAAAGTTTAAGATTCCTCCGAGAGTCCCGACGCTCTCTCTCGGAGCGATCAAAGAAGGAATGGACCATCCCACCGGCGACGCCGCGGACAGTCCGCCAATGCACAGGCTAATCCAAATCAGCGCGCTAGTGGTGCTTTGCGCGTGCGCCGCCCCAAAAATTCCAAGTCCAAGCGCGGTCCCTCCGATAAGGACGGCTTGGCGCACGCGAACAGGATTCTTGCCGCGCTGGATCAGTGAATCCACCAGCCAGCCGCCAACCGCTAAATCCAGAATGGTGGCGATCAGCCAGGGAACGCTGGTGTACAGCGCGGAATGCAGTAAGTCGATGTGATGCGTCGCGGAAAGATAGCTGGGCAGCCAGGTCAGCAGAAGATAGAAACTGTAGTTGTACGAGGCGAAGCCCAGCACGAGTCCCCAAACCTGGCGCTGCCGAAGCAAGTAGGCGAGGGGCGCGCCTTGGGCGGCTTTGGCGCGGTCTTCCGGCTGCGCTCCGCCGCGAGCGATATATTCGCGTTCGGAGCTGCTCAGAAGCTTGTCTTCGCTGGGGTTGCGATAGAAGGCGTAAAACAGCGCGAGGAACAAAACGCTGATTACGCCTGTGGCCGCAAAATTCCAGCGCCACCCGAAATGCAGGAGCAGCAGGCCCAGCACGGGTATTCCGATCGCGGAGGAAAATTTCGCCATGGCGTCGAACATCGCGGTTGCCAGGCTGCGTTCGTCCTTGGGAAACCAATAGCCGGTGGCCTTTGCGTAGGCCGGAAACGTCGGCGCTTCGCCGATACCCAAAAGAAATCGTGCCGCGAACAACCCGCCGATCCCGCTGGAAACGGCGGCGGCAAATGAGGCTACGCTCCAGATAATCGTGCTGACGATTCCGACGCGCCGGACGCCGAAGCGGTCGAGCAAAAGTCCGGAAGGAAGCTGGAGAAGCGCGTAGGGCCAGTTGTAAGCGCTGGACAAGTACCCAAACATCACCGCGGAAATTCCGAACGCGTCTTGCAGCGCGTCCCGAGAGACGGAAAGGTTGACGCGGTCGAAATAATTCACCAGGACGCCGAAGCCGAGGAGCAAAGCGATGCCCCAACGGCGGCGCGGCACTTTCCGAGC
>WNFO01003019.1_pt1 | contig 14121 bp, 14 predicted proteins | sample 5400251 | NCBI WGS metagenome assembly WNFO01 (sample SAMN13153354, study PRJNA577476) | soil metagenome | isolation source: 100 cm saprolite under Madrone tree | place: USA:California | collected 2016-06-14 | reverse complement strand
AAAACTACCGAAACTGGCTAGAATGGCGACCGCAAAAACCGTGGAAACGGAAAAAAGAGGAACCAGCTAGGGAAGTCTAAAACAGAAACGTTCGGGGTGAACAATTCGTGGATCGGTCTTGTTTTGGCCGGATCGATGGTTCATCCGGCGCGCAACGTCTGTAAACGCACCCCAATCTCTTCCGTACCGGTAAACGCGAATCGTTGCAGCGCCGCTGGATCAAGTTCCACCCCGAGTCCCGGTTTATCTGGCGGGGTCATAAACCCGTTTTTCACTTCCAGCGGCTCTTTCAACAATTCCGCTCGGAGCGGATTGTACGTATAGTCCAGTTCCATGAGCCCGCACACTTTTAAGGCCACCGACAAATGCAGACTCGCCGCGAGCGCCACAGCGTCACCCCAGGTATGAAACGAGACACTTACACTGTGCTTGGCAGCCAGAGCGGCAATCTTTCTGATCTCCGTGATACCGCCCGCACGGGCGACATCCGGCTGGAGAAAATCAACCGCGCCCCTTGCGACGAAATTTTCGAAGGCATAATAGGTATGGAGATTCTCGCCGACGGCAATGGGAACTTTGCCCTTCTCTCTGAGTTGCGCATGGCCTTCGATGTCCTCGACGAATAGCGGCTCCTCAAGCCAAAAAGCTCCGCACTCTGAAAACGCCTCCGCCGCCTTCAGGCCGATTTCTAGGCTATAACCCTGATTCGCGTCGGTCATGACCGTAAAATCTTTGCCTAACTCTTGGCGCACGGCGCGGACAATCCCAATGTCTTGATCCAAGTCGAAACCAACTTTGATTTTTACCCCGTGAAAGCCTTGCTCGGCCAAGGCACGGGCTCGCTTCGCTACCTTGGACGGCTCTTCCGGGTAGAGAGCGGTTGCATAGACAGGAACTGTGTCCCGGCATTTACCGCCCAGCAATTGATAAATAGGCAGACCGCGGACTTTGCCGAGAATGTCCCACAGCGCGATGTCGATGCCGCTCAACGCAACGACACCGACTCCGCGCGTACCGAACTCTTTATGGCCACCGCGCACATACGCCTGGTCCCAGATTTCATCGATCTGCGTCGGATCCATGCCGACCAATAATGGTTTCAGAACCTTGGCGACGATCACTTCCAGAAGCTCACCATTGCCGGAACAAGAACCTAGACCGGAAATTCCCTCATCGGTTTCCACTTTGACCAGTGTTGTCGAACGCGAATTCCTAACTCCCGATCGGCTGAACACCTGCCCTTCCGTCGGTATTGTCGCGCGCAACCGGATCGTCTTAACTTCAGTGATCTTCATTGCCTTTTAGGCCAGTTCCCAGAATTTTCCCTCTACAATCTGCCCATCGACGACCACGAAATCTATCTCCTCATCGATTCTCTTGTTTCCCTCAGAATCGATCCGTGCAACCTTGGGTTTGTTGTCTTTCTTCGCGCTCACCCGGAACAGCGCCAAGGGTTTATCACCCGTGCTTTGAAAATAATAGTAATGATTCTCCGGCAGCATGATGCCTTCACCCTTATTCAGGATCGTCGCTTGATGCTCTTTATTATAGAAGGTCGCCTGCCCGTCCATCACTACAAAGATGTGATCCTCGCCAGGATGCGTATGCAATTTATTTTTCCGCCCGGGGATATAGTAGTTCAACCCAACGGTCATATGTTCGGTTTGGGCAAGAGGGATGTGGCTCCTTCCTTCTGTGATGTGTGGGGTCTTTAGTTTAAATGTGGACGCTTCCATTATTCGTCCCCTCCTTAATCTTCATGTTGACCGGTATATATCTCAGACATCGAACCTTGAAAAGGGCCAAAGGGCTGGTCTATTTTGAGCCGAACATCTCAGCGCTATAATAATCAAGAAGGAGACAAAAACATGGCAAATATCGGTCTCGCCTTCGTCAACCCGGCCCCATTAACCAGGCCGGAAAACGTCGTGAACTTCGCCAAAAAATGCGAGGCGATGGGCCTCCACTCTATGTGGACCATCGACCGCATAGCCTACGACAACCTCGAGCCTTTGACCATTCTTGCCGCGGCCGCCGGTGCCACGCAGAGAATCAGGCTCGGTACTTCTGTCCTGTTGCCGGGACTGCGTCACCCGGCGCTGCTTGCCAAGATCGTGGCAACACTGGACTTCATTTCAAACGGACGGGTGACGATGGGCGTCGGTTTTGGCAGCCGAGAAAACGATTTCACCGCGGTTGAAGTTCCTTTCGAGGGAAGAGGCAGCAGGGCAGTGGAATGCGTTCAGTTAATGAAACGCCTCTGGACTGAGGAAAATGTCACATACAAAGGCCGGTTCTTCAATGTGCAAAACCTTACGCTTGGCCCCCGGCCAATCCAAAAGCCGATTCCGATCTTCACCGGCGGCAGCGCAGAAATCGCCCTCAAACGCGCCGGCACCTGGGCCAACGGTTTCATCTGCGGCAGCTCCGCGATTCCCGAATTCGCCACCACCTGGGAGAAAATCGCCCAATACGCACGCACAGCCGGCCGCAATCCCAATGAGATCGAAAAAGCCGGACTTACATTCATGGCCATCAATGATGACAATGCTAAGGCCGTAAAGACTTTGGAGAACTATGTAATGAGGTATTACGGCCGCCTTCGAGCGGATGTTGCCAGCACCTCCCTTGTCGGTTCTGGCACCGCCATTGCGGACCGGATCGAAGCCTTCCTATCCAGGGGACTCGATACTCTGATTATCGGGGTGGCCGATCCCGATCCTAAACAGTTGGATCTCTTTGGCGAGAAGGTGTTGCGGCATCTTAAGTCCTAAACAAAGTCCGATATTCTTATCAGTGATTTAACTGAGCGGCATGCTCGGCGGCCAGCCACGTCTATGCCATCCCAGCATCCCATCTGGCTGGCGAAACTCACAATTGCCTACTTTGAGCCGCGCAGAAAGGCGGACCAGTTCCACTCGAAGTTCGGGTCTTTGTAGGCCGCCTCCGGCATGAGGGACGTTAGGCCTCGCTTCGCCAACTCCCCCTCAAATTTTTCCCGAACCCAAGGGTCTTCGTTGACGTACTCGATCTGATCCTTGGCACGGTCTTCAACCTTTTCCGCATGACCGTGAAACTGCATCGGCGGGTGAAGCGCAAGATATCTCGCGGGCTCACCACCAGCGTTGAAGTGCTGATGAAACCATTTGTTTGGCGGAACAAAACAGCTCGCCTCGTGCCACGGTACGGCGACTTTCTCTTTTCCTTCCTCCCACATGATCGAGTAGCCTTCACCGACGGGAATCACGATGACTCGACCGGGCCCGTGACGATGAGCTTTCTTGTATAAACGCGCGTCGAAGACCGACATGTGACAAGACATTTCCGAGTCCGGAAACTGGATATAAACGCTCCGGCCGCCTGCACCGCGCCGAGCGTTACTGTCTAGCTTGTCCCAGGCGCGCATGTCGGGGAAGAAGTTGCCGTACCAGTAAGCCCTTCGGCCCCACGAGCTGTCCAGCGCGTTTTGCTGCACCATTTTGGCTTCAGAATAGAAATCCAACTCGTTCTGGATATCGGGCCCTTCATAGGAATTGCCAAAAATAAAATTTACGTCGCGCACGCCGGACAACGTCAGCGGCATGTAGTTGTAGTGCAGCAACCGCACCGGCTTATCGCCCTGCATGTTGCTGAACTGGTGCGCGTAGTTATGGGGCACGAGGAACATGCTGTGCTTCTGCCACTCGAAAGTTTTCTTGGGCCGTTTCTCTCCTGCCCAGATCGTCGTGAGTCCGCGCCCTTCCACAACGTACACGATTTCGTCAAGCGCAAACTTGATGGGTGGCAGTGTCTTCCCTGGGGGAATTTCCGTAACCCGCGCAGAAGTTACCCCTTCTTGGCCCACCAACTGGATAAATGCGGAGTTGCATTGGCGTTCGTCCCACCAACCTAGCGTTAACGTCCTCAGATCCTCGATATAATAGCCCCGGTAGATGGGAATCCCTTGGGCCTCCATCCATTCATCATAGGTATAGAACTTACTCCACATTTTACGCTCTGCTTGCATCGCTTTGGACATCCCTGGTCTTCCTCCTGCCTACTGATCGATGTGTTTCTCGTAGACATATCATCAACGAAACGCGAAAAGAACCCAGCCGCTGGCGAAAGCTCCTGGCCAAAAACAAAGGCCACGCGCCGACCCGCGTGGCCTTTGGTATCACGTTGAGATACCGCGAAGAAGCTAATCGGAATGGGCCGTGGGGAACATGAGCGATTTGACTGTGACCGGAATAACTTCCGTAATTCCGAGACACTCCCCGATGTCGATATAGTCGAGATCTCCCACTTCGATACCATCGACGGCGATGACATCGCGCGCAACCTTGAACTCATCTTTCAGAATCCCGCCCAGGGATTTCGCGATATCGAGGTCTAACGTCAGATAGAGTGGGCATTTGGGATCGTCCGCCTCTTCGAGAACTTCGGCGACACCTTCGGCGATGCGCCTGACCGACTGATAATCCGGCACGCCGTTTACAGTCAACGACAAGGCTAAACCTGACGTGAAACGGGACAAATCGAACTTTCTTAACGATTGTCTGAGTGCATCGGTCACCGACCGACCGTCGCGAATAGAGGCCTGGATCACTTTGAGACCATGGACCGGCAGTGCGTGCTCATTGGAGACGTAGCTCGTATTGCCACTCGCTTGGATAGTGTACTCTCCGGCGCCGATGACAGTGGCACGGATACCTTCAGTCGGTTCCCGGAGAATTTCCTTGGGCAGACCTTGCAAATGGGCGCGCATGTTTTTTCCAAGTACTGGACCAATATCTCCATAGGCCTTGGGGTCGCGGTCATACACATGCTCGGAGACACCCCCTGAGAAGATGATATGCTGAACCTGTTTTAGACCGCCGTAATTCACTAAAGGCGGCGTCACCATGAGCTGCTTTGCCATCGGCAAGGTAGGTCCTTTCTCGATCACTTCGAAGAGAATCTTCGCCATATAGGCGCCGAAATCTTCCTTCATTTTGTCGGTGATCTTCTGGCCCAACTCTACTTTATAACCCAGCTCCTTCATCATTGTCCGCCCAGCGTCTTCGATCCGCGTAATCATGTCGTTCCCGTCAAAAGCAATGAGCCGGGCGCCGATATTAATCGCGGCGGTTTGGCTCACTACCCCGTCTTCGATAAGCGAAAACTTGGTTGTGCCGCCGCCCATGTCCACATTAAGAACCGTCTTATGCTCGGACTTGGATAGATCCACCGCGCCACAGCCATAAGCAGCGAGTAACGCCTCGTGGTTGTGACCGGCAGCCGCGCATATGAACTTGCCGGAGTACTTGGCGAAGAACTCGACAATGGGTTGGGCGTTTTGCTTCTTTAGCGCTTCCCCGGTGATAATGACTGCGCCGGTATCCACATCCTCCGGCGTTAGTCCCGCTTCTTTGTAGGCATCATGAATGAATTGATTCACTTTATCCGTATCGATCTTGGTCGCCGACAGATACGGCGTTAGCATAATCGGCGACCGATAGAGCACCTCGCGGTTCGTTACCTTGAACTTGCCCGAGAGCGAAGCGCCTTGTCGTCGTAGCGTGATGTGCGAAAAGATTAGATGGGAGGTCGAAGATCCGATATCGATGCCCACGCTCTTAAGCGAGAACATCTCCAGTCCTTCTATTTCGGTTACGATCTCACCTTCTTTGATTATGAAGTTGTCCGGATGATCGTGATCGTAGATGTCGTCGTGCATTCGTTTGCCTCGAATTATGAATTTTTTGTCTGCCTCTTATAAACAGGAATCCCCGCGCGGGGCGGGGATTCCTTGTTTACCTTGGGTGGATCTCTGCGCCCGGCCGCTTATTGCTTTCCCATGGCCTTGGACCACTCGTAGTCCGGATTCGTATAGCACTCTGCGGGCATGATGCTCTTGATGCCCCGCTTGGCTAGCTCCTCCTCAAACTTCTGCCTAATATATCGATCCTCATTCGGATATTCGATCTGATCTTTGGCCCGGTCTTCGATTTTCTCTGCATGACCGTGAAACTGCATTGGTGGATGCAGCGCCAAGTATCGCGCCATGTCACCGCCGGCGTTGAAATGCTGGTGGAACCACTTATTGGGTGGCGTAACCATACTGCATTCATGCCACGGGCAGACAATCTTCTCTTTACCTTCCTCCCACATGATCGAATACCCTTCTCCCGCAGGAATGATGATGGCACGGCCAGGACCATGTCTGTGCGCTTTCTTATAGGTCTTCGGGGCGAAGACGGACATATGGGCAGTTAGTTCTGAATTGGGGAACTGGATAAAGACGCTCTTGCCGCCGGCACCGCGCCGTTCGTTGGCATCCAGCTTGTTCCACGCCCGCATATCCGGAAAAAAATTGCCGTACCAAAAAGCCCGCATACCCAAACCTTCATCGGCGTCGGCCGCCTGGACCATTTTTGCCTCGGAATAAAAATCCCCTTCGGTTGCGCCATTTTTTGATTCGTAGGGGTTATTGAAATACATGTCGGGTTCCGGCAGCGCGGACATTGCCATTGGCATATAGCTATAATGGAACAGTCGCACCGGCTTGTCGCCCTGCATATTGCTGAAAACATGGTAGTGATTGCGCGGAACCAGAAATAGCGCGTGTTCCTGCCACTCGAAGCTCTTCTTTGGCTTACCTTCTCCGCCCCATACCGTCGTGAGACCGCGACCTGACAATACGTAGACGATCTCATCCAGAGCAAATTTCACTGGTGGCAACGACTTGCCGGCGGGAATCTCAGTTACGCGCGATGCACTGACGCCTTCCTGCCCGAGTAACTGGATGAAAGCCGCCTTGCATCCTCTTTCTTCCCACCACTCTAGCTCGATGGTACGCAAATCCGGGATAAAATAGCCCGTATGAATCGGAATCCCCTTCGTTTTCATCCACCGATCGTAGGTGAATTCTTTGCTCCACATCGTAATGACGGGCTCTTGTTTCGCAGATTCCGGTTTCGCTGCTTTGGCCATAAAACCTCCTTGTATTATTTTCTCGCTTCTCTATCAGCGACCTCAAGTCGGGCATTCGCCCAACGAAGTGCTGCTTCAGCGGTCTTGGACTCTTTATCCTCGTAGTTTAGCTCTCCGATCCTATTTTCGGCAAACTCCTTTGCCTGCCGCGCGCGGCTCGTATCAATCTCGCCTGCAAATTCAGCTGCCGGGGCGAGCACGGTCATGACATTATCCAAGACCTCTGCATAGCCACCATTGACCGCTAAATAATGCCTGGCCGTTCCTTCTTTATAGCTCAGTTCACCCGGGACCAAAAGACTAAGAAAAGCGATATGGTCCGGTAAAACGCCGAACTCGCCCAAGGCACCCGGAGCCGTGACCTCATCGACCACGTCATCAAGCACAAGCCGGCTGGGCGTCACTACTCTAAGTCTGATCTTATCAGCCATCTTTTCTCAGCTACAAACGTTGATTTTCGTTTTGAACGATTTGAACGGCTGGAACGAAAAGCAGCTTCCCGTTCAGAAGGTTCGAATTGTTCAGCAGTTCAACCCGTTAATTTACCTCGCCCGCGCTAGGCCCCTGCCATTTTCTTGGCTTTTTCCATTGCTTGTTCGATGGTGCCTACCATGTAGAAAGCTTGCTCGGGAATATCATCGTGTTTTCCTTCAACCACTTCTTTGAACCCGCGAATCGTGTCTTTTAATTCAACATAAACACCGGGGCTCCCCGTAAAAGCTTCGGCGACATGGAACGGCTGAGATAAGAAGCGCTGGATCTTGCGCGCGCGGGCGACGGTTAACTTATCCTCTTCGGAGAGCTCATCCATGCCAAGAATGGCAATGATATCCTGCAAATCTTTGTAGCGCTGCAGAATCACTTGCACGTTTCGGGCGACATCATAATGCTCCATGCCCACGACATGAGGATCCAAGATCCGCGAGGTCGAGTCCAGTGGATCCACTGCCGGGTAAATACCCAACTCGGCAATTTGACGAGAAAGGACGGTCGTCGCGTCAAGATGAGCGAAGGTCGTCGCCGGCGCAGGGTCGGTCAAGTCGTCGGCCGGCACGTAGATCGCTTGAACCGAGGTGATGGAGCCTTTATGCGTGGTCGTGATTCGTTCTTCCAGTTCACCCAAGTCGGTGGCCAACGTCGGCTGATAACCGACGGCGGAAGGCATGCGTCCTAGGAGTGTTGAGACTTCCGAATTGGCCTGTGTAAAACGGAAAATGTTGTCGATGAAAAGTAGCACGTCCCGGCCTTCATCGTCGCGGAAGTACTCAGCGAGGGTCAGCGCCGTTAGAGCGACACGGGCTCGGGCTCCTGGCGGCTCGTTCATCTGCCCATAAACCAGTGCGGCCTTATTAATAACGCCGGATTCCTTCATTTCCAGCCAGAGATCGTTGCCTTCACGGGTTCGTTCGCCGACGCCGCCGAAGACGGAATAACCGCCATGTTTCATGGCGACGTTATTGATCAGTTCCATGAGAATAACGGTCTTGCCAACTCCGGCGCCCCCGAACAAGCCGATCTTTCCGCCGCGCGCATAAGGAGCGAGGAGGTCGACAACCTTGATACCGGTTTCGAAGGCCTGGACTTTGGTTTCCTGATCGACGAATTCCGGAGTGGGACGGTGAATCGGATAGGATTTTTTTGCGTTGATTGGCCCCTGTTCATCCACCGGCTGGCCGATGACATTGAGCACGCGGCCCAGCGTTTCCGCACCCACCGGGACGGTGATGCCTGCACCAGTGTCCATCGCATTCATACCGCGCACCAGTCCTTCGGTCGTATCCATGGCGACGCAACGCACTGTGTTTTCACCCAAATGTTGCGCGACTTCGATAACGAGATTCCCCTCCTGATCGCTAATCGCCGGATTGCTGACCTTAAGTGCGTTGTAGATGGGCGGCAGAGAGCCGTCGGAAAACTCGACGTCAATGACCGCGCCCAACACCTGGGTAATCTTCCCCATGTTCATAAGACGCTTTCCTCCGTTTACTTCCTCACTTCAAGGCTTCCGCCGTACCGACGATCTCCATCAGCTCACGCGTGATCGAAGCCTGACGTGCACGGTTCATCTGCAAGGTCAGCGTTCCCATCATCTTCGATGCGTTCGTCGTCGCGGAATCCATGGCCGTCATGCGCGCGCCGTGCTCGCTCGCGGTGGCTTCCAGCAATGCCCGCTGAACGGCTACCTCGGTAATCTTTGGCAACAAACTGGCTAAGATCTCCTGAATCCCCGGCTCGTAAAGATACTCGGTGAGTTGTTCCACTTCCGCCGTTGCCGTAACAGTCACCGGTAAAAGCTTCTCTAGAGTCGGCACTTGGGAAAGGGCTGACCGGAAACTGCTGTATAGGATATAGACCGCGTCCGCTTCGCCGCTGACGAAACGGTGGATCAGCTTTTCAGCGATTTCCACTGCCAACACCTCGGGGGGAGTCGCAAGAATATTGATGTAGCGATCAGCGATCTCGGCCCTGCGCCGGCGAAAATGATCTGCCCCCTTACGACCGACCAATGTAAGCTGAACTTCCTTTTCGCCGCTTTGCCTGCGTATAAACGCCTCGGCGGCACGGATAAGATTTGCGTTGTACCCACCGCAGAGCCCGCGATCCGATGTTAAAAGCACCAGCAGGATTCGCTTCTCTTCACGTGCTGTGAGAAGCGGGTGGGCGTTGCTCGCGACTCGAGCCGAAAGGTTCTTTAACAAATCGGTCATCTTCTCGGCATAGGGGCGCGCTGCCACCGCCGCCTCCTGCGCCCGGCGGAGTTTAGCTGCCGACACCATCTTCATCGCTTTGGTGATTTGCTGCGTATTGCGGATCGAGCTGATCCGTTTGCGTATGGCCTTAAGAGTCGCCATTATTCCTTATCCACCAGAAACGCCAAAACCTAATATCTGAAACCCGCTTTAAACTCCTCCAGCGCCTTGTTCATCTTGGCGCGAAGCTCGCTATCGAGTTCACGCTTCTTGAGAATCTCAGCAAAAATGTCCGGATGCTTCGACTCAACAAAAGAATAGAGTTCCTGCTCGTACTTTTTGAGGGCTGTAAGGGGGATCTCATCGACGAACCCGTTGGTGCCGGCGTAAATGATCAAGATCTGTTTTTCCACGGGCAGCGGCTCATATTGACCTTGCTTGAGCAGTTCCACGAGACGGCTGCCACGATTAAGCTGTCGCTGTGTCGCTTGATCTAGGTCGGAGCCGAACTGAGCAAAGGCCGCCATTTCACGATACTGCGCCAGTTCCAGCCGAAGGGTACCAGCCACTTGTTTCATGGCCTTGATCTGCGCGTTACCGCCGACTCGGGAGACCGAGATTCCAACGTTGATGGCTGGCCGAACACCGGAATAGAAAAGATCGCTTTCTAAGAAAATCTGGCCGTCAGTGATAGAAATAACATTGGTTGGAATGTATGCGGAAACGTCACCCGCCTGGGTCTCAATGATCGGAAGCGCGGTTAGCGAGCCGCCGCCGCGGGCGTCGCTTAATTTCGCCGCCCGCTCCAGCAATCGGGAGTGGAGATAGAAAACATCCCCCGGGAATGCTTCACGGCCGGGGGGCCGCCGGAGTAGTAGAGAGAGCTGTCGGTAAGCCACTGCATGTTTTGAGAGATCGTCGTAGATCAGCAGAGCGTGGCCTCCATTGTCCCGCATATGCTCGCCCATAGTGCAGCCGCTATAAGGTGCGATGTACTGCAATGGGGCGGATTCGGAAGCAGTGGCGGCAACCACGATGGTGTAGTCCATAGCACCAGATTCTCTGAGTTTATCGACCACTTGTGCGACGGTGGACCGCTTTTGGCCGATGGCGACGTAGATGCAGATAACGTTGCCGCCCTTTTGGTTGAGGATCGTATCGATGGCAACCGCGGTCTTGCCGGTCTGTCGGTCGCCGATGATCAATTCCCTTTGCCCGCGGCCGATGGGGATCATACCATCAATGGCCTTTAATCCCGTTTGGAGCGGCTCCTTAACCGGCTGGCGCGCGACGATACCGGGCGCTTTGATCTCAATTCTTCGACGGTCCTTGGTTTCGATTGGGCCCCGACCATCAATGGGCTCGCCTAAGGCATTTACGACGCGGCCCACCAATCCTTGGCCCACAGGCACCTCGGCGATTCTGCCGGTGCGCTTGACCGTGTCGCCCTCCTTGATCATATGAGTTTCGCCGAAGAGGGCGGCACCGACATTGTCTTCTTCGAGGTTCAGTGCAACACCAAAAATTCCATGAGGGAACTCGAGCAGCTCGCCAGCGGCGACCTTGTCCAAACCATAGACACGCGCAATCCCGTCGCCGGTGGAAAGGACGGAGCCGACCTCCTGGATTTCAACAGTCTTCTCGTAATCGCGAATCTGTTCCTTTATGATTCGGCTGATCTCCGCTGTTCCAATCTCCATAGCTGTATCGCTCCTTAGTAACCGCGCGCGATGCGCTGTTTCATATTCTCAAGTTGTGTCCGCACACTGCCGTCGAAAACCTTGCCTTCGAACTCCAGCAAAACACCACCGATGAGACGGGGGTCGATCTCCTGGTGCATCACTATTTCCTTGCCGGACATTCCGTGCAGCACTGCACTCAGCCGGTCCAACATTGTCGCCTCCAGCGCGCTGGCACCTACAACTTTGGCCTCGACGCGGCCCTTGGCCTCGTTTAACAGCCGGCGATAACGGGCAACAATCGAGGGGAGATACGTGAGTCGATCACGTTCCAGCAAAAGCGACAGAAAATGAATCGCCAAAATCGACAGTTGCAGTTTGTTCGATATTTCAATGACGATTCTTTTCCGGCTGTCCATACCGAAGGCTGGATTCGTCAGAACCGTCTGCAACTGTGAGCCGGCGTAGGCCTGAAGAAAGCTTTCAATCTCCTGGCCGATTTTCTCTTCTTGCCCCGCTTCGCGAGCCAATTCAAAGAGCGCTTTGGTATACCTGCGACTTAAACTGCTTTCGATCATCTAACCTTTTCCGATACCTTGAATGAAATCTTCGACCAAGCGACCCTGATCGGTTGCAGAAAGATGGTGTTCGATGAGCTCGCGAGCCGTGGCCTCGGCTTGACTAGCCATTTCCTGACGGATTTTCTGCCGCGCTGCCTTGACCTCTTGATCAGCGAGAACCCGTGTATCCTCTTTAATCCTAGCGGCGAGTATTTGCACCTCGTTGAGGAGCTTGGTTTTCTCCCTTTCTCCCTCGGCCTGGAGTGACGCCTTGATTGCCTGGACTTCCTGATCCAGTCGCGCCAGCCGTTCCCTATAATCTTGAACTATCGCTTCAGCCTGCTGTTTTTTGGCCGAAGCTTCCTGAATCATGGCGATGATTTGATCGCGCCGTGATCGGAGAAAGTTACGGACTGGCGGGAGTGCGTAGTAAACGATGATGAAAGCGAAAATGAGAAAATTGCCCAGTGGGAACCAGATTTGACTAATGGGCGGGGCATGGTTCTCCGCTTCCGCAGCTGAGGCCCATGCCTGCGCCACACCAAAGAATTCGAACAGGCTCACGCCACGTTCCTCCCGAGGATCTTGCTCGCCATCTCCTGGGCTATCGTTCTGACTTCGTCCGCGACGACTTGCCGTTCTCTCTGCACCTGACTGGCCAGTTCGCGCCGCACCTCTTCCAGTATGCGCATCGTGTCTTCGCGGACCTGAGTTAGAACCTTTTCGCGTTGCTGCCGCGCCTCCTGCAAGATCGCCTCTTTGGCGGCATAGCCGGCGGCCTGTGCTTGCGCGATCTTTTCTTCGTATTGCGCGCGTAATCGCGCGCCTTCATGTTCTAAATCAGTCGAATCGTGCTGCGCTCCGGTGGTTCTACGTTCGCGTTGGTCCAGCAGGTTCAGATAGGGGCGGAACAGGAGCTTACTTAGGATTATCCAAAGGAGCAAGAAAATAACAATTTGATAAACTACCGAGTAATCTAAGGAGATCATTGGAAACTTTTGATGTCGCTTTCGTCTTTGCTTCAATCCGATCGGGCAATGATCAACTCAAAGCCCAATTGGAAAAACCTGCATTCACAATGGGTCTATATAAATGAACGTAAGATGCAGGGATGGGATGAAACGGCGAACCGAAGTCTACTTGTCGAAATCCGTTTGCAGCTTCGATGTTTTAGCTGCCGCAGCCTTATCAGCACCTAAGCTCTGTGCACCTGCGATTCCACCTTTTTGCCTTGCCGCTCCCATGGAGCAGTCCCCGTCGAAGACGACCCCCTCCGTTATGATTAATCGGGGGCTATCGATATCACCATACAATCGAGCTGGCGCTGTCAGCTGCACCTTTTCCTTGGCTACTACGTTGCCCTCTACCTTGCCACGGATAATTACCACCTCGCCGGAGATCTTGGCCCGAACTTCAGCCCGTTCACCGATGGTCAGCGTACCGTGACATTGGATTTCCCCCTCAACGCTTCCATCGACCCTGGCAGATCCCTGAAACGTGAGCTGACCTGTGACTCGACTTCCTTTGTAAAGGTAACCAACGAGCCCGGTTGCCGCAGGGACCGGCGCTGGCTCTAATTTTGGCGATGGTGCGGCTGCAACCGTAGCAGGGTCTGGAAGTGGTTGTGCCATGTTGGGCTTCTTGTTCGTTTTCTCAGGTTCCTTTTTGCCACCAAGGCTGCGATCAAACCAAGTCATAAAAAAGAGATCCTCTTCCTCTAGACAAAGCTGGTGTATAGCATCCAAGAAACCCGTTGTCAAAACACCGATTCAACTCGCTGATAAGCGCCTGAGCAGAGCCGGCGGCAAAGTTACGGAAAGCGATAATAAGGCTTTGGTTGTTACTCTCCATCAAACTCGTCAGTTCGCCCTGGGCTGTTACATTCTCTTAACAATGCACGCCAATTCCCGGTTAGCTTAGGGAAAATTGTCCTTGACCGGCTGTCTGCGTTGCTTTATTTAGAACAATAGCCTCTTCATGACCGCCGGCAAAACAATCTTCGCCCTTGCAACTTTTTGGCTGTTAGCAGGGGCGACACATGTCTCCGCCCAAACGTTGCTGCGCGTAGCCCCGGGAGCCCTGACCGCGCGCTGCCCATCTATCCCAGTGCGAAAGGACATCCAAGAACTCAAGTGCGATTCCTGATCATAGTAAATCGGGAGCGCCTATGCAGCTGGTCATAATTGTTTTCGTATTCTCGCTCATCACGGGTGCAGCAAACGTGTGGGCGGAACCCGT
>WNFO01006515.1_pt1 | contig 14125 bp, 8 predicted proteins | sample 5400251 | NCBI WGS metagenome assembly WNFO01 (sample SAMN13153354, study PRJNA577476) | soil metagenome | isolation source: 100 cm saprolite under Madrone tree | place: USA:California | collected 2016-06-14 | reverse complement strand
CTGATAGCTACGACATGCCGGTGGTTCTCGGCCGCTAGGCTCTCGATGGCCCTCGCAAATAGCGGCTACGCCGTCAAAGCTGTCTGTCCCCCCGACCATCCTCTCTGCAAGACAAGTGCGCCGCAAGAAACGTATAGCTATCGCGGTTTGATGCCCTTGATGTCCTTCCGTGAAGCCATCGTCATGGGCAAGCCAGATCTCATTGTTCCGGGCGATGACCTAGCCGTGCAACATCTGCATGAACTGTATTATCGCGAACAGCGCAATGGCAGCGCGGGAGCAAAGACCTGCGCGCTTATCGAGCGTTCAATGGGTGTGGCTGAAAGTTTTCCGGTTGTTTATTCCAGAAGTCAATTCATGCACTTGGCCGAGGAAGAAGGCATTCGCGCTCCAAAGACCCAGGTGATCGCGAATATCGAAGCACTTCGACACTGCGGCGTCCGTATGGGGTTTCCCATGGTGCTAAAAGCAGACGGCACTTCGGGCGGCGAAGGCGTGAGGGTTGTCCGCACGGCACAAGAGGCCGAACGCGCATTTCGAAGGCTGCAAGCTCCGCCGATCTTGGCACGCGTAGCCAAAAGAGTCCTGTTGGACCGAGACACGACGTTGGTTTGGCCGATGTTGTCTCGTCACCGATCTGTTGTGAGCGCGCAGACATTCATCCCAGGGCGCGAAGCCACGAGTCTGGTGGCGTGCTGGGAGGGCACCTTGCTGGCCGGCCTCCATTTTGAGGTGCTGAGCAAGCAGGATTCGACCGGGCCTGCGAGTGTGGTGCGAATGATTAAAGACGCTGACATGGTTTCCGCCACTGAAAAGATGGTGCGCCGTCTCGGTCTTTCGGGCCTGCATGGTTTTGATTTCATGTTGGAAGCACAGACCGGAAACTCCTACCTCATCGAGATAAATCCCCGAACAACCCAAGTTGGGCACCTCCGGCTCGGGCCAGGACGTGATCTGCCGGCTGCCTTGCATGCCGCAATTTCCGGCGGAGTTGTCGGTGAAACGATAAAGATGACAGAGAACGACACCATCGCTTTTTTTCCGCAGGAATGGCTGCGAAATCCGGGAAGCGCGTTCTTGCGGTCGGGTTACCACGATGTTCCTTGGGAGGAACCCGCGTTGGTTCGCGTAGGCCTGCGAAAACAACGTAAGTGGGGCACTTGGCTTTCTCAGGAGAAATGGAGTCAAGCTTTCTCGGAGGTACGACTTCCGCGATCATGACTACTCCACCAAATGGACACGACTCTCCGACGATCAGTGCGTCTCATGGTTCACGGAAGCCCATCGGTAGGCGCTGCGCTCGTTCCAATGGTGCCTCTCCTATTTATGTTCATTCACCAGACAGTGCGATGAGGGTTTCAGAATTCGTTTCCGATCGAGTTCCGCAACGTCGCGCGGCTCACTACCAAATTTATAGGAAAGTAAATAGGCCGCTTCGCGTCATGAAGTTTGGCGGGACATCCGTTGGCGATGCGTCTTGCATCGCGAGAGTGATCGACATCGTTCGAGCCTCTTCGCGTGAGAGTGACGTCGTCGTGATCGTCTCGGCAATGAGCGGAGTAACTAATAAGTTAGTTGAGGCTGCGCTTACAGCGGAGTCCGGAAATCATGCAGCGGCTGCCGTAATCTTGGAAGAACTGCGAACGCAACATGAGGTGGCTGCTCAGGTCCTGATTAGTTCAGCCGCAGCGCGAGACCGGATCCAACAAAAGATGAATGCGGTTTTCCAAGAGGGCGACGATTTGTTCCGAGTCACGAGCATCTCGCGTGAGTTGCCTCCAAATATCCGTGATGCCATTTCGAGTCTTGGCGAGCGGCTGTCTGCGCCATTGGTTGCCGCCGCTTTAACCGAACGGGGAGGGGCCAGTGAGGCGATCGAAGCTACGGAACTGGTAGTGACGAACTCTTACTTCGGAAGCGCTGAGCCTTACATGGATCTCACGCGGGCGCGCAGCGAAAAACGGATACGCCCGTTGCTGCAAAAGGGCGTCATTCCGGTCGTGACCGGGTTCATCGGTGCGACGGTGGACGGGGAACTCACGACTCTGGGCCGTGGCGGTTCCGACTATTCCGCCACGATAATGGGTGCGGCCCTCCACGCTGATGAGGTCATTATTTGGACCGATGTGGATGGCGTGCTCACATCGGATCCATGCTTGGTCCCGGGCGCGTGCACGATACCCGAAATTTCCTATCGTGAAGCGGCTGAACTCGCACACTTTGGCGCCAAAGTCCTCCATCCGAAAACTCTTCGTCCCCTGATGCAATCCGATACCCCTCTTTGGATTCGCAATACATTCGCTCCTGAAAAACCTGGAACCAAGGTCACGCCAAAAGGTTCTTCAAGCAATAATGTGGTGAAAGCCCTTACCGCATTCAAGGAAGCAGCCTTGATTAGGGTGGGCGGTCCGGCTATGGCGGGAGTGCCGAACGTGCTTGCGCGTACATTTACGGCAACTGCTGCCGCGCGGGCCGAGGTACTGCTGATCCTGCAATCGTCTTCGCAAAACGAGGTGCAATTCGTGGTCCCGTCCGCACTTGCTAAAGGCACGGTTGAAACTTTGCGTCGCGAGTTCGCGCTGAACGTCGCAGACGAAACCGGGGAACACATTACGCTCGACACGACGATAGGGCTCGTAACCGTTGTAGGTCAGAACATGCGCCAAGTGTCCACCGTCATTGGGCGTACTTTTGACGCTTTGCAACGAGAAAATGTGAACATCATTGCAATTGCGCAGGGCTCTTCGGAGTGTAACGTTTCCTTCGTGGTAGAACGGAAGGACGTGAAGATTGCCCTCGTCACGACGCATCGTGAGTTTCAACTGGGCGCAAGCGATTCCGAAGAGCTCTCGGCGAGCGTCTAGCTGCTACTGCGCGTTCACTTTCCCAGGTGTTCCCGAAGAAGACGTAACATCCTTCTTATGGGTTCTGCAGCTCCCCAGAGAAGTTGATCGCCTACCGTAAACCCGCCGACAAACTCAGGGCCTAGCTTCAACTTGCGCAATCGGCCGATCGGAATGTTGAGCGATCCAGAGACTGCTGTTGGCGTGAGGCAACGTGTCGTTGAATCCTGGTCATTGGGAATCAGGCGGACCCACGGGTTGCTTCCCACGATGATCTGTTCCACATCCTCGAGCGGCACATCTTTCGTGAGCTTCATGCAGAGCGCCTGACCGTGGCAGCGCATCGTACCAACGCGCACGCAGATTCCGTCAACCGGAACCGGTGGCTGCAGGCCCATGATCTTGTTCGTCTCAGCCATGCCCTTCCACTCTTCGCGAGTTTGCCCCCCCGGCATAGCCCGGTCGATCCAGGGAATCAGGCTTCCAGCTAGAGGCACGCCAAATTCCTCGGTGGGCAGACTCGGGTCTCGCTGCGCTTGTATCACCAGGCGATCCACCTCCAAGGCGTTCTCGGAAGGGATCGCCCTGGTCGGATGGGTGAGGCACCCCATCTGCTTAACCAGTTCCAACATTTTAGCTGCCCCAGCGCCAGACGCAGCTTGGTAGGTCATCGTCGTCATCCATTCGACTGCCCGCGCCCTGAAGAGCCCGCTGACCGCCATCAACATCAGGCTGACGGTGCAATTGCCACCGGCGAAGGTTCGCACACCTTGTATCAGGCCGTTTCGAATCACGTCCGCATTTACTGGATCGAGGATGATCACTGCATCGTCGTTCATGCGCAAGGTCGAAGCCGCGTCGATCCAAAAGCCGCCCCATCCGCTCTTGCGTAGGGGAGCGTAAGTCCCGGTCGTGTATTCGCCGCCTTGGCAACTGATCAAGACATTGCAATCGGCAAGCAACTGTAAGTCTCGCATCCTTCAGCTTCCCTCCGTGATCGGACTCTTTGGGAGCTGGACCCCCGATGTTCGACGTGGAAAAAAAGATCGGTTCGATGCCAAGGAAGTCGTTTTCCTCACGCATCCTCTGCAAGAGGACGCTGCCGACCATGCCTCGCCACCCAATCAGACCGACGCGCAACATGTAGCCTCCAGAAACTCCAATAGTTTACCTGTTCCGGCATTTGGGAAGGCCGAGATTTGTGAATGCAGATGACAAAAAGGTAGGAGGGAATCTGCCGAATCGTCGCCAGAACACTCGGGTGCGCATCAGCTTTCGAACGGATGTTCTCTGAGCCAGCTTAAGACACGACCCGCTTTCTCGTTCGGTGGAAAGACCGGATAAGACACGAGATGTTCGATTCGGTTTTCGCGGACGATGAAAGTCCGCCGCTTCACAAGCCGGTGCTGGCCACCTGGAGCATCGACAGCCTGAGGGTGTCGCACAGCCGAAATTCAGCGTCGCTCAGGATGCAGAACGGAAGCTGGAGACACCCGGCCATCTCCCGCCGATACTCGGTCGTTTGGATGCTGAGGCCGAACACGTCGGCCCTCAGCTGAGACAGCTCTTGATGACGATCCCGGAAGCCACACGTCTGGGGAGTGCATCCATGTGCGTCTGGGATCATGTCCCATCCTGCGAGCAGCGTCTTTCCCGGTGTCTCGCTCATTGGATAACAGAAGATCACAGTTCGAGGTGCCCTCAAGTCCGAAGGGTCGACCAGCCTGCCTGTTCGTGAGCGAAGGGAGATTCTGGGCAACGACATGTTCCAGAGATGATGTCGATGTGAATCTCAACCGCGCACTCATCCGTCCGAATTACGTGAGCGGTTCTTCGCCACGTATTTGCTGCTTCGGCGCCAGGTGCCGCCTTATAAAGGTTTTTCCAGTTGGCATAGAGCGCCAGCAGCACGCTGTAGTTTTCGATCCACAGGTGCGGCACGCTAGCCGCTCGCAGATGGTCTCTTCTTGGCCCAGGTGGCTGCTGGTCTTCGAAGTGGCGTCGACCAATGCTGGCTACGGTTATTCGGTAACTCTAAATTGATACTCGTTCTTCCAAGGGTGCTTTTCAATCTATAGAAGTTGAGAAGAACGAGGGCTAGTTTTCGTGCACGATCCTCTGTGCTTCACTACACAGTCGAGGTCAGGTTGGTCGTGCGAGAATTGCCGTTCATGACTGTCTTTACCCCCTCCTTGGCTTGGTAAGGCCCAACGACTCCTTGAGGTTTGTCCCGTCCGAGCGTATGTTCCTCACCAGGTTGTTGCAGTTTTTATCTTCGCTCCATGGGGTCAGCACAAAGGAGGATGCATGCGGCGCAGACGGTCTCTGACTCGAGCGCGCACATCGGAGCCCTTACCCACAAGTATCGAGGCAGGATCTTTGGCACAGCCTTCGCCGGCAGCGACCGCAAGAATTGAGATCCATCATTTCACGACCATGACGGTCACCGACAAAGAGTTCCTGACGGGTGGCAAGGGAGGGATCCCTGCAAGGATTGCCGGGGAGTTGCGTCTGCCTTCCGGAACCGGGCTGGTACCTGCGGTCACCCTCATTCACGGGTCAGCTGGCGTTGGCGCAAACGTTGACCGCTGGGCCAAGGAATTGAACGGAATTGGTGTGGCTGCCTTCCTGCTCGATTGCTTTACCGGACGCGGTATCGTGCAGACGATAACGGACCAATCTAAGCTCGGGCATTTGGCAATGATTGTGGATGCCTATCGAGCGCTGGAGCTACTATCGAAGCACGCGCGAATCGATGCCTCGCGTATTGCAATCATGGGTTTCTCAAAAGGAGGCTTTGTGGCCCTTTATGCGAGTCTCAAGCGCTTCCAGCGTATGCATGGGACAGCAGGAAGAGAGTTCGCCGCCTACATCGCCTTTTATCCTCCATGCAACACGACTTACCTCGATGATGAGGAAGTGAGTGATCGCCCTATCCGTCTCTTTCACGGTACGGGGGACGACTACGTTTCCATCGAACCATGCAGGCGGTACGTCGAGCGTTTGCATCGGAGAGGCAAGGACGTCCAGCTCACGGAGTATCAGGGAGCACGGCACGTGTTCGACAATCCTATGTACTCACCGGCATTCGTTCTGCCGGATGCTGTCACCACAAATCGCTGCTTGCTCGAAGAACGACGCGAAGGACAAATCGTCAACGTTGCCACTAATCAGCTTTTTAGCCAACGCGACGGTTGTGTCTCGCGTGGCGCGACTCTCGGCTACGACGCTACTGCCACAGGCGAAGCGACGCGAGCCGTAAAAGCGTTCGTTGCCGCGACGTTCAAACTGGGCACCTAGGTACATCGCAAAACAACTTCTTGCGGCTTTTGCAACCTAAGTCCAGCTCGTAACGTTGCTTTTCGTGCCTCGTAAACACCGCTGGTGCGCAGCCTTCCGGTTGATCGGTCGTGATAAAATAGCAGTTGCTGTTGCGTGTCATCCTTTCGTCGGCGCGCTCGTGACGTGACGTTTTGCAAAGCGAGGTGACCTTCTTGAAGCTGAGCACACAAGGAGTATGCGTGCTGTCGGGGTGCCTCGCAGGCGGGTTCCTTGTGGCCTGCTCGCGGCAAGACACGAAGGCCCCGCTCTATGAGAATGAAACAGCTATTGTCGCCCGTGCCGATCATCGCGACGCGAAGGCTTCCTTTACGTGGGATGCCAAAAGCGCTGCCGTGTACCTTGATCAAAGGGAAACCTGGTGGGTGAACTGGCCCGGTGCCAAGCGGGATCACAGTACTTTCTGCGTTTCCTGCCACACCGTGCTGCCATACATCATTGCACGCCCTGCTCTTAGAAAGGCCCTTGCAGAAGACGGCCCATCTCCCGATGAGCAGCTGCTCTTAGCCAATGTGACAAAGCGCGTCCGCCTTTGGAAGGAGGTTGCACCGTACTACAACGACAAAGAGGACGGTCCCCACAAAACGGCTGAGTCTCGTTCAACGGAGGCAGTTCTCAATGCGTTCATTCTGGCGAGCAGCGATGCTCAGACGGGAAAACTAAGCGAGGATACGCGCGCTGCGTTGGCCAATATGTGGGGACTCCAGCAAACACAGGGAGGAGCTAAGGGTGCGTGGCTATGGCAGGCTTTTGATTTGAAGCCCTGGGAATCGCGCAGCTCTGAGTATTATGGAGCCTCCCTCGCTGCGATTGCTGTCGGCACAGCTCCTGATGCTTATGGGGCCACGTCTGGGATCCAAAACAATCTCAAGATGCTGAAAGAATACCTGCAACGCAACTCCGGGGCACAATCTCCAATAAATCGTGTTGCACTCTTATGGGCTTCGACGAAATTGCCAGGACTCCTCACGTCAAACCAGATGCATTCCATCATCAATGAAATTCTCACCAAGCAGCAGGCGGACGGTGGTTGGAGCATGTCTTCGGTGGCCCTTACCTGGAAGGATCTGAATTTATATTCGCTTTTCGGGAAGTGGAAGCGGGACGATGGGACACCGCAGGAATTGCAAAGCGATGGGCTCGCAACGGGCTTTATCATTTTTGTCTTGGAGGAAGCGGGTGTCTCTCGACAGAATGGTCAGGTGAACCGGGGACTCGATTGGTTGGCGCGCAATCAGAATAGGACCGAAGGCACCTGGACTGCTTATTCTTTGAACAAGCGACGCGACTCATCTTCGAACGTGGGTCGCTTCATGAGCGACGCCGCAACGGCTTTCTCCGTCCTGGCCTTGACCGATACCAACCCCCTTGATGCGCGCGCGTACTGAATTTCGCTGGATCCGATACTAGAGTGTGGTCCATGCGTGTGAAGACGCAACACCCGGAGGGAACACTTGAAGGATTGTCGTCCATTTTACATTAACGGAGAGTGGGTCAACTCGGCCGTGTCACACGACTTCGCGGTTACCAACCCAGCCACGGAAGAACAGATCGCAACAATCTCACTTGGGAACGCGGTTGACGTTGACAAGGCTGTTTCCGCGGCAAAGACGGCTTTCGAGTCGTACTCTGAAACAACCGTTGATGAACGGTTGGCTTTGCTGCAGCGCATCATCGAGGTCTACAAATTACACATGGATGAAATGGCCGACACCATTTCATTGGAGATGGGTGCTCCCATAAGTCTGTCCCGAGCCGCTCAAGCTCCCGCTGGGTTAGCGCATTTCTTAGAGATCGTGAAAGTGCTTGACCACTTCAAGTTTGAAGAATCCAAGGGTTCAACTCTGTTGCGCAAGGAACCAATTGGAGTGTGCGGACTGATCACTCCATGGAACTGGCCCATGAACCAGATTGCCAGCAAAGTCGCGCCTGCATTAGCGGCGGGCTGCACTATGGTTTTCAAGCCTAGCGAAATTGCACCACTCTCGGCATATCTCTTTGCGCGGATTCTCGATGAGGCGGGATTGTCAACTGGCGTTTTCAACCTGGTGAACGGCGATGGCCCAACTGTCGGTTCCGCGATTGCTTCGCATCCGGAAGTGGCCATGGTCTCCTTTACCGGCTCCACGCGAGCCGGTATTTCGGTCGCTTCAGTCGCAGCACCTACTGTGAAGCGCGTCACCCAGGAACTTGGTGGCAAGTCGGCCAACATCATACTTGACGACGCCGATCTCGTGAAAGCGGTCGCCGAAGGCGTGCAGTCCTGCTTCCGGAACGCGGGTCAGTCCTGCAATGCCCCTACACGCATGCTCATTCCTCGATCTCAAATGGGCAAGGCGGAGGCCGTTGCTAAGCAAGCAGCTGAAGCTATCAAGGTCGGCGACCCATTCGCTAAGGAAACTCAAATCGGCCCGCTTGCAAGCAAGGCGCAGTTCGACAAGGTGCAAAAGATGATCGCCCAGGGCATTGCAGAGGGCGCAACGTTGATTGCCGGTGGTCTCGGACGTCCAGCACATGTCAAGCAGGGTTACTTCGTAAAGCCAACCGTATTCTCGAATGTGCGGAACGACATGGCTATCGCGCGCGAGGAGATCTTCGGCCCCGTCCTTGTTATCATTCCATACCAGGACGAAGCTGATGCCGTGCGAATTGCCAATGACACCCTGTACGGTTTATCGGGATTTGTGACTTCTGGAGACGTGGAGCGTGCGGGCAGGGTAGCGAAGCGGATTCGAGCCGGCAATGTTCATGTCAACGGGGCGCGAATCGACTTTGGTGGTTGTTTTGGTGGCTACAAGCAGTCAGGCAATGGCAGGGAATGGGGCGAAGCCGGGCTTGAAGAATTCCTCGAGCTAAAAGCCGTCTTTGGTTACGTGCCGGCAGAAAAATAGGTCGCGTCTTACCCAGTATTTGGAGGATTTTTGGATTACACATTTTGCCAACTCTGATAGCGCAAAGTTGCCCCGAGCACGATTAGTTTAATCTACTCAAGGGTGCTCACAGAATGAGACTAGGGATGACGCCGATAACACGCAGTTCGATTCTGAGCATCTTCCTACTTGCAGTTGGAACTACGACATTGTTCTACCGATCGTTGTATTACTCAGTTTGCCAAATTGGATTACAACAAGAAGTATCTACCGGCGAAAAGCGACTTTATTTTTTCGCAGATGATTTCAGTGGCCCCAATTTATTTACGTTGTTGAGCACTCCGAACCATCCTGGTGCGGATCGCAAGTTCCTTAGCTCGTGTGGTGTCTTGAGACTACCGGGTCAAAAGTATGTACTGGAGGGGGATGTTTCTTCGCCGGGGACTTGCTTCAGCATTCAAGCCGACAAGATCACCTTAAATTTGAACAGCCACACGATTACCTACGGTACAGGGGGAGCCAAAACGGCGGCTTACGGCATTCTTGGGATCGCGTGCTGGGATACTACACTCTCGAATGGAGTGGCCAACGGTAACCCTTGTGGTGGCAATTTCAACAAATTGACTGTCCTGAACGGCAAGATTCTACAAGCAGCGGGCGTCGTTGCTCATTCTGATGCCATCCATCTCGGGCAGGGCGGTGGCAATTATCTAGAAGTTCATGATGTAGAATTCTCGGTCCAGGGAGATGCCGCCATCCCAATCTTTACAACATTTTCAGGCGCCGGAGCTCGTGTCTATCGAAATACTATTCACAATAATGTCCGAAGAATTCCGAACCGGCATCAACTGCAAGGCATGTCAGTGAAATTTGATAATGGTCAAGAATTTCCTCCGGGCCAGTCAGTTCATGACAATCAGATACTGGGTGGAACGCAAGGGGGCATTTTTCTGGTAACCGCGGGGGCCACCGCCTACGGCAACAAGATCAGTCAGAATAGCCACTACAGCAACGATTTTTCTATTTATGTATGGGGGAATAATCAAGAAATATTCAAGAATGAGATTGATGCAGTATCCGGTCGCGGTGTCCAAATTGCAGGCGGTGCCATTGGGATAGGCGGGATTGGAAAGGGGGGAGCACATTCCAATGTCCACGACAATCAGATTCAGGTGATTGAACTGAAACAGAACTGCGACTATAGTGATGCAGATGCGTGCAATGTTTGCGAGCCCGGTGGGGCATACGGGATTCAGTTTGACGACAATCCGCGGGGTGACCAGAGCTTCAACAATTCTACTATAGCGCGCGCAATTGAATGTGATGCCGTTGCACTGAGGACTACGGATTCGAGATTAGCTGAGAACGAGTCTCATGACGACTCTTTTACTGCAATGCGCATTGGAAACACTGCTGCAAATGCATTTGGTTGGGACAACGCCGGTCCAACCGGATTTACCGCTCGTAACGACTCCTTTATTGCGGACACCGCGAGCTATCATGTGAATTGGGATGGGGCGCAAAACGAAGTTTGCATTTCTTGCATTCTTGGGAGGGGAAACAATCCAAGCGCCAGATACGTCACTTTTTCGTTCCAGAACGGTGGAAGCATACCTGTCAGGAATATTCATTTCGTGGACACGCAATTTATTGGTGGAGCGGCAAAGGACAGTACAGACATGCGCCCGATCAATGCGTCGGATTGGCCAGGCTACTCCGAGTATTTCATCGACTGGACCTTCGCACTTTTTGTCTACGACCAGCATGGACATGGATTGGCTGGCGTACATATTTCGATCATTGACGCGTTAGGTCATGCTGCATATGAAGGAGATACGAATCGGCAAGGAAACGTCTCTATCCCTCTGACCGAATTTCGGATGTACAACACAGCGACGCGAGTTGTGCGAGAACTGCGTACTCCCTATCTTGTGCAAATTACCAAACAGGACTGTATGATAGCTCCTCCAAAGTTCTTGGTAGACGTGAAAGAGCCAACTTCTCGCACCGCCAGAATCACATGTAGTGCTCCCCTCTAAAGGCTGTCTTTTACATAACGTCCAAGTTCCTTCTGGCTGGGGGTTTCAGGCAGGCGGAATATAATTGATTTAACCTGAATATGATCCCTAGATGTATGACTTGTTCGAATTGCGGCCCAGGTCAGCGACAGACCGCTTCACCAGGCGCTGGCACCATTAATACGTACGTCTGGCGGTGGATGAGGCGCTCTTGAAAACCATTTCCAAACAGATGATCAAATCGGCTCTGATGTACAGCCAGGTCCCAAGGTTAATCGCATGGGGACTTGCAACACGAGTTGTCATCCTGCGGTATCATTCGGTACTCGATGAACCGAGCCGCTACGCAGACTCAATCGGGTACGGAATTATTCATTCCGCTAGAATTTTCGGCGCGCATATGGAAATCCTCGCCAGTGAATACCACCCCGTAACAATAGATGACCTACTTCTGTTTCTTACTGGACAAAAAGATTTGCAACGCCGTTCCGTACTAGTCACATTTGACGATGGGTACGCAGACAATTGCGAGATTGCCGTCCCTATCCTCGATCACTATGGAATTTCCGCAGCCTTCTATGTCGCTGTTGGTCCAATCGATGCTCCTCCAATTCCATGGTTCAGCCGACTCCGTTATGCATTCAGCATCTCGAACCGGGACACGGTCTTCGACATCGCGGAGCAACGGGATCGACCCTTAAAGGAACAAGCGGATCGATACGCAGCTTTCCAGTCTGCAGCCCGTCACTGCGCTTGCCTTGTTGGGAACAAACAGGAATCTGCTGTACGAGAGATTGAGAAGCATTTGAATGTAGCCCCTCTGGATGCCAAAGAGTGTCCAATGATGACTTGGGACCAAGTTCGGGAGGTGCGACGCCATGGCCATACGATCGGATCGCATACTGTGACGCATCCCAACATGGCTCATGTTAGTGCCGAGGAACTCCAGCACGAGTTGGTCGAGTCCAAGCGTAAGCTTGAGCAAGTACTGGGCGAGCCTATAGTTCATTTCTCATATCCATCTCCGATTCTCGAGCCCCATTACACTGATGAGACTATAAGGGCCTGCGCGCAAGCAGGGTACAAGACCTCTGTGACCTGTACTTCCGGAGGGGTGCAAGCGTGGCATAACCCCTTGGCGATCCGGCGCATCCACTCGGACGACGACAAACTCCAATTTCGCTGGAATCTGGAGTGGACATTCCTCGGCGGTCGACCCTAATTAGCCAAAGGATAGCTGTGCAGAAGTACTAGCTCATTCTAGAGACCTCTTGCTTGCCCAGTCTGATAATGAGAAATGAGAACGATTCCACGGCAGTAATTTCGTCCAGCGGATTGCCATTCACAATGGTCCTACCGGCCAAGTAGAGTCCCTGGCCCTCGGACAGTAGGTGCTCTTCACCTACGATGCATTCCCCCCTGCTCCAAAACTGTTCCTCGTACCAGTAGTAATGAACTTACCCTATTTCCTATACTTGCATATACGAAGTACGGGCAATCCAGAGCAGCCATTTCCGCGGGCCCCACCCCGCCCCAGCTAACGAGCTGACCCAAGCCCAGAGGAAGAGAGCAAAGTGAAAACGAGCATAAGGGGATGGGTGTGCACGGTAGGTATGATGATTTTGAGCTCTTCTGCAGCTTTCTTGACTGGCTGCGCAGGACTGGTTACCGGCGCCAACAGCACTGGCAATTCGCCGTCGACTCTGGACATTACGAACGTACAAACCGCGTCGGTTACAACCTCTAGCTCTCAGGTCATTTGGGCAACAAACGTTGCTGCCGACTCCTCGGTCGATTACGGAACCACCACTGCCTACGGAAATAGTACGCCAGTGAATTCAACGATGGTCACAAGCCACCAGGTGACGATTTCCGGTCTGGCCGCCGGAACGACCTACTATTACCAAGTTAATTCGACCGACTCGAAGAATAACCGCGGAAAGAGCGGTGGCCACACGGTCAAAACAACCGGTTTCAGCATTGCGGGCGCGATCACTCCTGCGACGGGAGGAAACGGAACGACCGTGACACTAAGCGGGGCTGCGAGCACCACGGCGACGGCAGACAGCTCGGGGAATTACACATTTGCTGGATTACCGAACGGGACGTACGCGGTTGCACCCAGCCACGCGGGTTATACGTTTACTCCAAGCAGCCAGAGCACAACGGTCAACGGGACCAACGTCACGGCAGTAAATTTCACCGATACGGCGCAGACTTTTAGCATTTCCGGGACGATCAGTCCTACGGCGGGAGGAAGCGGGGCAACGGTCACACTGAGCGGAGCCGCTAGTGCCACGACAACAGCCAACAGCTCAGGAGCGTACACGTTCGCTGGGTTGGCGAGCGGGTCCTACACCACGACGCCAAGCAACACGGGTTATACCTTCTCTCCGGTGAGTCAGAATGTGTCTTTGAGCACCGTCAATGTCACAGGACTGAACTTCACAGCGAATGCTACTCTGGTAGCGCCGACGATCAGCACGCAGCCGGCGAATCAGATGGTGATAGCGGGACAGACGGCGACATTCACGGTGGTGGCGGCAGGAACAGCGCCGCTCGGTTACCAGTGGCAGAAGAACGGCGTGAACATCGCCGGAGCGACTTCAGCGAGTTACACGACGCCGGTTACGACGACCTCGGACAGTGGATCGACGTTCGATGCGGTGGTGACGAACACGGCGGGAACGGTAACGAGCGCAACCGGGACACTAACGGTGAATGCGGCAGCGGTAGCGCCGACGATCAGCACGCAGCCGGCGAATCAGACGGTGACAGCGGGACAGACGGCGACATTCACGGTGGTGGCGGCAGGAACAGCGCCGCTCGGTTACCAGTGGCAGAAGAACGGAGTGAACATCGCCGGAGCGACTTCAGCGAGTTACACGACGCCAGTGACGACGACAGCGGATAGTGGATCGACGTTCGATGCGGTGGTGACGAACACGGCGGGAATGGTAACGAGCGCAACCGGGACACTAACGGTGAATGCGGCAGCGGTAGCGCCGACGATCAGCACGCAGCCGGCGAATCAGACGGTGATAGCGGGACAGAC
>WNFO01003016.1_pt1 | contig 14125 bp, 13 predicted proteins | sample 5400251 | NCBI WGS metagenome assembly WNFO01 (sample SAMN13153354, study PRJNA577476) | soil metagenome | isolation source: 100 cm saprolite under Madrone tree | place: USA:California | collected 2016-06-14 | reverse complement strand
CGAGACCGAGGTGATGAACACGATCCGCCCTTGATCGGACTTCTTGATGTGAGGCAGCCCGGCGCGGACCAAACGAACCGCGCTCATGAGCGTGAGGTGGAACGCGACTTCCCACTGCTCCAGTGGCGTGCTCTGGAACGTGCCCGGCGGCGGGCCGCCGGCATTGACGACCAGCACGTCCAGGCTGGGCAGCCGTGCGACGGCGGCGCTAACGAGCGCCTCTGGATCGCCCGGTTTGGAGACGTCGGCCGCGACCCAGCCCGCCGCGCCGATCTGCTTCGCGGTGCTCTCGATCGCAGCCGCGTCACGCGACGAGATGAATACATCCGCACCCTCTGAAATCAGCGCCTCCGCACACGCACGCCCAAGCCCCTTGCTCGCCGCCGCCACCAGAGCCCCGCGTCCTTTCAGCCCCAGATCCATCCCATCCTCCTAATCACTTCACCCGCTCGTGTTCACGTACCACTGCGTCACGTACTGAAATCGATCGCCCGGCTCGATCACGCTGTTCATGTGCACGCCATGCACGCGCTGCGAGATCGCGTAGTCGTAGTGCGGTGAGTAGAGAAAGATCCCGGGCGCCGCATCCGCCATCTGTGACTGGAAGTCCAGGTATGCCGCCAATCGAGACTGCTGATCGACGGCGGCGCGGCCATCCTCGAGGTCCTTGTCGATCAGTCCCCATCCGCGCGAATACGCGAAATTGAGCGCGCCGGAATCCGCGCCCGAATGCCATACCGAATTCAAGTCGGGGTCGGGGCCGACGTCGAACGCCAAGAGCGCCGCCTGGTAGTTACGGCCTATCAGGTACTTCTGCACCAGGTCGGCTCCAGAGACGGCCTTGACGTCGGCCTCGACACCGATTTCGAGAAGCTGCCGGGCTATCGCGTCAGCCACCTCTTTGTTCGGGAATGGGCTCGCGACGACGAGCTCGAATCTGAACGACTGCCCGCCCTTGGCGCGCATCTTGGCGCCCGGAGCGAGCACCCAGCCCGCGGCGTCGAGCGCCTTCGCAGCCGCGATCGGATCGAACGGATGAGTTGTAGCCGCCGATGGCGAGAATGCCCAGTCCCCGAACGGGATCGGGCTCGGGTCGGGATCGCCGCGCCCCGCGAGCACTTCGGTGAGCACACGCTCGCGGTCGATGGCTTGAGTCAGCGCCAGCCGAACCTTCACGTCGCTGAGCAGCGTCTTGCCGGCGCCATCGGAATTGAAGCTGATGAAGACGTTCGTGAACGTCCTGGTGTCCAGCACGCTGACGTCGGTGCGGCCCTGCAACGCGAGCACCTCCTGTGGCTCCAGGCCGCCCACCAGGTCGGCTACGCCCGAAAGCACGGCACGGATCGCCATCTGCGGATCGGCCACGGGATAGGTCCGAAGGATCAGGTGGTCGAGGTATGGCTGCGGGTCGGCGTATGGGTTTCGATCGAGCGTGATCGCCAATGAGTTGATGCCCACGACCTTGAATGGCCCGGTGCCGATCGCGCGGATACCGCTGTATGGGCTGGCAGTGATCTGCGCCGGCGCCATTCCGTCGAACAGGTGCTTGGCAATTATTCCTATCCGCAGCGCCACCGGAAACGCCGCACTCGGCGACTTCAACGTGAACACGACCTGATTCGGGCCGCCGGCGGCAATGCCCACCTGACGCCAGTCGACCGCCCCTGGCTGCTGGTACTCCAGGTCCTGGAGGACGTGGAATGTGAAGAGCACGTCGTCCGCGGTGAACGGCTGGCCGTCGGCCCATTTCACACCAGTCCGGATGTTGAACGTGTAGGTCAGGTGATCGTTGGAGATCGCCCAGTCAGAGGCCAGCAGGCCGACGACGTTCTGTCCCGCGTCCACAGTGGTCAGGCCCTGGTAGATGACGCTGTTGACGTCACGCGCGGAGTCATCGGCTTCGAAAAGCGGATTGAGCACGCCGGCCTGACCGACCAGAGCCTCGACCGCTGTGCCGCCGTGAGCCGGCTTGGGCACCGTCGCCACCGGCTGGCAGGCCATGAGCGCCAACACCGCCGCCACCGCGGCGGCGACGGCCCGACTATCCGAGATTACGGGCCCGTATCCAGGTGAGAGCGATCGAGCAGATCAAGAAGGCCGCGGCCAGCACCCACGTCGTCCAGTAGACCTGCCGCTCGAGCCCGCGGCGGGTGCGATACCCGCCACCCACCCCATCGCCGCCACCGCCGATGGTGCCCCCCAGGCCTGAGGCCTTCGGGGTCTGGATGAGGACCCCGGCCATCAAAAGGACCGCGAGAGCCGTCTCGATGATGATCAGTGCGTTGTTGAGCTGCTTCACTGTCGCCTACTTGTAGCGGGCCTCGATGGCCTTCCAGTTGAGTGTGTTGAACCACGCGGCGACATAGTCCGCGCGCTTGTTTTGGTACTTGAGGTAGTAGGCGTGCTCCCACACGTCGACACCGAAGATCGGCGTCATGTTTTCCATATAGGGACTGTCCTGGTTCGGGTACGACTTGATAAGGAGCTTGCCGCCCGAGTCTTTCAGGAGCCAGGCCCAGCCGCTCCCAAACTGGCCGACTGCCGCCTTCGTGAGCTGCTCCTTGAACGAGTCATAGCCGCCGAAGGTGCTGTTGATCGCATCCCCGATATGTCCGGTCGGGGCACCGCCGCCGCCCGGGGTCATGATCGTCCAGAAGATCGAGTGGTTCGAGTGTCCGCCGGCGTTGTTGCGCAGGACGTTGCGCACGTCTTCAGGCACGGAGCTGATCCCCCGCAGGAGATCCTCGACCGACTTCTTGGCCAGCTCTGGGTGCTTTTCCAGCGCGCCGTTGGCGTTGTTCACGTAAGCGGCGTGATGCCGGTCGTGATGAATCTCCATGGTCTTCGCGTCGATGTGTGGTTCGAGCGCATCGAACGCGTATGGGAGCGGCGGAAGCTCATATGCCATTGCGGGAAACCCCCTTACAAGCGGTCTGTGATGTTGATTCTGAAACCAGTCTAGCGAGACCTGCCTGCCTGATCGCGAACGGCAGCTGCACGGCGCGCGATCTCCTTGGGGTCGCCCAGGTATCTGCTGGACCGTGGCTTGAAGTCGCTACCAAGGTCATAGACCCGCGGCACGCCGGTCGGAATGTCGAGGTCCACGATTTGCTGCTCGGTCAGACCGTCGAGGTGCTTGACCAGGGCGCGCAAGCTGTTGCCATGCGCGGAGACGAGGACGCAATCCTCGCGAAGCAGGTCGGGAACGATGGCGTCGTACCAATAAGGGAGCATCCGCTCCACCACGTCCTTCAAGCATTCGGTGGCCGGCAGAAGCTCGGGCGGCAAGCCGGCGTAGCGAGGGTCGTGCGAAGGATGGCGCTCGTCGTCGGTTTCCAATGCGGGGGGCCGGACGTCATAGCTGCGCCTCCAGATCTTCACCTTGTCCTCGCCAAATCGCTCCGCCGTCTCCCGTTTGTTCAGGCCCTGCAGCGCGCCGTAGTGCCGTTCGTTGAGCCGCCAGCTGCGACGGACCGGTATCCACGTCCGGCTCATCTCGGCCAGCGCGAGGTCTGCGGTCTGGATGGCGCGCACCAGGACCGATGTGTGGACGACGGCCGGCTCGAGGCCGGCAGCCTGCATCAGCCGTCCCGCCTCTTTAGCCTCGGTGACCCCAAGCTCGCTCAGCGGAACGTCGTGCCAGCCCGTGAAGAGATTTTCGAGGTTCCACGTGCTCTGCCCATGCCGGAGCAGGACGAGAGTTCCGCTGCGATCAGCGATGGCCGTAGACCCCCGCCGTCACCTCCACGATCCTGGCGAACTCCTCCGCGTTGAGGCTTGCCCCGCCAACGAGACACCCGTCGCACAACGGCAGCTCGACGTAGGACTCGACGTTGCTCGCATTGACACTGCCTCCGTAGAGGACCCGAACCTTGCGTGCGGCACCCGCGCCGATGAGCTCACCCACCGTCTTCCTGATCATCCTCATCGTCTTGTACGCATGCTCAGGGTCGGCGCTCTTTCCAGAGCCGATGGCCCACACCGGCTCGTAGGCGATCACCAGTCGGGCTGAGTCGTCGGCCGAACAGTTCGCGAGCCCGGCCCTCACCTGGGCGGCGACGACCTCTCCGCTCTGCCCGGCGACGTAATGCTCGTCGAGCTCGCCGACGCACATGATCACGCTGAGGTCGTTGGCGAGCGCCGCGGCGGTCTTGCGCGCGACCATGTCGTCGGTCTCGCCGAGGTAAGCGCGGCGCTCGGAGTGTCCGATGATCACCCACTGGCACCAGCCCGTGAGCATGGCCGGCGAAACCTCACCCGTGTAGGCGCCCGACAGCTCCCAAAAGCAGTCCTGGGCGCCGAGCTTCACTGTGGTTCCCTCCAGGACCTCGGCGATTCCCAGCAGCCATGGGTAGGGCGGAAAAACCGCGACCTCGACGATGTCCGGGTTGCTGGTGGCGGCGGGCATCACACCTTTGATGAGGTCGAGGGCGTCGCCCGCATTGACTGGGTTCATCTTCCAGTTGGCGGCAAGCAGAGCCTTGGGGCTCACTCGAGCCGGCACGGTCTCGCTTTACGCCTCCTTCAGTATTGCAACGCCAGGCAGTTGCCTCCCCTCGAGGTACTCCAACGTGGCTCCGCCGCCGGTCGAGACCCATGAAAAGCGGCCTGTGAGCCCGAGCGCATCGATGGCTGCGGCGGTGTCGCCACCGCCGACGAGAGTGTAAGCGCCGGAACTGGCGATCGCCTCTCCTACGCCGCGAGTTCCGGCACCGAAGTCCGGGATCTCGAACATTCCCATCGGTCCGTTCCACACCACGGTCCCCGAACCGCGCAAACGCTCGGCGAACAAAGCCACGCTCTGCGGTCCGATATCGAGCGCGATCCAACCCGGCTCGACCGCGTGCGCGGGAAAGATTTGCGTCGGCTGGCCGGCCTGGACCTGCTGGGCGCAGACCAGGTCGACGGGCAGGATGAGGCGGTTGCCGAAGATCTTCCAGACCTCGTTGGCGGCCTCGAGGGCGCCTTCTTCGACGAGGCTACGGCCGGTGGGATAACCCCGCGCGCGGAGGAAGGTGTTCGCCATCGCCCCGCCGATGACCAGCGCATCGACCTTCGCGATGAGATTGTTGAGCAGGTTGATCTTCGTCGACACCTTGGCCCCGCCGATGACGGCGATTAGAGGCCGCGCCGGGTTGTCGATGGCGGCGTGAAGAGCCTCGAGCTCGGCGACCATGAGCTGACCGGCATACGCGGGCAGATAGGCGGCGACGCCCACCACCGACGCGTGCGCGCGGTGCGATACAGCGAATGCGTCGTTGCAGAAGATCTCTCCGTGCGCGGCCAGCTGCCGCGCGAACTCCGGGTCGTTGTTTTCCTCCTCAGGGTGGAACCGCACGTTCTCGAGCAGCAGCACCTTGCCGGGCTGCAACCTGCCGACTGCCGATTGCGCGATCGGGCCGACGCAGTCGGCCGCGAAGGGCACCTCGCCCCAGAGGTGTTGGGAGAGCTCGCGGGCGATAGGGCGCAGCGAGAGCGCCGGGTCGGGACCGGTGGGACGCCCCAGATGAGACATGACGATCGTCATCGCCCCGCGATGCATCAGATCGCGCAAGGTCGGGATGGCGGCCTTGATGCGCGTCGCGTCGGCGATGGTGCCGTTGGCGATCGGCACATTGAAGTCCTCCCGCACGAGGACCCTCATTCCGTTGACGTCGACGGATTGGATCGATGCTTTCAGAGTCGCGCCGCCATGTAGGTGATCAGATCCACCATCCGGCAGCTGAAGCCCCACTCGTTGTCGTACCAGCTCACGACCTTCGCCCAGTCGCCGCCCAGCGTCTGGGTCAGCGGCGCGTCGACGATCGACGAATGCGGGTCGCCCTTGAAGTCCGAAGAGACGAGCGGCTCCTTGCTCACCGAGAGAATTCCCTTCAGCTCGCCGCCCGCCGCCTCATCAAAGGCCGCATTGATGTCCTCGGCGGTGGTTGTCTTGCTCAGCTGCACGGTGAGATCGACGACGGACACGTCGAGTATGGGGACGCGGAAAGCCATGCCTTCGAACTTGCCCTTGAGCTCGGGCAGAACTTCCGACACCGCCCGGTTGGCGCCGGTTGATGTCGGGATGATGTTGTCGGCCGCCGCGCGCGCCCGGCGCAGGTCCTTGTGTGGGAGGTCCTGCAGCTTCTGGTCCGCCGTATACGCGTGGATCGTCGTCATCATTCCGCGCTCGATCCCGTAGCTGTTGTGAAGTACGTGCGCCAGCGGCACGAAGCAGTTGGTGGTGCAGCTCGCGTTGGAGATGACGTTGTGCTGCTTGGGGTCGTAGGCCTTGTGGTTCACGCCCATCACGACGGTGAAGTCCTGGTTGGTCGCCGGAGCCGAGATGATCACCTTCTTCGCTCCGCCCTTGTCGATGTGGACGCGGGCCTTGGTGGCGTCGGTGAAGAGTCCCGTGGACTCGACGACGATGTCAACACCGAGGTCCTTCCAGGGCAGCTCGGCCGGATCTTTGTGGCTCATGAACTTCATGCGGCGGCCGCCGACGACGATCTCGTCGCCTTCCACGGCTACCTGGGGACCGAAGGTGCCAAGCGCCGTGTCGTGTTTCAGGAGGTGCGCGAATGTGTGCGCGTCCCCGATGTCATTGACGGCCACGATCTCGAAGGACGCCTTCAGGGCGTCGGCGGCACGGTAAATGTTGCGGCCGATGCGCCCGAAACCATTGATTCCAACCCTGGTCATTCGTAACCCCTCACCTTACGTGCGGGCCCGGGCACGACCGGCATTTAGAAAGACAGCGCGATGGGCCGACGTAATGTTAGGCGGAGCGGCGCGCGGGTTTCGGCGAATGCCCGTTGTCTGAGTGTTCAGCGAACTGCTGCAGGCGGCGCAGGCGATGGTTCACCGCCGATTTGGAAAGCTTCATCCGCTTTGCCAATTCGCCGAGGTTCAGCTCGGGGTTTGCGCTGCGCCACCGAGCCATCTCGCGCAGCGCCGGCGGCAATGCGTCGAGCTTCCCTGTCGTTTCCAGCCTTTCGATCGCCGCCGCCTGCCTCAAGCCGGATCCGACCGTCTTGCCGATGTTGGCGGTCTCGAAATTGAGGCGGCGGTTCACCTCGCCGCTCACCTCGCGCACCACACGAACACGTTCGAACTCCATCACCGCGCGGCTGGCGCCCATCCACGAAAGCAGGCGCACGATGCCGTCCCCGTCCTTCACGTACACGACGTGCTGGCCGCTGCGCTCCATCACCCCGACCCTTGTGCCGGCGGACTCAGCCACCTGGCTGATCACGGTCGCCCACGGCTCGTTCGGGGCGACAAATTCGAGGTGGTACCGCGCGGAAGGCGCGTTGACCGAACCGCAGCCGAGGAACAGGCCGCGAAGCATCGCCTTGCGATCGCATGTGGCGTCGGGGACGGCTCGCGCCGCCGCCTGCGTGAAAGCCGGCGTCAGACCGGCGGGCAGGGTGAGCTCGATGAAAAACGTCATTCGTTTCTTCGTTCGCACCGCCTGGTACTTGGCCTCCATGTGGCCCACGGAGCGCCCGAGTCGGACCACCTTGCGCGCGATGGCGTTGCGGAGCAGCGAGAAATAGGCCGCCCGTCCGCCCTGAACTGGAATCAGGCGGCCACGCGAGCCGAAGTAAATGCCCAGCAGCTCACTCAGCTGGCAGCAGGGCCTGGCCGGCAGAAACCCGGCCATCTCGTTCTTGACATCGGCCGAGAACGAAATGCCAACTACCTCCCAGGGTTGGTGCCCGGCAACCCGGACACTTTTCTTACCCTCTTCCCCCCCAAATGTGCAGTCTACTGAGCCGGTGACGGCGCGTGCTCCGGGTACCGATCTTCAGCCACACACTCTTCTCGCGCTCTATCACACGATGGTCATGGCCCGCGCCATCGAACGCCGCCTGTGGGTGTTGCGCCGTCTCGAAAAGATGGATTTTCCGGTTCGAGTCGCCGGCGACTGGCACGAGGGCATCAACTTCGCGGGCGCCCACTCGCTGCCGCTCATCTGCCTGGTCGAGGACCTCGCGAGCGCTCTCCCGTATGCCGAGCATGACAACGCATCGCCGGCCGCCCGAGCCGAGGGCTACGGGCTCGCCGCCGAAACGATCGACCGGATGCGCCGTGGGCTGATGGCCGCAGGCGTCCTGGATGAAGCCGTGGACGAACAGGTCGGGCGCGAGTGCGCGACCACCGTCGCTGCGGCGGTGGACAATGTGTGGTCGAGGGATAAAGAGGGTGGCTGAGATGCGGATGATCGAGGCTGTACGCGCGGCCATCACCGAGGAGATGGAGCGCGACGAGCGCGTGCTCGTCATGGGCGAGGACGTCGGGCGCAAAGGCGGTGTCTTCGGCGCCACTGACGGGCTGTACGCAAAGTTCGGCGAAGCTCGCGTCCTCGACATGCCGCTTGCCGAGTCCGGCATCGTCGGCATTGCGATCGGCGCGGCGCTCAACGGTCTCATCCCGATCGCGGAGATCCAGTTCGCGGACTTCATCCACCCCGCTTTTGACCAGATCGTCAGCGAGGCCGCGCGGACACGTTATCGCTCCAACGGGGACTGGTCCGTGCCCATCGTTATCCGCACGCCGTTCGGTGGCGGAGTGCACGGAGGCCTGTATCACTCGCAATCGATCGAGGCGTTCTACGCCCACGTGCCCGGTTTGAAGGTCGTGGTTCCGAGCATGCCGGCGGATGCGCACGGCCTGCTGAAGTCGGCGATCCGCGACCCGGACCCGGTCCTGTTCCTCGAACATAAGAAGGTATATAGGCTGGTCGCCGAGGACATCCCCGATGGTGATCACCTGGTGCCGATCGGGCCGGCGCTCGTGCGCCGCGAAGGGACAAAGTTGAGCTGTTTTGCATGGGGCCTTATGACGCATTACTCGCTGCAGGCGGCGGAGCAGCTCGCGGCCGAGGGCGTGAGCGTCGAGGTCGTCGACCTGAGGTGCCTTGCGCCGCTGGACCGTGAAACGATCCTCGAGTCAGTGCGCAAGACCGGCAAGGCGATGATCGTGCACGAGGACAACATCACCGGCGGGTTTGGAGCGGAGGTCGCGGCCATCATCTCGGAGCATGCTTTCGACAGCCTGGATGGGCCGGTGCTGCGCGTCGCCGCGCCCGACATTCCGGCCATGCCTTTCAACAACCCGCAGGAGGATTTCTTCATGCCCAACCCGGAGAAGATTGCGGAGGCGATGAGAAAGCTTGCCGCGTACTAAGAAAACGGTATCCCCTCCCCCCTCCGGGGGGAGGGCTAGGCAGAGGGGCGTGGAGCACCTCAAAGTTCCGCAGATCTCTGCTGAGGAATATGCCGCGCGGCGCGCAGCCGTGTGCGCGGGGATGGACGCGGCCGGGCTCGACGCGTTCGCGGTGTTCTATCCGGCTCGCATCGCGTACCTCACCGGCTTTCATCACATCCCGACCGAGCGACCCATCGTCCTGATCCTCGGCCCCAACGAGTACTCGGCCCTCGTGGTGCCGGCGGTCGAGAAGGAGCACGCCGAATCGGTGCCCGGCATCGACCGGGTCGGCGTCTACTTCGAGTACCCGGGCGCCGAGCATCCGATGGAGCTGGTCGCGACCAAGCTCGCCGAGATCAACGCCAAGCCGCGGCGTACAGGCTCGGACAACGACGGCTACGCGCCGTACTGGGGCTACCGCGGTCCCCGCCTGAGCGACCTCACGGGCGAGCGCCCCGTCGATGCGGAGATGCTGGTGGAATCGCTGCGGCGAGTGAAGTCCACGACCGAGATCGCGTGTATCCAGTTGAGCTGCGATTGGGCCGCGCGCGCGCATCGCCGGATGCAGGACGCGATCGTGGTCGGCAAGACGGAGATGGAGTGCTACGCCCCCGCGGCCACGCAGACCCTTTTCGAGATGGTGGCGGAGATGCCCGGTTGGCGCCCGCGAGGGTTCAGCGGCACTGGCATGGAGGCGATGTTCGTCGGCGGGCGCTCAACCGCGATGCCGCATGGATTCGTCATGGGCCACGGCATCCAGCCCGGAGACGTCCTCGTCAGCGGCGCGGGCGCTGACATCGATGGCTACCACAGCGAGCTCGAGCGGACGATGATCGTCGGCTCGCCAACCAAGGAGCAGGAGCGAGCGTTCGATGCGATGCTGGCGCTTCAGTCGCGCGCAATCGAGATCATGGCGCCTGGAGTGCCCGCCGGCGAGGTGGAGCTGGAGTGCGTGCAGCTGGCTCGCGAGCTCGGCGTGGAAGGTTCGATCCGCCACCACGTCGGCCACTCCATAGGACTCGAAGGCCACGAGGCGCCTTTCCTTGATCGCGGCGATGACGCGGTGCTCGAGCCGGGGATGGTGTTCACAGTCGAGCCTGGCGTCTACTTCCAGGAGCTCGGCGGTTTTCGCCATTCGGACACCGTGGTGATCACCGACGGCGGCCGCCGCGTGATGACCGACTACCCGCGGGAGCTGAAGGACCTCATCATCCCGGCGTAGTTCGGCTGGTCCGCCTTCGCGGCCTCGGCGGGCTTGTGCGTCTTGGACGTGAACATGTGCAGCACCGTGTTCCCGTCGGCGGAATGGCGGCGGATCCTGTCGAAGGGCACCGGCGGCAGCACGTGGTGATGGCCGACGACCAGGACGTGGAGGATTGCGCTGCGCATGACCCCAAGCTACGCGGGAGCTTGTTAGGGTCCCGTTTGGGGCCGGCCAGAAGCGCTATGGATTTCGTATGGATTTCCACCTGATCGATTACGCTCGGCTTCGATGAGCCCGGACTCCGTCGCTCGTCGGGGCCGTCGCCCTGGCGACCTGCGGGTGGTCGTGCGCCGCCCGACCAAGTTGCCGCGTACCCTCGGCGCGCCGGCGCTGTTCGCCGCGTCCTACGGCAACGTCGGGTCGAGCATCTACTACGCCCTCGGGGTCACGGCGGCCTTTGCATTGGGGCTCACGCCGCTTGCCCTCATCCTGGCCGGATTCATCTTCGTCACCACCGCGCTGAACTACGCCGAAGGGACGGCCGCGATCCCGCACGCGGGTGGAAGCTCGAGCTTCGCGCGGCGAGCCTTCAACGATCCCATCGGATTCATCGTCGGTTGGGTGCAGCTCCTCAACTACATGGCGACGGTGTCGATCTCGTCCTACTTCGCCATCAGCTATCTGGGAGTCTTCGGCAAGTACGTGCCGCTGTTCGCCGAGTTCAAGACCAACGAACCATTGCACGTCGCCGCGACGGTCGTGATGATCGCCTTCCTCATCGTGATCAACATCATCGGCATCCAGGAGTCGAGCGCGCTAAACCTCGTGCTTGCGCTCACCGACCTCGTGACGCAGTTCGCGCTCGTGATCCTCGGCATCTTCTTTCTGCTCAATATCGACGTCGTCCTCAAGAACATCCATTGGGGCCTGGCGCCGACATGGGGCAGCTTTCTGGCCAGCATCTCCATCGCCATGGTCACGTACACGGGCATTGAAACCATCTCCAACCTTTCCGAGGAAGCCAGGAACCCCGGCCGGTCGGTCCCGCGTGCGACCTATGCTGTCATCGTCGCGGTCCTTTTTGTCGCCGCGTTTCTACCTACGATCGGCCTCAGCGTCTTCCCGGTACATCCGGACGGACACGGCGGGTACATCACCGACCTCGCCACGCAGTACAAGTCCGACCCGGTCGCCGGGATTGTTTTGGGATTCAACAAGGTATCGGAAACACTTGCGGTCTGGGCCGGGATCTGGGTCGGCATCCTCGCGTTCACGATCTTGCTGATCGCGACCAACGCCGGCCTGATCGGGATCTCGAGGCTAAGCTACTCACTCGCGGGTGCTGAGATGCTGCCGAAGGGGTTCGCCACCCTGCACCCCAAGTTCAAGACTCCTTACATCTCGATCATCGTGTTCGGGATTCTCGCTGCAATGCTCGTGGCCGCTGGAATTCTGATCCGAGCCAAGGTGATCGATCTCATGAGCGCCGTCTACTCACTGGCGGCGACATTTGCGTTCGCCTCAGCGCATCTTTCCGTGATGCGCCTGCGATTCATCGAGCCGGACCTCTATCGCCCTTATCGCATGCCCCTCAACATCAAGTTCGGGCGCGACAGCATCCCCGTGCTTTCGCTCGTTGGTGCACTCGCCATCGGCACCGTGTTCACGCAGCTGCTGTTCCAGAACATCTCCAACTCGACCTGGATCTACATCGGCTGGCTATCGCTCGGAGTCGTCAGCTATGTGGCGTATCGCAAGTACCGCAAGCAGCCTTTGTGGGAACCGCTCGAGGTGCCACCGCCACCCGATCGGGAGATCGAGCACCTACCCCCGGAGCCGATGCCCCAGATCGCGCGCTACCGGCACGGTCGGCGCGAACGAATCTCGGCACACGTCGCCGCCGTGTCACGTGCCGGGCCGCAACGGCACCGCCACACGTGGCGCGTCGGATGGGAGCTCTACTGGAAGCGCCATGGCAACGTTCGCGGCGCGTTGATCGTGCTGGTGTTTGCCGCTGTCAGCGGTTTCGCGGTCGGCGTCGACCTTTCGCCGATCGACCCGTTCGGACCTGGCATAGGCTGGTCGCCTGGAATCGTCCTCGTAGCTTTGATTGCGGCTTATCTGCTCAACCGAGGGCATCAGGAGCGGTAAGCCGGTACCCAACCCCCGGCTCGTTGCCGTGAGCATACGGTCGGGCACGGGGGGTCGCCTAAGCGGCCCAGCGCACTCCCGGTCCGCGTGCCCGTCGCATCACCACGCGTTCGGGCGGCAAGAATCTGAACCCACGTCCGACTTTGATCACCTGCCACCCGCCCTCATGGACCAACCGATGGTGGTAATGACAGAGCAGGACTTCGTTGGCGATGTTGTTCGGACCGCCGTTGCTCCAGAACTCGATGTGATGGGGTGTTGACCAGCTGGCGGTGCGGTCGCAGCCGGTGAAGCGGCAGCCGCGATCTCGCACCCCGAGCGCCCTTCGCCTCGGCGCCGAGTTGACTCGCGTCGCCCGACCGACGTCGATGACCATCGAGTCGGCAAGCAGCACGCGCGAGATCGTGGAGTCGCAGGCGATGCGCTGCAGCGTCCTGGTGGAGATCGGCAGCGAGAGCTCCAGGTCCGCCGGCGGCGCCCCGACTTCGTTCTTCAAGCCTTCCAACGTCGTCGTGAGGTTGATGTGCGGACGGACTCCATTGCGCCGGGGCAGAGTGCCCTGGTCCATGGCGTGCTGAACCAATTCGATGACGGCATCGTGCATGCGCTGGGAATGGATGCGCTCGTCTTCCGGACCTCGCCTCTTGGCCAGGGAGTCCAGCGCCGTCTTCAGCGCCGCTCCGCATTCGGGGTCGAGAATGCCGTCGACGGCAAACATGCCGTCTGACATCAAGCTGATGTGGAAGCGGCGGTGCAAGTAGTTCTGCTCCGCTTCAGTGAAGAAGCCGTCGGGGTCGGCGGCATGCCGCGCGACGCGGCAGAGCATGCGCAGGTGAAAGACCGAGAATCGGCGGGCGTAGTCGAGCATCTCCTCCTCGTCGAAGAGTTCTCGCTTCTCGCCGAGCTGGTCGCGTAGGTGGCAGAGAAGGGCGGCAGACTGGTAGCCGATCTCGCCCGAGCTCAAGGCCGCGGCGATCTTGGGCAGCGACCGTAGCTGCTCGCCCACGCAAAGCCTGTCCGCGGCCGACGTTACGGACATGCCGCAGTTGCGGCTGATCCACGAGGCAGCGCCGATGTTGCCGTCGACAAGGTGATCGCCACGCTCCTGCGCGCGCTTCACGACCGCCGAGAAAATCCCCTCCAATGCATCAATGGCAGCACGCAGCTGCTTGGGATCAACGTCCGAGTCGCAGAACTGCAACTCACTGATCGCTCCCTGTAGTTTCGAGAGGGCTGTGCCCCCCTCCCCCGTCATAAGAAACAGTATACCAAACATTTGTTTGGAGTCAATACGTTAACACCCAACGAATCTCTCAGGCTCCCAATCGCTACCGCCACACCCTTTTCCCAGCCCTCTTCAGCGGAAGCCCTCGCCTTCGGGCTCGAATAGGTCGTCCTCGGCGAGACGGCGCGCGAAACACAGGAAGCCGGTGTGAGCGACCATCCGGTGCGAGGGCCGCATGCTGCGCCCGCGCACGGTCCAACCGCGCTGCAGCACCTCGAACACCTCGAGCATCCCAAACCCCCTCACCTCACGCAGGCACTCGAAGAATCGCTGCACCTGGCTCACGTTGG
>WNFO01005199.1_pt1 | contig 14127 bp, 16 predicted proteins | sample 5400251 | NCBI WGS metagenome assembly WNFO01 (sample SAMN13153354, study PRJNA577476) | soil metagenome | isolation source: 100 cm saprolite under Madrone tree | place: USA:California | collected 2016-06-14 | reverse complement strand
ACAATATGTTCCAAATGCGCATCCGCATTCATGGTCCGTCGCTGGATTCGCCTTGTTCTCTGCGGTGAACGCGAGGCACGCGCATGACCTCGAGGCGTCTCTCCCATATAGACGAATTAGGAAAGAGAGATTGTTGCTTTCGCCACCAGGCGCCCAGCAGCAGCACAGTACAGGAAGTTGGAGCGATCTGCGCCTTGACGTCAGGGAGACAACCGAGCCCGAAATGGCTGAAAGGCGCATGCATGGCTTCCGCAGCCGCATCCATGAAGGCCCGAGTTCGGGCTACGCGACCGAAAGATGCATTACGCCGTAGATCCATGGCGATAGTGGGAGGGCATCCTCAATTCACGAACCCAGGGCCGAAGTCCGAGAGCGTCGCATACTGTGCTACCCCGTACAAACCGCACAATCTGCCTTGGACAGTGTTGTTTCCTGGATCGGTGCATATGCGTATAAGTTAGCGATAAGGAGGAAGAAAAGAATGGAGGGTTTTGGGCTGCAGCCGATAATCTTGATGCAACTCGCGCGCTAGGGGCGTTGTGTGCACTCGAGCTCGAGGTCAGGATGAAGCCAAGGATAGGGACTCTGAACAGCTTATTCCAGGGGCGGGGCTCCAGAAGGGGCATATCGATCGATATGTATCCAGCGTTTAGTCCGCGGAAACCATGCTGCGCAATCAGAAACCTGCCAGCATAACATCCTAGATGCTTAGAACTTTGCGCTCACTCAGTTGCTGCGCGAGAACTTGGGTAAACGAGGTGCGAGCGTGGAAGGGTTCTGAGACGCCACGTGTGGGTCTCGGCGTCACTAGAGCATGCGCCTCATGGCGCATGTCGAGACCGAGACCCATGACCCGTTCTGTGAAGAAGCATGCCATGGTCTTATCTATCAAGCCTTTGACAGTAGCAGGTACGGTCGGACCCACGTATGGGGATAGCGAAATACGCGGGCGGTGTGCGCCAACGTACAAACATTCTGAATTATGCCATTTACTGCTTCAACCTCCTGCATATTGGGCTGAAAGATCGTGAGTTTTCATACAGAGCTCGCATTGTCACAGTTGCCGTTCCTTTCGAGTTTGATCCGATACGTCTTAAGAGCACTTTCTTGGTGAAAATTGAGTCTGAAAATTATATTCTCCCTGTCTGAAGGTAAAATCTCCTGTGCGTAACTATGCGTGAGAGTATACAAGGGAGAGCCGGCCCCAGTAAGATACAATACGGAGACTAACCAGGGTCAAGGTGAGAAGCTAGCCAGATGCACGAGATGAGCTACGATAAGTACATTACAAAACAATACTTCAATGCGGGATAAGACGGTTATAACCTGTGCAAACTTTGTGAAACCTTGTAAGAGCGCAGATTGGGTCAAAGCACCTACATATGAGGGGTATGCGCATAGAGATCAAGGGCATTGAGGTACCACATCAGTCCACAACCCGCAACACTGTACGGGGTGTCCCAAACGAGCTTTCTTGGCCCCACGCCGTCGAATTTTGTGCCTCAATTCGGCTCTCAAAAACCGCCTTGAATCTTTCAGCCGTTCGCTTATCGATGATCCCGAATACGACACGATCAAAGGAGTGCATGAACCGAGCGCCCCCCTCTGCCAACAAGTCGAACCAGATATCAGCAATCATGCTGACATCGTTACGGAATACGCCTGTGCCGAAGCTGCCGAGCACAATATTTCGAAGGCCTTGCTGCTCGAAGAGAAACAGGATGCGCGCCATGCGCTCGCGCATGACGCTCTCGATTCGTGCCCCGACGTCCGAGTCTCGGCTAGGACTTTCCCCGGCGCGCTCACGTACAACGCCCGCGTTGACAGCCGCGCATGTGACAACCTCGATCTGATATGGCGGAACCCATGCTCCTGCATCGTCGCGGAGGACGATCACCGAGGGCGAAAATAACATGGCATGAGAATAGAAGCCACTGCGGCGGTCCTTTTTGTGAAGCTCGTAAAACTGGTTTGCTGTCGGGGTGATGAGGGATGTGTACAGTGTCGACGCACGAGCGAGGGACTCTTCCTGAGCTTGTGCGCCGGAGAGAAACCCACCACCAGGTTTGGTCGCGCTGGCAAAGCTGAGCACGCCGATTCGAGCCGGGCTCTCACCGGTACTCGCTGCATTTGCGTTGAGTTCTTGCAGGAGAGCGCGGGCACGTTGTAACGTTGAGCCTTCACAAAGCTCCAGTTGCGCTGGCGACCTGGAGGGCGTGGGTGGCGCAGAGGTAGACCAGGTGGCAAGAGGTGAATCAGGAGGGAAGAATATTGTGTTATCTATTGAGTATGAAACGACGTCACGGAAACGATAAGTGGAGCCCTGGAACTGTATTTCTCCACGCTCGATTGCGTTGAGAGTTTCGTCGGCAATGCGTCGACGTCTGGCAGCATTGTTCTGGGAGCTGTGATTGTAACTGGTTGGGGAGCTCGCCACGCTATTGTGAGACCTTCGTGAAGTCCCTCGGCGCAAAACACGAGGCTGTGGTGAGGTGTCGGGCGGCGGACTGGCGAGCACTTCGAACGACTCATCGTTCATCGGATACCGTCTGTACTTGGTTGTGTCATAAGAGAATTCTTTGCGGACAGGATAAAAATCCTCGTCGATGAGCCGTCTTTGATAACGACTTTCTGGGATAGGGCGAACAGATGGTGCCGCGTGTGAAAAGGTGGGGCTAGTGATCTCAGGGATGAGCGGAGAGCCCTTCTCCGAGTCACTGTAAGAATACTTGACGTAGCGGGGACTGCGACAACCTGGGATCCAGTTCAAGAGTCGAAACATGAGTGAATGAGTAAGACAAGGCTAAAATGGGAGTGGGTGGGGTGGGTATACATACCGAACTGATTTCACCCAACACGAGGTGGGAGTGGTCATCTGCCTGCCAGCGACGGCCAGGCGCAGTTCGTTCTTGGACCCGGGTAGCCGGGTTGTTGTCTCCCGCGTTATTCCCACGCCTGAACACGGTGCCACCGCTTACGTTTCTATTCGTTAGACAACAGCCATGGCCGACCTCCTCGACGACGCAGATATCGACTTTGACCGCGCTGCATCCGCCTTCCCAGATATATCCCTCGAAGGCGAGGGCGACATCCTTTCCTTCACCACTCCTCCCTCACGTACCCCTCCCCCCGCCGGTCCTTTCGACTTGGACGCTTTCGGCGGACCCACGCCCACCACGCGGGAAGTACGGGTGACAGGCCACGACACAGACACAGACGACGAAATCGGAAAATTCGAAAGCGAGTTCCCGGAACTCGATATACCCCAGGTACGACGTGCAGCATGTTGCGGGCATGCTGTGCCCATGTCCGCCTCAAGGCGCACAAGACCCGAATACTGACGACAATGACAGCAGGCAACCAACCCACCCCTCTCTCAACCCACATTTGGTGCTGTCCCTCCTTTTGCGCCGCGCCCACAGCCATCGGCTCTCTCAGCAACTCCAATCCTGAACCAACCAATTGATGCGGAGGAGCCTGAGGTCATCCGGTGCGTCCTTTTTTTTTCTTCTTCTCGTGGTCTTTTGAGCCTACATGAGGTGAGCTAACTGTCGATTTCAACAGGCTATGGCGCGAGCATCAGGATGAGGAGATTAAAGCACGCGACGAGAGGTCCAAGGCCCGCCGACAAGAGACTATTTCGAAGGCTGAGCGGTCAATTGACCAATTTTATGAAGATTATAATGCAAAGCGCAAGCGCCAGATCCGCGACAACAAGTAAGTGGCTCTATCTTAGCCTCATACTTTTGCTGATTGAAGCTGGTACAGAGATTCGGAAGAGAAATACCTCACTGAACTGACAGATTCTCTCTCCCGTGGCACTACATGGGATCGCATCTGCGAGCTCGTCGAACTACAAAATTCGCAAAGCAAGACCCTTGCACGCGCAGGGCCGGGCACGACCGAGCTATCACGGTTCCGTGACGTGCTTTTGCGTCTGCGACGCGAAGGCACGAGCGCACCTGGCGCAGCGGGTTACTGAATTACTGTGCCCACGAGACCAATTCTACTTTTGTAGAATGATGGCTTGTAGGTATTCTACTAGTTTACATATCGAGAATGCACATACTTTCCATAGTCGCACGGAAAACGAACCGAGACCAAAAAAATAGATAAAGGTAATGGCAACAAAGAGAGAAAAGGCAAATGTCTAAACGCGTGCGAGCAATGCCGGGTCCTCCCCTACGATCAAATCAGAGTCTGGCTTGGGTAGTGTCCTCAGCACTCGTAAAGAAGTGCTCTTCAGCCCATGTGGCACATTCATCCGTGAACTTCTCTTTGACGCCGTCTGGCTCGTTTTGAAGCTCGTGATAACCACCCTAGAGCACATGGTTAAACATAATATCTTCTGACAATTTTAAATGCGTAAAAGAGGGAACGAACGTCGTAAAGTGAGATTTTCTTGTTGCTTGCGGGGAGTTTCTCGACGAATAACTTTGCTGCCTCGACTGAGCAGACCTGTAGAATCACGTGTCAAGTGCGGAGCTCATGATTCTGGGCAAAATTCTGCATACCAAGTCCTCCGTACCATGCACAATCAGGACCTATAGTGCATTAGTTCATCAAACTAGCATGGTCAAACGTGGAATCGTACAGGGAGAGCGGTGGGCCACTTCTTGTAATCCTTAATAATCAGGTTCTCGCCCTAAGCAACATTCATATCAAACCTTCAAACGGCATTTAGAATGCTTGGCATACCCTGCTCAACATGTCATCGACTGCACGAAGGGACACACTGCGGCGGATGAGCTTGTCCGTTTCATTGTCCTTGACTACATCGGGGTCGTGAGACAAGTACTGGGTGGTGCGCGCGGGGTTGAGCGGGGTACGCAATATAACGTCAGGGGAGGAAGCGATATACCTTGCTATCAACGGACGCTGGTATGTTCTGGTTCGGAAGTATGGCGCGTGCGAAGCTGCCGAGCCGGCGTGTGATGCTCATTGGGGGTTTAGTGAGGCGAATACAGGGACTTGACGCAATGATTCCCGACAGCTGCGAAACGCTGTCCTGTGTGTTGGGACGCGTCGCGAACGACAGTACCAATGCACCGCCCTAAACCAAACCAACCGCGACTTGTAAAAACGCAGCCAGAAGATGTAAAGTAGGCTGAGCGGACCATAGAATGGCCCATGAGGAAGAGGGGCACAGTGGGATTCGCCTCCTGAGCGACACGTAGAGCCCATTCGATATCGGAAATCTGGTCGGCGTCGCCTGTCCGACCGTAGACTGAGCTTGGCGACTTTTTGGTGTCGAGTGCTGTACGCCCAAAGCCGCGCTGGTCGAAGGTGAAGACGACAAAACCACGATCGGCCCATCTGTTATGGACATACTCGTAGCGCGCCACATGTTCTGTAAAACCATGAATGAAGACGACGCCGCCGCGCGGGGAACCAGAAGGAGGGTGGTATGTGCGGGTGTAGAAGGAAGTAGACTTGGGACCGGGGAGCCAGGCTTCGGTGAAGCTGGACATGGGTGGTGAGGGTGGAGGTGTGGATGCAAGGCGGGGTGTCTGTGGTCTGTTTCCGAGGACTTGATGATAGCAACTGATATTACTTTCCCAGGCACTTGCGGCAGCGTTCAGTGAGACGACGGTCTTTGGGGGCAGGTCAAACCTCACCCGGTCCTGCAAGTGTCCAGCTCCGCGTTACGTACTCAGGTACTCTTAAATCGTAAATCAGTCCAACGGACCTGATATTGATGGTCGTCCGCATTCAGGGATTCCTTTTATACGCGGAACGGTCTAAACTCTCTTTTCACAATAATCGGGCAGCAACCATCGTCTGCGCACCCCCAAGCCAGCTGGTGATGTTATCTCGCTTTACTAAACTCTTCCTGTTCGTCGTTCTCGGGCTCGTACGTCTCCATATTATACTTTCACGCCACTAATTAGCATGCTTACTATAACCAAGATCCTTCTTGCCTCGGTCACATTACTCCATCCACCCGTTCCCTCACCCTTTAATGTCCGCCCGGGTGCTCTCTTTGGCGATAGTGGCGTCGAGATGGAGTTCCATGCGCTTCCAATCGACGTTCATGATGGACCCTTAGCGATACCCCATGCGACGGGTAGCGTCATCATGTCAAAGCTAGGGAACGAAACAGCGAAGTATGCTCGCTTCTGTCTTCAACATGCCGAGACTTATTGACGTGAGACCTGTAGGGCCGCCCTGGGACGTGCTACGTGGAAGCTACTGTGAGCCAACACAAGCTAGGATCTTAAACCTGACACTTAATCGACTTGTAGACATACAATGACGCTCAGATACCCCGAGGTATGGCCCAACCCGTTCTGCAGCACAAGTATATGCGTGCGCTGACGCTGCATACATAAGCATCCGACAGACGATGAGCGCGAAGCCCTCAGATCGTATTTCTATCTAACCTCACGGCTGTATCCATGTGGCGAGTGCGCAGCTGAGTTCCAGCAATTATTAGAGCTCTATCCACCACAAACGTCCTCCCGTCTTTCTGCATCCGGATGGTGTGTGATTCGTCTTTCCCCGTGTTCACTGTGCAGTTATATTTATCCTTCTCAGGCTATGTTTTGTTCACAACAAAGTCAACGAGCGTTTAGAAAAACCCATCTTCGACTGCGCGCATCTCGACGACGAATATGATTGTGGTTGTGGCCATGACAACGCTGCACCCACAACTTCGCCGTCTATAATAAAGGATGAATTGACTGGCGCAGATTTAATACAAGGCGGTCGCTGAGATCGCCAACCTGTTTATTTTATTGGGTATACTGTAATTTATGAACTCAGGAGTGCTTCATTGTCGTCAAGTGTGCTCCTTCGCAAGACTACTCGGAAGCTGCCACGTAAACGTTGAAGTTATACACTTGCGGTTCGGCTTTAAACTGGTATTCTCGTGGATGGCACTGCGCTACCACAACCCCATCGCGTATCAATTCCGCGCGCATACCATGGCCGATCCTTAATGAACAAGACAGCTTTGAAACACCAGCAGGACAGGAGAAACGGCTTGGACGCTCATCACCAGCGGCAAGGAGCGCGATGCAAGGAGCTTTAGCGAAGACGACCACCCAGAATTTATCGTCTGCCTGCAGTAACCGTTGGGCTTGAGCCCAGCTGAAAGCGACTTGTGAAAAATTTTCGGACTCACCAACTCCCAATCACGTGGACGGGGTACGGGGTCGGGCGCAGTCGCACTCTTTGGGTGTGGCCGTGCCCAGAGAAAGATTTTGTCTCGTCCAACCGGCGGCATGCGCCCTTCTTTGAAGGCACGTGCAAAGTATGCATTGAGCTCAAGCCATGGTGTATGAGGGAAACCGTCAACCCATGCTTGTGAGTTTGGCTGTGCGCCGCGCACGGGTGCCAAGTAATGCGATTCACCATAGTCTAAGGACGATTCAATACGGAACCCTGAAAGTTCTATCAAGGAAACCTTACCGTTCCAAGAAATGACTTGTACAATATCTATGGTACTTCGTCGGGCGAGCAGGTGTTCCCATCGCCGTATAAGAAGCCAGTCATCTCCGCGGTATATCCACTAAAGGGCATATAGCACAGTGCGAATGAAAAGACGGCACCAACGTACATTTTTGTTCCATGAATCTGGCCCATAATGCTAATAATGCAAAAGAAAAGATGAGGCACAGTACCAGGGTCCCATCGGGCTGGCCTTACTGTGAAAAACCAAGGGGAGACAGCTGCCATGTATGTACGGCCATGTAGATTTTGGACGTGATGACGGTCTGTGTCTAATGCAGGACAGTCGATTTCTCTTCTTGAGGAGTGCCTGGTGAGATGGATAGGCCAGCCTCCGTTCCACTGCCAATCGCATCGTACGATCAGAACGATTACATATCCATATCAGAATAGGCGGCACACATGGAAGATTCCGTCGATACAACTCAGCACAGGATAACGTGCTGGATCAACGAAGAAGGCAGGAATGAAGTGGACCTGGAGTTCAAGTGCCTCGGTGAGTTGCTAGATTCCCTGTTTAGTATGACGGCCGACATACTGGGCACACACGTTCCAGTATCACCCGGGCCATGCCCCATCCTTTTGCAAATGACGTTTGCCCGAACGTGCACTGGTCTCCGGCGAATGTAGACACTAATGCTCGCCCCTGGTAGAAGAACTGGTTGGGATGGTGCCCAACGAGCTCCAGGTACTGGCGCAAAAACTCGGTATCTGCTTCCGATCCTCCAGGAATAGATCTAAGGACAAGGCAGAGCTCCGTTTGCAACGTTGTGCCAGCGGCGAGCAGTCAGATAGAAAAAAAAACAGGAATGCTCACGTCATGTCAAAGCTGAGGAATAGCTTGAAGTCCGTCTGTAGCTGTAGTGCGGCCTCATAGGCATCAGCTACACGTGCCCTTTGCCAATCTTCACGCCCCACATTCAGGGCAAAAGCATCGCTGTTGGACATCGGAAGACTTTCACGTCCGACCGCCGTCCATCAGAATGGTCAAACTCACAAACCATGTACTTGTGCCAGCCTAATATCGGAGACCCAATCGTGAGGAGCGGCGTAGGGCTGTGACAAGCTTAGTTAAAGTCAACGTAAAGAGATGGGAGTGGAGGCACGTATGTGTTCCCGACCATGAAGCTGCCAGTGGGATTTTTATCAGCCAATGGCGTAAATCCATGAGGACTTTAATCACTGGCACACGACATATTTCTCGTGATTTGAGGACGTAGAAGCCATATATTCTTGGTGCCAGGTCGGGGCGGTGTAATAAATCAGGGCGCAATCCACACGGCAGTGCAGATGGCACTTGCGAGTTACGGCAAGGTGGCCAATTTACGATTTGCTGGCGCCTTTCGCGTGCCACAGCGCGCTAAATTCTCAAACTGGCGCTTATCTACAGCAACGGCCAACGGCAACTGCCCTCAAACAAAACTCACGACAATGAACTTGCCTGTGCTTTGGCTTGTTTGAACGGCACCAGTATGTCATCTGCCAGGGGAGCTGTGGTCAGGAAGAACAATGGCTGGACATCAGGCGGCGAAGCTGTGACTGCCTACTATCTTTCTGGCGTTCGTGCCTGGGTACCTTTGCACCGTAAGGCAAGCGTAGGCCATGTTGGCACTTGCTAGCTGAAAGCATCCAAGTCCCTCACATACAGTATAAAGACCCTCCGTACTTGGTCGGACTTTCCACACTTCAATTCGAAATACCTCAATACCGCCCACTGGCAAACCCATCATGTCTTCGGCGGTTGAAATATATGTCCTTATTACGGTAAGCAGAAAACCTGGACAACACTACCTTCATGTCATGCTAATAGCGAAACAACAGGGAGCAAGTAGGTTCGAGCGCTGCAAGGTCCCGCATTCGTCCCTTCTGTTATACGACGACCCTCAGAGTCCTAGATACGGGCAACATCAAGCTGTTGTCGCATCTACCCTGCAAGGCGGAAGCTTGCGGACCCCTCGTTACCACGGTCTCAGTTCTGATCGCCTGACCCAAAAGGACCACGTGCAACCAGTGCATGTGGTACCTCAGTCCGACGTCTCGAAACATGGAACGTTGGTAAATAAGGGCCCGCTAAATTACTGTCTGCAAGGCAGTGCGAATAACACCTCAGGTTTTAAGGTGAGCAGATACAGCAGCAGCAGAGAAGTAGTTCCAGCTGATAGAAGAGCATTTCAGAGATGCCAAGGACTGTATGAGTCCCATCTCCAGAAAGCCCACTGGGATGCTGGATCTAGCAACCAATGTAGGAAGGACGACCCAGAGGATTGGACGAGAACCCCTGGCCCAGGTCAAGGGACTGCCGTGGCGGCGTTCAGCCCGAGGGCTGTAAATACGCAGCCAAATGGCCGTCAGCCCCCGGGCGCACCTCCGATGCGCCCCATTCCGCTGCCAGGAAGACAGGAAGGTGGTGAATACATCACCTATTACGGGCCTGGACTGGCCCCAGGCAGCTGGTTGACAAGTGCAGTCCAGGTGGACGGTGTTCCAAAGGTCCTCAGTCGCCTCGACATGACCTTGCCAGAGCCGTTCGCTTAAATCACTTTAATGTACTGATGTTAGTGAATGATAAAACTTTTGCAAGTGAGAATTTTCAGGGCCAAGCATTCGAGTGGCCCAGTATATTCCTAGCCCTTTCTTCTTCTTTGACTATGACTCTATGCCCTGTGCTCGTCTTGTCTGTTTCAGCCTTGTCCGTGTTGTAACTGTGTCGTCTGTTGGTATCCTTTTAACTTCCAGTTGCGTGAATGCTTATGAGGTGGGCGAGTCGATGAAAGAAGTCTCAGGCTCTTACAGTGCTTTTATACTGTGCTGGATTCACGCCACAAATTGAATTTCATCCGCTGACCTGTCCGTCACTGGACAGGGTGTAGGGGGCAACGGAAGTTACACTGGCAGCTGATCGCAGCCTGAAACAACGCCCACTTGAAACATGTGTAGGGCACACGGGGCCAACTGGCACACACTGGCAGCATAACTTGAAATACAAAAGAAAAGGCGTCTCACGCGTCACGCAGTTTGTCCGCAACTTTGGAAATGTCAAACTCAATGGCTCAATGGAAATAAAGCCTGTAGGACCTGTGCAACTGGAATAACAATAGTCAAAGGAGATGCCTTTTTTGTCCTTTCTTTTTCACTTGACCTGCACCCTGGGTTCAGAACCCCATGTACTGCGCACTGCGCACAAGAAACGGTCCATATTCAAGTTACTATGGGCTCGTGTTTCAGTATGTTCCATATCTGGTAAAACACGATGCTTATTCTGCCCATGCATTACGCCCCACTATCCCCTTTGGATAGAAAGACCGACAGTAGTCCTTTTGAAATTGAAGCTTGAAGTCCGCTCAGAACATTGTAGTGATGCTAGCGCACACATTATATTCACATTGCCTGCACTAAGCGGGGTGTAATTCCTTCTGAGCCCTCCTCCTGGCGCTCCTGCATCTTGTCAGCCGCACTCTGCCACTCACTGTCCCCTATCTGCTGTAAGAAGGTCTCCCACTCACCACCAGCCATCTCGTAGCCCTCTGTCTCCACGTTTGGGAAGCTACCTTCGCGAACCGCGCTGACATAATTCTGAACCCCACGACCTTCTTCATGTCCGACGTCCGCGAAGCGCCGCACGAACTTGGCCTTCTTTCCATGCCAGCGCGTCATCACATCGTCCCAGACAAGCACCTGCCCGCTCGTACCTGGGCCTGCGCCAATGCCGATCGTCGGGATACAGAGGCGCGCAGTGATATACTCGGCCAGCCGATGCGGAATCGCCTCGAGAACGATGGCAAATGCGCCGGCATCTTGCAGCGCGAGTGCTCCGTCGAGCACCGTTCGAGCGCCCGCAGCATCGCGGCCCTGCACGCGGTAGCCAGAGCATCAGGCCCACGTGGGCCATTACGGGTACTCCGACTTGTGAGATTCGTCGGACCGTCTCTGCGATCTCGTGTCCACCTTCGAGCTTGACTGCCTCCACATGGCCGTCCTGGACCATGCGCACGGCGGAGCGGACAGCATCCTCTGATGAGGCATGGTACGAACCAAAAGGCATGTCGGCTACGAGGAACGGATGCGTGGCGCCGCGCGCGACGGCTCGGGTATGGTGTAGCATCTCGTCGAGGGTGAGTCGGGTGGTAGAGGGCAATCCGAGACAGACTTGTGCAAGGGAGTCGCCAACGAGGGCGATGTCAACGCCGTGGGTATCGAGCGCACGTGCGGTGGGGAAGTCATATGCGGTGAGCATGGTAATCGGCGTGCCAGTTCGGCGCATCTCGTACAGATGTTGAATCGTAGTTTTTTTCCTCGGGGGCACTGGATATGTGTATCGGCATTGTGAGATGGGTAGGGAAGGAGGTACAGAGACTTACGGGTGGAATGTACGCCACTTTGAAAAATCATCGGGCGAACACTCATCCATCTCCGGTTAGCAAACGTGCGTCGTAACGCTCCTTGCTTCAGCGTCGAAAGTACCAATGGAAATAGATTCATGAAGTGTTGGGTAGGATTAATTATAAGAAAGATAGATAAATCGCTCTCAGCGGTAAATAGATGGACCAGATGAGGGTATGGGCCCTGCGAGGTTAAGGCACACGATAAGTCGATGCGGTAGATCGGAGAGAGGAAAACGTACAAGCGGTCATACGGGTAGTCGGATCCTTTTTTAAATGATGGTAGGTGGAGGCATGGCAAAGATGATCCACACACAAATCCTCTCAAACTCGGTGGAGACCCAAGCTCATCACCGGACACTGACTCAGACACATCGGGGATGACAATGCCGGCCAATCACGGTCATCTCCACCCACGTGATCCATGCGCGTCACGGGTGATTTCCCACGTTGGTGTGAACAATGGGGCTCCATGCTTGCTCCTCTCGTTGTCCACAGCGCAGACATGCCCGCCGTCACCAGGTCTCGGAAACAAGCCAGGAAGAGTCCAGATTTTTACGTTCTCATCGACAAGACTCCGCGAAACATCATCAGCCAATCAACCAAAGTCAAAGCCACAGGGAAAGAAAAGCCCAAACCCAAGAAGAAGAATGTCCTCCAAGTTGCCCATGCGCCGAATGCGGGACCCAAGTCCAGGGCAAAAGCCAAACTCCCTGTCAAGGGACCGTCAGTAATGGCAGGGGGTGAGGCCAGGAATACTGCACAATCCCCAAACGGCGGCGAGCCAGATGATCCACTTCAACGCGTGATCTCTGCTGCTGGGACTCCTGGCGTATTCGCCACGCCGCCTCGCAGCCAGCCACCGCCTCGACCGCCTAACCTTCCCGAACATCGTTCCCATGATCCCAAAACCACAGTCCCACCTCAATTCCACCATGACGGCACTCCCTCCCCTGACCCAGGGAGACACCGTTCACATCGCGCACCCGCTCGGGCTTCTTCTCTCCTCCCTCCATCGTCACCAATTCAATTTTCTTCGAGTCCCACCCGTCAAGACTTCGACAAATCTACCGCTATATTCCCCTCTGCCCACTCCCCGTGGTCCCTGTCACAGTTTCGTACTCCCACGCGCAAGGGCAGGAAGCGCAAGCGAACACCTCTCTCCAAGCCCCGTTTACAATCTGAAGGAGAAGTAAATAACGATGACCTATTTGCCCATGGTGTTGTTGACGACCTTGACTCGCGCGACGACAGTATCAACTGGGAGAACGCAGGGTCAGACAAGGAGAATAATGGTGGCCTAGAGTTTCTTGGATCCGAAGTTTCAGACAATAAACTCGGTCCCTCTATGCCTTTTGCGAGTGAACGCGGCATTCTCCAGCCTCGCGGGGTAACGCTCTCCCCTCCTCGTAGCAACGATTCTGACCCATTCGGTCTTCTCGCCACCGAACGCCTTCTGAAAGCGCGCCGCGCTGAGAAAACGCTTGATCAACCTAAAGATGGTCCGAGCACCAGACATCTTGGGCCGAGGCGGCCACTCGGTGAACTCCCAGCAGCTGAAGTAGCGCCAGCCACACCGTCCGTACAAAACGTTGCATCCGCATCACAGTCGCAACCTGCCCCGGTGTCTCCGTACCCTCGATACTCAGACAGTGAGATTGAGGATCTGTATGCGCCAGCATCTCCCCCACACACCCCACGTGAACGACTCCCACACGCACAACCCACGTCTCCGCATTCTGAGGCCACGTCCGTGGTCATTACAGACCCACTTACGCCGCGTAATGGTGATAGCGGACGCGCTTTCACGATGCGTCGGCGGAGACAGAAGGAGCTACACGGTGTGACTGAGCACGGTTCCGAAGTTGAAGGCAGCAGTGCTCCTAGTAGCCCATCTCCTGTAAAGCGCACGCATCAGCGTCCACCAGACCCGGAATCTCAGCTTGACTACGAAAATCAGGAGAGTGAGGAGGAGAGACCGCAGAAGAGGCCAAAGCTCAGGGGGAAAGGCAAGGGGAAAGAGAACGCACGGAAAAAGAGTTCGATAACTGAAGATCCAATGGAAGCTGCGAGACGCGTTCTCGAGAATGCACCGCGGCGGAAGCCTGAACGGCGAGCCGCTGCGACGAGGAAGAGGAAGACAGCCTCCAATCCAGTTGAGGGGAATGATGACGTATATCAGGGGCGATCATGGCCAGCGCGCGGGCGTCATACGGTGCGCGGTGCCGCTTCGCGTCGTAAGAAAGGCTCAGAGGGGAGCCGTCCGAGGAAGAAGGGGGATGCGAGTACACCCGAG
>WNFO01003013.1_pt1 | contig 14129 bp, 15 predicted proteins | sample 5400251 | NCBI WGS metagenome assembly WNFO01 (sample SAMN13153354, study PRJNA577476) | soil metagenome | isolation source: 100 cm saprolite under Madrone tree | place: USA:California | collected 2016-06-14 | reverse complement strand
AATAAGCCAGATGAAAGCAGGGAAGGACGCGAAGTAGCCGCAGCGTTCTTCGATGACGGCGTCTTCGGACGAGAACCGGGCATCGCGGACGGCGTGGGAGGCTTGGCAGTGATGTTGGTGGCGATAGAGCGCGGGAGGGTCGATGGTGCGCTGCGAACTCCTGTGCCTTTTGATGGCGTGCGTGGAGTGGGCGTTTTGGAACGTGTAGCGCGGGCGGCTGTTGCTGGTGGCCGTGCACCGGGAGACGACGTTGATTTTGTGGGAGATGCTGGTGTTTTGGCCGACTTGGGAAGTATTGTAGATGGGCGAGATGTAGAAGGAGCAGATGCACGGGGTTTAATCGGCTGTGTAATAGTGGGTGGTGGAACTGGAGCTGGCGCATCATGCGCGATAATGGGTCCTTTGACCTCAACTGTCAACGGAACGGTACCAGGAGCAGCAGGAGAGTCTGGTTTGGATACAGGTACTCGCTCAGGCGGTGCACCGCCGTCTGACGCAGGAGGCACCAACGCAGTGGTGTTGGAGGGCAGGCCGCGTAATGTCGCGGCCGAGGTAGGCGGGCTAGAACTTGTTCTTGTTGTTCCACCAGCAGCGCTGCCGTTCGTCTTGACAGGTGGCCATTCCCGTGCGATGCGTTGTTCTTCTTTCACGGCGTCGCCGGCATTGATCGAAGTGACACTAGTGGCACGCGATGGTGGACCTGATGAGGTCGGCTGGCGCTTCTGTTGCTGTTCGAAGCGCCCGATGAGGTTTGCGACGGACTGACGTGGTCGCTCGTCGGGGAGTGGCCTATTAGAGGCAGTCAGAGGGATCCGAAGATCAGATGGCCAAGATGATCACATAATATTCGACTAAGCAGGAACTTACATGTGTAGACGAGTAGAGGTGGAAGGAGAAGAGAAAGGGATGGTTGTGGGCGTGTCTGGACGCGTTGTTGCTGTGCCGCCGCCCGCGGATCGACAAATCAGGCAATTCCATCTCGCTCTTAATATGCTCTCTAGCGACGAGCAACGTGTTGCAATATATGGTGAATTCGTAATATATGCTTATTGCTAGGACGGATCAACGTGTAAGCTTGTATCTTATGGTAGGTCTACGTTATGGAGGGTCTGTACGCTATAATGACTTAGAATTACGAGCCTCATAAAAATGAAAGCGATCATGCAAATGAAGGGTATGAGTGAATGCTATCTGACGCTACCTGATATAACTGCGTGATGGTTGGTTGTGGTAAAAGAAAGTTGACAAGAAATGAAAATGGATGGTATGGTGAAAGCGCCCCTCCAGACTAGTCGGAGGCCATCGTGCAGACGAGACCGGAGTATTTTCCACGGACGTCGTGGAGACGGCCTCACATTACTGGGGACACGAGGAAGTCCGCAGTAGGTCGTGCATACACTTAAGATGGCACCGCCAGCCGAGTAAACTGGAAGAGGAAAAAAGAATTCGCGACTTGAATGGCGGTAATTAAACAGCCATTACGCGCTAAAACTTAATCCTGACACGTTGGAGAATGTCAGCGCGGGGTGAGCGGTCTCGAAGCCGCGCCGAGTATTCTGAACACAGGATCGTCGCGAGGCGTGTCCGGATGAACTTCAAACTTATTTTCCCATAGAGCGGCAGATGATCTTGATGGGTCAAAGCCAGCAGGATCTGAGAGCAAACCGTGAACACGGGGCTGCCAGTTAGAGGCAACCACCAGGGTAGGGACCATCGCCAACAGTCCGGACCTGAAAATGGGAGGACTGTTACACTTGCGTTCTTTGGAAGGATCCAATAACACTTACACAATGTGTGGACCATCAGGATCAGGGGCAGCCGAACGGCTCTTTCGAACAAAGGATGAACCGTGCATGCGGCCACCGCGGAGCTTGGCAAATGTACTTAAATTATCGCGCACGCGATCCACGGCAAACGCAAAGCCAGACTCGACGTCTGGTGATAACGTGGGTTCCTCCACTGGTTTGGGAAGTAGCCGTAGCTTCACGAAGACACGCTCACAAGGCTCATTGGGGATGAGACGGATGAGAGCGCCGAGTGGGAGTGCAACGAAACCAAGAGCGAGGGAGATGATCCATTCCTTCGCACCCATATGCGTGACCTGGAAGGCGGCACCACCAACGACGCAAATAAGAATTTGGGCAACAACCTCTGTATAAATATATTAAAAACGATGCAACTTCGGGAAGAAGTGACGAACCAATGGCAGTGATGGCTATGAAGTACCAGTTCTTCGTCATACCCACAAAAACGTTCAGTTTCCTGTCCAGGCCGCGGCTATTGAAGGAGTTCCAGATCTGGGCAAATACAAATGCGTTGAAGATAAGAGTCTGAATAATCGTATCTTGGTGCTTCTGTTGCTTGGAGTCGTCAACATGATGATACCCGAGGATCTTCGAGCCCAAAAAGTGGAAAATAAGGATAACTGTGATCAAGTACGTCGATTGCCCGATGATCTGTTTTATCATGTTAACAGTGAAGAGTGGATCTGTCTTCTTGTCCGGCTTGCGGTCGAGCAGGGCCTCGGTGGCTTGGTCCGTCGCGAGCGCGAGCGCGGCAAAAGTATCCATTATGAGATTGATCCAAAGAAGCTGCACTGCACTGAGGGAAGACTGCTCCGACGCCGCCGCAATGGCCGTGATGAACGTGATGACGACGGCCGTAATGTTGGTGTTGATCTGAAATTGGAGGAATTTTCGCACAGCATCGTTCACGCAACGACCCCACATGATAGCATGGACAATCGACGCGAAATTGTCATCCACCAAGATGATGTCTGATGCTTCCTTGGCCACCTCGGTCCCTGTGATGCCCATAGAGAATCCAACGTGAGCTGTCTTGAGAGCAGGGCCATCATTGGTGCCATCTCCAGTGACGCCAATGATATCGCCATGTTCCTTAAGCGTCTCAACCAACATGCGCTTATCCTCAGGCGATGATCGGGCAAGAACCTGCAATCGCGGGGCAATAGTTTTCAAGATATCCGGCGAGAGCATGCGGAAGTGAGGTCCTTCCATAATGATGCCTCCAGGAGTGTAGATGTTGCATTGCTGCGCGATCGACCGGGCAGTGAGCACATTATCTCCTGTACACATCATCACACGGACGCCGGCGTTTTTGCATTTGGCTACGGCCTCTCGGACACCTTCTCGCAGAGGGTCCTCGATTCCAGTAATGCCGATTAGCGTGAGGTCGTTTGCCAAATCGTCGTAGTCAACCTAACAATGGCCAGTCAGCGGTTAGGCTTTATAACAAGAAAAGTGATTGGTACCTCTCCGTCGTCCATAAGCTGCATGCCCTTGGGAGGCCAGCCTCTGAAGTCGCGATAACACAATGCGATCGTGCGCAAGGACTGAGAGGCGTAAAACGTGATCGTGCGTGAGATATTGTCCTCTTCAGACACCCCAATCGGCGCTGTCTCGACTCCACTGCCGCCTGGAACGTCACTCGCTCCATCGCGATGGACAACCACATGCCGCGTGGACTTCCGCGTCAGAATCTCGCTCGCACCCTTTATAAATAGGCGGTGGACACCATCCGAGAGTCGCACGACACACCCCATGGACTTGCGCTCGCTCGAAAATGGGATCATCCGAACGACGTTGGCGGCGTCGCGTACGTCCTTGTAGTTCGCCCAACCAAGATTCTTTGCGAACTTTAACAGCGCCGTCTCTGTCTTGCTCCCGATAAACACGGTGGCACCGCTCTCGGGATCGACGCCCTCGAATGCGGTCGAGTTGATAGCTATGGAAGCATTGAGCAGCTCGACTAGCTGGGGTGTAAGTGCCGAGTTAAGGTTCAATATATCAACGGCGAAGTCCTTTGCGTTTGGGCCGCTCGTGTCTTCGTTGCCTGCCCTTGCCGGGTTCTCATCAAGCTTCCGAACGAACTTTGCGTGAATGCCGATTGAACCAGCAACAACAGTCATCTCATTCTGGGTGAGAGTACCGGTTTTGTCGGTACAGATGACCGAAGCATTTGCCATGGTCTCACATGATCCAAGCACACGGACAAGAAGGTTCTCCTTTGTCATTCGTTTTGTTGCGAAGGCCAAGGCTAACGTGACAGCCAGGGGAAGTCCTGTAGTAGGTGACGTCATAATCGGAGCCTCAAATCAGGGGAGCCGCAAATACCTTCAGGAACCGCGACGACTACAACGGTCACAGAAATGATGAGGATTTGTATGAAAAGGATACCCTTTTCACTCGATGTCCTTCGAATCGTGAGGGTTAGTGGATAGAAAGACAAGCTAGGTTACAAGGATTACCTTGGGGGACTCTTAGTACCAAGTTCAACAAAGAACCGAATTAAGAGCGCGACGAAAAGTAGTCCGCCAGCAATGCCTCCGACTTTGGCGATTAACTCCGCTAGGTCGTTTAGCTTGAGCTGTAACGGGGTGTTCTCGGAATCGCGACGTAAAGCTGTGAAATCAGACCTGTCAGAGAGTCAAAATGCAAGGAGGACCGAGGGACGAACCCATCATAATACGGCCGTTGAAACTTTTCGGTCCAACCGAAATGACCAGGTAGGAACCAACCCCTTCAACGACCTTACTCCCACTGACCACAAAGCAGTCCGTATGACCGAGCAAATCCAAGCCAGAAGGATTTTTTCGCGGTGAGCCACTTGTACTCTCGTCGTCGCCAATAGGACTATCGGGTTCAAACTCTGCGAGGCGCTTATTCCTGAGTGCGATACATTCTTGGTATGGGAGCTTCTTGATGGCATCCGACTCGCCCGTCACGCTAGATTCATCGCATCGAACGTTGTGACCAGAGAGGAATACTCCATCGCAAGGAATAATCTCCCCGGGCTCGAGTAGCACGACATCGCCCACGACAACGTCGTGTACGTCGATCAGTTGTTCTTTGCCATCACGGACGAGCTGGACGAAACGTTCTTCTCTCTTCTCGTTGAGACCCTCGAACTGTTTCTCTTTTTGCCAGTCATTTACGGACCCGACACCAACGACGATAAGGACAGCAACAATGATAGTCACGCCTTCGACCCAATCTACCGGGGGATCCCCTTCAGGACGAGTCGTGCCGAAGTCTTGAAAGAGGCCGAGGGCGAGCGATACTACGGCGCAAATCGACAGCAGAACCTGTGGTAGGTGACCCGTCAGGTTCGAGAGCCGGAACGAGTGGACGATCGCTTTGAACTTACCAAAACCTTGTCCTTGAGCGCAAGCCACATTAATTGAAGCAAACTCTTGATTGGGCGTCGGGGAACGACGTTCTGTCCAAAAGTCCGTTTCCGATCCTCAATAGAAGCTCTGTAAACTTCCTCCGAAGACTGAAATTCAGCAGGAACACCACCTCCAAGGCTGACTGTACTCTGCAGTCCCTGAGGTTCACCAGCGGGGGATGTAATCATGATGTCTGGCTTTGGTGGATCCTTGTCTGTGGCGTGTGACACCGTGAAGCTTTGAAGGGTTGGGTTAGGTGACGCAAGGTGGGTTGGTGGCGTCTCCGATTCAGTGCTCAGACCGTGAGTGGGATGGGTGCCAAGGCCACCAAGTAAGGCACCAACGCCACCCAGGCTTTCAAGAGTCTCTAAACTCTTCGGGTCAACCAGACTGGCTAGCTGAAGTGGTTTGAAGGCAAAAGGATGGACGTCCAAATCAGCTTCTTGTTTGAGATCCAACACCGCAGGACGTGCAAGCTCAGCTCCCTTGCGCTTGACGTCCGTATCTCCCCTCTGTCCATCGCTTCGCGTCGTATCCGAGCCTGTATCAGTTTCACGACTAGGAGATGGCGACCGCCTGACGCGATGCATAGTATTTTTAAAGAAGCTAGTTACGGATGAGGGACGCGAGCCGGAATCTGACGTGGTATCCACGTGAGTATGGGTGGGGGAGGGCAGTGTACTCGTCACGTCGGAGTGAGCGGAGCGCAGTGGACTGAGCCTAAAACTCGAACTGTCGTCCACGTCATGTTCGGAGGTTGAGCCGCTGCCAATACTCGACACGGTACCTATACTACCCTTTCGCCGATGACCGCGAGGGGGTGGAGCAAGATATAAGGAGGATGACCCATCATGTTCTTCGGGGTTATTGTCACGTAAGACCGTTGAATTTGCCCAGCGAACAGAACCGGATGACTGGGCAGAAAGAGTTGGGGAAGGGGGAGGTGGTAGTGAGGAATTGTCAGCTGTATGCATGGGAGAACCCAAGGGATCTAGAGAATTCCGTGCGGACTTGAGAATGGGAGTTATGGGGGAGAGATAGCTGTGGTTATCCGTAGCTGAGGGAGAGGGGGGCAGGCGGGAGCTATCCAAGGACGGGGAGGGGACTGCAGACGAGGACGAAGATGGGATGTTATCGTCTTGCACGCCGACCACAGCGATCTGGGGAATGTCGAGCTCATCAGAGGCCATAAAGTTCAACACTGCCGAACAGAACGGGGGGGGAAGTTTTCAAACTTGAGCAACTCTCCGAACTAATAAATAAAAGGCTGAAGGCTGTGCCCCGATCGGATCTCTTGGCATTATGCTGTTTCTCACGATTCCGCTGTTCCAGGGTCCAGGTATCTCCAACCACCAGCCAGTCACCTCTCCTTCTATCTTTCCTAGCATTCTATACTCCCCACACTCATCCCAGTGCCTCCCAAGTCTGAGCATACACTGCACTGCTTCCAAGAGTCACATCAGGGCAGCCAGGGAAAAGCATGGATCACGCATGTGAGAGTGTGTGGCAGACGCATGAGGTTACAGGACCTCTTTGTCAATGCAGTATCTATTTGAAGACCTATATATTGTCCAAGCACATTCTCTGCTGGCGTACTCTTAAAGCCTTGGGCGGCCAACTACCCCTCTAGTGGGATCAACCCCGTATCTGCTCGCTTGGATTCCCTTTCGGGTGGATTAGCACGTCACGTTTCTCCCCCCAAGGACACAGCCTCTTTAACTTATCATATTGACACTGGGCACCATTGGTACTACCCCACGCACTGGCTCCGGTGGCACCTCAGTGACGAATCTGGCGGCACAACAGCGCGTCGGTATGTCCACCACTTTTACAGGCTGAATTGTAAAGCTCTTGATATCGCAAAATCATGGTCCACAATGACGCGAGGGTTAAACACCACAAGACATCATGTCCGTAGCTAACAATTCCTCGCCACAAACACCTCCCAAGAATGACCTGTGGGCCTACTTAGCTCCAACCTTACTGCTCTTTGACGGTGCGTGAGATGATTCTCGATGCCTTGATACCCGATGTTGTAGCCGAACGCTCTTTGCATCGCCCATCCCACACAATTCAGATGCTGATTTTCTGACACAGCGTGTCATTCTACCTCTCCACTGCATCATATGTGGACGCCCGAAATTCGCCTAAGTATGAACATGTGATCGGCAAGGCGATGGACCCCATTGTGACGAAGAGGACACTTAACCAGCTGAAACAATCAGGAGAAAGGGCTTGCATGGTACTATGGGCCAAGCGTCGAGTGTCGTAATGAGTGGCAAATCGACGGCAAGCCGATGCTAAGATGTGTTCATTCGGGCCATGTCCTGCTACACGTTAGTGGACACGAATTTATTGCACATCGTAGCAATGATCAGATTCGAAGACACCCCAATAGTACAACGTGTGTAGTTGACCATCTACCTACCATGCCAATGGACCGCCAAAATCACTGCTTGTTGAATTATACCAAGTCCACAATGCGGACAAAGAGAGCAAGATGCTGTGCCACCAGCCTTGGCCCTCGACGGCCAATGTACTCCAACTTGAAGTTTCTTACTGTATTGTGACCGCAAGACTACAAAGCATGGGAATCGAAGAACACCATCAGGTACATTTTCGCCTAGTACAGTATACTACACAGCACCACGCCAGGCTAAACAACAAGACCGGGAGTCGGTGCTACAAGCGTCGGATGTGGGCTATTAGTTATTCGACTCTGTCAAAGTTGCACAGACCTCGGTGGTCGGTCAGATATAATGGACATAGACGGTATGTCAGAGCCGCGACTTCCGGCTCTGGCATATCCGACAAGCATCGGCAGGACCACGAAGTCACGAAGCCGGCCGCGTAAACTATGGAGTCAGTCAGCAAAAACTGCGCTTTTGCACAGCAAATCATGTTCCGAGATCATGTCTTGGCTGCACCACACTTTCTTTATCTTCCTTGAAAATGGAATAGCAGCGGCCGCAAAAATCCAACTGGAGACCTCACCGGTCTGAATTTGGCGCCTCTCACGAAAAATCACGAGTCTTCAGGCCGTTTCGAGCCGCTGAGGCTCGAGTTTTTGTACAGTACCGTAGATTGCCGATGTCACTCCGAGCCAAGTCGGAGTTACCGGACCGCCCAACTCCCGGCACGGGCGGGCGCGCACATAATTGATTTACAAATTGGTAACATTCTTATATTTTCCCTTCGACGTTTTGGCCTTAGGCCAGCCAGTTCAGAGCGGGGGGAAGGGGAGAGGGGAAAAGGATGCAGGACGTAGAAAGAATATGGAGGAACATAGCTTCTCGACTTTCCTCTAGGTCGTGGTTTACCAAATGGGGCCATCCGGTGGGGCTGTGTTAAACGTGCAGCCCACCAAATCCCGGGATTGTTATTCAGTCTAAATTGCGATTGCCGCCTACACGCCGACTACAACACGTGTCAGTGGTGTGACGCGGATTTGTGAGATCCTTTGCGCCTGCTGCGTAAAGATCAAACGGAAGTCTCCAAATAGGGAAGGGCACCACTACGCCTTCCGTGTTTAGACAATGCCAAGAAAAAGGCTGTACAGTACATTCTACGGCACTTCCCTGATCTGGCACCAATATCGAGAGAAATCCCAAAAGAATATCCGAATGTGGGAGGAGGCCGTGGAGCGTTGCCAGAAGCAAGTCTCTCCTCTCCTACTGGGGCCGGGGACAAAGCTACAGTACTCCAAGGATCGGGACCGAGTGCAATGAGGGTCACCTTGCGGACACCCGCGGGAGTCGTGATACACGCCGATTCGGCATGCCACAACCGCCACGACTCGCCACGACTCGCCGCATGCATGTCGGTCACTTGGCACCCCTGAAAAAAGGAACGTGATTTCCCTCCACGTTGAGCGTCTTATCCGATGGCAGGGGGGTGACAAATGAACGTATGAACCCCCAAATTCCGAGAGATGCATAAGACAAGTCTTTACAAAGAGTGAAAGAGTGCCAGTGGTTACCCACGAATCACCGAGATCGCTCTCGGTGCCTTCTTCTGGGCGATGGTGCCGATGTTCTAACGATCATACGGCACCCTTTCCTTTCCTTGGCTTTCTTTTCCTTTCCCATGGGGTACGTCCACCCCAAGTACTACCCTTACAGGGGTGACCACAACTAGAAGAACGAAGCTCAGGCAATGATCAATGATACACTCAATACAGTAAATCGAGGGCTCACCGCTTTATTCCCGCTGGACGTGCTTCTTTCCCGTCATGCCAAGCCAAAGTTGACAACTTGTTCTGTTGTCATCGGCAAAGACCGTTTTCAGCGGAGATAGTGTATTATTTACCCGTTGCTAAGTTGGACCTCACCCACGCTTGACCGAAATTTGACGCCGTCGTAGCCAAGCTAAAGTTGCAATACCTCAAAGCTCATATCGTGAGCAGTCCCTGCTATTGTCATCTTGCGGGACTCTTTCGTAAAATATAATAGGTAAGGCCTGCAGGAATGCACGAGGTTCCCTTAAGGTGAACAATTTGCGAAGCCTTCGGCGGGATTGAGAAGCAACATGTAAACGTGTAAACGCCGAAAAGACACGGTATAATCAGGACGGCAAATCGTCATCCAACCAAGACAGGCTTTGGGGATGCAACTGGTTGCATTTCAGCGTACAAATACAGTAGCAGGGAGAAATCAGGGCCTATCTCGTAGCAATCAGAACAACAACGGGTATGTGACAGGGAATAAAGCAACATGGAGGGTGAAATACTGCGGGACAAGCCGACAATCCCAGGGTATACTCATACAATATTACAATGAGTGAGCAGATCTTGGGGCCTCACGCACTGATGCTTGTTCTCATCTCCAAGTGGGCGTAATACAGACCCCTGTAGTATTACTCTCGTTTTCACAACCCTGCCAAATCACAGTGGGCATTGCTCACCTATCTTCCCGAACCGAACAACCCTACGTTAGAAATTGGGTCACAGCCTCTATCAGACCCCTCATTGCCTGGCCACCCCAGAAATGTGACGCGTCAGGTATCCTCACCACTTCCAGCACACTGCTCCCTCTATCAGCCGACCATCCCTCGCCCTCGCCGTCCCCTCCTGTCTCCTGTTGGTGCTCTTCTGCATTCTCTCCTTCACCAGTGTCATCACCCCCAGCGGCAAGCTGCCCCAGTGCCTCTGCCCACGCATCGTATGTCTCGGCGGCCGTGAAATCGTCCGCATCGCCTTGGCATAATAGTACGCGCGCTCCCGGTTGTCGCACGAGATCCTCGAGGGCGCGCTGATACGTCCGTGTGCGAAATGCGGTAAGAAGTCCCCGTGGTCCTAGTGGGTATGATATCAGGATATGTGTGGTGCGCCGCGGTGCCGGTAGCACAGGGTGCATCGACACGGTCAGTGCCCCATTCGAGTATCCCTGTTTGGGGAGGGGGAAAGTTGGTGCAGCGTTAGTGTCTCAGTAGCTCCAAAGGATCAACCTCGGGAGGGGACCATGAGGAAGATGGGAAAAGGGAACTAGATGAATACTCACGATGAGAGCTACTTCACGCACGTCACTAAGACGCTTGAGAGCACATTTCACGAGTTCCCGTAGATCATCCGCCTCTTGTAAGCCTGTGAAGGACTTCCAGCCTGACGAGAGCCCAACACCGCGCGCGTTGTAACGTAATACGTAGTATTTGTGATAATGGGAGAGTGGGCGCAGAAATGCTCCAAGTACTCTATTTCAGGATTCACCACCCCCCCAAGTAATAGGACCACTTGTCTTTCAGCAAGGATTCTCGGGATATGATGATATCGCAACGCACGGGTCATCCATGTTCCCTCCAAGTCGGGCCCAAGGGTGTAGACAGACAGCGAGTCGTTTTCCAGGTAGCGCGGCTACACCACGTTCCTCGTCCAGTTCTGTAACTGGACCTGGAGGTGTCAAGGACACCTCAAGTTTAAGTCCTGATGGCAATTCGAGGATTCTAGGGAACATTGCTGTGACTGGCTGATCCAAGGCAGCCATTGTCGGGAGTCGAGGTCGAGGTCGAGTTAGTCGTATGTCTCTTTATGGGCTGAGCAATATACTGTCGGTGTCTTCGTTCTCGAGGACAGAGTATGAGAAGACAAGGACGTTCCATCGACTGTGGCTTGCGGCCAACTGCCAGTGTCATACCCCATTTCCAATTCGGTCCGACGTGAAAAGCGCCAGCGCGACGCGTTATTTTCAGAGTACAGTACACGTCCCCTTGACTCGAGACCAGCAGTCACTACGACAACCGATACGATACTCACACTACACCTATCGAAGAAACCAAAAGTAATGGGGTAAAGTAATGCAGCGTGAAAGCGGGACCCATTGTGCCAGTGCAGTGCACTACTCGGAGCCGGTACTATATTACGCCTCCGGGTCATCCACCGATCTAAGTCACCGTATTGCGGGCGTACTGTAGGACCCTTAATCCTGTGCATGGATATTGTACTGGACAAAAGACTTTGGTTACCAATTCAGTGATGTGTGTACCTTGGCGAGCGCCCTTTAACTAATGACGGCGGTCTAACCCTGATAATGGCTCGGATGGTGCCAATATACAGTATATCTAGTATGAGTGACCGGGATGCGAGAATGTGGAGAGTGAGCATGGATGACCGTACTCCTCCAGCGGGCCTGAGCGAGCTCATAGATTCGTTTCTGTTTTATAACCGTGACCGTATTTGCTGTGAGTCTATTTGACATACAGACGCCACCAAGGAAGGTGCCGGTTTGAGGTGCCCGTCCTGGTACCAAATAACTTCCCAGTGCCGATCACTGTACACTGTACATAAGTTATTTATAAGTCTGTTATTCCAACAATTGATCTCAGCCCAGTGTCAAGTACAAGATAGTCACTGTAAAGAGGGCATACAACCATTTGAATCGCTACAATAATATCGACGGTAGCCAGATATTACGAGTAATAAGGTTCTGTCAGACATGGAACAGTGCGGTCGTCACTCGTCCCGTGTTCCTACACTACGTACAGTCGACTCTCATATAAGGCACTCCGGAGCATGCCAGATGTTTACTGTTCAAGGAAGTGTGTCCGGGGGGGATTCTACAAATAGACCAAAAGACCTACAAGAATCCGTAACAATTATCTAGTGCGGGATTCTGGGCAGCTCGTCAAATGCCCCGAAAGGGGTATGCCTTATATGAGAGTCGACTGTATGTGCTAAATTTGAGCAGGACACTAGGCAACCACTCTTTACACCGGGCTCTTCATATACACCCCCGCGGAGCTTTCTTCAGGGTCATCATAACCATTATGTCATTACTACACAGCAGCTCTCTGGGTCTGGCTCCCCCTCCCCACGTCTCTGGCCTGTCCCAGCCCAGCCGGGTAGCATGGACAAAAGCTACCTGAGGCCCCGCGCTACCGTAGGGTGTCCGTTGGTCTCAGTACCACAGGATGCGAAGACGTCCTTGTCTGGACAGGGCCAAGGCTGGATACGTATTGAGCCACCCTAGACACCTGTGTGACCGCGCCTGTAGTATCGTCATGATAGCGTTATACGTAGCGGAATAAAAATCGGAATAAAAAAAAAGGTATGCGCTAAATTTGCTATTGTCGAAGAAAGATTCTATTGATCTTCACGTGCTATTTTTTTAATCGATGACCTAACGAGAATGTCTTCGTGAATACACCAAAAAATGACATGGGTAGCATATGAGTGATGGTGTTCACGCAAGAAAACACCACCTACGTGAATAGAAAGTGAGGAATGACTGATGTTACTCTAATATTCTCTCGCTCATCCATCGCGCGCTTCGAGCACCGCATTCGGTTTACGGCTGCAATGATGCCCTGGAATCCCCGTCGAGGCCGATCGAGCTGATTGTCTCTGTGCATTGGGCGCCGCGCTAGTCATCCGTCCATCGTATACGGCTAAAACAAATGACAGATTGGTTATTTGCTGCATCACTGACAATTTGGCCTGCGCTGCGTACAGCTTTTGCGTTGAGATCATCGAGAAAGGAGGACGCATGTCCCGACTCACCCGCGCCGACGTTGCACCACACTGATATCTAGTGTTTTCGCGCGTTGCCTTGATCCAAACCTTTTGGCTGCTTCGATAGGTATCCAGCAATCCCTTCAACGATGGCTTCGGGCCCAATCGTCGCTGACCGTCACTCTCTAAGCGTCGCTTATGTTTGAACGTCGTCGCTAGCCGGGAGATGTTTGTCCTCGCCGAAGACGGACAGGCTAAAGTCACCAGTTAACAACCGCGAACTGCGTTCAGTCTATACCACCTTTCACTATACTCCAGATTTAGTCATGTGAGCAACATGGCGCTCGTGAATAAAAGCAATTTCCAAAGAAATTGGGCCTAGAATGGCGTTGTCGTCGACTCACCAAGAGAGTTATGGGGTTCCACAGGTGCAGTTATTCACTAATAGGACCCCCTAGGGCAGAGAGATCGTCCCCGCGACGGGGAGATCAATGATGCCGCAGCCGACTGTCTTGAGGACTTGTAGGTCATCGGCTGAAGTGGCGCCATAAATTCTTAATCCGAGCTGTCAGTCATTCGCTGACGAGCCGATGGGGAAAAAACATGCTCAACAAATAGGTATGAGTATACCGTCTTTCCTTCCTAGTGAGCTTTGTATTCAGCGAACCTACGAATGTTTGCATCAATTGATCCTCTTAGTCTTCCTCGCATTTCCCAGAGGTCGGGTGCTGCTAAGCAGCATCTGTGCCATCATCCTCAGCGCTACGCATCCACTCTCCTTGCGGGCTGGTGTGGCGGAACGAAACCGCCGAGGGTGGTACCTAAATCCAGAAGCATCGCTTCCAAATTTTCATGCGCGCGGCTGGGCAATCTTCCTCTGTTCTATGATTTTAAGCGCAACGGTCAAGAAACGGCATACTGGCTGCTAGAGCTCGGTTCCGTCGATAGGTTCATCCAATTTATCGCAGTCGTGACTGACAAGAAACAACAGCAAAAAGG
>WNFO01003012.1_pt1 | contig 14130 bp, 10 predicted proteins | sample 5400251 | NCBI WGS metagenome assembly WNFO01 (sample SAMN13153354, study PRJNA577476) | soil metagenome | isolation source: 100 cm saprolite under Madrone tree | place: USA:California | collected 2016-06-14 | reverse complement strand
ACCATATCGCCCTCCGGCGCCTCGATCTTGACGACATCGGCACCATGATCGGCCAGCATCATGGTCGCGAAAGGACCCGACAGCATCTGCGTCAGGTCGACGACGCGGATGTCGCTGAGCGAGCCGGATGATGTCATTTGTTCCAATGACTCCGCCGTTTGGCCGCTCCCGCGACAGGGGCCCGCCGGCCCTCCAGGCTGAGCACCTTTGGAAGTGCAAGGCTACCGCGTTCCATGGTCATGATCGTAGGGGTGCTCTCTGACAATAAATATACTCAGCCTTTCGCCGAATCGTACGCATAGCCGGGAAAAGCACGCCCCTCCAAATCGCCGGGGCAGCGCCGATCAATCTCGCTATCGAAGGCCCGCCTGCTTCAGCAGGGGCAACAAGGCGAGCGGAGGCCCCTTGAGGCTAGCATGTGGTGGGCAGATGCCCTTCCCCTCAAAAGTGCAGGGATGAAAGCAGCCCAGTCCCGTGGACCGGGTGAGCAAGCTCGCGGATCGATAAGCCGGCCGCACCGATCCTGGAACTTCTTCTGTCTCTTAGCACGCACTGTGCCCCTCCCCCTTTTGAGGGTATGTATCGTTGCGGTTGCGCACGAGACTCTTCAATTCCTTCTTACGAATCATGTTGGCGCTTTCGTGACTAATCGCACTACACGCTTTGTCGTTCTCAATAGTTATGCCAACGGCACAGCGCTGAGCGAGTCCCATTTCTCGCTCGAGAGCAAGATCCTGGCACCACTGGCTGAGGGAGAGGTGCTGCTGCAGACCTTGGCGCTGTCTCCCGATCCCTACATGCGCGGGCGGATGACCGGGGTAGAGAACTTCTTCCTGCCGCAGTTTGAGCTACGAGTGCCGCTCGTGGGATTTGGCGTGGCGCGCATCCTCGAGAGCAGGAATCCTGCTTACCCGGTCGGACAGATCGTGCACGGTTCGATCGAATGGGCACAGATGAGCAACTGGGGTGCGAATTCGTACCTGGTGAGCCTCGGAAGCCTCGAACTTTTGGATCCCCAGATAAAGCCTCATCGCCGCGCCCTCGACGTTCTCGGAATCACCGGGCTCACCGCTTACTTTGGCGCTCTCGAAGTTGCGCGGCCGCGACGAGGCGAGACCATGTTGATTTCCGGCGCCGCCGGCAGCATCGGCTCGATCGTCGGCCAGATCGCCAAGATTCGCGGCGCGCGCGTCATTGGACTCGCCGGATCGGACCAGAAGTGCGCCGTATTGAAGGAGCAATTGGGCTTCGACACCGCGTTGAATTATCGATCCGCATCGCTCGAGCGGCAGCTGCGGGAACTGATGCCCACCGGGCCTGACATTTACTTCGATAACGTCGGTGGCGCCCTGACCCAAATGGTGATGTGGCAGATGCAGCGGCCCGCCCGTGTGATCGAATGCGGGCAGATCTCCACTTATGACCAGGACGGCGGGGGTTGGACCCTCGACATCCGTCCGATCCATGGGCAGGGGCTCAGCTGGGAGGGCTTCACGCCCGTGCAGTTTCAGGAGTTCTTCCCGGCTGCGCTGGCCCAGCTGGGTTACTGGCTGCGCAGCGGCAAAGTCATTGCGCTGGAAACCGTCATCGACGGATTCGAGAATGCACCACGATCCCTGGCCGGACTTTTCCGCGGAGATAACCTCGGCAAGATGCTGCTGCACGTCGCGGATTAGCCGGGCTCGATACACCTGAGGAGGCGGACATGAAGCTCGATGAGATGTTGGCACGAGAGGCGATACGTTACACCATCGGCCGTTACAACTCCGCGATCGATCGCAGCGCTTATCCGGAACTCGCCGAGGTGTTTACCCCCGATGGCATCATGGCCTTTGGTGGCCAGGCCCGTTTCGAGGGGCGCGACAAGATCATTGCTGCGCTCAGTGCCGGCGCCCAGAAGCGGGGCGCGTTTGACCCCAAGAACTTTCAGCGGCACGTGTTGGGAAACTCCATCATCAATGTCGTCGATGACAGAACCGCGCGATCCGTGCACTACATCATGGTCGTAACCGAGCTCGGCTTCGATCACAGCGGCGTTTACGTGGACGATTTTGTGAAGTCGGCAGATCGGTGGCTCATAGCTCACCGGGCCGCGAACCTGGAGTGGGTGCGACCTGATTCGCGCTTTTTTTCGTTCCCGGGCGCATTGCCGGCATCCAAGGATTCTCTCGATCTGAAATTTGCACCCTCGGCCGCCAGCTGAAACTTGGGACCGCGCACAGCGGCGATGCCTTTCCGCCCCCCTCACAACTGCGAGGAAAGCCCCGTATCCGCGCCGGGCATACTGGCGCAATGAAAGCCCTTCGTATAACTGCGCACGCAGACGCAATACAAGTTACTCCGCTACCTTTGCCATCCGTGTACCGTAAAGGGGATGTCCCTGCGGAATTCTACCGCCGTCAGGCGACCGGCGAGACACCGAAGGTGGAGCAAAATCTCAGCCGGGCCGGTTTCCTGCGCACGATCATCGTACCGGACGGCAGATTCACGAAACTTGCGAGTGCGCCTGGCGCGCTGCTGACGTTTGTGGTTTGTGGCGAATTGTCCCTGGCCGCCGGCCCGGGGCAGGCCACGGACCTGATATCAGGCGATTTGTTCCTGGTGGATGCGGACAGCGCTTCACGCATCGTGCCGAACGCACGCGGCAATTGCCGTCTCATCCAGCTAGGCGTTGCGCCGGATTGGCCCGGCCCCGATGCCAAACTCCAGGTTCCTGGCACCCTGGCACCGCGGCGCGGAAACGAGCCCAACATCAAGCACCTGTATCAGGGCAAGGATGACCGCACGTATTTTTCGGAATTTCCGCAGCTGTTCCCGGCTCCACCGAATGAGTGGAGCGCGCCCCGCGCCACGACCGGCTTCCGCTTCATGTGCTGGGAGGATGGATTCATCGACTGGCATCCGGAGGTCATCAACAACCTGGCGATCTTCCTGTCGGGCGAGCTCGAGCTCGAAAGCGGCGGCGGTGGCGGCGCCGTCGAGGTCTTCCATGCAGGCGATGTCTGCCTGGCAAGTGACCGGACCGGAGTGGGTCATATCGATCGGACGCGCGGCGCCACGCATGTGGCGCTGATCGTCATCGAGACGGAGAATCTGTGGTGATAGTTGGCTGCGGTCCCTGCCGATGATCTGTGCTCGGATATCGTCGGTCAGGCGGCCAAGCCTGCCAAGCGACCTTCCCGCATCGCTGTTGGCAGAAAGCGGGGCGACAGCGCATCACCGATCAGCGCGACCGCTACTCGCGCCGCATCGAGATCCGGAACGAGGCTGGTCTCGGGGCGATTGAGCGACACAAAAACCACGCAGTCGGCCACCACCTCCTCGCGGAGATTGGAGCTCGTCTCAATGTCGGCCGGCGTGACGATCACACTATCCCTGGTGATCTCGAGCGCGCGGGTCCGCACCATCAACTTGAGTCCCTTGGGCAGCATACGCCGGAGCGCCGGCGCCGCCATGAACGCCGGCTGCGATCGGGGCGCGAAGGACATCTGCGTGGTGACGAAGGTGACGCGGAGGCCCTTGCTCAGCAGATATTCGGCCACCGCGACCGCCTCATAGTGCCCCACATCATCGATGACGACCGCGCTCCTGCCGAGCGAGCGCTGCGGGTTCTCGAAGAGGTCGAGGGAGGAGAAGACGTGAGGCTGGTCGAAACCGGTGATCGGCTCACCGGGTGCCGCCAACTGGATTCCGTCCATCCGCGGCGTCGAGCCGGTCGCGACGATAACCAGGTCCGGCGCCTCACGCGTCACGTCCGGCGCATCGACATAGCTGCTGAGGCGCACATCGACGCCCAGCCGGTAGACCTCCTGCTCCAGCCAGACGAGGAGATCGGCCATGGTCTGGCGCGTCGGCGCCATGCTGGCGAGGCGCAGGGTCCCGCCAAAGTGCGCGCGTGCCTCGAACAGGATGACCTTGTGGCCACGCAGGGCCGCGACACGCGCCGCCTCCAGACCCGCGGGCCCGCCTCCGACGACCACCACCGTCCGTGCAACGGCGGCCGGCTCGATCCGGTCGTCGCCGAGCGTCTCCTCGAAGCCGACGCCCGGATTGACCGCGCAGCCCATCGGCGCGCCGATCATAACCTGCCCGATGCAGCCCTGGTTGCAACCGATGCAGGGACGCACCTCGAGCGCACGCCCCTCGACCGTCTTACGGATGATCTGCGGATCGGCGATATGCGCCCGGGTCATGCCGACCATGTCGGCAGCACCGTCACGAATGACCTGATCCGCCTCCTCAAGCGTGCGGAAACGGCCGATCACCATGGTCGGCAGGCCAATCCGCCGTGCAATCGGCTCGCTGTAGGGCAGCTCATAACCCATGGGCTCGTGCATGCCGGACACGATCTTATCGATCGTCTGATAGCTGCCGAGTGTCAGGCTGACATAGTCGATCCATCCACGCCGCTCGAACTCCCGGGCGACGCGCAGGCTTTCGTCCGATCCGAGACCGTTGACGTTCAAGTCGGTGCCGATGCGCAACCCCACGACGAAATTCCGCGACGTGGCCGCCCGCACCGCCTCGGCCACCTCGAACGCGAACCGCGCGCGATTTTCGAACGGCCCGCCATAATCATCCTGGCGGTTGTTCAGCGCAGGCGAGAGAAACTGGCCGATCAGATAGCCATGGCCGATATGGATCTCGACCCCGTCGACGCCGAAGCGCTCGCACTGGGCCGCGGCATCGCCATAGGCCGCAACGACGGCGTCGATCATGGCCTTGGTCATCGGCAAAGGGACTACGCCGGTGAGCGGGCCCGCGATGTCGGACGCGGACCAGGGCGGCGAGCCGTCCAGCGGCGCCAGATTGGACCCGGCATGGTGAAGCTGCTGAACGATCGCCATGCCGAGCGGCCGACAGGTATCGACTAGCCGCCGATAACCGTCGCCCGTCTCGTGGCCGGACCAGAGATGCAGGCAGTTTGGCATGAGCGGACTGCTCGGATGGACGGACGAGCCTTCGATCACCATCAGGCCCACGCCGCCTCGGGCGCGGGCGGCACAATAGTCGATCCGGCGCTCGTTGATGTCGAATCCGTAGCCGAGCCCATGTGCGGATTGAAAAACCCGGTTCTTGATGCTGAGGCTTCCGATGGTGATCGGCGTCAGGACATGGGTCAGCGCCATTTCTGCATCTCTGCGGGCCTCTTCCGCTTCTCATGGGCTCGTTGGAAGCACCGTGCGTTCCGCCGCGCCATTCTAGCGCCCATGGGCCGTTCGGCCAGCGCAAATCCGGCGATAAAATCCCCCCAGAACTGATAGTAGAACTCCTTCCCGGCCAGCCTATAAATGAACTGGCTCGACCAGGACCGTTGGGGGAACGGGACGTTCCTCGTTCTGTCCCCTGCGCGCGAGGCGGCGGAGGGAATGCATGAACGACATCCAGGCCAACAAGCGCGTGTGCATGCAATTCTTCAATCTCGTATGCGCGCGCGAATATGACCGGGCGATGCAACTGCTGCAGGACGATGTCGAATGGTGGGTCAATGGCGACCTTCCGACCTCCGGCACCTATCATGGCCGCGACGCCGTCACCGGCCTGTTCGGCCTGCTCAGGGACAATGTGCCGGCCGGCCTCAAGATCCACTTCACTGCGATCACTGCGGAAGAGGACCGAGTGGCTATCGAGATGAACTCGGAAGGCGAGTTCGCCAACGGGCGAAGCTATCGCAACATCTATCACATGCTATTTTGGGTGCGCGACGGGCTGATCAGCAAGGCACACGAATATTTCGACACAAAATATACCGCCGAATTCCTTTCGGCATAACGATCCTGCCCCTCGGAGACATGCGGGTCGTTTTAATGAACGTAATGGGAGAGCAGTGCCATGTCCGGTAAGTTGTCAGACAAAATCGCAATCGTAACGGGCGGCTCGCGCGGACAAGGCGCATCGCATGTCCGCGCCATGGTGCGCGAGGGTGCCAGGGTCGCCTTCACGGATGTACGCGTGGAGCTTGGCAAGGCGCTGGCGGCGGAGCTCGGCGATGCAGCGATGTTCATTCAGCACGATGTTTCCAAGCCGGAGGACTGGGATCGGGTGGTCACTGCCACCGAGGCCGCGTTCGGACCGATCAACATCCTGGTGAACAATGCGGGGATCGTCTTCCTGAAGGAACTCCAGGAGATGACGTTCGAGGAGTATGAACGGGTGATCGCGGTCAACCAGACAAGCGTGTTTCTGGGAATGAAAGCGGTGCTGGCATCGATGCGCCGCGCGGCGGGCGGCTCAATCATCAACATCTCGTCGGCTGCGGCCCACAAGGGCATACGAGGCAATCTCGCCTATACCGCGGCCAAGGCCGCGATCGGCGGCATGGGACGGGTCGCGGCGCTGGAGCTCACGGCGGACAATATCCGCGTCAACACGGTGCTGCCCGGCATCATCCGCACCCCGATGGTTGACGAGCCGGATGCGGACAGAGTCGCCGCGATGATCGAGGGCATTCCGGTCAAGCGCCTCGGCTCACCCGCGGAGGTGTCGAACCTGATCGTCTATCTCGCATCCGACGATTCGAGCTATTCGACAGGTTCGGAGTTCGTCGTGGACGGCGGAATCCTCGCCTGAGCGCGCCCCATTCCCGTCATGTTGGCAGGAGGGACGCGGTTGGTCAGTCCACCGCACATCGGCGGCGCTAGTCGCGGCCCTATGGCCCGCTCGGCTCGGTTATCTCAGGCCGCTCTGCTTCAAGAGCGGCAAGACCTTCTGTGCGAATTGCTCAATGCCACTCTCATAGCCCGGCCACGATAGGACCAGGCCGTCCACGCCGGCATCCGACAGCAGCTGCAAGCCGTCGCGGATCTGCTCGGCGGTGCCGACCAGCGGATAGGCACCCCAACCGGCGATGAGATCCTGCTTGAGGTTCTCGAAGCCCTCCTTGCTCCAGCTCTGGCTGTGCAGGCCGAGCATCTCGACCAGATTGTCCGCGCCGGCGGTATCCGCTTTCTCGCGGACGAAATAGTCGAAGAGCCTTCTCGCCTCCGCCTCGGTCTCACCCTGGACGATATAGGCCGAGGACCAGACCTTGATCTCGCGACCATAGTCAGTCCGCGCGATCTCTCGGAAGCTCTCCACGCTCTTGGCCATGTCGTCCTTAGTGGCCCGCCGTTCAAAGCCGGTGAAGACGATATCGCAATATTTGGCCGCGAAATGCCGACCCTTGGGCGATCCGCCGGCGCACATGACCGGCGGATGAGGCGACTGGAGTGGCTGCGGCTTCAGCAACGCCTTGGCGACCTTGTAGAAGCGCCCTTGATAGTCGAACGGCTCGTCTTCCGTCCAAAGGCGCTTGACGATTTCGAGCCACTCGACCGCGCAATCGTAGCGCGTATCATGCTCGAGCATCGGCACGCCGAACATGTCGATCTCGATCTTGTTCCAGCCCGTCACGATATTGAGGGCGAACCGGCCGCCGGAGACATGATCGATTGTCGCGCCCTGCTTGGCGGCGAGGATCGGGTGGATCGTCGGCACGTGCGACGTCGAGAAGAGCATCGGATGCTCGGTCTGTGACGCGAGCGCGGCGGCGAAGGTGTAGGGTTCGAAGCTTGTCCCCCCATAGTCAGTCTCACCGCCGACGCCCCGAAAGCGACCAACGGGGACGATGGCTTCGAATTCCATCGCGTCCGCGAGCCTTGCGATTCTGAGGGACGTCGGCCAATCGCCGGGAAGCGCCCCCTCGCCCGAGGTGATCGCGCAACCGGACTTGATATTGCTGCCGAACGTCGCAAGTTTGAGCTTGCGATCGCCGTAGAGCGGGTTCGACGTCCGGGGTGCTCCTACCGGAGCCAGTTTGTTTGTGCTGTCCACGAGCATTCCGCTTCTCCCGCTGAAAACCTGTATTGCTCTCGTGCTCAATTGAATCGCTCCCGCTCTGCGCGTCTCCTCCCAATAGTGTTGGGCAAGCGGACGGCGGCCGTCGGTCGGCCTAACCCGCGTTACGTTTGGCTGCGGCATTCGCGCGCAGCCCATCTTCTGGATTTTGAGGCGGGGTGGATCGATCAGAACCCAGGCGGTCGTCTGGGATCGACCTTGCCCCTCACGGACGCGATGGGAGGCGGTTCACGGTTATGGTCGCCTCAAAGCAGCACACCGCCGTCGACGACGACCTCGGAACCGACGAAGTAACTGGCGTCATCGGACGCCAAAAACGCAAATGCCTGAGCGACTTCCTCGGGCTCGCTCAGGCGGCCGAGAGGAATCATCGGCTCGTACTGCGCTATGATCTCCGGTGTATTGGTCGAAGCGTGCATCGGCGTGCGGCACATGCCCGGGATCACGGTATTGACCCGGATACCAGCGCGAGCCCATTCCGAAGCGGCACATCCGCTAAGACCTCGAAGCGCCCATTTGCTCGTCGAATACGCAACGGCACCCGCCTGAATTCGGAGGCCGTTGCCTGAGCTGACATTGATGATCGAGCCCTTGCCGGAAGCCTTCAAGGCCTCGAAGGCGGCTTTCATGCCGAGCATCGGGCCCAGCGTGTTGATGCGAAAGCTCCGCTCCATCTCCGCGACGGTCGTTTCCATCATGGGCTTGACGTCACGAATCGCCGCACTGTTGATCAGCACGTCAAGGCGCCCGAAATGCGACAGTGCCGCCTCCACAACCCCTGCCCAACCGGCTTCATCGGTGACGTCATGCTTCCGGAAAATGGCAGAGTCCCCGAGTTCGGCGGCAATGGATGCCCCATCCTGGATATCGGTCATCACCACCTTGGCGCCCTCGGCGACGAAAAGGCGCGCTCCCGCTTTCCCTATACCGCTGGCGGCACCGGTGATGATGGCAACTTTTCCCGTGAGGCGTGTCATTCAGCTCTCCCTATCGACCTTACCCAATCAGAAGCGGAGCGGACGTCGAACGACAGCCCTGCGGGACGCAGCCGCACTGGACGTCCTTCAGCCATCGATCCTAGCGGCCCGAGCGCCGAATTCTCCCCGCTTAAGTGCGGGGGAGTTCGACGCGGTCGGCACCACATGCGCTCGACCCGACGCCGGCGAGGCTTGCGGTCAGGGGCCGATGGGACCCAGCACACCAAGCTGCGCGGCGAGTGCGATAGCCTGGGTGCGGTTCTTGCAGCCGAACTTCCGCACGACGTTATGGAGATGGAAGCGCACCGTCGACTTCAGGATCCCGAGAACGTTCGCGACTTCCGCTTCGCGATAGCCCTGCGCCAGGGTGCGCAGGCAGTCCCACTCGCGCGGAGTGAGACGTGACAGCTCCTCGCTGGCGGCACAGCTGTAGCCGAGCTGGTCCCGGTAGATGCGCATGAAATAATGACCGATCGCGAGCAGCTCGCCGCTGATCTCGAGGAGCAGCGCTTCCAACGCCTCCTTCTTCAGTTCGCCGGCCCAGGTCAGCATCGCAATCTGACCCTTGGGCAGGTGAATGGGCACCGTCAGCATCGTCGAAATGCCCATGATGCGTAGGAGTTCGTCGATCTGGGAATATTTGGACGAGATGCGCCGCTTCGGCTTCCTGTCGAAGACCGTGACGAATGGCAGATGCTCGAAGCGACAACGAATATAGAATTGCGTCTTGAGAGGCACATGGCGGTCCTTCCAGAGTTCCATGATCTCCGGCGGCCATCCGCTTCGCTCGCAATAGGCGACCGCCTCCGGGCAACTCGATGGCGGGGCGGTGTCCGCGTTCCAGACCGCCCAAGGCACGCCGAGCAGGAGCTTGACCTCATCGAGGGCCGTCTCGGCCTCGCGCAGCGTGCGGCTGCGATAGAGCCGGCGCCCGATGTCGCCCAAGGCTTCTCGCAGGTCATCCTTCTCGACGTCGAAAGGCTGTGCGCACGCCGAAGGTGCGCGGCTCAGCAGCGCCATGTTCATCGTATGCATCCCCTCCCCCTCTTCGCCTTCTCGGGCTTTCAAACGCATAGTCGTACTGTGCCCGAAATCTGAGATTGGCACAGCAGGTTTCGCAGCACAGCCGGACTGCCTCGCCGGACCAAGCCGGGCGTCTACCCCTCTCACTTCCGAGAGCCTATGCATAGAAGGGGGAAATACCGATAGAAGGTCAACTCAAACCATCCCGAAGGGTCGATCCAATTACGGATGTCATTGAGTTTGCGCGCCCTCGTCATCTTCCCGACGCCGTGCCACTCCCAGATCATCGCGAATGATAACTGCCAATCAGCCGAGTGGTTCTTGCCGCATTAGGAAGGTAAGGTGAGGAAAAACATGATTCGAGGTTTCCCATGAAGCAGGGCTCAACGATAGCCGCCGGTTTACTGTCCGACAACTCGTTCGGCAGCCTCTCGGATCTCCGCATCCTCGATCTGACGCAGATGCTGGCTGGCCCCTTCGCGACAATGATTCTCGCCGACCAAGGGGCGACGGTCATCAAGATCGAGCCGCCCGAAGGGGATATGAGCCGGGGGACCGGGCTGTATCGTGACGACGATACGGAGCGGTCGCTGGGAGGCTATTTTCAAAGCATCAACCGCAACAAGGACAGCGTCGTCCTCGATCTCAAGACAAGCGAAGGCAAGGCCGCGTTTCTGCGCATGGTCCGCGACGCCGACATCGTCGTGGAGAGCTTTCGCGCCGGCGTGATGGATCGCCTTGGCCTTTCCTACGAGACGCTGAAGGCGATCAATCCGCGGCTCGTCTATGGCTCGCTCCGGGGCTTCGGTGATCCGCGCACGGGTGCCTCGCCCTATGGCAGCTGGCCGACCTATGATGTCGTAGCGCAGGCCATGGGCGGGATCATGGCCATCACCGGGCCCGACGAGGACAGTCCCACCAAGATCGGTCCGGGCATCGGGGATATCGTACCGGGCCTGTTCCTCGCCTGCGGCCTGCTGGCGGCGGTGCACCATGCCCGGCGCACCGGTCAGGGCCAGATGGTGGACGTCGCGATGATCGACTCGATCTTCGCGATCTGCGAGCGGGCCGTGGTGCAGAATTCGGTCAGCGCCATGGTGCCCCGGCCGGAAGGCAACCATCATCCCTTCCTGGCCCCCTTCGGTCTGTTCTGCGCCAAAGATGGCCTGGTCGCGATCGCCGCCACGAAGGACAAGTTCTTCGCCTTGCTGTGCCGCGCGATCGGCGCAGCCGAGCTGCTCGAGGACGAGCGTTTCTCCTCGCTCCTGTCGCGGGGCACCCACCGGATCGCGTTGATCAATGAACTCAACCAGCGTATCTCGGGCTTCACCAAGGCGGAGCTCGTCACGCTGATCGGAGGCAAGATTCCATTCGGGCCCGTGATGAACGTGGCCGAGAACATCGCCGATCCCCATTTCTCGATCCGGGACATGGTCGTCGAGATCGAGCAGCCCGGAACTTCTCCGATCAGCGTGGCCGGCGTTCCGATCAAGATGACGGAAACCCCCGGCGAAGTGCGCCGCAGAAGCCCCCTGCTCGGCGAGCATAGTGAGCAGCGCCTGGCCGAAGCCGGTCTCTCCCCGTCCGAGATCCGTCAGCTCCTGGGTAGTAAGCGGTAACTGCGCGACGTAGCCTCCATGTTGGGCGGCCAACAATACGAAACCGGCCGAAGCCAGCGTGCGATTCCCCACTAACTAGTTTTCCATCGCTCTCCGCGCGACTCCGGTGAATGAAGCTTAAGAGCGGCATTGGGAACACTATTCGTTAGATTGACCGCAACAATCTTGCGCGGTGAGATGGGGCAGGTCGTCGTGGGATAAGCCGGCGCATCTTCATGCCGCAGCCCTGCCCAAGAAAGAGCGGTTCTCATTAGACTGACAGCAACCAAATGTGCTGCGCGGCGTCGTGCAAGTTTCCCATTGCTAGTGAGAGTATAACCGCGACCCCACTCTATGAGATTTGTTGTTCTTGTCGGCTAGGCTCATCGCCGTCGATCACGTTTGCTGATGCCGAATTTAACGGTAGCGCCATATATCGCCATTGAGGCGGAATAAAACACAACGAAGTCAATATCGTCTTGGGACAGAGGCGATATTGACCGAGATAGGGGGAGGGGAAGAATGATCACCAAATCCAAGGGAGCTTTGCGCGCGAGCGTCGGCTCTCTGCTGTTCGCCGCGCTGGCGATGCACTCCGCGGCCGCGAATGCGGAGACCAGCGAAGATCGTACGGAGGCGTCGGGTCAGGCCGCGGGACCGGATTATTCCCTCCAAGAAATCATCGTGACCGCCAACAAGCGCGAGGAGTCCATCAACAAGGTCGGTCTCACCATCAAGGCGCTGGGCGCGGCCCAGCTCGAACAGCAGCACATTTCCTCGCTGCAGGATCTGGCCGCGGCGGTTCCCGGGCTCCAATACGCCCAGACCGAGAACGCGACCCCGGTCTACACGCTGCGCGGCATCGGCTATTATGACACCACCATCGGCGCTCCGCCGGCGGTCAGCGTGTATATTGATCAGGCGCCGCTGGCCTACCCCGTCATGACCACGCGTGCTCTGTTCGATCTCGAGCGTGTCGAGGTGCTGAAGGGCCCCCAGGGCACGCTCTTCGGTAACAACGCGACCGGCGGCGCGATCAACTATATCGCGGCGAAGCCCACAAAGGACCCGAGCGCCGGCCTCAACCTGACTTATGGCAGCTTCAACACCTTCACCGGAGAGAGTTATGTCAGCGGTCCGATCAGCGACAATTTGCTCGGTCGTATTGCCGTCAGCGCGACGAGCGGCGATGGCTGGCAGCGTAGCGCCACCCGTCCCGACGACAGGAACGGCGCGCCCGATGCCCTTGCCGCGCGCTTCCTGCTCGACTGGAACCCCACCGACCGGCTGCGCATCCAGACCAATTTAAACGGCTGGCGTGACCGCACCCAGCCGACGGCGACCCAGTTCGTCGAATATATTCCAAACTTCAGAGACACCATTCCGTACCCGATCCCGAATCCGGACATTCCCAATGCAACCAACAACCCGCGTGTGGCCGACTGGTCGCCCGACGACGCTCCGAAAGCCGACAATCGCCTGCTTCAGGCAACCCTGCGCGCCGACTATGACGTCACCCATCAAATTGCCTTCACGTCCTTGACTGCCTATGCCGACTATAAGCAGAGCATGACGCCCGAGGGCGACGGTCTCGTCCAACAGCGCAACGACATCCGCGACTTTGACGGCTACATCCGCAGCTTCTCGCAGGAAATCCGGCTCGCCAACAACAATGACCCGACCTTCCGCTGGACTGTGGGCGGAAACTATTCGAAGGATCGGATCTTCGATACGCTCGAAGTATTGTATAAGGACGGCACGTCGGCTTACTCGCAGGGCAGCCCCGTTTCCTTCGGCTCCACAACCCCTGGCGGATGGGCGAGCAACGGTTCCAGCGTCCGTGAGGCCGCCAAGACCTACGCGGGGTTCGCGAACGCCGAATATACGCTCGGCACGTTTACGCTGAAGGGCGGAGCGCGCTACACCGAAGCGGACCGCGACGCCGTCAACTGCCTGTTCGCGCTCAACGACAACGGGCAGGCGGTCAATCACATCAACACGTTTTTCTCGGGATTCGCCTCGTTTCTGACCGGCACCCCCGTTACGATCACCCCCGGCCAGTGTCTTACCCTCGGCGCCAACGGCCTGCCGCACGCGGTTTCCGGCACGCTCAATCAGAACAATGTTTCCTGGGGAGGCGGCGTCGACTGGAAGCCCATGGACGGAATTCTGGCCTATGCGAATGTTTCGAAAGGCTACAAGGCCGGCAGCTTTGGCAATTTCGGCGGCGCCTTCGACTCGCAATACACGCCTACGAGCCAGGAGTCGGTCGTGACCTATGAAGGCGGCTTCAAGACGCAGCTTTTTGACCGCAAACTGTCGCTGAACGGCGCGGTGTTCTATTCGGACTATAAAGACAAGCAGATCAAATCGAAGCGGGTCGATCCGCTCTTCGGAGCTCTGCTTGCCCTTGTGAACGTTCCCAAGTCACAGATCACGGGCTTCGAACTCGAAGGCGCGGTGCACCCGGTGACCGGACTGACTATCGGTGGCGCGGTGACCTATCTCGATGCCAACATCACCGATGCCACGGACCGCACCGATCCCGCTCATGGGAATCTGTACACGCTCGCCGGCGTCCGGGCGAGCCCGGGGGACCATCCGATTCCCTACGCCTCGAAATGGACGGCGCAGGGGAACATCAACTATAGCTTCGCCATCGGCTCCCAAAGGGAAGCGTTTGTCGCCGCCCAGAT
>WNFO01009037.1_pt1 | contig 14133 bp, 14 predicted proteins | sample 5400251 | NCBI WGS metagenome assembly WNFO01 (sample SAMN13153354, study PRJNA577476) | soil metagenome | isolation source: 100 cm saprolite under Madrone tree | place: USA:California | collected 2016-06-14 | reverse complement strand
AAGCTGCGGCAGAGTTTCAGAAGATCCTCGATCATAGGGGAATCGTGCTGAACGAACCCATCGGAGCCCTGGCGCATCTGCAACTCGGGCGCGCCTACGTTTTGCAGGGCGATACGGCAAAGGCCCGTGCCGCGTATCAAGATTTCCTCGCACTCTGGAAAGACGCCGATCCAGATATTCCAATCTTTAGGCAAGCCAAGGCAGAGTACGCGAAGCTGCACTAGCTGTGCCACCGGTTTGGAATATTGGCATTTGTACCAGATCCGTCGGACAACCAGTGCTTCTCACTACCTAATCCGCACACAGAGTGAAAAGCGCGGCAGTGTTGACCGAGCCGATCAACTCCCGGATTGTAGGCTACACGGAAGTTGTCCAGAAACGGCGCTCTGGGAAATTCCTCCTGAGCAGTGGGCTGCAGCGCTTTGTCGTAAAAAATTCCAGCCTGGTGGATTTCGGCGTATCCGGAAATTGACCCACGATCCGGATTTGCGCCACGTTTCACGTTGTCGTTTTGCCGCTTCTTTCCCGGGAAGCGCCCAACGCAAGCCATGCGGCCACGGTGGCGAACTTTTCGTCCTGCGACCACGGCGAGCCAAGTGGGCGCCCCAATTCGGTGACCCAGCGCATGATCTCAGCAGGCTTGAGTCGGAAGGCTCGCCCGGCGCGGTCCAGGAGTTCTCGTTCTTTGACTCTGAAATCGCGGAGGCCGCAACGGGCGCTGGCATGGAGAAGAGCTTCGCGGAAGAGTTCGCCGTCCGCGGTGTGTATCAGCGCATGCGAGGCAAGAATCTTGTCCAGTGCGGGAAGCGGTCTACCAGAGGCAAGCAGCAGTCCGCATCGCGTGAGTTTCACTCCCTGTTCTTGCGTTCTAGATGCAAGCTCCCGGATGGCGCGGTAAGCCAGCCGCCTTGCCTCCGTCCGCATCCGCGAGATGAATTCGCGGCCTTCACCTGGCGGCATCTTTTTTGCGGTGTGATAGGGCTGGCGGAATTCATACGTGAAAGTTTCAACGAGATGAACTCTCTGCCGCGCGAGCACCGCAGGTACGCCCTTATCAACGCGCACCGCGACAACCGCCGCCCACCCTGAATGCGCGCGAAAGCCCAGCGCTCCTTGTTTTGAATGTGCCACTACGAACGGCTTACCTCGGCTGCTCACCTTCGATGATTTCTCTTACAATTTCGCTGGCGCGCACTTCGTCTTCTGGCAAAACGAAGATTGCGTTTTTTCCGTCCGCTTTTTCGAAGCGCGCATGAATCTGATTTTCCCTCAGCGCCATCTCGATCATCTCTCCGGGATAAGAGTATTCACTCGACCACACTCGCACCGTGGCCTCTTCCGGATTCCAGTTCGTGGGATCCCAGTCCGGCTGCCGGTTCTCGGAGTTGTCCTCCGCAGCGGCCTCTTCAAGAGCCGCCCTCCCACCATTCTCGGTTTCTTCGCTCTGGCCGTCTCCCGTTCGGGTAAATCCCTTCGCCAACGGCCGCCAGGCAAGTGTGGCTCGAACTGCCGGCGCGTAGCCTTTTCGATAAGGCAGAAGTCGCGCGGCATCCTCCTGTTCTTCCTCCGTTCCATAAGCATCTTTGATCGCGGCTTCCGCCTTCTCAAACTGTGAAAACGGGATCCCGATCTGAAAGGCGCTCTTGATGTTCAGATTGAACAGATGATCCTCGCGCCGGACCGTCTTGTGGGAAATACCTTCCTCGGTGAGCAGTTCGCAGAGTTCGGCATGAAGGCGCGGGTCATCACCCCGCCAAAAGGAGCAAAAAGGATCCTCCGAGTCTTCCGCATGCGAACTCGCTTCGCCTGTGGCGCCCAAACCATGCGCTGCTGGGGGCGGTTCATGCACCAGTTCCACGTCACAGTCGGCGCATCGCGTAAACCCTTGCCGATACTCCGCTTTGCATTGTGGACAATACATAGCGCGCCGAGTCTACTACATCTCGAACTCCCAACTCGCCCGGCGAGGGGTAGAAATCTCCCCGCGGCTCCCGCAGCTTCACTTTCGCCCCAATTTACCTTCAACTTTATCTTGACAAGTATGGTACTTATGGGGTAACATCGTGTTTGATAGTTAGTCGCCAGCATAATCGCTCCGCCTCGTGTTCCCACCTTCCCGCATCTTCACAAGTAACAAAATCTCTCGTCGTCCATCCTCTTTCAATTCAGCAATTTACAAAATGCTTTTTCAGCAAGTCCTTTGTTTTGAAAACGATCCATCTTTCATGGGGGGTGTACCCAGGGGTGGGTGTACCCCCCGCTGGGGTCTGCCCACGACCCTTATTCAATCAACTGGTCCTCATATTCCCTATCTCCTATCCCCTTTTTTTTCATACTCTTTCGCGGTCTTTTGCCCTTTTTTGCACTCATGCAAAACTCAACTCCTTTCTTTTCTCGCATTTCCGTACTCTTCGCGAAAAACTACCCGGGGTGGGGTACCCCTCCAAATGATTTCCAGAGATGAAGCACTCCAACTCGCCTGTTTGCGTCTTTTCCGCACGCTCGCCCGTATACCAGTTAGAATGAGCGCCTCAATTTCATGTTTGCCCCCGCAACGGTCCAGTTTCTTCTGGACCCCGGCCACGCCGGGACCAACTTTGTTTTTTTCCACGCTGATGGGCGATGAAGCAAAATCCATTGCGCGCGGCCTGCAGAAGCGCGACCCCGATCTGCTCGATCGCTTGATCGAGCAGTATCAATACCGCCTGTTCCGCTACCTGGTGTACGTCACGGGAAACAGAGAACGCGCCGAAGATTTCTTTCAGGAAACCTGGATCCGCGTTCTCGAGCGCGGCCACCAGTACGACGGCAAGTCGAAATTCGAAGCCTGGCTCTTCGCCATCGCTCGCCACCTGGTCATTGATTGGCAAAGGACAAAGAAACCACAGAGCCTCGATACCCTGACCGATCCCGAACAGGAACATCCCCTGCAACTCGTGAACGAAAACGAGCCCTCGCCTCTGCACCAGGTCCTCAGCCAGGAGAATGAAGAAACCGTCCAGGCATCTCTGCAGAAAATCCCCGCGATTTATCGCGAGGTCCTCGTGCTGCGCTTCCAGGAAGAATTGCAAATCGAAGAGATGGCCGGCGTGCTTAGCATTCCACTTTCCACAGTGAAATCGCGCCTGTACCGCGGCCTCGAAGCACTTCGCGGAGCACTCCAGGGAGGCACCGCATGAACCCGGAATCTCACGCTCGCGCCAAACAATTGGTCGCGCAGGAGCGCGTCGAAGGCATCTCGCAAGGCGAGCGCGATTGGCTCACCGCACATTTGCAAGATTGCAGGCAGTGTGCCGAGCTCGTGCGCCAAACGGATGAAGCACTGCGCGGGTTGCGCACAACGGCGATTCCTCTCCCCAGCGGGCTCGCCAGGCGCACACAATTTCGCGTGCGCCTGCGCGCCCAGGAATTGCGCGAGCAGGCGCCGAAGCGCCGGGCACTCTGGTTCGCCTGCGCGCTCTCGTGGGCATTCGGCATCGCTAGCGCGCCTTATGTCTGGCGGCTCTTCGCGTGGTTCGGCGAGCGCACCGGCGTTCCGAAACTGGTTTGGGAACTCGGCTTCGGTTTGTGGTGGACGATTCCCGCGCTCTTTGCCGCAGCGGTCCTGCTGATGGAAAATTCGCGAAGAGGTGACGAGCCCGATTGGATGAGCCAGGGAAGCTAACTCGGACGAGTGGAGAGAGAGGAAAGGGATGTCGGATTATTCGCAACGCGTGTCAGGTTCATTCAACGAGCGGAAGCGGCTCATCCGCTTGCGTCGGAAAAAGGAAAACCTCAGGTTCTGGGAAGAGTTTCGGATTATTCCGCGCTGGCTGATGGCGCTTGTGGCCATCCTTTACGTACTGGCGCTGGTGATCGCCACTACCGTGAATCTAGCGCAGGCGCACAATCCCAACGGGAATGAAATGTTCCCATGGGAATTGCGGGACAATCCGGCGTTGGCCTCGCTAGCGTTGGCGGGAATCGTCACGTTGGTAAGTCTTTGCATGGCGACCATTATTTTCTTACTCGCTTACGTCAACCGCGATGCCTCGCGCCGCGGGATGAGCGCTGCCCTGTGGACGATTCTGGTGATCATTCTCTTGCCTGCCTGGGGCTTCATCGGTTTCGTGATTTACTTTCTGATGCGCGAGCCGCTGCCCTATCCCTGTCCACAGTGCGGAAACAGCGTTGGCGCCCGTTTCAACTTCTGCCCCAACTGCAAATGCAACTTGCATCCCTCCTGCCCGCACTGCAAGCGCGAAGTCGCCGAAACCGACAAGTTTTGCCCCTATTGCGGAAATGATCTGAAAGCGACGGCAGGGGAAGTCGAAGTGTCAGCACAAAATTCAGTGTAGAGCCCTTTAACCCGTCAAACCGCGGACCGTTTCTCAAACGTCTCATGATAGCGGCGCGGCCTCGAGAACCTCTTGAACATTTTCGCGAACTTGCACTTCGCCGCTTCCTCTGCCTCCTTTCTTCTTGACGGCAAAGGCGCCCGATAGCATTGTTGCTGTAAAGTTCTAGCTGGTGGAGGGACGCTCTCATGAGAAAAATCTTGACCCTGGTCCTGGCTATCGCCACGCTCGGGTTAGCCGCGCGGATGCAAGGACTTCCCAAGGCAGCCGACGACGAAACCCAGCTCATCCAACTCGAACGCTCTTGGAACCAGGCCGAAATGGGACGCGATCCGAGTGCCATTACTTCGTTGTTCGACGACACGCTCGTCTATGTCGATTACGACGGCTCACTCATGAACAAAGCCCAATACCTGCGCACCGTGGCAGACCCCACTGCCAAGCCCGAACATATGCACGACGAGGGAATGAAGGTGCATGTTTACAGCAGCGCTGGAGTGGTCACGGGCGTGTACCGGGAAACAGGCACCAGCAAGGGAAAACCGTACATCAGGCGTGCGCGGTTCACCGACACCTGGATCAAGCAAAACGGCCAATGGAAATGCGTCGCCAGCCAGAGCACACTTATTCAGTAGGTCTTATTTCTTTGAAAACTTAGTACCGTTCGACGGCGAGGGCCACGGCGTTGCCTCCGCCGAGGCAGAGGGCGGCGATGCCGCGCTTCAAGTTGCGGCGCTGCAATTCGTAGAGCAGCGTGACGAGGATGCGCGCGCCGCTCGCGCCGATGGGATGGCCGAGCGCTACCGCGCCGCCATTCACATTCACTTTTTCGGGATTGAGTTTGAGCTGCCGCGTCACGGCAATCGCTGCGACGGCGAACGCTTCGTTGAGCTCGACCAAATCAACATCTTTGTCGCGGTCCCAGCCGGTTTTCTTCAATAATTTTTCTACCGCATCTACCGGAGCCATCATCACCCACTTGGGCTCAACGCCGCTGACGGCTTGCGCGACAATCCGCGCAATCGGCTGCTTACCCATGCGTGACGCATTCCGCTCGCTCGTAACGATCAATGCCGCTGCGCCATCATTTGTGCCGGGCGCGTTGCCCGCGGTGACCGAGCCGTCTTTTTTGAACGCCGGCTTCAATTTCGCTAGCGCCTCCATCGAAGTATCTTCGCGAGGCGATTCGTCGTACTTGATGACGATCGGATCGCCATTTTTTTGCGACACTTCGATCGGCAGAATCTGCGCTTCGAAGAAACAGGATTTTCGCGCGCGCACCGCTTTCTGGTGGCTCTCGACCGCAAACTTGTCCTGCTCCTCGCGCGTAATGCCGTATTTTTCGGCGACGAGTTCGCCGGTCATGCCCATATGAAAATTCTCGTATGCGTCCCAGAGTCCGTCGTTGATCATCGAGTCGACAAGTTTTCCGTCGCCGATGCGGTACCCCGTTCTCGCTTGCGGCAGCAGATACGGACAATTGGACATAGACTCCATGCCGCCCGCGACGACAATTTCCGATTCGCCAAGCCGCACCGCTTGCGCCGCCAGCGCAACGGCTTTCAAACCGGAGCCGCAAACTTTGTTAATGGTCATCGCCGCAACGCGCGCATCGCAGCCGCCCTTGAGCGCCGCTTGCCGCGCCGGGTTTTGGCCGAGTCCCGCCTGCACGACGTTGCCGAGAATGGCTTCGTCAATTTGATTGGAATCGAGGCCGGCGCGCCGAATCGCTTCAGCGACGGCTTTGGCGCCAAGTTCCGGCGCGGAAAATCCGGCGAGGCCACCTTGAAATTTTCCAATTGGCGTGCGGACGGCGGAGAGGATGACGGGGATTTCGATACTCATGGCGAGCCTCCAGCAGAGCAACGTATTCCATTATAGCGCGATAGGAAAAACGAGGCTGCGCGGAGGGAAAAACTCCGAGGGCGGAGAAATTCTCCGCCCTCGTCGTGCAAATCATTCAGGATTCAATTTGCAGCGGCTCCCGCTACGCCCGGTTGGGCTTCGTCGGCGCTGGGGCCATAAACCCCAGGCACAGCAACGCCGAGCAAGCGGTAATACACGGTGAGTTGCGCGCGATGATGGATGTGGTGGTTCATTACCATGCCGCGAAGACATGCCACGCGCGGCATCTTAAAAATCTCTTGCCCGCCGGCGAGCAGCCTCCAATTCTTCATCATTTCCGCATCGCTCACGCTAGCCAGCGCTGCGCGGGCTTCCGCGACATTCTTGTCAAACACCGCGAGCAATTCCTTTCGATTGCCGATCTTCGGTGGCTGATAAGCTGGGCCGCCCACCGGCGCGTAATCGAGTTCTTCCGTCTTGAGGGTTATTGGCAGCCATTCCACCATCGTTGCGACATGGCAGGCAAGCCAGCCGACGGTGCCGGACTTTTCGTGCGGCTTCCAGTTCCACTTCTCATCGGGACATCGTTCCAGGACTTTGCGCGAGTTCTGCATCTCTTGGTCGAACTCTCCAAGCATCATCTGTCCAATGGTCATGGCTCTCTCCTTAGATTAGATTTTCGCATTCGAGGCAGCGGCATCATAGGCGAATAAAAAGCGAATTGTCAAGCACTTCTTTCGATCACCCGCCTGCCCTTCTTCGGGCCGCCCAACTCCTGTTCGGTTTCGTTGCGTCGAGGGGGCGCTGGGTTATCTGTGATGAATGAATATTGATGTGCGTGCCCAAAATTAAGAGTGGGGTTGACAGGTTCGGGCGACAGTGGAAAATGACCCTATGGCCCACCAGTTCACCACGTCGTACTTGAAAGACTCCATCGACCTTTTCCGTTATTACAAGAAGCTTGGCGAGCGCGCGATGTCCCAGTGTCCGGATGAGGGACTCTTCACCATGCTGGATGCGGAGTCGAATTCCATCGCGATCGTCGTGAAACATATGGCGGGAAACATGCGCTCGCGCTGGACGGATTTTCTAACCAGCGACGGCGAGAAACCCGACCGAAACCGCGACACGGAATTTGAAGCGCCGCCGACAACGCGCGCGGAATTGATGGAGATGTGGGAACGCGGGTGGAAAATTCTGTTCGGGGCGTTGGAACCACTGAACGATGTAGATCTGACGCGAACAATAACCATTCGCACTGAACCGCATTCGGTGACGCAGGCCATCAACCGCCAGGTCGCTCACTATTCTTATCATGTGGGCCAAATTGTTTATCTCGCGCGGCACTACGCTGGAGACAAATGGCAAACTCTCACTGTCCCGAAAAGGAAATCGGCGGAGTTCAACAAGCAGGTTGCAGCGGGCGAGAAATCGCAAAGATGAGGACCAGTCTCCCGCAATCGCCGGTTGCTTTGTTTGCTAGCTTAAAGGTCGCATGCTAGTCTCGTGACAACGAGGAACGCGATGAGCAAGGTACATATCAGCGAACTAGTGTTCGAGGTGACAGAAGAGGCTGAAGGTGGCTATTCGGCGGAATGCCTGACTGAAAATATCTTCACGCAAGGCGACACATGGGAAGAATTGCGCGCGAATGTAAAGGAAGCAGTCGCGGTCTATTTTTTTGACGGTATAAAGCCGCAAACAATTCGCCTTCGTCTCGTTCGGAATGAAGTCCTCACCCTCTGATGAAGCTCCCTAGAGGTCTGAGCGGCCGTGACCTTGTCAATGGTCTTTGCAAGCACTGGAAATATAGAGAAGTTAGCCAGGAAGGAAGCCACCTGCTACTGGCAACAGATGTGCCGAGTCACCAACGAATCGCCATCCCGCTCCATAAGTCTGTCAAAGTCGGAACTCTAAACAACATCTTGCGAACAGTTGCCACGCACAAGGGCACAACGCGCGAGGCAATCCTGAAAACTATTCTCTAGATAGCACGTTTCCTCTTCGAGAGAGTTTCCGATACCCTCTTATTCGATGGCGACCTTGTTTGACATGGAGCCGCTTGGCGAGAGCGGGTTGAAGCTGAATGACGCGCAGCGGCGCGCGATCAGGCACGGCGAAGGTCCCCTGCTGGTGATTGCCGGCGCAGGAACGGGAAAAACACGCGTCATCACAGAACGCATCCGGCACTTGCTGCAATCGGATGAAACCCTCTCCGGCGAAAACATTCTCGGGCTGACATTCACGAAGAAAGCCGCGGGTGAGATGAAAGCGCGCGTGGTGAAAGCTACGGGCGAGCGCGGCAAAGCCGTGACGCTGGCTACGTTTCATTCTTTCTGTGAAACCCTGCTGGCGGAGGCCGACCCGAAGCGGGTGATGCTGGACGAGTTCGATCACTGGATCCTGCTGCGGCGCAACCTGCGGCGGCTGCGTCTGGAGAAATACAGGAGATTGGCCGATCCCGGGCAATTCCTGAACGATTTCGTGGAGTTTTTTTCGCGTTGCCAAGACGAACTGGTATCCGGCGAAGACTATCAGCGCTATGCAACAGGGCTGGCGGCGCGCCTGGAAGCCGAACGGGAAACGCTGGACGAAGACACCTTCGCGGAACGCGAGACAGTGGCGTTGCAGCAAGAGCTGGCACGCGCCTACCGCGCCAGTGAAGAACTGCTGCGCGAAAAGAACCGGGTCTCCTTTGGCTCGCTGATTACTGGAACGGTTGGCCTGCTGGAGCGTGATGCGCAACTTCGTGACGCTCTGCAAAGAAAATACCGCTACGTCCTGGTCGATGAGTTTCAAGATACCAACATCGCACAGCTCCGCTTGTTGGAGATGCTGGCCGGGCCGGAAAGGAATATCGTGGCGGTCGGCGACAACGACCAGGCGATTTACCGGTTCCGCGGAGCTTCGTTCGGGAGCTTCAAATTGTTCCTGGAGCACTTTGCGGGATGGAGAGAAGGCCAAGACTCCACGCGGTTCCGCGTGGCGCTGACGGAAAACTATCGCTCCACACCGAACATCCTGCGCGTGGCGATGCAGGTGATCGGGCAAAACACGGTGAGCGCTGACTTTCCAAAGAAAGTTCTATCACCAAATAAACCTCCGGGTGAAAAGATCCGCATTGTGGAGCTGGCAACTCCAGAAGAAGAATCGCGATGGGTGGCAAGCGAACTCGAGCGCATTCATGGAGCAGGGCGGCGCTGGAAGGACTTTGCCGTGCTGTACCGCCAGCACGCGCACCGGGATCACCTCGTGGAAGAGCTGTCGCGGCGAAAGATTCCGTTTGTAATCGCGAGACTCTCCATTCTGGAGCATCCCCTGGTGAGAGACGTGCTCGCGTACCTTAGGCTAATCGCCGCGCCGTATGACGATATTGCCTGCGCGCGCGTGCTGGCCGCGCCGGCATGGCACCTGGAAGCGGCGGATTTGGTGCGCCTGGCCACGCGTGCGCGAAAAGAGAAAAAGGCGATTTACGACCTTCTGCAGGTGCCCCAGGGAAAATTGGCCTTCGACCGCTCGCAAGCGGCGCTAGGACAACTGGTGGAATTTGTTTCTTCTCAGAGAAAAACACTGAAGCGCTGCACGGCGCGGGAGATTCTGGGAGCTCTGACGGAGTGGCTGGAGATCCCGCAGCGCGCGAAGGAACAGGATCGAAAATACGTCAAGCGGCTGGCGGAATTCATGAAGGAGTGGGAACCGAAAAGCGAAACGCGCGGCCTGGCGGAGTTTATCGAATATCTGGATTACTACGCTCAGGCCGGCGGAGTGGTGAGCCTGGAAGACGATGCGCCGGTGGACGCGGTGCAATTGATGACTGTCCATGGGGCGAAGGGCCTGGAGTTTCGGCAGGTGTTTCTATTGCGCGTTAACAACCGCGCCTTTCCGGCAACCGAGAGGTCCCGGGTGTTCGAATTCCCGGTGGAACTCATGAAAGAGGGCGCCCCCGCGGAGCAGTTTCATATCCAAGAAGAGCGGCGGCTGTTTTACGTGGCGCTGACGCGCGCGGAAGAACGGCTGACCATCACTACGGTGACGGAGAAAAAAGGAAAAGTGCCGGTGTTCATCGAGGACATCGTGATGGAACCGACGATAAAGCGGCAGGACGTGCGCCAAATCATGCCGAAGCTACCTGCTGCGGGAAAAGAGGATCGGGCAACGGAAGACCTGTGGGAAGATGCGCCGCTCTTCCGCGCCGCGGAGGGGCCGGCAAGGATTTTTTCGCGGATCGCGGATTGGGCGGAAGAGTTTCACCCACCGTCGGCGGAGCCGCTGACGCTCAGCCCTTCGGCGCTGAGCGGCTATCGGACCTGCCCGCAAAAGTATCTGTTCGGGTATTTGTGGTCGCTCCGGGAAGGCCCCAAGGCGGCGATGACTTTTGGGGCCGTGATGCACACGACGATCAAGCGTTTTGTGGATCAATTGCGGAAGGGAGTGAAGCTGGCCTTCGACGAAGTGCAAAGAATCTTCGAGACGGAATGGAATTCGAAAGGATTTGAAGATGAATATCAGGAAGAGGAATACAAAAAGGATGGGTTGGAGCAGTTGCGCGCGTTTCATGCTGGCATGATGGCGGAACTCCCGCAAGCGTTGGAGCAGGAGAAGACATTCGAATTGCCCCTCGACAACAACGTCATCATCAAGGGGCGCATCGACCAGATCAATGCGCTAGGGAACAAGCGAGACGTGGAAATCGTCGATTACAAGACGGGACGTCCGAAAAAAGATGCGGACGCCAAGAAAGACTTACAACTGAGCTTGTATGCGCTGGCGGTGAAGGAGATTTTGGAGCTGGAGCCCGTGCGGCTGGTGTTTCATTATTTGGAGAACAATCAGCGGCAGGAAACCACGCGCGACGCCAAGCAATTGGATGAAGCACAGAGAGTCGTGCAAGAAGCCGCAGCTGACATTCGCGCGGGAGAATTCCCGGCGAAACGAGGTTTCGTCTGCCGCAATTGCGCCTACAAGCCCATCTGCCCGGCGCATGAAGAAGCCCTGAGCGTTTGAGCGCACGCAACGGAATTCTTCTGATTCTTATCAGCAGTTGCCCGGAAAAAGAAAAAGGGCGCCCCAACCTGCGTCAGGGCGCCCGAGCTGTCGAATCCTGTTGGAGACGTCCTACTTCCCTTTTTTTGGCCCCTTTTTCTCGTCCTTCTTGCCCTTTTTCTTCATTCGAATTTCCTCCTCAGGTTCAGCGGATGACGGGCGTCGCGGCCCGCCACTCGCCTTGACTCCATATACGGGCGGCGTGCGCAAGAGTCAAGACAATTTGCATTGAAAAAGAAAAACCGGCTATCTCGGGGTGGCCCCGGCGTAGTAGCCCTCGCGGGTCAGGATGGTAAGCCCTTCGCGCCTCACGCGGACCTCGATGGAATGGTATTCCACCCCGCGGTCCGTGCCGCTAGGCGCATAGGCCAGGGTGTACTGGTTGCGAGCCTCTTCCGTGACCCGGGAATACAGCTCCTCCATCGCCCGGCTCTTCAAACCATAGTAGACGTCGCCGCCCGAGTCATGAGCGTATTTGGAAAGCCGTTCGAATCGCCGCTCGAAAAAAGCGCTGCCCACGCCGACACCGTAGATCGCGATGTTGTAGCGCAACAGTTCCTTCAGCACGGTATCGTAGTTATTCACATTGAATTTGGCCCCGTTCACGCCATCGGAAATCAGGAAAATAATCTTCCGGCGTTCGCGGTCGCGATCCTTCAACAACTGAGCCGCGGCATACACCGCGTCGTCCAGCGCTTTGGTGGGCTGGCCCTTGATGTTCACAAGCCCTCCCGTGATGTTCGGCGCGTCCCCGGCTGCGGAGTGACCATTGATCGAGGGCCCATTATTAACGGCCGGACTTGAAGGCCCGGCGGAAGTTTCCTCGTCGAGATGCGTGCGCTTCAACTCGGTGAGGAGTTTGTCCTGGTCGCTGATGAAACCCTTGCCTGGGTGGAAGAACTGGTCAAAGCGGCATACCCAGGCCTCATCGTTGAGGCTCAGGCCGGCAACAACGGCGCGAAGGCTGTCCCCGACCTGCTTGGCGTCCTTGGATTTCAAGTCGTTGTCGATGAGCACGACCATGGAAATGGGAACCGCATCCGCCCGGAAGGAGGCGATTTTCTGTTCGATGTTGTCTTCAAAAATGCGAAATTCGTCTCGCCGCAGGTCTGGGACGAGCCTTCCCCCCACGTCCTTCACCGTCACGGGGACGATAACTTGATCCACGGGAATCCTGATCCTCGTCTGCACGCCGGTCTGTTGCGGGGAGGATGGCGTATCCTGCGCAGGGGAAGCGCTGCCGGCGCTGTCCTTGTCCTGAGGCGGCTGCGCCGCCTTCAGCTCCGCGAAAGACGCGGCCAGTAGCAGCGTAGCCACCGTCAACACCGTTTTTCGTAGACTTTTCATAGTCCTCAAGCCAAACTTCGTAATGAAATTATCCCCGCGAATGATTTTGGCCACGCATCCATCGCACCGCTTCGCGGCATCCTACAGAGCGGCAGTACCCCCGCGGGGTTTTTCCGGCCGGGCATCTCTCGCCAAGGAAAGTATACATGCGTTCGATGCATAAGTTTTTGATGCAATGCGCGACGGCAACGGTTGCGGTGATTTTGGCCCTTCCGGCCATGCCCCAGGAGCCTGCCCCACAAGGCGGCACGATCAAGTCCCAAGTAAACCTGGTGAACCTGTTTGCAACCGTGCGCGATAAGAGCAAGAGGATCGTGCCCACGCTCAAGCAGGAAGACTTCAGGATTTCCGAAGACAATCAGGAACAGAAAATCGCCTTCTTTTCTAGAGAAGTGGCCCTGCCGATCACGCTGGCGTTGCTGCTCGATACCTCAGCCAGCGAGCAAGACATGCTTAGCGCCATTCAGGACGCGGGGAGCCAGTTCATCGGCCGCATCATCCGCAAGGGCGATGAAGCGCTGGTGATGTCCTTCGATGCCAATGTCGATCTGCTCTCGGATTTCACGGACGAGCGCGGCCAACTGGAGCGCGCCATTCGAAAGAGCAGAATCAACGCGCCGGACCAGGGATCCATGGGCGGAAATCCCGGTCCGATCGGATCGCGGCAAATCACGGGCACGGCCCTCTACGACGCCATTTACCTGGCGTGCAGCGAGAAACTCGCTACTGAGGCCGGGCGCAAAGCAATCGTTATCGTCACAGACGCGGATGACACGGGAAGCAAGGTAAGGTTGGAGGAAGCGATCGAAGCGGCCCAGCGGACGGACACGGTGATTCACATTCTGCTGGTGGTGGACCCGCACTATGGCGGCAACCCCGGCGTAGCGCACAAACTCGCGGAGGAAACCGGCGGACGCATGATCTCCGTTCGGTCGGAAAAGAAACTGATGGAAGCCTTTGACGAGATTTCCCAGGAGCTCCGCAGCCAGTATACGCTGGGCTACTATCCGACGAACTCGGCCCAGGACGGAAAATTCCGCAAAGTCAAAGTGGAAACTACCGAGCACGACCTGAAGGTACTCGCCCGCAAAGGCTACTACGCCCCAAAAGGGTGAGCCTTCTGAAGTATTAGGCGGCAACGCGGAAGGCTGGTTCCCGCACCAAATGCGCGGCGTCCGTGTTGCCGCCCAAGGCGCTGGATATAACTTCGAAGCAGCCCGAATGAATTATCAGCGATTTTGCTCGCAGCAATCGGCGGTGGAGTCTTAGGCCTTAGCGGGCTGCACGTACGCCGCCTTCGCGTCCACTTCGTAGTTTTCGCCATACTTGTCATGGTGCCGCACCCACTCCATCCCGTGCTTCAACCCTGCTTCGTCGCGCCCCTTTGGCGTAAGGTCCAGCCAGTTGTACGCCCCGATGAGGATGTCCAGCCCGCGAGCGTAGCTCGAATAGGTGTGGAAGATGTTGCCGGCCCCATCTTTGTAGAACACGCTCGTGCCGGGCCGTTCCTCGCTTGGGAATTTCTGCATGGAATAGTTGTAGTACACCTGGCCTTTCTCGA
>WNFO01003010.1_pt1 | contig 14135 bp, 10 predicted proteins | sample 5400251 | NCBI WGS metagenome assembly WNFO01 (sample SAMN13153354, study PRJNA577476) | soil metagenome | isolation source: 100 cm saprolite under Madrone tree | place: USA:California | collected 2016-06-14 | reverse complement strand
ACATTGGGACTTTGCATCCTGAGCGCCACGCGCGATCTCGCCGTGGCGCTGGTCGATATCACCCAGCATTTCGCCCGGTTGACCGAAGCGATTGCCACGCTGTTGCTTCCACATGAGCTGCGCGACCATCCGCAAGCCGGGCCGCTGGTCAAGAGCGGCGCGGCCATCGCCTTCAACAATATCTCGTTCCATTATCCGGGCGGAGTTCAGGTGTTCGACAAATTCAGCCTCCGCATTCAGCCCGGGCAACGGGTCGGGCTGGTCGGCCAGTCCGGCGGCGGAAAATCCAGCCTGTTCGTGCTGCTGCAGCGATTCTACGACGTCCGGCAAGGCAGTATCACGATCGATGGCCAGGACATCTCGAGGGTGACGCAGCAAAGCCTGCGCCAGGCGATCTCGGTGGTACCGCAGGACATCTCGCTGTTCCATCGCTCCATCCTGGAAAATATCCGATATGGCCGGCCGAACGCCACCGATGACGAAGTGCTGCGCGCGGCAATCGCGGCGCGCTGCGATTTCGTCGAGAGCTTGCCGGAAGGACTTGCAACCATGGTCGGCGACCGCGGCGTCAAGCTGTCGGGCGGTCAGCGTCAGCGCATCGCCATCGCGCGCGCGTTCCTCAAGGATGCGCCGATCCTGCTGCTCGATGAAGCGACCGCCGCGCTTGACAGTGAATCCGAAGAAGCGATACGCGAGGCGCTCGCCCGCCTGATGCGCGGGCGGACCGTCATTGCGATCGCCCATCGTCTCGCGACGCTGCGTAATTTCGATCGGGTAGTGCTGCTGAAAGCTGGTAGCATCATCGAAGACGGCCCGCCGGATGGCCTGATGCAGGGCCAGGGCCCGTACCGTGAGCTGGTGACGCAGGAATTGAACCGGCTTGCGAAATTCGCGGCCTGATGCACCGAGTTGGCGTTGGGTCCCAATGCGCTTGTCGCAAGGCCGGGGGGAACCGCTCGAGGTCAAATGGCAGCCGATGTCGCAACCCAGATCATGACGGCCCGAGCCGAGGAATCGGTAGCGGAATCGCCGTTCTACATCCCGATGACCGGGCCCGCGGCGCGGCCGCGGCGCTCGCTCAAACACGACGATACTTTCATCGTGCTCGACAGCCACGGCGACATCGGAGCTTCGGCCGGCGGACCGGATGGCCTGTTCAACTGCGACACGCGCTATCTCGCCCGGCTCGAACTTCTTCTGGATGACCTGCAGCCGCTGCTGCTCGGTTCTAACCTGCGCGACGACAATTCCGTATTGACGGTCGACCTCACCAATCCGGATATCTATCGCGATGGCCGCATCGTACTGCAAAAGGACATACTGCACTTCGTGCGAACGATCTTTCTGTGGCGCGGGACGGCCTACCAGCGGATTGGCTTGCAGAACCATGGAGACCGGCCGGCGAGCTTCGATCTTACATTGCTGTTCGACAATGACTTCGCCGATCTGTTCGAGGTGCGCGGCGAAAGGCGCCCGCACCGCGGCCTCGGCTCCGGCAAGCTGCTTGGTCCCGCCGATGTCGTGCTCGAATACAATGGCCTTGATGACGAGTGGCGCGGCACGGCGCTGCATTTCGATCCGCGGCCGACCCGGCTTTCGGTGAATGCCGCGACTTATCATCTCGATCTGGCGCCGCGACAGGTCGGTTCGCTGTTTGTTGCCGCATCCTGCAACAAGCCGGTCACATTCAAGCCCGAGCGTTTCTTTCGCGGATTGTTGGCGCATCGTCGCGAGATGCGCCTGTTGACGGTGGGCGCCGCCAGCATCGAAACATCGAACAACATCTTCAATGAGGTGCTGTGTCAGTCGATGGCCGACCTCAACATGTTGATGACGACGACGCCGCAGGGACGGTATCCCTATGCGGGCATTCCCTGGTACTCGACGACATTCGGTCGCGACGGAATCATTACGGCGATGCAGATGCTGTGGGTCGATCCAAGGGTGGCGCGCGGCGTGCTGAAGCGGCTGGCCTTCTATCAGGCCAAGACGTTCGATCCGCTGGCCGACGCCGAACCTGGAAAGATCCTCCATGAAATGCGCGGCGGCGAGATGGCGGCGCTGCGCGAGGTGCCGTTCGCGCAATATTACGGCAGCGTTGATGCGACGCCGCTGTCTGTGCTGCTGGCCGGCCTTTATGTAGAACGGACCGGCGACGAAGAGACGCTCGCCGAATTGTGGCCTTCGATCGAGGCAGCTCTGGGCTGGATCAACGGGCCAGGCGATCCCGACCGGGACGGCTTCGTCGAGTACCGGCGCGCGTCCGAGCAAGGCCTGGCCAATCAAGGCTGGAAGGATTCGTACGACGCGATCTTTCACGCCGACGGCCGTTTGGCCGAGGGTTATATCGCGCTCGCCGAAGTGCAGGGCTATGTATATGCCGCCAAGCAGCTGGCGGCACGTTGCGCGTCGCGGCTCGGCAAGAGCGAGATGGCGCAAGAGCTGGAGATCGAGGCGCGGCAGCTCGCCGAACGTTTTGACCAGGCGTTCTGGTGTGACGAACTCGGCACCTATGCGCTCGCGCTCGATGGCGCCAAGGAGCCGTGCCGGGTGCGCACGTCGAACGCCGGGCAGCTCTTGTTCAGCGGCATGATGCGCCAAGACCGCGCTCGCCTCGTCGCCGCCGATCTGATGCGGCCGCATTTTTTTGCGGGCTGGGGCATCCGCACCGTGGCGAGCGGCGAAGCGCGGTACAATCCGATGTCCTATCACAATGGCTCGATCTGGCCGCACGACAACGCGCTGATCGCGCTCGGGCTTGCACGCTACGGTCTCAAGCATTCGGTCGCGCATTTGTTCGACGCCCTGTTCGATGCCGCCACCTACATGGATTTGCGGCGGCTTCCGGAACTGTTCTGCGGCTTTCGGCGTGAAAGGCGACGCGGACCTACGCTCTATCCCGTGGCCTGCGCGCCGCAGGCCTGGGCAAGCGCGACGCCGTTCACGCTGCTCGAAGCGGCGCTCGGGCTTGAATTCGATGCTCTGCGTGGCGAAATTCGTCTGCGTAACCCACGCCTGCCGGCGTTCCTCAACGAGGTGGTCGTCCGCGATCTGCAGCTTGGCTGTTCCAGCGTCGATCTCGTGGTGCGCCGCCATGGCGACGAGGTCTCGCTGGAAGTCTTGCGCACACGCGGCCAGATCCAGGTTTCGATTGTTATGGCGCACTGATTTGCATAGCAGCGCGAGACTAGGGTCTTAGGCCGTTGGGTCGAGCAATTCAGGAGGCCGTATGCGCGCAAGACGCCAATTCATCTTGATTGCAGTCGCTTTTGCGACATCGGCGGTAGCGACTTCCTGGGCGCAAAATGACGCAGGTTCGCCGCAAGCCGATCCCAACGCGCCGCAGCCGTCTCAACAGCAAAATACGGCGCCCCCCGCCGCACCAAATCCGCCCGCGGCACCGAAGGAGCCGGCGCCAGCGCCCTCGGTCACCATCATCGGCGCAAGAGATGCGCATGGCGTGCTCGGCCGCGAGGTTCGCAGCGCGGCCGACGAGAACATGGGGCGCATCGTCGATGTGATCGTCGATCGCTCCGGAACGGTGCGCGCGGCCGTCATTGATTTCGGCGGTTTTCTCGGCGTCGGCAGCCGGAAAATCGTGGTCGACTGGAACGCGCTGCACTTCGGGCGCGTTGTCAACAAGAGCGACAGCATCACGCTTGAATTGACCAAGGATCAGGTGACGGCGGCACCCGAATACAAGGAGGATACACCGATCGTTGTGCTTGGCGCCTCCGGCAGCCTGCAACCCTTATCCGACCAGTAAAGATTTGGAGAAGCCGACTGTTGGTGCGCTCATCGAGAAAGCCGACCGACCCAGTCGATACGTACCGCCGCGAGACGACCAGCCGCGGTGGCGATCCGGCGCGGCCGCCGCAACCGATCATGCTCGACCGGCCGGCACCCTCGCAACAGAGCTTGCGCGGCCTCGACTGGTTCATCTTCTTTCTGGCGGATGTGCAAACCGGTTTCGGTCCGTTCATCGCGGTCTATCTGACGACGCAGAAGTGGACCCAGGTCGAGATCGGCCTTGTGCTGTCGATCGCCGGCCTGGTCGGCTTGATCGGACAGATGCCGGGCGGAGCCATCGTCGATTTCGCGCGCTCCGAGCGGCTGGTCGCCAGCCTTGCCGTTGCGACGATCGGCACAGTTGCGCTGGCATATGCCGCATGGCCGATTTTTCCGGTGGTGGTGATCGCTGCGACGCTGCACGCCGCCGCCAGTTGCGTGCTCGGACCGGCAATTGCCGCAATCAGTCTCGGTCTGGTCGGGCCGCTTGCGATCGGTGAACGGCTCGGGCGCAATGCCCGCTTCGCCTCGCTCGGCAATGGAACAGCCGCGGCCGTGATGGGCACGGCGGGCTATCTGTTGTCCAGCCGTTCGGTATTTCTCGTCACCTTTATCCTGGCCATTCCGACCTTGCTCGCGCTCGCGCGCATCCGCGACCGCGAAATTGACGTCGCCCAGGCGCACGGCGCTGTGCCGCGCGAGATGCCCGATGCCAAGGCAACCAGCGTTCTTAGTCTGGTGCGCCGGCGCCCCTTGCTGATCTTCGCCTCCAGCGTGCTGCTGCTGCAACTCGCGAATGCGGCGATGCTTCCCTTGATGGCGGGTGTCGTGACCACGCGATCGGCGCAATGGGCGCCGGTATTGATCGCCGCGTGCATCATCGTGCCGCAAGCCATCGTCGCGCTGATGTCTCCCTCGGTCGGACGCAAGGCGCAGCAATGGGGGCGGCGGCCGCTACTGCTGCTCGGTTTTGCCGCGCTGGCTATCCGCGGCGTGCTGTTCGCGACCGTCAGGGATCCCTATCTGCTGGTCGCGGTGCAGGTGTTCGACGGCATCACCGCGGCCGTCTTCGCCGTCATGGTGCCGTTGATTGTTGCCGACGTCGCATTCGGAAGCGGTCACTTCAATCTTGCGCAGGGCATTGTCGGCACTGCAACCGGTATCGGTGCGTCGCTTAGCACCGTGCTTGCCGGTTATGTCAGCGACAAGTTCGGCAGCGGTGTCGCCTTCATGGGGCTTGCCGGCGTTGCCGCACTAGGCCTCGCGATGATCTGGCTTGTGATGCCGGAAACGCGGCGGACCGCGCATTGATCTGAAAAATGGTCGAGATTAGCGGCCGTCGCACTGAAACGGGGCCTTGACGTAACAAAAGCGGGACGCAACAAGACTGGATTGTTCGCGAACACAAGAGGACGCGAGGCATTCGACGGGAGCGTGACATGAACGGCTTTCAAGGCAATGAAGCTTCGGAGAGCGTCGGGTCGCTGGGCCGGACGCTGCCCGGTCAGGTCGTGCTGGTATTGCAGGGCGGCGGCGCGCTGGGTTCCTATCAGGCCGGCGTCTATCAGGCGCTGCACGAAGCTGGAATCGAGCCGGACTGGATCATCGGCACGTCGATCGGCGCCATCAATGCAAGTCTCATTGCCGGCAATGCGCCGCAAGACCGGGTGTCGCGCTTGCAGGAGTTCTGGAAGCGGGTGGAGCAGCGTCCGATCTGGAGTTTTCCAGGCGCCTTTCCCGGCATCAACGAAATGCTGTCCTACTGGTCGACGGTAGTGAATGGGATTCCCGGTTTCTTCAGACCCAATCCGCTCGCTCGTACCGGCGCCGACTGTCCGATCGATACCGATAGCGCCGGATATTATTCCACCGAACCGCTCCAGCAGACGCTTGGCGAACTCGTCAATTTCGATCTGGTGAACAACTGTAGTCCTCGCCTGACGGTTGGCGCCGCCCAGTTGCGGACCAGCGAGATGCGATATTTCGACAGCCGCGATTGCAAACTTGGCGTCAAGCATATCATGGCATCGGGCGCGCTGCCGCCGGCATTCCCCGCCGTTCGTGTCGACGGCGAGTTGTACTGGGACGGCGGAATCCTCTCGAACACCCCGACAGAGGCGGTGTTCGACGACACTCCGCGCAGGGACTCGCTGATCTTCTCGGTCCATATGTGGAATCCATCCGGGCCTGAGCCGACCACGATGGCGGAAGTGTTCAATCGGCACAAGGACGTGCTGTATTCCAGCCGCATCGCGAGCCAAATTGCCCAACAGCAAAAGGCGCATCGTCTGCGCCATGTCATCAATCAGCTCGCGGCCCGGATACCCGAGGCCGAGCGCAACAACGCGGCGGTGCGCGAATTGGCCGGTTACGGCTGTTCGACACGGATGCATGTCGTGCGGTTATTGGCGCCGCAACTCGATGGCGAGAAGCACACCAAGGACATCGATTTCAGTCCGTCCGGCATCCGGCAGCGCTGGGAGGCCGGCTATGCGCACACCAAAGCGGTTCTGGGTCGTTCTCCCTGGGTCGGCGAGTTCGATCCGCTCTCCGGCGTCATTCTGCACGAGCAGGGGGAAGCGATGGCGGCTGCGGCGGAATGAGGATCAGCGAAAGCTAGTCAGCGCGGTCAGGGCGACACCGCCCTCCGGTAGAGCGCGCCGTACAAGGCCGCCGAAACGTCCCAGCTGAACGATCGCGACATCGCGCTGCGCCGCATCGAGTCGAGGCGATCCTTCGCCATGAAGGTCGTGAACGCACGCCGGATACCGCCGAGAAAGGATTCGGTTGAGGGTCGAGCGAACAGAAATCCGGTTTCGCCGTCGGTGATGGTTTCCGCTAAGCCGCCGGTCTGGTGCCCGATCGGCAGCGATCCGAATTTTTGCGCGTACATCTGGCTTAGTCCGCATGGCTCGAAGCGCGAAGGCATCAGCGTAAAATCGCTGCCTGCAAAAATTCGCCGCGCCTGTGCGTCATTGAAGCCAATCGCAACCCCGATTGCGTCCGGCCTGCGGCGGTGCGCATCGACCAATGCTTGTTCGATCTCGGGCTCGCCGCTGCCGGTGACGATGATCTGCCCGCCGGCCTTGATGATCTCGTCGGCGGCTGACAGCACGAGGTCGACGCCTTTCTGGTGAACGAGGCGGGCCACTAGACCGAAGATCGGCCCGCGCGACACCGCCAGACCGAACTGATGGCGGACGTAGTCCGAGTTTGCCTGCTTGCCTTCCCAGTCTCCGGCGCCGAACGGCTGCGCCAATTGAGCGCAGACCCGCGGATCCCAGCTTTCGTCGATGCCGTTCAATATGCCCGTCAATTGCGCGGCGTCAGAGCGACGACGAAGCAGGCCTTCGAGCCCGCAGCCGAGTTCCGACGTCGTGATCTCCCTGGCGTAGGTCTCGCTCACGGTGGTCAGATGCGACGCGTAGACGATGCCGCCTTTGAGGAAGGACAATTTGTCGTAGAATTCGAGGCCGTCGATATGGAAGGAATCTTCCGGCGCTCCGATCCGGCGCAGCGACTCCTTCGGAAACAGGCCCTGATAGGCGAGGTTATGGATTGTCAGAATGGTCGGGACCTTGGCGGCGTTCCAGGCGAGGTAGGCCGGCACCAGCGCAGCCTGCCAGTCATTGGCGTGAACCAGATCCGCTGCCCAATTCCTGTCCAGAGTGCCTGCCGCCAATAGGGCCGCGGCGGAGGCAAACCGGCCAAAGCGCACATCATTGTCCGGCCAGTCCCGGCCCGACGCGTCCCCATACGGGTTGCCGGGCCGGTCATAAAGTTGCGGGCAGAGCAGGACGTAAACCGGCAGGCCGTCCTTGGTTGCGGTTAGCCCGAGCGAGCAGGCCGGCAAATCCGCCAGTGGCGGGCATTGGCCGACGATTTCGATATGCAGGAATTGTTCGACGACGTCGCGATAACCGGGAAGGATGATCCGGACGTCGCTTAAGGAGCGTAATGCCCGGGGCAAAGCCGCCGAAACGGCTGCGAGGCCGCCCACCCGGACGAAGTCGTCCATTTCCGTCGTAACAAACAATACTCTCAAAAAAGCCCCCAGACCCGCGCTGATAACGCCATGCAAGATTGGTTCCAGTTGAACGGGAAGCCAGGAGAGACGGTCTCCGCGAGATTGAGCATTTGGTGCCGGGAATCGCTTCCCTGACGTGACAGCGCAATTTAGGGTCACGCCGCGGCCGAAGGCACGCAGGCGGGGTTTTCAGGATGACGATAGCTGACAACGATGAGGGGATTTTGACAAAGAGTTTTGTGGGCCTTCGCGTGCTGGATTTTTCAACCACCATTGCCGGTCCTCATTGCACCCGGATGCTCGCCGACATGGGAGCCGAGGTCATCAAGGTAGAGTCGGTCGAAGGCGAGACCATGCGAACCCGCCCACCGGTTCGCAACGGCTTCTCCACCGCGTTCGGCCAGCTCAATGTCGGCAAGAAAAGTCTCGTCCTCGATCTGAAATCGCAGGACGCGGTCGAAATCATCCGCCGGCTTGTCGCGAGCGTTGACATCCTCGTCGAAAATTTTCGCCCCGGCGTGATGCGGAGACTGAAGCTGGACTGCGACTCGCTGCGAGAGCTCAATCCGAAACTGATCTATTGCTCGATCTCCGGATATGGTCAGACCGGACCCTCGGCGGAGCTGCCGGCCTATGCGCCCGTTATTCACGCGGCCTCCGGATACGATATGGCGCACCTGGCCTACCAGCCCGGGCGATCGCGGCCGGACTGCTGCGGTATTTATCTCGCCGATGTCGTCACCGGCGTCTATGCATTCGGGGCCATTTCGGCCGCCTTGTACCAGCGGCACGGCAGTCAAAAGGGCCAGCACATTGACGTATCGATGCTCGAATCGATGCTCAGCCTGACCTTGAACGAATTGCAGTGGTCGCAATTCGAGGTGAGGCAAACTCAGCGGCCGATGTTCGGGCCGGTCGAAACGGCGGATGGCTACGTGATGCTGGCGATCGCGAGCGAGAAGACGTTCCAGAGTCTGATCAAGGTCATCGGTCATCCCGAGTGGACTGCCGATCCGCGCTTTGCGATATACGCCGACCGCCGCGAGAACTGGGCTGCACTAATGAACGGTGTCGAGTCGTGGTCGCACACGCTTACAACCGAAAAATGCCTAGCCGAGTTGAATGGTCACGGCGTTCCCTGTTCGGCCTATCGCACGGTTGCCGAAGCCTTGCGCGATCCGCAAATCTCCCATCGCGGCGCACTGACGGAGGTCAGGGATGGCGGCGGCAAATTCAAGGTTCTCAACCTGCCGTTTCGTATGTCCGGCGCCATTGTCTCCGCGGGAGAGCGGGTGGCGACCTTGGGCGAGCACACCGTTGCATTTCTCCGGGAGAGCGGCCTCTCGGAAGAGGAAATCTCGGTCTTCACCGAGAAATCGCTGGCGGCGGAGCCGCGTTGACGACAAGCACGTTTCGGCGATAGCGCAAGCCCTGCGGCTTTTCATCCGGCGCCCACTTGCGGCCTTGCCGGAGCCTGCGTTTCCGGCCAATCTGACCTGCAGTAACCAACAATTCGGAATACGGGACGGACCAATCTGGGAGGAGATGACATGACCGCGGCGATCCGCGCGAACGCGCTTGCGCAAATATTTCTTGTGGCGGGATTTGGTGTCGCGTTGCTGGCGGCACCCGCTTATGCCCAGAAGCAGGGCGGCAGCATCACCGTCGGTCTTGAACTCGATATCCCCGGTTTCGATCCGTTGAAGGTGGGCGTGTACGACACCTCGGCGGAAACGGCGGCCGCCGCTATCTTCGACACCTTGGTCACGCTCGACGAAAAGGGCCAGCCGCAACCGAAGCTCGCGCTGTCCTGGGCCCATTCGGACGATTACAAGACCTGGACCTTTAAGCTACGCCCCGGCGTCAAATTCCACGACGGCACGCCATTCAACGCGCAAGCGGTCAAGGAGAATTTCGACCGACAGAAGGACCCCGCCAACAAGTGCCGTTGTGCCTTCTACATCGCCTACATCCACGACGTTCAGGCGCCTGACGAAATGACGGTTGTCTACAATTTGAACGATCCGCAGGTGAATCAGCCTGCGCTAATGACGATTCAGAATCAAAACAACGCCATCCATTCGCCGACGGCATGGAAGACCAAGGGCGACGACTACAACCGCAATCCGGTTGGCACGGGTCCCTACATCCTGAAATCATGGACCGCGGGCGACCGCTTGGTGCTGGAGAAGAACCCGGACTACTGGAACAAGGGCCATCCCCATCTCGACCGCATCATCCTGAAACCCCTGCCGGATGCGCAATCGCGCTTTGCCAGCCTGCAGTCAGGCGAAGCCGACATCGTCTGGGATGATGAAGCCGATCCCGACAATATCCAGAGGGCGCAGAAAGACCCGAAGCTGATTGTGCACACTTATGCCGGCTCGGGAGCTGCGGTTAACGCCATCAATACCAAGGTCGCTCCGCTTGACGACGTGCGCGTTCGGCAGGCGCTGGTGATGGCGATCGACCGCAAAAAATGGTCGCAGGCCGTCACCAATGGTCTCGCCAAGCCTGCGACGAATCCTTACGGCGACGGCTCCTGGGTCAAGTGCAAGGACGATGGTGCCCTGCCTTACGATGTCGAAAAGGCGAAGGCGCTGATCAAGGACTACGGAAAGCCGGTCGAATTCAAGATGATTTTTACGGCGACCCCGCGCGGTCGGGCGAGCGGACAAGTGCTGCAGCAGTTCTGGAAGCAGATTGGTGTCAATATGGAGATCGAGCAGATCGATCAGGCGAGTTTCCCTCCGCGCGCCTTCATGCGCCAGTTTCAGATAATCGGGTGGCGTATCATCGATCTCGCCGATCCAGATCCACAAATGTACGCCAATTTCCACACCGGCAGCCCGGTCGCGCTCGCCAACTATTCCGATCCCGAGCTGGATCGGCTGCTGGAGCACGCGCGCATCACCGCCGACGTCGAGAAGCGTACCGAGGATTATTGCGCGATCAGCCGACTGATCAACAAAGAGGCGATCTGGTTCTGGAGCTTCCAGAACACATATTATGCGATCTCGACGTCGAGACTGAAAGGCTTGCCAAAAATGTACAGCGGAGTGATCGACGTTTCCGACGTCTGGATAGAATAATCGTCCATGCTTGGCTTCATCGCCCGAAAGCTGCTCTATCTGATGCCGGTGCTTCTGGCGGTCTCGCTGCTGACATTCCTGATCGCGTCGCTGCTGCCGGGGGACCTCGCTTACGTGATCCTGGGGGATCAGGCGACGCCGGAGAAAGTCGAGGCATTGCGTCATGACATGGGACTCGATCAGCCGATGTGGTGGCGTTACCTTGGTTGGTTGGGCCACGTGCTGCAGGGCGATTTTGGAAGATCGTTCCGTACCGGACAAACCGTGCTGCAGGCGGTGACCGAACGGCTGCCGGTATCGATCGAGCTGATGGCGTTGGCCGAAATCATTGGCCTCGCCATCGGCGTTCCCTTGGCCGTAGCTTGCGCGGTACGCAGCGGCAGCGCTTTCGACCGCTTCATGACCGGCAGCGCCTTCGGCATGCTGTCTGTCCCGACATTCTTGTCTGCCATTCTGTTGATCTACCTGTTTGCGGTGGAGCTTCGATGGTTGCCGGCAACCGGCTACGTGCCGTTCCAGGAGGATCCGGTCGGAAATCTGCGGTTCTTCGTGCTGCCCGCAGTGACGCTTGCGCTCGCCGAATGGCCGGGGATCATGCGCGTACTTCGCTCCGACATGATCGCAACGCTGCAGGAAGACTATATCGCGATGGCCAAAGCCAAGGGGCTGAAGCCATCGCGAATTCTTTTCGTGCACGCCCTGAAACCCTCGTCGCTGACTCTTGTCACGATAACCGGCATCAACATCGGGCGATTGATCGGCGGCGCGGTGATCGTGGAAACAATCTTTGCCTTGCCGGGCATTGGCCGGCTTCTTGTCGGCGCGATCTATACCCGCGACCTAATCATCCTGCAGGGCGTGGTTCTCTTGGTCGCCGCAGGTTTTGTGATCATGAACTTCATTGTCGACATGCTCTATGCCGTCCTCGACCCCAGGATCCGTTATGGCCACGCTTGAGCTCAGCATCGACGAGGATGTCGCCGTCAGTCCGGTCAAGCGGACGCGTCGGCTAGGCCCGCTGTTCTGGGCGGCGATCGCCTGGATCATCCTCATATTCGCCGCCGCGGGACTTGTCGGCGTGTTGCCGTTACCGAGTCCCACCGACATGGACATGCTGGAGCGGCGGGCGCCGGCCTCGGCGCTGCACTGGCTCGGCACCGACGGTCTCGGGCGGGACGAACTGGCCCGGCTTATCTATGGCGCGCGGATATCCCTCATTGTTGGTCTTTGCGCGCCAGTCATCGGCGTCACGATCGGTGGTGCGCTCGGCATGCTCGCTGGTTATTTTCGCGGCCGCTTTGAAACGCTGGTGGTCGGCAGCATGGACGTGCTGCTGGCCTTTCCGCCGCTGATCCTGGTGCTGGCTATCGTCGCCTATCTTGGCCAATCGATCTTCAACCTCACCTGCATTATCGGCGTGCTCAGCATTCCCGCCTTCATGCGCGTCGCCCGCGCCGCAACCCTCACGCTAGCGCGGCGCGAATTCGTGATTGCAGCGCAAGCGCTGGGCGCGACGCATGCGCGGATCCTGCTGCGCGAGCTATTGCCCAATGTCTTTCTGTCGCTGGTTGCCTTCTTTCTGCTCGGCGTTGCCGTCACGATCGTGGTCGAAGGGGCTTTGTCCTTCCTGGGGCTCGGGGTGCCGCCTCCGGTATCGAGCTGGGGCAACATGATCGGGGAGGGACGCGAAAGCCTCGACGTGGCGCCGAGGCTCGCCTTCATTCCCGCGGTGACGATGTTCCTCACCGTGCTTTCCTTCAACCTGGCCGGCGATACCCTGAGAGCTCTCACCGATCCGCGTCAGGGCGCGCTGTGAGCGAGCCGGCACTGTTGTCTGTCGAGGATGTGTCGGTCGATCTGCCGACCCCGCGCGGCAATCTCCGCGCAGTGGATCAGGTCGATCTGAAAATCGGTGCCGGCCGCACGCTGGGTATTGTCGGCGAGTCCGGCTGCGGCAAGACCATGCTGTCACGGGCAATCCTGCAACTGTTGCCGAAAAAGGCAAGACTTTCCGGCGGCGTGATGTTTGACGGGCAGGATCTGGTGACCCTTGATCCCGAACGGTTGCGCAAACTTCGCGGCAGGTCGCTCGCGGTCGTATTCCAGGACCCGATGACCTCGCTCAATCCCGTATTGACTATCGGCACCCAGCTGATCGAAACGCTGCAGGAGCATCTCGAACTTGACAGCGTTGCCGCGAAACGGCGCAGCGCCGAGTTGCTTGCTGCGGTCGGCATTCCCGCGCCAGAGCAGCGATTGATGCAATATCCGCATCAGCTCTCGGGCGGCATGCGGCAGCGGGTCGCTATCGCGATTGCGTTGTCGTGCGAACCAAAGCTCTTGATCGCGGATGAGCCGACCACGGCGCTTGACGTGACCATTCAGGCCCAAATTCTCGATTTGCTGGCGCGCGAACAACGGCGCCGGCATATGGCGATGATCCTGATCACGCACGATCTCGGCGTGGTCGCCGGCCGTACCGACGACGTGGCGGTGATGTATGCCGGGCGTGTCGTGGAACGTGCGCCGACGCCCGTGCTGTTCAAGAAAATGCATATGCCCTACACCGAGGCGCTGCTTGCGGCGATACCGAAGATCGACGCCGCTCCGCACACGCCTTTGCCGGCGATTTCAGGGCGCCCGCCGGACCCGACCCGGCCGATCCAGGGTTGCTCGTTTTCGCCGCGCTGCCGCTATGCGGCCGGGCGATGCTATCGAGAGAAGCCGTTGCTTGCCGCTTCAGAATCGCTGGATCATCAATATGCCTGCTTTCATCCGATCCAGGTCACAGCCGGCGTCTGCGCATGATGCAGGAAACCCGGCAATCCCAGCACGATCCGCTTCTCAAGGTGGAGAACCTCGTCGTTGAGTATGCGGTGGGCGGCAGGACCGTACACGCGGTGTCCGACGTAAGCCTGCAGGTAGCGCGCGGCGAGACGCTTGGTCTGGTCGGAGAATCCGGCTGCGGCAAGTCCACTCTGGGTCGCGCGGTGCTGCAGTTGCGTCGGGCTGTCTCCGGGCGGGTTCTGTTCGATGGCCAGGATCTCACCGCCATGCAAGGCGATGCCTTGCGGCGGATGCGGCGGCGCGTGCAGCTTATTTTCCAGGATCCGATCGCTTCGCTAAACCCGAGGCGTCGCATCGGCGACATCATCGCCGAGCCGCTGGTGATATCGGGCGTCAAAGATCCGGAAAAGCGGCAAGAGCTCGTCTGCGAGGTACTCAGC
>WNFO01003008.1_pt1 | contig 14140 bp, 9 predicted proteins | sample 5400251 | NCBI WGS metagenome assembly WNFO01 (sample SAMN13153354, study PRJNA577476) | soil metagenome | isolation source: 100 cm saprolite under Madrone tree | place: USA:California | collected 2016-06-14 | reverse complement strand
ATGGGGCGACGCTCGCCAACATTCTCGCCGCGGTTGGTTTCGACGTCGCTCGCGAGTACTACATCAACGACGCCGGGCGGCAGATGGACATCCTCGCCGTAAGCGTGTGGCTGCGGTATCTGGAGCTGTGCGGGGAGGAACTGCCCTTTCCCGCAAACGGCTACCGCGGTGATTACGTCCGGCCCGTGGCGCAGAAACTCCAGAGTCGGCTCATCGAGAAACTGCGGCGTCCAGCGGCCGCCGTGCTCGCGAATCTTCCTGCCGATGCACCCGTTGGGAACAAGGAAGCGTACATCGACGCGTTGATCGAGCGCACGCGTCAGCTGATCGGCGCCGATGGTTTCCGCGAGGTCCTCGAGCTTTCGCTGCAGGAGATGCTGGCGGACATTCGCGAGGACCTCGAGCAGTTCGGCGTGGTGTTTGACCGCTGGTATTCCGAGCGGGCGCTGGGGTGTAGCGGGGCAATCGAGCGCGCGCTGGCGCGCCTCGAGGCCCAGGGTCGTCTTTATCGACAGGATGGCGCCGTCTGGTTCCGGGCATCCGAGTTCGGAGACGAGAAGGACCGCGTGGTGGTGCGCGAGAACGGCCAGAAGACGTACTTCGCTTCCGACATCGCGTATCACCTGGAGAAGCGCGACCGGGGCTTCGAGCGTCTGATCGACGTACTGGGCGCCGATCATCACGGCTATATCGCGCGCGTACGTGCCGGACTGGTTGCGATGGGCGAGCCGGGCGAGTGCCTGGAGGTGAATCTGATCCAGTTCGTGAGTCTGTTCCGCGGCGGCGAGAAGATCCCCATGGGCAAGCGCGAGGCGCAGTTCGTGACGCTGCGCCAGCTGCGCGAGGAGGTCGGCAACGACGCGTGCCGCTTCTTTTACCTGATGCGCAGCCACGACCAGCCTCTCGACTTCGACCTCGAGCTCGCCAAGTCGCGCACGAACGAGAACCCGGTGTACTACATCCAGTACGCGCACGCTCGCGTTGCGAGCGTCATGAAGCAGCTCGCGGCCCGGGGGCTGAGCTTCGATCGCGGGGCTGGGCTGGCAAGCGCGCCACTGCTCGTCGACGCACACGAGCAAGCCGTACTCAACAGCCTGGCGCGCTTTGCGGAAGTGCTGGAGCAGGCGGCCGTCAACCGGGCGCCGCACGCGCTCGTGCACTATCTGCGCGAGCTTGCGAATGTCTTCCACACGTACTACAACGCCGAGCAGTTCATCGTGAGCGAGCCGCAGCTGCGCAACGCGCGGCTCGCGTTGGTGCTGGGCGTGCAGCAGGTGATTCGCAATGGCCTCATACTGCTTGGCGTCTCCGCGCCGCAGAGCATGTGAGGTTGTTGCGCAAGCTATGGCGAGACTGACGACTCGGGATTACAAGACTGCCCAACGGCGCGCGCTCGACTTCGGGCGGCTGCGGGAGTTCGGCGCGGGGGTGCTGGTCGGGGCCGTGCTCGCCAGTGCGCTGTTCGTCTACATGGGTGGCAAGCGGTTGGCGAGTCAGGAGGCGGCCGGAGGGCCCCGTCCCGAGCCGCATCGCGTCGCGGCGGACACCGCAGATCCCACCGCCGCAGGCACAGGACAGAGCGCCGAGAAGTACGACTTCTACGAGATGCTGCCGAACTTCGAAGTGGTGGTGCCGGAGAAAGACAAGGAGGTCAAGCGCGATCTGCCGGCCACCGCTCGGATCGAACGTCCCGGCGTGTACGTCCTGCAGGCGGGCTCCTATCGCAATCAGTCGGATGCCGACCGCGTTCGCGCGCAACTTGCGCTGCAGGGAATCGACGCCAGGGTTCAGCGCGTGGCTGTGGATGCCGACGTCTGGCATCGCGTGCGCATCGGCCCGGTCACCCGGCTCGAGGAGCTCAACAAGCTGCGCAAGCAGCTGCAGGCCGCGGAGATTGATGCGCTCGTGATCCGCGTCGGAGATTGACTTGCAGCCTCAGCCCGTCTCCGTCGATCGAGAGCGGTTGCGGCGCTGTGCCCGCCCGGTGAGCAGGCGCTCGAGCTCCGGCGCCGGCACCGGCCGCGAATGCAGGTAGCCTTGCGAGTGATTGCACTTGAGCTTGCGCAGCAGCTCGAGCTGCCCGGTCGTTTCGACACCCTCGGCCACCACCGCAAGGTTGAACGCCGAGGCGAGCCCGATGATGCTCGACACGAGCGTGACGCTGGCGCGGTCGCTGGGCAGGCCGCTGATGAACGAGCGATCGATCTTCAACACATCCACCGGCAGCTTCGAAAGCAGCGCGAGCGATGAATAGCCGGTGCCGAAGTCATCGATGGCGATGCGCATCCCTGCGGCCCGCAGCTCGCGCAGCTTGCGGCTCGCACCCTCCACATCGTGCAGCAGCCCCGTCTCGGTGATCTCGAGATCGAGCCCATAGCCGCCGGCGCCGCAGCTCGCCGCCGCCGCATGCACGTGCTCGGCGAAGTTGCGCCGCCTGATCTGCTGAGCCGATACGTTCACCGCGACCCGCACGGGCCCGAGCCCGGCCGCACGCCAGCGCCGGCAGTCGTCCGCCGCCTTGCGCAGCACCCACTCCCCGACCGCCACGATCATGCCCGACGATTCGAGCACGGGCAGGAACAGCGCCGGGTGCATGAGGCCTTGTTGAGGATCATGCCAACGCAGCAGGGCCTCGACGCTCTCGATACGCCCTGTCGCGAGGTTGATCTGCGGTTGATAGTGCAGCAGGAACTGCTGCTCATCGAGCGCCGCCCGCAGCTTGTGCTCGAGACTGAGCCGCTCGGCGATATCGCTGTGCATCTGCAGCTGGTAGTGCAGGTACTGCTCGCCGGATTCCTTGGCCTGCTTCAGCGCCGCCTCGGCGCGTTGCGCCAGGGTGTTGCCGTCCTGGCCGTCGACCGGATAGCGCGCGATACCTGACTTGAACGAGGCGCGTAACGCACGGCCCTCGATGTGGAACACCTCGTGGAACACGGTGCTCTCGAGCAGAGTGGTGACGTTCTCGGCCGAGGACTCGAGCTGCGACAACACGAGCACGAAGGTTCCGCCGCCCAGGTAACCGATGCGCTCATCATCTTCCACTTGGTGTTTGAGACGGTCTGCAACCCGCTGCAGCAGCAGATCGCCGACATGGCGGCCGAAGCTGTCGTTGACGTTGCCGAGGTGGATGACGTCGAAGGCGACTATCGTCGGTGAGGCTTCGGGACCCACGCGGTTTCGCAGCAGGTGGTCGAGCCGCTCACAGAACAGAGCTCGCTTGGCGAGCCCGGTCAGTGGATCGAAGTACGCGAGATACTGCGCCGTGCTCTCCTTCTGCCGGTACTGCAGCGCGAATGACAGGTTGGCGGTCATGTCCTGCAGCAGGCGCACCTCCTCATCGCTCAACAGACTGCTCTCGCGGGAGGCGAGCGACAGCACCCCGATGCGGGCCCCATCGACGCTGAGCGGCAGCGCGACCACGAATTTGAAGCCGCGCCAGACCGCTGCGTCACGCCCGGCGGCGGCCGGCTCCGACTGGGTCGGATCGGTGTGGATCGTGATCTCGCCGCTACGCAGCGCGCGGCCGATGAGACTCGAGTCGGACTCGGTGTCGTCGGCAATCGCAAACTCCAGCTGTCCGTCGTCCGCAGCCAGGTTCGCGCCAAGTCGATGCCAGGGCACCGCGCGACGCCCGTCCGAGGAGACCCACGAGAGCATCGCGTGCTCATAGCCTCCAACCTGCACCGCGAGCCGGCATGCCTCGCGTAACAGCTCATCGCGCTCACGGATGCGGACCGCCGCAGCGTTGACGCCACTTTGCATCTGCAGCATGCGCGTGAGCCGCGCGATGCGCTCCTGCTGCTGCTTGCGCTCCGTGATGTCACGATGCGTGCCGCGAAAGCCGCGCACGCTGCCATCCGGCGTAATCAACGCAAGCAGGTTGCCCTCCAGCCAGCGGAACTCACCGTCGGCATGGCGCCAGCGGGCTACGATCCCGGTTGCAGTGCGCCGCTCGGTGTTGAGGCGCTCGAGTGTCGCCACGAAAGGCGCGCGATCCCTGTCATGCAGGAAATCCTCGAAACGCGCTCCGATCATGTCCTTGACGGCGAGCCCGAGCGCGCCCCGGACGGACTCGCTGCTGAACACATAGCGGCCTTGCGAGTCCAGCTCCCAGATCCAGTCCTGCGCGGTGTCGACTATGTCCCGCAGGCGCTGCTCGCTGTCGCGGATATGACGCTCGGCGGTCAGCCGCCGGGCGCGCTCGCTGACCTCGCGAAGCGCGCGCCGCACCGCCGGGACCAGGCGCGCCGGGTTGGTTTTCAACACGTAGTCGACGGCACCTCGCTTCAGGGCCTCGATGGCGCGCTCCTCGCCGATCGTTCCCGACACAAAGATGAACGGCACATGCGGCGCCTCGTGCCGCGCGATGTCGAGAGCGCTGAGGCCGTCGAACGCCGGCAGCGTGAAGTCCGAGAGGATAATGTGCGGGCGGAAGCGCAGCAGGGCCGCGCGGAAGCTCTGCTCCGTTTCGACCCTGAGGTGCGCGCACGGAATGCCGCCCTCGGCGAGCTGCCGGACCACGAGCTCCGCTTCGACAGGGACGTCCTCGACGATCAGGACTCGCAGACCATGTGGCACCGGACCCCCTTAAGTTCACCGCGCTTACGCGAACCACTGGCTGACCGAGGGTCGCACAGGCTCGCCGCTTGCTAAGCGTGAGCCGCGCGATTCGGACCGTTGCAGTCGAGCTTGTATGGAAACGCGCGGACCAGGCCTGAGGTACCCGAATCGTTGAGTGCTTACTGACCCACTACTGTCCGGCCAGGCGCGGATATCTCACCCGCGGTGAGACGTAGCTCACATTTGTTACGAAGAATGACGCAGGGTAAGGAGGTAGCGCAGACTGGAGCGCAAGCTTGACGGCGGCAAGCGGCTCCAATCCTCAGGGAATGGCTACAATCCTCTGTTAACGGACTCGATCCCCCGGCAACGCGGTCAATCCTCGCTGATGTTGCGAAAATCGACACCCAGGGAGCGTAGCTTGCGATACAGATGGGTGCGCTCCATGCCCACCCGCTTGGCGAGCTGACCCACCTTGCCGTTGCATAACAGGAGCTGCTGCTGCAGGTAGGCGCGCTCGAACTGCTCGCGCGCCTCGCGCAGCGGGAGGGCGAGCAGATCCTGCTTGACGAGCGGCTCGCCGGGTGGCGCCTGGACCGCCAGCTCCCGCTCGATCTCGTCGAGCCGGATTTCCTCCGGCCCACCCTGGATCAGCAGGCGATGCACGAGATTCTTGAGCTCCCGCACGTTGTCCGGCCACGGATAGTTGCGCAGGCGGTTCTGGGCGGCCACGCTGAAACGGCGGAAGGGCAGCCCCTCCGCGTCCACGACCCGATCGACGTAATGGCGCAGCAGCTCGGGCACATCCTCAGCATAGTCGCGCAGCGGCGGCACGCGCACGATCAGCATGTTGAGGTGCGCGAGCAGATCGCGCCGAAAACTCTCCGTCCCGGCGCGGTTCTCAATCCCTGGCTGCGCCGCTGACAGCACCCGGGCACGGAACTCGATCGGTTCGCCGCCGCCGAGGCGCGTGAAGCGTCCCGACTCGAGCACGCCGACCAGCAGCCGCTGGACCGTGGCGGGCAGGTCCTCGACCTCATGGATGAACAGAGTGCCCTCACCCGCGTCCTCCAGAATGCCGGTTCGCTTCCCCCCGCCCGGCTCCTCGCGACCGAACAGCCTGCCTTCCGCATCCGCCTCGCGCAGACTGCTCGCGATGAGAGTCACGAAGGCAGCCCCGGCTCGCGGGCCGCGCTCATGCAGGTAGCGCGCAAAGGCTTCCCGGCCCGATCCGGGCTCGCCGACCAGCAGTACGGAGGACTGGTTGGCCGCGATCTGCTGCAGCTCGGCGCGCAGCTGCTGCATCAGCTTGCTCTTGCCCACCGGAACCATGAGCGGCGGCACCAGGAGCTTCCCCGACTGCCGGCGGCGCTTGCCCGCATCGAGCGCGCGCTCCACGGTGCGCAGCAGCTTCGCGAGCGACAGCGGCTTTTCCACGAAATCGAACGCGCCGAGCCGGGTGGCCTCCACAGCGGTCTCGACTGTGCCGTGGCCGGACATCATCACGACGGGACAACCGTCCGTCGCCGACGCGGACCATTCGCGCAACAGGCTGATCCCATCGATATCCGGCATCCAGATGTCGAGCAGCACCAGATCGGGCGTCTGACGGGCGCGCGAAGCGCGCGCCTGCGCGGCATTGGCGGCGACGTCCACTTCGTAGCCTTCTTCGGAGAGGATCTCCTTCAGCAGGCCGCGGATATCCGCCTCGTCATCGACCACCAGAATGTGTGGACCACTCATGCCGTTCCCCTTCGCAACTGCTCTCGCCGCTCACGCGCGCCGCCGGTGGCGGACCGTGTGCTGTCCTTCACCGGCAGCACGACGCGCACGCGTGCCCCACCCTCCGGTCGATTATCCGCATCGATCCGCCCGCCGTGCTCCTCGACGATCTTCTTCACAATGGCAAGCCCCAGGCCGGTGCCCTTCGGCTTGCTCGTGACGTAGGGGTCGAAGACCCGTCCGAGGAGCTCGCGCTGAAATCCGGGCCCATTGTCACACACGGTCACCACCGCGTAGACGGCCTCCCCGCCGGCGTCGAGCTGTGTGGCGATGTCGAGCGTCGGCTGCCTGATCCCTTCGAGCGCCTCGAGCGCGTTCGTCACCAGATTGTTGAGGATCTGTCTCACCCGGCCGCGGTCACCTTCGATGCCCTCGATATTGTCGTCGAGAGCGAGGCGGATGACGGCGCGCGGATCCTGCGAGCGGTACAGCTCGGCCACCTCGGTCACCAGCTGATTCAGGCTGAAGCGCGTGATGCTCATCTCCGGCGCACGGGCGTACTCGCTGAATGCATTCACCATCTGCTGCATCGTCTCCACCTGCTGCACGATCGTGTGGGTGGCGCGCTCGAGGATCTCCGCGTCGCGTGGGTTCATGCTGGCGAGCAGCCGCCGGCGCAGGCGCTCGGCCGAGAGCTGGATGGGGGTGAGCGGGTTCTTGATCTCGTGCGCCAGGCGCCGTGCGACCTCGCCCCACGCCGCATCGCGCTGAGCCTGCAGCAACGTCGTGATGTCATCGAAGACGATGACATAGCCCATGTCGCTGTCCTCTCCCGGCAGCGGCGTGCACGCGCACATCAGCGTGCGGCGGCCCGCCTCGCCGTCGAGGTCGAGCTGCTCGCGCCATTCTTCCCGCCCGCGGGCAAAGCGCACTGCGAGCGCCGCCACGAACTGGCCGAGCCGCTCGTTGCTCGCGGCGAGCTCGGGCAGCGAGCGGCCCGTGGCCGCCGACAGGTCCGTGCCCAGAATGGCCCCCGCCGCCTCATTCGCCATGCGCACGGTCAACGTGCGATCGATCGCGAGCACGCCGGTCGAGAGCCTCGCGAGAATGATGGCGAGCCGTTCGCGTTCGCGCTCCACCGTCTGCTGGCTCCTGGTGGCTTCCTCGTGTGCGCGCCGCAGGCGCTTGGTCATGTCATTGAAGGAGTGCACGAGAAAGCCCATCTCATCCCGCGACGGCAGCGGCAGGCGAGTGCCGAAGTCGCCCTTGCCCACGGCGCGCGTGCCGGCCATGAGGTCCTGCACGGGACGCACCAGGCGCTGCGCCGAGAAGATGGCGCCGTAGATGGCCGCGAGCATCGCCAGCAGCAGCACCAGGGTCAGCGTCAGGCGGAAGCTGTTCTTCAACAGCTCGCGCATCGCCGCCAGCTCGCCGTACTGGGAATACGAGCGCTGCACGGCCTCTGACAGCGCGGCGAGCTGCGCCGGCACCGTATAGATCGCGACGACGTAGCGGTTGTCCGCATTGGCCGACGAGTCGCTCAGTGGTGCGGCCGTACGAATGATGTACTTGCCGCCGGACTGCGGCTCGAGGCTCACGTAGGGCCGCAGCTGGCTCACCTGCCTCAGCAGATCCGACGGCGGCCGCGCGGGCATAGGCTCGAGAGGATTCTCGAGGCTCGCGGCGATGATGCGCTCGTGCTCGCCGAACAGCACGATTTCCACCCCCTCCATCGCGCGTCGCTCGTCATCGAGGCGCTCCTGGATGTCGGCCGGCTCGGACTTGGCGAGCGCGCGAGCGAGCGCCTCGGTCCTCGCCGAGTACTCGCGCATGCGCAGATTGAGGGCCGCGCGTGACAGCACGAGGGCGTCGTTCAGCCCTTGTTTCACCTCGACCCGGAACCAGCTGTCGATGCCGCGATCGAGGAATTCCAGTGAGGACAGGTACACGATCAGCAACGGCGCGACGACCAGGGCGCCGAAGATACTCACGGTGCGGGCCGTGAGGCGCGAGCCCGGCACGTGATCGCGGTAGTCGCGGATCAGGTGCCACAACTTGCGTGCCAGCAGCGCGCTCAGCGCGATCACGCCGATCACGTTGAGCAGCAGGATCCATGGCTGCAGGCGCCCGAACTCCGAGGAGTTCTGCACACTCTTGGCGAGCAGCAGCAGCGCGCCGGCGCCGATCGCCGTCCACAGAACGAACAGCGTCGCGCGGCCCCAGCGCACACGCGCCGGCGGTTCGCCGTTCACACCGGGAGTGACCATGAGTACCACTCGCTCACGCGATGCCAGTCATTTGTCCAGAACAGCAGCGCGCGCAACGAGGCCGGCAGCCGCCCGCGCCGCACGCCCGCGCGCACGCTGACGATGTAGTTGCCGCCATCGAGCTGCGGCTCGACCAGTATGGGCCACCCGTCCACCTTGCCGAGATAGGCCAGAGCCTCCTCCAGCGTCGGGAAAGTCTCCTGCTGCCCGCTGCGCACGTCACGGACCACATAGCGGTCGCTCACCGCGTGATAGGCGAGCTCACGCCGCAGAGTCAGCTCCACGATGTTCACGTTGAACCAGAATCGCCGCTCACGATCGACGCGGGTATCGAGATCAAACGTCAGTGTGACCCCGTCACGCAAGGCGTTCCGAATGCCGGGGTTTACTGGATACTCCACGCGCGCGTGCAGGAGGAATACACCGTGGTCGACGTTGACATACGCGTAGCGGACCTCGAGCACCCCATCGAGCGCATCCGCGAATGCCAGGACACTCCATGCCAGGAGCGCCGCGGAGCCGATGGAGATGAGGCCTGGATAGCCGCGTAGCATGGGTGCAACGACAGATTGCGCAACTGATTTGGGGCTAATGATATAGGTTCAGCTTCCAATCGTTGTCTTTTCGAGACAAGCATAATAGAAGCCGTCGGCCCCCGCCTCTGCTCCCGGCAGGAGCTGCACCCCCCGGGCGCGATCCACTGCCCCGGGGGCTAGGTTGTCGGCCCCAGGCATGGCAGGCGCTTGCATGGCAGGTGCCGCCTCCAGCAGCCGCGCAATGACCTGCTCGTTTTCGGCCGGCAGCAGTGAGCAGGTGCTGTATACGAGCCGCCCACCTGGAGCCAACATCTGGCAAGCCGCGAGCAGGATCTCGAGCTGGGCCGCAGCCAGCCCCGCAGTGTCGTCCGCACGCCGCAGCAGCTTGATGTCGGGGTGACGGCGGATGACGCCTGTCGAGGAGCACGGCGCATCCACAAGGATGCGATCGAACGGGCGTCCATCCCAGAACATGGAGGGCTGCCGGACATCGGCGACGACGAGCCTGGCCGACCGCTTCAGGCGCTGCAGATTTTCCTGGATGCGCCCGACGCGCTGCGCATCGATATCTACCGCGACGAGTTCGCTGAGCTGCGGCGTGTGCTCCAACAGATGTCCAGTCTTGCCCCCCGGCGCGGCGCATGCATCCAGTACGCGCATGCCAGGTTGCGCGTCCAACAGCGTCGCCGCCAGCTGAGCGCCCGCGTCCTGAATCGATACGAGCCCGGCGCGAAACGCCGGGATTGCCGATACCGCCACCGGGCGCTCGAGGATCACGGCCGTGGGAGCCCAGTCGACGGCGCGGCCAGCCATGCCGGCCGCGAGGAGCTCGGCGAGATAGCCGGCTACGCTCTGGCGCGACAGATCCACTCGCAGCACCATGGGGGGATGTTGGTTGTTGGCCTCGAGGATCTGTGTGCAGCTCTCCGGCCACGCCTTGCCGAGAGCCTCGACCAGCCAGGCCGGATGCGCAGTGCGCCCAGGCAGGCTGGCATCCACTCGGGCTGACAGGGAAGGCCGTTCAGTCACGAACCTCCGCAGGACAGCGTTCGCCAGACCGCTGGCGCGGCCGTGTCCCAGGATGCGCGCAGCGTCCACGGCCGCATGCACCGTCGCCTCCGGAGCGTTGCGCGAGTACTCGATCTGGTGAGCGCTCACGACGAGTAGCGCCCGAACCTCGCTTGCCAGTCCCTGTGGGCGGGTCAACAACATGTCAACGGCAGGCGCCAGCCGCAGGTACCAGCGCACCGTGCCCAGCGTGACGGCGCGAATGGCGGAGCGTTGCGGGGAGGTCTCGAACGCCGCCAGAGCCGCCTCCGCAGACCGCCCCTCCATAGCGATGGCAGTGACGGCCTGAGCCGCGTCTGCCAGTGTCTGCGCGCCGGGTGCCCAAGGGGCTTTAGCCAAGGCGACGACCTGTCAGGGCACGCCCATGTGCGAAATCCCCGGCGGCAACCGGCCGGCGTCCAGGCCGCTGCACTTCCCGTAACGCCAGATAACCCAGTCCACAGCGGACCAGCACCGAATCCTCACGAACGGCGGCGATCGTCCCGGACTGCGAGTGCAACGGCTCCGAACCGACGCTACCATCTGGCAGCGCCTCCGCGCGCGCGGCATACACCCGAAGCTGCTCACCGTCGAGGCGGGTCTCCGCCACGGGCCACGGGTTGAACGCACGCACTTGCCTCTCGATCTCGGTCGCATCGCGCGTCCAATCGATCAGCGCCTCGGCTTTCTCGATCTTCGGCGCGTACGTCACGCCCTCGCCCGGTTGCGGTCGGCCCCGGAGCGTTCCGGCAACCAGGCCTTCAAGGGCCTCCAGCAGCGCGGGCGCGCCCAGCTCGGCGAGCCGGTCGTGCAGCGAGCCGCCCGTATCGGTGGGAGCGATGGGAATCCGCCGTTGCAGCAGAATCGAACCGGTATCGAGCCCGGGGTCCATGGCCATGATGGTGACCCCGGTCTGCGTATCGCCGGCCAGAATCGCGCGCTGGATGGGGGCCGCACCCCGCCAGCGCGGCAACAACGATGCGTGAATGTTCACCCCCCCGAGCGGCGGCACTTCCAACACCGCGCGGGGCAGGATGAGCCCGTACGCCACGACCACGAGCACATCGGGACGCCACGCGGCAAGCTCGGCCCGATCCGGGTCGCTCTTGAGAGTCGCTGGTTGTGAGATCGGCACCCCGTGCGCTTGGGCCGCCGCTTTTACCGGGCTCGCGGCGAGATGACGGCCGCGTCCTTTGGGACGATCCGGCCGCGTCAGAACGCCGACCACGGTGTGGTGCGACCCCAGCAGCGCATGCAGCGCGGGCGACGCGAATTCCGGTGTCCCGGCAAATGCGATGCGCAGCGCGGTCACGTTTGCACAGGCACCGCGTGTTGAGCGTCAGTACGCGCGGTGAGCGTCCCCGGAGCTCTGGCGAGGCCGCGATGTTCGCTCCTTGCGCTCCTTATCGAGCTTCTTGCGGATGCGCTCGCGCTTGAGGCCCGAGAGGTAATCGACGAACAGCTTGCCGTCGAGGTGATCCATCTCGTGCTGGATACAGACCGCCAGGATATCGTCGTAATCGCGCTCGAACTCCTCGCCGTGGCGGTCGTGTGCGCGGACGCGCACTTTCGCGGCTCGCTTGACCTGATCGAAGATACCGGGCACCGACAGGCAACCCTCCTCGGTGCTCGCCTCGCCCTCGCGCGACACAATCTCCGGATTGATGAACACCAGCGGCTCATTGCGCTCGCTGGAGATGTCGATGACGATGACCCGCTTGTGGACATCGACCTGGGTCGCTGCGAGCCCGATACCGGGCGCGGAGTACATGGTCTCGAACATGTCATCGATCAGGCGGCCGAGCTCGGCGTCGAATCGGGTCACCGGCTGCGCCCGGGTACGCAGCCGCGGGTCGGGATATTCCAGGATCGTTTTCAGGGCCATGGGTCTCGCTGCTGGGGTAGATCGCCGGTGTTCGACTCAAACTGGACGCCAATGTTCGCGAGCCCGGCCGAAATCCATCCGGTCAAGGCGTGGCATCGCGCCGGTCCAGCGGCCGTGATCCAGCGCACAAACTTGACATTAAATCGTGTGCCGGCGGACCGCACCCCAGTATAACAATCTACAATCACGGCGCCGGTCGCAGCCTAAGCCTCGCGCGATGAGGAGTCGAGGATGGTCTCAAATCAAGTACTTGGGGTTCGCCTCACCGCGGGCCTGCTGATTCTCTCGGTGCTGGTCGCGGGGTGCTCATGGTTGCACACCGCGAGAGCCGAACCCACTGCCGCCCCTGCCGCCGCTCCGCCCACGGAGACGGCGACCGCGCCGGCCCAGGAAGCCACCGCCACCGAGGCCGCCATCAGCAACGCCGGTCCGGCCGCTGCCGCGCCTGCCGCGCCCGCTGCCGAGGAGGCCACGAGCATCTTCAAGCCGACGGCGCCCAAGAGCTATACCGTCAAGCGCGGCGATACGCTCTGGGGCATCGCTTCGATGTTCCTGCGCGATCCCTGGTTATGGCCTGAGGTCTGGTACATCAACCCTCAGATCGCCAACCCACATCTTATCTATCCCGGCGACACGCTGGCGCTCGCCTACGGAGCCGACGGACGGCCGCAGCAGATCCGCCTCGAGCAGGCCGGCGCGGCGCGCCTGGAACCGAGACTGCGCAGCTCGGGGCTCGACGGCGCAATCCCGACGATCCCCTACACGGCGATCGCGTCCTTCCTCTCGCGCCCGACGGTGTTGACGGATGATAAGATCCGGACGGCGCCTTACGTGCTCGCGTTCCGTGACGCGCACGAGGTCGCCGGCACGGGGCACGAGATCTACGTGAGGAACCTCAACGCCGCCGAGAACTCGCGCTTCAGCGTGATCCACGTAGGCGCCCCGTTGCGCGATCCGGACGACGGCAAGCTGCTCGGCTACGAAGGCGTTTACACGGCTACAGCCCTGGTCTCGAAGGCGGGCAATCCGACCAAGGCGGTGCTCATCGACACCGCCCGCGAGACGTTGCGGGGCGACAAGCTGCTGTCGGTGGACACCGACGTGCCGCTGAACTTCATGCTGCGCGCGCCGCGCACAGACGTGCATGGCCGCATCATCTCCGTGATCGACGGCACGATGCTCATCGGTCAATACCAGATCGTCGTCATCAATCGCGGCAAGCGCCACGGGCTCGACGCCGGCAGCGTCCTGGCAATCGACCAGGCGGGGGCGGTCGTCCGTGACATCTACGGCGGCGGCCACGGCTTCACCAGCAGACTCGGCAGGATGGGCACTTCGCTCGCCCCCAAGGTGAAATTGCCGGATGAGCGCGCGGGCACGCTGCTCGTGTTCAAGGCCTTTGACAGGCTGAGCTACGGGCTGATCGTGGGAGCCTCCAACACGATTCACGTGGCGGACGTCGTCCATAATCCTTAGATTGGCTGAAAGGCGCCTACGGCGCTTTCAGCAGCCAGCCTAGCGGCAGTTTCGCCCGCGAACACATGCCGGTTCTGAAGGGGGCGTTGGTTATATCCGCGCGGATGTCTATTCTTGCGCGCTATGGAAGCGACCGCAGTCCGCAGCGTGTTGGCCAGAGCGCCCGGCCTCAAGGCGCAGCACCTGCCGTCACTCATTTCTGCCGCTCAAGGCGAGATACAGCGCATTTGCGAGGCGCGCACGCTTCGCCAAGTCGAGATTCCGGCCGCCACGCGCCAATTCCTGCTGTCGCCCGATGAGACCGCGCTGCGCTCGGACCTCGAATGGCTTCAAACGAGCGGCGCGCAGCTCATCCTGTGCGGCGAGACAGGCTATCCCCCGCTCCTGGCGCAGACAACAGGCGCACCGCCGGTGCTGTTCGTGCTGGGATCCGTGGAGACTTTGAGGTCGGCGCAGCTCGCGATGGTCGGCTCCCGCAGCCCGACTCCCGCCGGACGCGCAACTGCGCGCGAATTTGCCGCGTGGTTCGCGCGGACCGGCCTCACCGTCACGAGTGGGCTCGCGGTTGGCATCGACGCGGCGAGCCATGAGGGCGCGCTGCTCGCTGGTGGGCTCACCGTGGCCGTGTTCGGCACCGGCCTCGACCG
>WNFO01004802.1_pt1 | contig 14145 bp, 8 predicted proteins | sample 5400251 | NCBI WGS metagenome assembly WNFO01 (sample SAMN13153354, study PRJNA577476) | soil metagenome | isolation source: 100 cm saprolite under Madrone tree | place: USA:California | collected 2016-06-14 | reverse complement strand
AGCCCGTGTACCCCGGTTAGTTCCCTGCTCCGCCTCTTGTTCTGTGTTTTCGCCCGCTTCGAGGGCCTCGACATTCAATTCTTCAGCCAACTCGGAGAGGGTTTGGTCGGCTTCCTTTTCCTCTTCCAGGGTCTGTTCGAGCATGCTGGCGGCGTCGGGGAAGCCGAGAAGAGTGGCATAGGTACGCGCGGTACCATAGCCAGCCATTTCGTAGTGCTCCACTCGTTGAGCAGCCGCGATGATGGCGGCGTCCCTCACTTCCCTGGACACCTCTTTCAAGAGATCGCTGCCCTCTTTCAGGACCCCTTCCATGCCCTTGCATTTTTCATTTTGAGCACCTTCGCCCAGTTCCTGGCAAATCGTTTCGACCCGGCTGGCCTGTTTCCGGGTGACTTCCAGGTGTTCCTTCAGTGCGCTGCGCAGTTCGTCGGATTGCGCCGCTTCGATCATCTTCGGGAGGGCCTTGATGATCTGCTGCTCGGCGCTGTAGAGATCCTGCAGTTGTTCCACATAGAGTTCTTGCAATGAATTCGCGGTCACGTTAAGCCTCCAAGAATGTAGTTCGTTTTAGGAACCGAATGGTTCGAGAAGTCTGCCATCCCAGCCGCGCTTCCGAAGAAGGCGAGAGGCAAGTGCCGATCCAATCCTTTGGGACGGCCAGCACTTGCCTGGGAGGGTGGGTATCTGAGGGAACATAATTTACTTGCGTGAGCATAGGCAGTGGGCGCGATTTGGACAATCCCGCCAGCGCTGTAGTTCGTCGCCAGACTTTCCGTAGAGTCGACCCCGGTGACCTAAAGTGAAACTTTGTGCGGCTTGGTGAAGTCCTTTGCCTCGGCTTTTCTGTGTCTTGAGTTGATTCTGCCCCTGAGTTTTACAGCAACTATTCAAATCGGCTACTGGCATGACCTTATGGACCGGAAAGCCGGGGGACTCTACTGTGTGCATGCGTGGACGTAAGAAACCGAACTGAAGGAGCCACAGGTGACAAACGATCTGAACTCGACAGCCCAGCGCAAATCGGACGCGGAAATCGTGCGCCTTGCCCTGGAAGGTAATGAAGATGCTTTTGCCACTCTATTCAATGCTCACCGAACCAAGGTCTATTCTCTCTGCCTCCGGATGACGAGCAACACGGCCGAGGCGGAGGATTTGACCCAGGACGCGTTCCTCCAGGTGTTTCGAAAGCTGGGGACCTTTCGCGGGGACTCGGCACTGTCGACTTGGCTTTATCGAGTGGCAGTAAACACGGTTCTGATGCACTTTCGCAAGAAGGGACTTCGTCAGGTGTCGCTCGAGGAACCGGCCACCCGGGAACCGGGGGCGCCGAAACGCGAGCATGGCAAAGTCGACGAGCGGCTGTCCACCTCCATTGACCGAATTGCGCTGACTCGCGCCATGAAAGAACTGCCGGTGGGGTACCGGACTATTTTCCTTCTGCATGAAGTGAAGGGATACGAGCATCACGAAATCGCCCGGCTGCTGCGCTGCTCGGTTGGGAACTCCAAGTCACAGCTTCACAAAGCGAAAGCCAGAATGCGCGAGCTGCTGGGCTTGCAAAAGGCGCAGGGGGGAGCCCGGGCTGCGAATCAAAAGACGTCGGCCCTGGAGGCCCTGGCTGCCGCGGACGCGGTTTCGCGTCTCCAGCCGGTTGAAGCTCAGCCTTGGGAATCAGCGACCGAAGCAGCGGCTTAAAGAGTACGGACCACGTGGCAGGGTTCCTGGCCTCATGTGAGACGAGCCACCAGCGGTTACAAGACGTCGCTGGTGGCTCGCGTCTTCTTTTTCCAAAAATCGAAAACCCGGTGCTTAGACGACGATGCTCTGGCTCTCGCCTTCGGTTCTCTGCAAGAGACGGACCAGTTCTTTGTCCGGGTCGTGCACAAAATGGCGGATCATGTTGCGTGCGTACCGTGCCAGGGTTGCTACGTTGGTCTGGTACCAGCAGCACTGGGCCATCCTGGGAGACAGTCCGCAGTAGAACCGGAGGCGGTCGACGGCTTCGGGAGTGGCCAGCATGGCAGCCAGCAGCCGGTGATTCCCATCCAGGATGGTAAAAGGCCCACTCTCACTCAACCCGATCAGGAGTACCGCACCCGCGATAGCGCTATTGTCTTCCTGCAAGTGATCTCGCAGGTCCTCGATCTTGGCCCGAAATGCCTCGGGGGTGCGATCTCGATAACGCTCATCCATGATTCTCTGAGCGACCTGCGTAATACTGAAATCGCCGAGGGCGAGCTTCCGCCAGTGGGCACGTGGGAACACGCGAACGCGGTGCAGGTCGGCGATTCGGATTTCAGCCTCGAACCAGTCTGTTCCTTCCGGAAGTTCTCTCCAAAGCGATCCGTGGCGAATGAAAAGTAGGGCTCGCCGCGCTTTGTTCTCGTCGGCATTCTGCAGGGCGGGCGCAGTAACGAGTCGAGCCATGGCTTCCTGATAATCCTCAAACTCCGGACATTGGAAATCGTTTTTCAGGAACTCGGCGATTACTTCGTCTTCGGATACTCGCCGGCGAAGCTGGATGAATCCGGGAAAGGTGAGCCGTTCCGCATCACCGTGCCTTCTGGCCCAGGAAACCACAAACGGAATCGCGACGCACAGCAACAGAAAGATCATCGTAACCACCTGCACCCAGATAACCTGGGCCAGGGACGAATGGAAAAAGTAGATGCCAGCAATCACCACTCCACTGATGAGCAATTGCACCCAACCGGTGTTGGCGATCTTCCGCGACATTTCATACGCGATGATGACAACGCTAAGGGCGTAGATCCCCGTAGAGACGGCGTACAAGGTCAGCAAATTCGAAAAATGCGATCCACCTGCGGTTGCGAACTGACCACCGAAGAGCCAGGTCCAGATTTCGCCCGGGGCGATGGAAAGGGTCACGACAAAGAGTAAACAGATCGCGAAGACCAGAAGCAGGGACGTACCAAGAACATCGTAGTCCTCCCGCTTCCTTCGGCTACTGGTTTCCGCGACGATCGGAAACATGCTGCTTACGACTGCCCATGAGAAGGCAAACACTACCCGCCCCACCATGGCAACTGCCGCATAAATGCCGGCCATCTCCGAGGGGAAGAAATGTTTTACGACCACGATGTCGCAGTTGTTGATAACGACCTGTCCGGCGAAAAATACGGCGGCTTGCAGGCCCTCGCGGAAGGCTACGGGAACCTCAGGAGTCGAATCAGTGGATGCGTGGAGCGTCGGTCTGGCATGGAAATAGGCGATGGCGACGGCGGCGGCGTTGGCCGCGATTACACCCTTTACGCCGGTCCCGATCAGGATGAGAGCAAGAGACCCTCCCAGCCGAACCAGGCCTTCCAGAACCAGGTTCGAAGCGAGATGGCGGAAAGCGCAAACACCCTGGATGTAGCCTCGGCGCGCCCCCAAGGGAACGTAGAAAGCCGTTCCGATGGCGAGCATCTCGATCAGGAGGGGGTCCGGCAGATTGAGATAGTCGGTGACCGCGTGCCGGAAGACCAGAAGGAGCAGTGCTACCACGATGCCCGCCATCCAGCCGCGCCAATGAAACCCTTTGTAGGCGACGGTTTGTGCTTTTTGCGACGCCTGCTGCGCTACGATTTTGGCGGTGAGGATCTGGAAGGAAAGCGTGACCGAGGAAATGAGAATCAGCAGGGTGTAAACGGCGGTGGTGTGGCCGAAAGCGGTCGGGCCGAGAAATCTGGCTACGGCAATGTTGTAACCGAAGTTGATCAAGGTCACGAGGCCGAGGCCGGTGAGCATGATGGCACTGCCACTGAGCACCCGATTGCGGGGCGTCGTGATTTCCGCGTCGAGTTGTGGCGTGGCGCTATCTGGCACAGCAGACTCCGGCTCCAGGGTGGTGCAAACCCCCCTTGGAGTGAGGCGTTTCTGTTTGGGATCTGCAAATACAGATCACCAATAGAGTTAGTCCTCTGATGCCAGGAACGAACGTCAGGCTGCTCGCCAACGCGTTCTTAAAGGCGGTCTCTCAACTGCAACCCGGGCTGGCCTCCAGCGCCTCTAATCAGGTCTAAGAACATGGCAAACCACTACCGATTCAGCTTTGCAGCACTAATATTGCTGATGTTTCAGCAGGGATGCACGCAGAACAGCCTGCATCGCACCCTGCGCGAAAACGTCCCGTCCAACAGCAGCCCGACGCGCGTGCTCGCCGTCTACGAACCATGGTTTGGCCACCCGCGACACATCGATGTCGGCTACTCCTCGCAAGATCCAGTGGTGATCAAAAAGCAGATCGAAGAGGCCAAGAACCTGGGTATCACCGGATTCGTGGTGGACTGGTACGGGGACCGAGAGCCCTTTCTGGACAAGAGCTATGCTCTGGTCCAATCCATCGCCGCCGAACAAGACTTCAATGTTGCGATGATGTTTGACGAAGCAAGCCAGTCCGCCGAGCAGGCAACTGACGATGCGCTGGCTGCGTTTGAAACATTTCATCAGAAATACCTGGCGTCGGACGCGCGCGGCCGCAAGGCGTATCTCGAATATCGCGGACGACCCGTGATCTTCATCTTTCCGAAAGGCGGTCACACGGACTGGAATCGCGTCCGCGAACAAACGAATCAATGGAATCCGCCGCCTCTTTTGATTCACGAATACGCGCCTGGCCCTTCTGAGAAGTCATTCGATGGCTTCTACGCGTGGATCAATCCGGGGAAAAAGGGTTGGTCGCCGGATGGAAGCAATTGGGGCGAAGATTATCTGCGTAACTTCTATCAGACGATGCGGAGCAGGTATCCCGACAAGATAGCGGTGGGAGCGGCGTGGGCCGGCTTCGACGACAGAAAAGCGTCCTGGGGCCTTGGGCGGTACATGTCGCAGCGCTGCGGGGCAACGTTTCAGGACACCATGAAACTTCATCGGGAGTACTATCGGGCGGACAGTCCCCTTCCCTTCCTCCTGGTTGCGACCTGGAACGACTATGAAGAGAACACTGCCATTGAACGCGGTCTGGAGAAATGTAAAGCGGTCTCAGGAACTCCCGGACACTAGCCTGGAAGCGACGCATCGACTCTATGCCGCCGGAAACATCTTCCCCCGCGAACTGTCCTGCACCGCCCGGCTCATTTTTTCAGAACCCAGCTGCTGAGTAGTAAAGATCTGGTCGGTGCGGTATACGCGATTGATAATGGAGAGCGGCCGCCGTCTGACCTCGTCATAAACGCGGCCGATGTACTCTCCGAGAATTCCCACACAGAGAAGTGGAAGGCTGCTCATCAGGAAGATGGCGGCGAACAGGCCATACGCCATGGCGTTGGTATCGGTGAAGAGGGCGATGAGTGCGAGGACCGCCGCCGTGAAGAGTCCCAGGCCAGCGAGTACAAAGCTCAGCCGCAGCGGCTTATAGCTGAAGCTGGTGATTGCGTCCATCGCGTACTTGATGCGGCTCACGAAGCTGAGCTTGCCTTCGCCGCCGACGCGGTCCTGGCGGTCGTAATAGACGACGGCCGTGCGGTATCCGACCCATGCTCTTAGACCGGGCAGGTACCGGTTGCCCTCGCGCAAAGAGTTGATCGAGTCCAGAGCTTGTCGATCAATCAGTCCGAAAATGCCCGCATTGAGAGGAATGGGATAATCGGAAATCGCTCCCAGCACGCGGTAGAAAAGGGGGAATAGTATCGCCAAGGCCTTACGTTTTTCCTGCCGGCTCCTTCTGACTGCTGTTACAACCTGCGCGCCGCCACGCCACGCCGCCACCATCTTGGGCACGACGTCGGGCGGATCCTGCAGATCGCCGTCCATGAGCACGATAGCGTCGCCGCGCGCCGTCTGCAGTCCTGCGTGAAGCGCTCCCATGTGTCCCCAGTTTCGCGAAAGATCGACGACGACTACGTGAGAATCCTCAGACTGCAGCTGGCGCAGCAGATCGAGAGACGAATCGTCGGAACCGTCGTTGACGTACACGACTTCCCAATTGTCGTCCACCTTGCTCATGGCGTTGCTGACCGCATGGTGGAGTAGAGATATGATTTCTTCTTCGTTGTAAACCGGGATCACTACCGAGATCATTCACGGGCTCCTGGGGTCCTATTAAAAACTAATCGCTGCTCACTTCTATGCAGTGTTTGCTGCATAACTCCGCATTTTTCCTCCTACAATCAGCTTCCGCTTTGGAAGACTCGTACCTTCCACTTCGATTCGGTGGGAGTCAATACGGCCACGTAGCGTGTCCGGACGTGCTGCGCTCCCACCGTTTTCCCATGGTCACGGACTTCTACGTCGTACTCGACGTTGTCCAGCAGTTGAATCGACAGTCCTTCGGGCGAATAAAAGACGACCTGGAGATCGTGCGACTGGTCGCGATAGCTGGTCTCGATTCCAAGATTCTGTTGTTCGCGAATCGTATCGGCCAATTTCTCTTTTGCAACACCGACGAAGTATCCATCCAACAAGTCAGCGCGATTCCCGCCCAAGGCACTGTCCAAGGTCTGCCACGCCTGCAAATAGTCGCGCACTACCGAGGACTGTGTCTGCTTTTCGACCGGGCGTGGGCCGACGGAATCCATCGGGGCGACGCGTACTGCTGGCTGTCCGGCGCCAGACATCAAGAGCCCGGCAAGGACGGGCACGGCCGCCAGTAGTGTTTTGCGGGTTGCGGGCACAATGGTCATAGTCCGCCGCTCCAGCGAATTTCATTTCCCATTACAACTCCGGAGGCTACCGAGATGACCGCGCCGTTGCGGGCAGGCATTTCGGTCCGCGCAACTCCGCGCTTGAGTGGCACGTCCACCGTTGATTGCCCGCCGTTGTACGTTTCCGTGAAGGTAACGATCGTGCCGTCGGGTACGGGATTGCCATTGCAGTCGCGCACTGGTTCAGTCTCCAATGCGACTCTTCCCTTTTCCTTTTGAGCGGATCCGCGAGCCGTCATCCTTATCGAGCAAGGATCGCCAGGAACCTGCTGAATCACGCGCTTTGTATGAACATTCCCAGCAACGGCTTGAAACTGGGCGGGACCTGCCTTCGCGGCAGAGTTCATTTTTACCCAAGCGACTCCATTGCGGGTGGTTGCGGTGCGTGATTGAGTGCGTCCGGTTGAATCCGAAAGTTCGAAAGACACCGACTGCGGCTGCAGTACAAGATTGCGGAAGAGATCGAACACGTAGGCAACGCCACCGAGTGCGTTGGGAAGATTTACCGGCAGCCGGGAGGGTTTGGCCAGAAAGCTCAGGGTTGCAGGCTGGCGAGAGGCGACAACTTCAAACTGAGCGTTCTGAGTGGACGATCCGGCGACGAGAAATGCTACATAATGACCGGCATTGTGCAGATCGTCAGGGCCGAAGGAGATGTTTTCTCCCAGCTTAATTTCGCGTCGGAGTGCGTCTCCGGGACCTGCGATATACAGAGTTGCATGGCCTGATCCGCTTGTGGGCACGGAAAATGCTGCTCCAGCTTCGACCGTTTCAGGAAAGCGCAGCCCTGACGTCTGAGCCGATGCCTGGCCCGACATGAGGGGCAGAGTCAGGACAACTATCCCGCACAAAAATGTGACCCAGCATCTCATTGAAACCGGCTCGAACTGTAGGTGCTTGCTACTACGCGATAGCTTCCAACCTTGCTCGATACGTCGGCTGGAAGTGAGATCGTGAACGGGAGCGGCGTTTGCGGCAGCAGGGCGCGACTGGGATATTCGTCGGCAACCCAGACGATCTGACCGCTGTTGTCATAAAACGTGCCGATCACGTGCGCGACGTTCACGACCTGCCCGCTCTGGTTGACAAGCGAACCTGTGAGCGAAGGCTCCGGCAGCGGATTGAGCTTCTGACCTTCAATCCCGATCACCGGATCCGCGGAGGCTGCCACCAGACTGGTGGAAGGCTGGATGCGAACACTGTCCACTGCGGAAAGCCTTACTTTCGGGAAATCGATGCGGAATGGAGATACCTGCTTGGGCAGAAGGATGTGAGAGATCTTGTCGAAGCTGTCTTCGGTTGCGAGCGTGGCGCCGTTGCTGCCGAGTAAGCTCGCCTTCACCGTTACAAAGGCCGGGACAACATCTTCGTTTAGAACTTCTCCGAGAATAACTACTCCCCCGCCGCGGTCGACGGGGTGCATCGCGACGATTCGGACGTGGGGCGCCTCGACATCCTGAGCGCCCCAGTCATCCTCGGCTCCCCGGTAAATCACATCCCAGCGCAGGTAGTTCACCGGAATTACCTGCGGCGGTACCTTGGCTTCCTTGACGATCGGCCACGCCACTTCCCAGCGACTACCGTTGCGAACGACGCGCAGATCACGAGTATCTTCGAAAGTCCCTACCACGGATGCCCAGCGCATCCGGGCACGCACCTGAGCTTCATCGGAAGAGGCACGAAGGGGCTGAGTGTCGAATCCGTCGAGGTTGGCGTAGCTGCGAAGGCTGCCGTAGTTGCCGTTCAGGTCACGAATGAACTCGGTCTCCGTGAATTCTCCTTTGTTAGCGAGACTGGAGTAGGCGGCCTCCCAGTTACGGCGGCCTATCTGCTGCATCAAGCTGTTTACGGCGCCCTGGGGTGACGCTGCGGAACCCATGAAGTGGACCTTGGAGTCGACAACCAGCGCGCCTGACTGATTTGGCTGGACGGTGCCGATCACTACGAAAATGACGGTGGCTACGATGAGAACCAAAGCCAGCAATCGTCCAATCACGAGATCCTCCCGAGAACGAGATCGTCGCTGGTTGGCGAGGGTTCGGCAGTAGCAGGACCAGGATCAGCAACAGTCTGGCCCGCCCAGCGGCGGTCCGGGATGAGGATCAGCAACATCGCGAGGATACTGCTGCCGATCGGCAGAATGCCCCACAACACTCCTTCCCATGCCACCGGCCGCTGGGGTGAGTCGATGGGTGTGGCCGGAGGCACGGCCTCCTTACTCCAGACCGTGATTGTTCTATTCTCCAGGTCATCCACCCTTCGCCACCCGGAAAAGACGAGCAGCGGCTCGTAGTACGGATCCTTCATGAAAACCCATTTCAGTCCATAGCGATCGGCGTGCTGAAGGATTGCACTCAGAGCGTCGAGACCGTTCTTACCGAAATACTTTGAGCTCGTCAATGGGCCCGCGCCATGTTCGGTCAGCTCAGGTAACATGCGGCCCGAGTTCCATTCGCCATCGACACTGCTGGCATTTGTGAGCACTGCAAGCCGCGCGATCTTATTGCCAAATCCAAGAGTGACGTAGCGATACTTGTCGTGCCCATCGCGATTAAGCCAGCCAGCTACTGACTCGACTTTGAAATCCTCGGCATCGGCTGGCCGAAAACTCGCCCAAGCCACCGCCACGGCGCAAGTCAACCCTGCTGCTACCGTCAGGCCGGCGACGGCTCGCCACTTGAAGCGGTCAATGAGTTCCTCCGCCAGCAAGCCGACAAAGGGCAAAGCAAGAAGAGTCGCCCAATATGTGAACCGCTCCATGGTGAGAACTTCGAACGCCCGTCCCAGGAGCAGTCTGGCAACTGGAGTTGTGCCGCCCAGCCCTAACAGAAAGGCAACCCAAAAGCCCAGGAGCAGCGGCCGGAGACGCGGATTCGAGGAGCCCCGCAGAAAAATGAAGGGCAGCGCCAGAATCATCGCACCGTACGGAACGAGGAAGAAATTTACTCCCCACTGCGGATTCAAGATGTAGTTCGCTCGGCTGGGATGTGGAATGGGAACCTGCGTCACCGGATAATTGATGAGAGCGATCCAGAACGGCAAGAGGACCACTGCAATCATTGCCCCCACCAGTGAGGCAAGGAAGATGGTCCGAACGATAAAGCTGCCTACATGGGCACGACGGCTCTCGCGGACGTCGATGATGGCCAGCGCAATCACCGGAATAGCGAACAGAAACGATCCGAACAGGAGGGTGGCGTGGTGGGCAGCGGCGGCGGCTACCGACAGCGCTGAACCTTTAAGCAACGAGCGCCAATTTCGCCAGCGCATCCACTCGTAGAGATATGGAAGCGCATTCAAGTAGAGAGGCGCTGCAAAGGTGGTCGATAGTTGCCCGGCTGAATAAACCAGAAATGCCTCAGACCCGAGAAGAACGCTCGCCAGAGCGGCGAAGCTGGCAGCGCGCGCGCCCACCCACAACTTCGAAAACCGGTAGACACCCAGGGCCAAAAGCAGAATCGCGGCGAACTGAACCAGCATATATGCCATGTCCAGCCCAATCAGGCGAGAGACGATGGCCACCCATTGTTGTGGCAGCGGCGGGTAGGTGGTCTGCGAGAAACCGGCGTACCACTTCGGGTTCCATGGGTCGAACCAATGATGCGAGTAGTGCGACGCGAAGAAGATGTGGAAATTCGCGTCGTAGGACTTCAGGGGAAGCTTCATGAGCAGGAGTGGGGCATGAATCACGAAAGCCCCCAAAAAAATCAGGCCGAGGGGGATGGGTCGCGCAGCACGTTCCACGTACTCAAGCCTTTGCACTGAGATCCTCCGGTTCGGCACCTTGGATTACCCTGCAACCAAACGGGTTGCTTGGAAACTGCTGTGCTTCAAGCGGCTGCGGGCAAATAGAAGGAGGTCAGCCAACGCCCCAAGGGAGTTACGAATCGAAGTAGGCGCAATCCAGCTGAAGTTCGGCGGAGGCGCCTTGAGTTCCCGGATTTACCACATGAGATATGGGTTTGTTTTGGCGGCCCTCGCGGTGGCGACATACGCGAGCGGACAGGACCAGACGTACAAGGTGAACTCGGGGTCCGCCGAGCAGCCGCCATCTCAAAAGGCGAGGCCCCAGGCCCACTCTGCTGAAAAGCGGCCGCAGGCCCAGTCATCCGGCAAGGAACTAGGTTGGGGATCAAATATTCAGACCGCCCGCCTCGCGCGCGCGGCTGAGTCGGCGTTGCGGAGTCACAACTATGCCGCGGCTGTTGACTACGCGCAACGCGCCGCCCAGTCCGCTCCCAATGACGCTCAACTCTGGTTTCTGCTGGGATACACGGCGCGACTCGCGGGTAAGTCGCAACTCGCGGTTGATGCTTACGATCACGGGCTGCGTACGAATCCTTCGTCACTCGAGGGGATGTCGGGTCTGGCCCAGACTTACAGCGCGATGGGCCGCAAGGATGAAGCGCAGACGCTCTTGAATCGAATCCTGGCGGCTGACCCGAAGCGAACCGGGGATCTGATGCTGCTCGGCGAAATCTTTTTGCAGACCGGTCAATACGATCAGGCACTCGGCCCGTTGGAGCGGGCGGAACGGCTGCAACCGGCGGCTCGCTCAGAATTGCTGCTGGCGCTGGCGTATCAGCGGATGAAGCAGTTCGACGATGCTAAACGGTATCTCGAGATCGCCAAGAAACGTTCGCCTAATAACCCGGAGGTCTTGCGGTCGCTTGCAGGTTTCTATCGGGAAACCGGAAATTATGGCGGGGCCATTTCTGCTCTGAAAGGAATTCGCAGTCCCGCTCCGGATGTGAAAGCGGAACTGGCTTATACGTATCAACTCTCCGGCAAGCCGGAGGAGGCTGCGAAGCTATACGCTGAGGCAGCAGATGCAGCTCCTCAGGACTTGAATTTGCAGCTCTCGGCGGCACAGGCACAGCTGGGCGCAGGTGTGACGGAAGCAGCCAAGGGCTTCCAGTCTCCGCCCGAGGGCGCGCTGTACCCGATCCAGCTTCACATGAACCTTATGGAGCTCCATCAGCGCTTGCACGATGAGGCGGCGGCCAAGAGCGAACTAGGAATTGCTCAGTCGCAAATCTCCAGCTTCGACGTGCGCGGACGCGGAAAGGAAGAATTTCTGCGGCTTCGGGCCATGATCAAACTGGCAGGCGGCGACAATGAAGGCGCCCTGAAAGATGTGAATGAGGCTCTCGAGGTCAACCCCAAGGATCCGAACGCGCTGCAACTCAACGGGGACGTGCTCGCCAAAATGGGACGTGGCGAGGACGCGGTCCGCGTTTATAAGAAAATTCTTGCCATTGATCCGGTGAATCGCCTGGCTCTCACGTCGCTCGGATCGGTGTCGCGATTACTTGGCCAGGATCGCGAAGCTGAAAAATACTTTCAACGACTCGCGGCTGCGTATCCGCGCTTGTATGTTCCTCATCTGGCCTTGGGCGACATGTACACGTCGCGACGTGATTTCTCGAAAGCCGAGGCGGAGTATCGAAAGGCCTATGAGTTCGCTCCCACGAACTGCCTGATCGTGGCCGGCGGCATGAACGCCGGCATTGAGGGCAAACAGTTCCCGCTGGCGGCGCAGTGGTTGAGTCGCGCCACTCACGAAATGCAGCTGGATCCGCAAGTGATGAGGGAGAGGGAACGCTACCTGCTATGGACCGGCAAGCATCAGGAGTCGGCGCAGGTGGGGCACGAAGCCATCAAGAAGCTACCCAGGGATCGCGATGTGGTCGTCTATTTGGGGTACGACTTGCTCCACCTGGAGCAGTATGACGAATTATTGCAGCTGACTTCGAAATATGAAGACATCATGCCAAAGGAGCCGACGCTTCCTCTCCTGGCGGGGTACGTTCACAAACACAATCGAGATCTGGATCAGGCAGAGGCAGCCTTTACTCGTTCCATTGAGCGCGATCCCAGAGTGGCAACTGCTTACGTGAATCGCGGGTTCGTGCTGCACGATCTGCGAAAGGGTGCTGAGGCGGCTGCGGATTTTGAAGCTGCCCTCCGGCTCGAGCCGAAAAATGGCGAGGCACATCTGGGACTTGCCTACGCCAGCCTGGATTTGCATCGCCCTCAAGCTGCTTTGCAGCATGCCAAGGTCGCGGAGAAAGAGCTGGGCGACTCGATGGCGCTGCACTTGATACGGGGGACGGCGTATGGCGATGAAGGCATGCTCAAGCAATCGGCGGCGGAGTATCGCATCGCGTTGAAGAGCGCGCCTAACGACGCCCAGCTTCACCTGGCATTGGCCAATACGTTATACGACCTGCACGAATTCCGTGAGTCGATTGAGGAACTGCAAGCCTCCGACAAACTGTCGCCAAATAATGGCACCGTCTACGCGCAGCTCGCTCGGGCATACGCCCAGCTTGGCGATCGTGAGCGAAGTATGCAGTACATTCAACTTGCGGAGAAGCAGGGACCAAGCACTATTTATCTTTCAACCGGGGAAGCGCTCACCCTGCTAGGGGATCAGGACGCCGCCATGGAGCGCTTCGAGCGCGCGCTCACCGCTCCCGAGAGCGACCGCACCAGCGTGCGTCTGGCTGTGGCGCGGCTCATGATCAAGAAGGGCGAGACGGGCGATGCGCGGCGGCAGATTACGTTGGCCTTGATGGAATCCGCTGGGGGCCGCACTCTGCCTCCGACAGGAAATCAATTGCTGCAGGCGGCCGACTTGTTTTTGGGGATGCATGAATATGAACTGGCCGAAACTTATTTTCAGCGGGCGCTGGCAGCGGGAGCGAGTGAAACGAGCGTCCGCATCGGTCTCGCAAACACGTATCTGGCGCTCGGCGATACACCCCGGGCAGCGGGCCAGATCAATGCCATCAGCCGCAACGTGGATGATTCAGACGCCAGTTATCTGTACCTGCTGACGCGAGCGAATGTCTACCGCCAGCAGCACCAGAGCGCCCAGGCACTCACGGCTTTTGCGCAGGCCGCTCAATCCGCCGGTGACGATCCGACGGCGGAGCGCGAACTACTGCGCGCGGGAGGCGACGAAGGCATCCGCATTAATCACACCCTGAGCCTGCATTCGGATTTTTCAGCTGCGCCCATTTTCGAAAACACGACGGTGTATGCACTGGATGCCCAGCTCATAGGCGCGCCACAGGGCTTGCTGCCGACACCTCGCTCGTCGATCGAAACGCAATGGACGGCCGGCTACCGCCTGCATCTGCCCGGTATGCCGGACGCGGGCGGATTCTTCCAGATTCGGAATGCACGCGGTGCAATATCGCTCCCCAGCGCGGACGCCATCATCAATCGCGACACGACGGATTATTCGTTCAATTTCGCGGTTAATCCCATGTTTCGCCTGGGTGACAACGTATTCACTTTCAGCGCAGGTCTGCAGAAGACCATACGCAGAGACTCAGCCGATCCGTTGCACATGAATCAGAACCTCTTCCGGCAGTTTGTGTACATGTCCACCAGTTCGTTCTTCAATTGGGTTTCGGTGAAGGGCTATGCAATTCATGAAGCCGGCCCGTTCACGGAAAGCAATCTCCGTTCTCGCGATTTGGCGGGCGCA
>WNFO01004629.1_pt1 | contig 14145 bp, 9 predicted proteins | sample 5400251 | NCBI WGS metagenome assembly WNFO01 (sample SAMN13153354, study PRJNA577476) | soil metagenome | isolation source: 100 cm saprolite under Madrone tree | place: USA:California | collected 2016-06-14 | reverse complement strand
CGGCACCTGTCCGCCAGGACACGCGCGGCGCTCAGGCTTCTTCTTCAACGAGTTGTTCGCCGTGGGCTGCTTTGTGCGCGGCGATAACCTTCTCCGCAAGCTCGTTGGGCACGTAGTCGTAGTGCGAGAACTCCATGGAATAGGTGGCCCGGCCTTGCGTTTTTGAAATGAGATCGTTGGCGTAGGTAAGCATTTCGGCAAGCGGCACCTGAGCCTTAATAATGACGTTGTGCCCGCGGCTTTCACTGCCGGCGATGCGGCCTCGGCGCCCGCTCAGATCACCCATCAGGTCGCCGGAGTATTGGTCGGGGGCATAGACTTCAACGTGCATGACCGGCTCAAGGAGCGCGGGACGCGCTTGCTTCATCGCTTCCTTGAAGGCCAGCGAGCCGGCAATCTTGAAAGCCATGTCCGAGGAGTCGACATCGTGATACTTGCCGTCGTAAAGGATGGCGCGGAAGTCCACGACGGGGAATCCTGCCAGGAATCCGCGGGCAGCGGCATCGCGAATGCCCTTCTCGACCGAGGGAATCCAGTTCTTGGGGATCGCACCGCCAAAGACATCGTCGACGAATTCGACGCCTTTGCCGCGCTCGACGGGCTCCATCTTGATGCGGCAGACTCCAAACTGGCCGTGCCCGCCGGACTGTTTTTTGTGCTTACCTTCGACGTCAGCCTTGCCACGAATGGTTTCTCGGTACGGAACTTTGGGCGGCTTCAAGGTGAGGTCAACGTGATAGCGCTTGTGGAGCTTGGCGACGACGACCTCGATATGCTGCTGGCCGGAGCCGGCGAGCAGGAACTCCTTGGTTTGCGGATCGCGCATGAAACGTAGCGCCGGATCTTCCTCGAGGATTTTATGGATGGAAACGCCGATCTTGTCTTCATCGGCGCGAGTTTTCGGCTCGATGGCAAAAGTGATAGACGGCTCGGGAAGTTGCGCGGGCGAGTAATAGATGGGCGAACTTTTGTCGCCGAGAGTTTCGCCCGTGGTCGTTTCCTTCAGTTTGGCGATCGCGCCGATGTCTCCCGCATGAAGCTCGCCGACTTCGGTGAGCTGCTTGCCCTGAACAACCTGGACATGCTGGAAACGTTCCGGGAGGTTGCGATTGTAATTGATGAGCGTCGCGTCATTTTTCAAGACGCCGCTCTTGACCTTGAAATAGTTGATCCGGCCTGCGAAGGGATCCGCAAGTGTCTTGAAGACAAAGAGGGAAAGCGGCTGGCTGTCGTCGTACTTGCGCTCAACCCGGTCGCCCTTGCCGCCGGGCTCCTTGAAGCCGACCTGTGCGTGCTCATCGGGGTGAGGGAAGACGTCAGCGAGGAAGGTGAGCAGGCTGGCAGTGCCAATGTTATGGATCGCGGAGGTCATCAGGACGGGGAAGATTTTTTCGGCGACGATGGCCTTTCGAACGGCGGGGATGAGGTCGTGGATGGGGATGGTACCTTCCCGGAAAAACTCTTCCATCATTTCGTCGTCGCCTTCGGCGATCATTTCGACCAGCTTTTCGTGGGCTTCCTTGGCTTCGTCGGCGAGCGCGGCGGGAATTTCTTCGATGGAGGGCTTACCGTCACCGTCGGGCTTATACATGTGCGCTTTCATGGCTACCAGGTCGATGACCCCGCGGAATCCTCTTTCCGTCCCGATCGGCAACTGGAGAGAAACCACATTACGGCCGAAGACTTCCTGGAGCGACTCCATGGAGCGCTCAAAACTGGAAAGCTCGCGATCCATCCAGGTGAGAACGAAGGCGCGGGGAATGTCGTACTCGGTGCAATAGTCCCAAACTTTTTCCGTGGTGACTTGGGAGCCGACATGAGCGTCAACGGCAATCAGCGCGGCATCAGCAGCAATGAGAGAGGCCTTCGCTTCGGTAATGAATGTGGAATAGCCGGGGAGATCGATAAAATTAATTTTGACTTTCTCAGATGAGCCGGAGGGGCCAGTCGGAGTCGGAGACCATTCGGCGAACGCAAGGCCCGTTTGAATCGAAATCTTTCGCGTAATTTCTTCTTCGTCCCAGTCGGTTGTGGTGCTGCCTTCCGCAATTTTTCCCCAGCGCGGGGTCATGCCCGCGGTGAAGAGCAACGACGACACCAGTTGGGTCTTGCCGGTGCCGCCGTGGCCGACAATGCCAACATTTCGAATGTCCTTGGTGAGATAGCTCTTCATAAAAACCTCCATAGGCGAGGACCGTCCTGAAGGATTCAGGCCCAGGCCTGAGCCTGGCAAGTTGAAGGCGAGTCGAACCGAAACTGAACGAGATTGAGGTGAAGGACAATGGCTGAACACTTCGAATCAAATGACAATGGAAATGAAAGAGGGTTCTCAAACCTGGGTTTGAATCGCTGGCTTGTTGTGGCCAGTGTTGCACTGCTTGTCTTGGCCGGGCTGGCTTTTGGTTATGGCTACCGGCAGCAGATTCTGGCCGGTCATTTGGCGGCGCAGCAGTCTATGGCAGCCGCCACAATTAACGATATGCAAGGGCAGCTCAATACTTTGACGACGAAGCTGAACGAAATGACGGCTGCCCAACAGGCTGCCGAGGCTGCGGCTGCCCAAAAGAAAGCTTCTGCCGCGAATGCGAATGGGACGGGAGCGAAGGCCGTGGCCGGCAAGCGTACTACGGCGGAAAGCAAACGGCTGAAAGAGCTCCAGGCGCGAATTGACGAGCAACAGAAACAGTTAAAAGACACGCAGGACCAGGTAGCCAAGAACCGGGCGGACCTCGAAGGAACTCTGAATTCAACGCGCGACGAACTCAGCGGTTCCATTGCCAAAACGCATGAGGAATTGGTCGTGTTGCAGAAGCGCGGGGAGCGCAACTATTTCGAATTCGACCTCACCAAGTCCAAACAGTTCCAGCGCTTCGGACCGCTCACGTTGTCCTTGCGCCGGACCGATGCAAAGCACATGAATTACGACGTGTCGATGGTTGTTGATGACAATCAGCTCAGCAAGAAAAGAGTGAATCTCTACGAGCCGATCTGGATCCACACGGAGAATGAATCTCAGCCGGTGCAGGTGGTGGTGAACAAGATCGGCAAGAACTTCGTTCATGGATATATCAGCGCGCCAAAGTACAAGCCTTCCGAACTGGCCGCGAGCGGAGCGACTGCAGCTACCGTCACGCCGGTGGCAGAGCACCCGCAGCCGGCTCCACCGGATCAGAATCCAGAAATTCCGAAGCAACCGAATCAACCGGAATAATAGATACACATCGGAGCGAATTCAGCAGGGCGTCCACGGTGGCGCCCTGCTTTTTTATTGCCGCTTGAGTATGCTCACGTCGAAACGGTCAAGTTCACGAGATTGGATCGAGGGCAGCCTTGAGAGAAGTCTTGCCGGATTTGAGGACCTCAAGAGTGCGGCGCCAGTCGGCGTGACCGGGGAATTTCAGCAGGATACTGTGCGGTCCAACTGGAAGCTTCAGTGTGGCCGGAGCGTTGCCCAGGAATTTGTCGTCAACAAAGATTTCCGCGCCGTCCGGTTCGGAGAAAACGGAAACGGTGCCTACGGCGTCCGCGATGAACGGGGAGGCAGTCTTCAATGCTTCAGAAAATTCACCACTGTCGCCCAGTATCGTTGGTCTTGCGGCTTGAGTAGTGCCGTGGTTCGCCGGTGCCAAGTTGGGATAGAAGCGGTGAAGAACCTCGAGAAGATCCGTGGCACTGAGGGAAAATCCGATCCCCGTGACGTTCTTCTTGATGAGCTTTTGCGTATTGATCCCGATCACTTCGCCTCGCCCGTTCAGAAGCGGACCGCCACTATTGCCGGGATTGATGGGCATGTCCGTCTGGATCCACGTTCCCGGACCGGCGTCGGGAAATTTTCCGTTCGGCGCTGACAATGCCTTTCGTGACGCTGAAAAGCATGGCATCGCCCGGATTGCCGATGGCGAGTACATTTTCGCCCTGATGAACACCCGCCGCGTCCGTCAGGGTCAAATGGGGGAAATCGAATTTGCCGGAGGGGACTTCCACCTTGGCGAGAGCGATGTCCAAGTCTGGATCAATATGCACGACTTGGGCCTCGAGTTGCTGGCCGTTGGAAAGAATGGTGACCAGAATTTCTTCCCCGCGTGCAAGATGGGCGTTGGTGACGATGATTCCCGTGCCAGTGACGAAGAACCCCGAGCCGGCTTTGTCCAGCCCTTTCAAGTAAACGACAGCGGGCTTGGTTTGGCGAACAAGCTCTTCGAGCGAAAGCTCGGGCTGAAGACTGGCGCCGTCGTCGGACACTTTGACAGCGACTTCGCCCGTGAAAGTTTCGGAAATCGGCTGCAAGTCCACGTGAAAATGATCGGACTTAAAGAGCCAGTATTCGCCTCGATTCCGCCCGTTGAGAGAAATCCAGTTCATGGGACCTTCGGTGAGCTTGACTTCCTTGCTGGCGTAACCGATGAGACTGATGCGCGCCACGACAGGATGCTCGAGGCGCGAACCCATGGAAGTTCTCGTCTTGCGAAAATAGCCGCCGGGAAAATCTCTTTCGAACGGCGTGATGCCGGCCGCGACGCCATCGAGTTCCACCGTGGCGCCGGGCGGCGTGCTGGTAATTTGCAGTTTGTCGGCGAACGCGTTCGATGGACGGCAAAGGGAAAGCAAGACCGCGCAAAGAGCGATTTGCGAACGGGGAGCCATTAGCAGACCTCGCCGGGACGATGAACCCATCCATAACTTACCACACAGTGAACTAACGGTATGAAGAAAATTAATTATTAAACTACGGCCCGGCGTCAGAGCTTCTTTTTGTAACCGTCGCAGGAGACCACCGGTAGACGCGGATACTTGGGAAAGCGCGGGTCGGTTTGAGAAAGATTGCAGAGGATGAAGGCAGAGCCGCGCGCCGATTCGATCCGGCGGGAATGAACGCAGTCGGCGCAGAGGCCGGCACTAAGTGAGTCACGCGACTGCTGTTGCCCATCAGGCATGTAAACAAGGATAGCGCAGTGTGTTTGTGCGGTGATTGCTAGAATGAATCGTTGCTCGAACACGTCTTACAGGGATTAGCGGATGCGCATTGTCGCACTGGTCGGTTTGGGCCTGCTTGCTACAGGAGTGATTGTTCGCGGGCAAACGCCGGATACGTCGCCGGCCACCTCAGAGAACCAGCAAAAAGATCCAAAAGCTGAAGAAATCACCGCCGTGCCAAACCGGCCGACGTTCGCATCGACCGCCGAGATGGTGCAACTCGGAGTATTCGAGATCGAATATGGATTCGAGGCGGCCAAGGGGCACCAGAACATTAACGGGCTGTTGAAATGGGGAGCGGTCAAAAACCTTGAGTTGTGGTTTCTCAACAATCCCATCCAGAGGGATGCGGGCACCGCCGGCCTGGGAGATTCCGGAGCCGGTTTCAAGTACAAGTTATTTCCGCAGCGCAAGGCTCGGCCGACATTGGCTGTTCTCTATGTGGCGACACTACCGACGGCCAGGCCCGAACTCGGCTACGGTGCGATGGCGCACCTGGGGCAAATTCTTGTAAGCAAAGATTTTGGCAAGCATCACTTTGACGTCAACGAAGGCGTGCAATTTGTGGGCAGACCTCAGCTCGGCGGATTTGACCGCAGATACTTCACAGCGCTCTCGTATTCCCGTCCCTTGAGTGGAAAATGGGGGTACACCGGGGAGATTGCAGGATTCAGCCGGCAGAACATTACGACACCGGCCACGATGACACTGCTAAACGCCGCGACGTATAGCCTGTCGCCTCGTTTGGTGCTGGACGGCGGTGCGTACATCGCCGTATACGGACAATTGCCACGCTTTACAGCTTTTGCCGGCCTCACCTATTCCATCGCAAATCTGTACCGCCTGCATTCGCGACACCCATCTACGAAGAACTAGCCTTCAACCTGCTTTTCAGGCGAGAAGCATCCCTCTGCATGCCAGCTAATTTGAGCGTGGAGGACTGGCCGGTGCCGGAGCTGCGAGTGGCGCTGGCGCGGGTGGCGCAACTTGCGGAACTGGTTTGGCAAACCGGGAGTCATCGATTAGAGGATCAATCTCGATTTTTTCCGCCGTGAGAGTCTGCTTGAATTCGCCCGGGCTGCCCTGGTCGATCCGGAATGCGTATTTCAGGCCCTGGACCTCGCGGAAATCCGAAGAGAAGGACTCCCAGGGAAGTTCCTGGTCTTCGGTCTTCCGTGTGCCCTCCCATTTCAAGAGCAAAAAAGTCGTGGCATCAATAAAGTAAAACCGCACGTCTCCGTTCTTGTTCGTGAGTTTCAGCCGGTAGACGGGCTTGTCGTCCAGTTTTTCTTTGCCGGCCAGCTCAATCTGGTTGCCTTTGGCCTTGTAATCCACCAGCGGGCCGTCAAAGTCGGACTCATCGGAAATGTTCCTGAGGTCTTCGGGAGACAACGGCTGACCCTCCTTGTTTTCCGCGAAAGGATTAATCATCCAGCCGGACGACTTCCCGTCGTAAACTCGAACAATTGTTTGCCCTTCAATGGAGATCTCGGCGCGCATCTTCAAGGGCCGCTTAAGCTCCACCACAAACGTGCCTTCCGCGCCTTGCCCAAAGGAGACGCGGCCGCTGATTCGTTCGGATCGGACGGCTTTAATCTTTTCGACTCCGCCGCGCGCGTCGAGCGCTTTCTTGACAATTTCGTCGGCAGTCTGACCAGCCGCTGCCAGCGGCAAGAACAAGAGCACAGTGAGGCAGGGCAATCTGGTTTTCATGAGGGCTCGCTGGCGGCTTGTCAAAGACCGGGGGAAGGCGCCAGATTCATCCTAAAAGTAGAAGCGTTTAGCGTCAAATCCGTTGCCAGGCGTCGCGCCGCATCGGCACGCTAATTGTAAACTTTGCGAAACAATTTTTTCTTACACTCGGATGCATGTAAATTAGGGCGGCACCAAAAGATGGCAGACAGTACCAACATCAGAGATCGGAGAAGCGGGCATATGAAATCGCGAGCCATAACCGGTGGTTTTCTTGTGATTTGCTTTGGTTTCTGCGGAAGCGTGCGGTGCCAGCAAGAACCTGCCGGCGAGGGTCGCCCCATTACACCCGCCGGTTCGCTGGTGATGGATGCTGCGACTCATTTGCCGGCTGTCGGGGCTATGCCTATGACCATGCTTCGTAGTCCCGATTCTCTCGGGCACGGCGGCAAGGGCCGCTATCTCCTGGTGGTCAACAGCGGGTTTGGCGTCCAGTTCAGCGAAGAAACGAATCGAGCGCAGCAATCGATTGCCGTGATCGACCTGAATGCAGTGCCTGATCCCCTGGTAATCCAAAATATTTATTTCCCTACGCCGCAAAGTGCGAATGTTGGCGTCGCCTTTTCGCCGGCCGCTGGCGCGGATGGAAATTTTGAAATGTACGTTTCCGGCGGATTCGAAAACAAAGTGTGGATTTTCCGGTTTAATCCGAAAGCAGCGGCGCCGGTGCAGCCGGAATCGGGCGGCCCGGATACGAAAGTACAAGCATCCTCGTTCGAAATCAGCAAACCAGGTGAAGTCTCGCGCCCGGACTACAACAAGGGAAAGGCGGCGCTCTATCCCACGGGCCTCGCCCTAACTCCGGACGGCAACACGCTGGTAACGGCCAACAACCTGGGAGACAACGTTACGATCGTGCGCCGTCTCCACGATACCCGCCGGATGGAGAGAGTGGATTTGCACCATCCCGGAAAGTTGAACGAAAACATTTATCCCTACGGGGTAGTGGTGCTGGGAAACGGCAAGGACGCGCGGGCCTACGTATCGTGCTGGAATGACTCATCAGTGGCAGTCATTCCGCTGAGCGGCAAGAGCGTTGTTCGGAAGTACATCACCGTTGACCGCCACCCAACGGCAATGACGCCGAATGCTGCTGGGACACGGCTCTTTGTTGCGAATTCCAATGCGGACAGCGTCTCGGTAATTGACACAACTACGGATCAAGAGATCGAGCGCATCGACGTTCGGCTCGCAGAAGATGCCTTACCCGGCGCAAGTCCGGAGTCGCTGGCCCTCAGTGAGGACGAGAGAACGTTGTATGTAGCGAATGCTCACAGCAACGCCGTCGCGATCGTCGCCCTTTCCGAAAAAGCACGCGGCGCAAAGCCAGCGGAGAAAATCTCCGAATCCGGAAAATCGAGAATCCTGGGTTTTATTCCAACCGGTCAGTATCCTTCTGCGGTCGCCGTTGCAGACGGCAAACTCTTCGTCGGAAATGGCAAAGGAACGGGATTCGAGCCATCATCGATGCGCGCGAACAATAGCGGCCGCACTCCGAATCCGCCCAACGCCGCGTTTCCTCCGAACAAAGAGAAAAATCGCCAGGGCGGTCAATACAGCGGCTCGATTGTTTCGGGAAACATCAGCGCCGTCCCGTTGCCGGACGGCCCGGCGCTGGCGCGCTACACGCAGCAAACCATGCAGAATGACGGCCTGATGGATTTTGCTCCGCCGAAGCTTTTTGCAGGAGCCAGTCCGATCAAGCACGTGATCTACATCATCAAGGAGAATCGTACCTATGATCAGGTGTTCGGCGATGTGAAAGCTTCCGGCGATGGGCACGCCGCCGATGGCGAGGCCGCCTTGGCCATTTTCGGCAGTGGCGTTACCGCGCAGCGGGCGGACGGCACGCGGCAATCCGTGACGCCCAACCACCGTGCGCTCGCGCAGCGTTTCGGTTTGTTTGACCGCTTCTTCGTCAATTCCGAAGCCAGCCCGGACGGACACAACTGGGCCACCGCCGCGTTCTCCACCGACTACGTCGACAAAGGATTCCGCTGGCAGTATTCCGACCGTGGCCGCACCTACGACTGGGAAGGTTACAACCGGCTGCCGGATTACGAGCCACCTGGTGATTTGCAAGTCGGAAAATTCAAGGGCGATGTGCTGGCCGCCTTGACGGATCTCCTCGAAACGCATCTTCCCTACCGCCAGGGTTTCACCGACCTCGGCGAACCGAAGACCCTCTACCTTTGGGACGCCGCCGCACGCGCTGGTTTGACTTACCGGAATTACGGCGAATTCGTAACCGTGATTTCCGCGAAAGACGTGGAAGCTGCCGGTCAAAAACGCAAGAAGAGCTATCCCGACACTTCAAACGCAGTGCGCGCGATAGCCAACAAAGAATCGTTGCAGAAGCATCACAGCCTGAGTTTCCGAAGCTTTGACGTGACCGCGCCGGACAGCATCACGGTCGATTGCTACAAAGCCGCTCTCGATCCTTCAGCTTCCTCCGATCCGGCCGTGACTCAGGACAACGCTAATTCGAACTGCCGCGGCAACTCGCGATTTGGCGAATGGCTCGCTGAGTTTCGCGGCTTCGTCAAGGACCGCGAAGCGGGCCGCGCTGATTCCATGCCCGCGCTTACCGTCATGCGGTTTCCCAACGACCATACCACTGGAATGAAAAATGGATTCCCGACGCCGCAATTCATGGTTGCAGACAACGACTACGCCGTCGGACGCCTCGTCGAGGCGGTTTCCTCGAGCGTCTATTGGAAAGACACGGCGGTCTTCATCGTTGAAGACGACGCCCAGGCCGGGCCGGACCACGTCGATTCGCATCGATCTGTTGGACTAGCGATCAGCGCCTACAATCGGCCGGGAGCTCTCATCCACAAATTTCACAACACCGTCAGCATGATTCGCACCATCGAGTTGCTGCTGGGAATCGCGCCCATGAACCAACTCGATGCCTCGGCGATTCCCATGGATATTTTCCAGGAGACCCCGGATTTGACGCCCTACAAAGCCGTCTTGCCGGCCATCGCCGCGGACAACTTGATAACGCAGAAGCCAAAAAACAAGGCTGCCGCCGAATGGATGAAAAAATCGAACCGGCAAGACTTTGCCCACGCGGACATGGCCGACCCGAAAGTTTTGAACGCGGTGATCTGGTTCGCGTGCACGGGAAACGGTTCAAACGTTCCACAAGCGGCGCAGCTTCCCGCGTATCAAGCGATGCGGCTCGGAATCGCCAGAGTGGATGAAGATGAAACCCGCGGCTCTAAAAGGAACGACGATGATTGAAACCAGCGTCGCAATTTAGAAACTCATCTCCGAAAATCACCGGAAAAGCAGCGAAGAGAATTCCGTCAAATTGCGCCGCCAGACCATCCAGGTATGCGCGCCGGGCGTCTCGATGTCCACGTGCTTGATATTCTTGGACGCCAGCCAGCCGCGGAATCTTCGATTTATATCCATCAAGCGGTCGTCCGTGCCGCACGCAATCCAGAGCAAATGCAATTGTTCCGTGGTCTTGGAGTCCACTGCCGGAAATTCTTTGTCAAAATCCTCGGTGATCCCTCCGGAGCTGAAAGCCCCAATCCAGCCAAACTTGTCCAGTGTATTCAGGCCGGTCAGCAAAGATTCGGAGCCGCCCATGGAGAGGCCCGCGATGGCTCGGGAGTTGCGGTCCTTAGTCACCAGATAATCAGCCTCAACGCGCGGGATCACCTCCGTGAGCAGCGCCTCGCTGAATTTATTGAAGTTTCGCTCCGTGATCGTGCGATCGCGCCACACCCCAGAGTTGGGAAGCAGAACCTCCGGCGCGCCATAGCCCAGCGGCATGACTATGATCATGTGCCTTGCTTTGCCTTGCGCAATCAGGTTGTCCAGGATCACGTTGGCGCGGCCAACCGCTGTCCACGCACTCGCGTCATCGCTGAATCCGTGCAAAAGGTAGAGGACGGGATAGGTTTGCTTGCCGCGCGGGTCGTACCCGGGCGGCATGTAAACATAAAAGTCGCGATCGTCCCCTACTATTCCCGACTTGTAAAAATGATGATGAATCTCGCCATGGGGCACGGCGCCCACTTCCCAGGAAAGCGACGACGGCCCAGGCACGTGCAACTCGTTCGCCCGATAAAGAAAGTTGGGCTTGATCGCGTGATTGGAAGGATCAAGCAGCCCCACGCCATCGGCGATGAACGAGTATCCGTAATAATCAGGGGCGAGCGGCTCCGTGGTTACGTTCCAGACCCCCTGATCGTCTTTCTGCATCGGTAGCGGCTTGGCTGTGCCTTCAATCGAAACCGCCACCTCTTTAATGTTGCGACCGCGAAACCGGAACGTCACGCGATGATCGGAATGTACCTCCGGAGAAATCAGCGGCGGCACTGGTGTCTGCGCCGAGGCCGTAGCGGCCATGAAGGTCCCGAGCTGAATGGCTACGACCAGTATGCCAAGCACAAAGAGTATTCGTTTCATGATTTCCCCACGCCCCCAAGTTCCGGCGCCTCATGCAAACCTCAATTTCCAAGCGTCCGTGCCGAGGGATGATACAGCAGACCGTAGGGGATGTGGGGGGACGATCTTCCGGGAATTCTTCCACTGCAGGATATCGTCCGTACCGGCGCCAAATACCAATATCGCTTGACCCAAATCGTCCTCGCCTATACGATTTCCTCACCGAAATAGGTCCCTCCTCGCGGTGCCGAGGGGAAGCCGCCCTTTGGAGATTGCGGATGGCTCGGTTTGTCCTGCAGCCAGGCAGTGGACGAGATGCGGCCCTTGCATCGTTTTTTTCGGCTCGCCTCGTTCTCTGTTTGCTGCCGTTAACAAACCGGAAAATCCGCAACCTCTGATACGTCAATGGTTTCCCGTGGATTCCCAATGATTGTTACAGGATATTCACATTCGATTGACGCAGTTGTAAGACGGGGCCCTTACCTTTTGGCGCGGGGTGGTACGCATTCTTTTCGGTACCAGGTCGAATTTTGCTCCAAAGAGAGAGGAAATGAAAAAACTAGCAGCGCTCACACTATCGTTGTTCCTCGTTTCCGGAACTGCTTTTGCCGATACACCAAAGGACGCCGATGCCCAACCTGCCAAGGCTCAGCCGGCCAAGCCCAAAGCGGCCAAGAAAGCTGAGAACTCCAATGCGGCCATCGCGGCGCAGCTCGAAGAGCTTCGCCAGACTCTGCAGTCTCAGCAGGAGCAGCTCCAGTTGCTGAAGGAAGAGCTCGCCAAGCGCGATCGTCAGATTGACGAGGCGCGCGAAGCGGCGGCGGCAGCCAACTCTCGTGCGGCCGAAGCGAGTACCAAAGCCACCGAGGCCGCGAACACCACCGCCGAAGTGAAGTCCACCGCTGTTTCCCTCAACTCCACGGTCAGTGCCTTGAAGGCCAGCAACGAAGTCCTCAAGACCACCGTGGCCACGGAGCAAGCCGACGCCAAGAAGGCCGAGGAAACCGGCCCCGCCACGATCAAGTACAAGGGCATCAACATCACTCCGATCGGGTTCATCGCGGCAGAGACGGTTTTCCGCCAGCGGGCCACCAGCGGGGACATTCCTACTCCGATGAACGCCATCCCGTACCCCGGAAACGCGCTAAGTAGAGTTACCGAAAGCAATTTCTCGGGTCGTCAATCCCGAATCGGCTTGCTCGGCGACACGAAAGTCGGAAGCGCCAAAGTAAGCGCCTACTACGAGGCGGACTTCTTCGGCGCCGGCACGACTTCCAACAACCGGCAGACCAATAGCTACGTGCTCCGCCAGCGCCAATTGTGGGGACAGGCGGCATTTGATAACGGCTGGCAGTTTACCGGCGGGCAAATGTGGACGCTAGCGACCGAGACCCGCAAGGGCATCCAGAACCGCCAGGAAGTTCTCCCGATGACCATCGACGTCAACTACACCGTGGGCTTCACTTACGCACGGGGCTACGGCTTCCGCGCTGTCAAGGATTTCGGTGGCAAGTTCGCGGTCGGCGTTTCCGTCGAAGGCCCGCAATCGACATTTGGCGGGCGCGGCTTCTCGTCATTTACAACCGCGGCTGGTGCGGTCACGCAAAACTTCTTCATCAACGCCCCTGGTGCTGGCGGTGGCCTGTACAATGCGTTCGACGCTACCGGCTATACCGTTAACAAAGCTCCGGATTTTGTCTTCAAGGCAGCGGCGGATCCTGGGTACGGACATTATGAGTTATTCGGAATCCTCAGCACCTTCCGGAACAGGATTTATCCCTGCGGTGTAATTAGCTACACGGCGAACGGGACGGTGATAACCGCTGCGAACGGGAACACTACCACCTTCACAGGTAACCCAATTACCTGCGCGGCCTTGGCTGCTGGGGAAGCGCCCAGCGTTGCAGGGGCATTCAATGATTCACGCACAGGCGGCGGTTTCGGAGCGGTTATGCGAATCCCGCTGTTTTCAAAGAAGCTGGACTTCGGTGTAAAGGGCCTCGCCGGAGACGGCGTTGGTCGTTACGGCGCCGCACAACTGGCGGACATGACGTTCCGTCCGGACGGCACAGCGGCATTGATCCGTACAGCACATGGCCTCGGCACGCTTGAGTTCCATCCAACCCCGAAGTTGGATATTTATTTCAACTACGGTGGGGAATACGGCTGGCGCGCTGCTTATACTGGGTATAACAGCGTAAAAATCACCGCAACGTCCGTCACCGGTACCGGATCTGGCGCGCCGCTCCTTGTAAACACGGTCGTAGCGCGGACCACAGGAGCGGGGGGCTATGGTGGACCGACTGCCAATAACAATACTTGCGGGAATGAGGCTGTGCCTGCCGGTTCTTCAACACCTGGGGCCGGCGCCTGTGCAGGCGACATCCGCTTCATCCAGGAAGGCACTCTCGGCTTCTGGCATAAGATGTACCAGGGGCCGAAGGGTGGAGTTCGTTGGGGCTTGCAATACTCGTACATCACGAAGAGCGGTTGGTCCGGTGCCGGGGGCATCCAGCCGAAGGCCGTGGACAACATGGTGTTCACTTCCTTCCGCTATTACCTACCGTAGTTCCGGCCAGGCAATCGCGTTCCGCTCCTCCCTTGGGGGCGGAAAAAGGGCAGCCCCTCACCCGGGCTGCCCTTTTTATTTCCCGGTCATTATCGGGGCTCTAAATCCTTCATCGCAAAAACCTTAACACGCCTCCGGCCCCTCGCTTCTCGCCGATTCAACCAACAATCAACCCGTTGTAACAATACCGTAACAATCAGAAGTCATACTTTCCTCCCCCCGGGAAAAAGACCAATGATTTCACACGGAGATAAGCATGAAGCGAATTGCGGGTTTGCTCGTGGTAGTTCTCGCCGTTGCTGGTGTTCTGTGGGCCGATAGCGCGCTCTCCATCAACGGTGCGGGCGCAACATTTCCATATCCCATGTATTCCAAGTGGTTTGACGAGTATCACAAGAAAAACGCCAACCTTCAGATCAATTATCAATCCATCGGCTCTGGCG
>WNFO01003003.1_pt1 | contig 14147 bp, 10 predicted proteins | sample 5400251 | NCBI WGS metagenome assembly WNFO01 (sample SAMN13153354, study PRJNA577476) | soil metagenome | isolation source: 100 cm saprolite under Madrone tree | place: USA:California | collected 2016-06-14 | reverse complement strand
CGTGCGGCCGGTGCTGGCGTACGCGCCGGTGGAGGCGCGGGGCGAGTTCGAGAGCATCGCGCCGGGGTTCGCCTTGCTGGCCCAGCAGGGGGAGGATCTGGGCGCCCGGCAGGCGCGGCTCATCTCCGAGGTCCTGGCCCTGGGGCACCAGGCGGCGCTCGTGATCGGCACCGATTCGCCGACCCTGCCTCGCGAGTGCCTCGACGAGGCGGTCAGCCTGGTCATGGCGCCCGACGTGGACCTGGTCCTCGGACCCACCGACGACGGCGGCTATTATCTCATCGGGCTCCGGGCTCCGTGTCCGGCCCTGTTCGAGGGCATGCCCTGGAGCACGTCGGCGGTCCTGCCGCGCACGCTCGATCGGGCGCAGCGCCTCGGGCTCCGCGTGGCGTGCCTGCCCGCGTGGTTCGACGTCGACACGAAGGCCGACCTGGAGCGTCTGGCCGCCGAGCTGGCGGTGACCCCCGGGCTCCTGCCGCGCCACACCCGTGATTTTCTCGCCCGGCGAATCTCGCCGGGACCCGCCGGCGTCATACCTGCCGATCATGCAAGTCACGCGACGGACGGCAGAGGAGCAGTGGCGTCGCGCGGCGACTGACCGGCCGGACGGCGGTGCGGTCCTGTCGGCGCGGGGAGTACACTGGGGCGGCCCGGGCGATCCCGAGCGCGTGCGAGCCACGCGGCGGCAGGCCCGGACGATGCCCATGAGGGAGCTGAACCCGGTGTCGATCTCGGCCTGATAGCGCGTGGCGACGTCTACAACGGTCGACCAGAACCAGGGTCCACTCGAGCGGCTGGCCATCTGTGCGCTCGAATACGTCCGCGACGGGATGCGGATCGGCCTCGGCTCCGGCCGGGCCGCGTCGGCGTTCGTTCGCGCGCTGGGGGCGAGGGTGAGGGAAGGGCTCGCGGTGCGGGGCGTGCCGACGTCGGAGAATACCGGGCGCCTGGCCCGCGATCTGGGCGTGCCGCTGGCGGGACTCGACGAGGGGATCATCGACCTCACGGTCGACGGGGCGGACGAGGTCGATTCGCGGCTCGACATGATCAAGGGCTATGGCGGCGCGCTGGTGCGGGAGCGGATCGTCGCGGCGGCGTCGCGGCGGGTCGTCATCCTGGTGGGCCGCGAGAAGCTCGTGCCGGTGCTCGGGACGCGGGGTCGACTGCCGGTCGAGATCGTGCCGTTCGCCGCTCCGTTGACCATACGCGACCTGGCCGATCTCGGCTGTCGCCCGGTGCTACGGGTCGAGGAAGGACGCCCGTTCGTGACCGACAACAGCAACTGGATCGTGGACTGCGGAGTGCGAGCCATCGAGGCGCCGATCGCCTTCGCCCGGGATCTCCGCGCGCTGCCCGGAGTGGTGGACTCCGGGCTCTTTCTCGGCGTGCCGGACGTGGTGCTGGTGGCCGATGGCGCCGTCGTCCGAGAGATGAAGCGAGGAGATCCCGCGGCGTGAGACGGCGGCGGTGAGGGCGATCCGGCGGTATCCCGACGCCGAGGCGGTGAGCCGGGCGGCGGCCCAGGATCTGGTGGAGGTGGCCCGCGCGGCGATCGCGGCCCGTGGACGATTCTGCGTGGCGTTGTCCGGTGGGTCGACGCCCCGGCGCATGTACGAGATCCTGGCCGAGGCGCCCCGCTGGGCCCGGCTCGAGTGGGACCGGGTGGAGTTCTTCTGGGGCGACGAGCGTGCGGTGCCTCCCGACCACCCGGAGTCGAACTACGGGGCGGCCTCCGCCCTTCTGAGCAAGCTCGACATCGCGCCCGAGCGTGTCCACCGAATCCTGGGCGAGCTACCGGATGCGGAGGAAGCGGGCGTGCGCTACCAGGCGGAGCTGGCCCGCGTGTTCGCGGCGCCCGTCGACGGCCTGCCGCCGATCTTCGACCTGGTCCTGCTCGGCATGGGTCCAGACGGCCACACCGCCTCGCTGTTTCCGTACAGCCAGGCGCTCACCGAGCGGCGACGATGGGTGGTCGGCCATCACGTGGCCCGGCTCGGCAAGGCGCGGATCACCATGACGCCGCCGATTCTGAACCGGGCCGCCGAGGTCCGCCTGCTGGTGACGGGAGCCGACAAGGCCGGCGTGCTTCGAGAGGCCCTCCTGGGTGCGCGGGAGCCGGAGCGCCTGCCGGTCCAACTGGTAGCCCCCGAGGCCGGCCGCCTGGTCTGGATGCTCGATCGGGCCGCCGCCGCCGAGCTGCCCGCCGACCGTCCGGTCTGATCGAGCCCCGCCGCCGACGGCCCTGCGCCGCGCGGAGCGGGCCTTAGCCCAGCTCGTGGAGCAGGTGGGCGGTGGTCAGCACGCCCTGGTAGAGGTGATCGAGGCGCAGATGCTCGTTGGGGCTGTGCTGCCGGTTATTGGCGTTGGCGTAGGGCACCACGATGGTCGGCAGCTTCAAGATGTCGGTGAAGGCCCAGAGCGGTACGCTGCCGCCCATGGTCGGCAGGACCACCGCGGGCTCGCCGCCGTGGGCTCGCTCCACCACCTCGATCACGCGGCGGGAGACCGGCAGGTCGGCGGCGGTCTTGGCCGGGTCGTACCCCCGTTGCTCCACCACCCGGATCGCGCGCCCGCGCAGGTCGTCCGGGATCGGGGCGTCGGGCGACTCGATCACCGTGAAGCCCTGGCCCCGGATGTGCTCGAGAATGCGCTGGTATACCGTCTCGACGCGCTGGTTCTTCACGAGGCGCGCGTCGAAGGCCACCGTCGCCTGGTGCGGGATGATCGTCTGAGCTTCCTGACCGGTGAAGCCGCTCTTGAGGCCGCGGATGGTCAGGGTGGAGCGGAACATGAGCCGCTCGAGGTACTCGGGAGGGAGCGCGACGCCGAGCTCCCGCTCGATCGCGGCCCGGTCGAGCGGGATGTGGCCCATGAGGGCGCGCTCCGCCGCGGTGGGCGGGACCACCCCGTCCTCCAGGCCCTCGACGAGCGGGGTGCCATCGGGCGCGGCCATCGAGGCCAGCAGGCCCACCAGGCGCCAGGCCGGGTTGGGAACGCTGAAGTTGCCCGAGTGCACGTCGCGTCGGGCGGACTCGAGGGTCAGCTCGAGCGAGAGAATCCCACGCGCGCCGAAGGCCACGGTAGGACGGCCACTGGCGTCCTTCGGCCCATCGGTCACCAGGACGAGGTCGGCGGCCAGCAGATCGCGGTGCCGCTCGGTGAAGGGGCCGAAGTGCGGGCTGCCCATCTCCTCCTCGCCGTCGAAGATGAACTTCACGGCCACCCGGGGGCCGATGCCAAGTTCGCGCATCAGCTCGACCGCGGTGAGGTGTGCCCAGACAGGCCCCTTGTCGTCGGAGGCGCCACGGCCGTAGAGCCGATGGCGGGGGAGGGCGTCGTCGGCGACGTCGCCGAGCCGTAGCACCGGCGCGCCCTCTTCAGCGCCCGGGCCCGGAGGACCGGCTCGAAGGGAGAGGTCTGGAGCCACCCGTCCGGGGGGGCGGGTTTGACGTCATAGTGGCAGTAGATGAGGAGGGTGCGCTCGGCCTCCGGCACCGGGAGGGATCCATAAACAGCTGGATTACCACCAGTTTCCAGAACATGAGCCTCGAGCCCGCGCGCCTGCATGGCCCGCCTGAGCCACTCGGCTCCGGTGCGCACGCGATCGGGCTTCTGGCTCACCGTATCGAGGCGGAGAAACTCGGCCAGCCCCTCCATGATGGGGCGCTGGCGGGCGGTAACCGCCTGACGAAAGCCTGCCCAATCGGGTTCACGGACGCTCATCGGCCCACATTACTCACGGATGACGCTCTGCGCTAGTCCCTTTCGGCGGGGGCGTAAAATTGGACTAATTGGGGCGCTTCTAGATAGAGTAGCGGCTCGCGTGACGGCCGGCTCGGTCCGGTCCCACGCCCCGATGAGCACGCTCGTCGATCGACTCGGCTTCAGGCGGACGCGACGCGCCCTGCTGGCGCTGCTGCTCGCGCTGGATCTGCTCGCCGCCAACGCCACTCTCCTGACGGCCCCTCGGCCGGCCGCGGCGCAGCAGTCCGAGGCTGACGTGTTCGTGGCCCAGGCCATCCTCGCTTACGACGCCCGTCGGTACGACGAGGCCCTGTCCCTCCTCCAGGAGGCCCTGGCGCAGGACCCCAACAACGTCGAGGCGCTCTACTACAGCGGCCTGGTCCTGATGGCCCAGCAGAAGACGGAGCAGGCGGTCGAGGTGCTCGAGAAGGCCCGGGCCCGCGCCCCCCGTGACCTCTCGATCGAGTTCCTGCTCGGCGTCGCGTACTTCGCCCTCGAGCGGTACGACCAGGCGGAGGGGCCGCTGACCCAGGTGCTGAACGAGCGGCCCCAGACCGAGGGCGTCGGCTACTACGTCGGCCTGATCCGGTACCGGAAGAAGGACTACCAGGGCGCGCTGAAGGCCTTCAAGACCGAGACCTCGAAGAACCCGAACATCCAGCAGCTCGTGCGGTTTTACTCGGGCCTGACGCTGGCAATCCTGGGGCTACCCGAGCAGGCGGTGGCCGAGGTGGACGCGGCCCTGAAGCTGCAGACCGGCTCCGCGCTCACCGGGCCGGCCGAGCGCATCCGCGATACGCTGTCCACCGCGCGCGATGCCGAGCGCCGCTTCCACGCCGAGGTCCGCGTGGGCTTCCTCTACGACAGCAACGTGGCGGTCCTGCCGCAGCCGAGTCACGATCCGACCGCGGAATCGCTGCGGCACCGGAACACCGCGACGCCGGGAGAGCTGGCCGCCCTGCGGCTCGACTACGCGTGGCTGCGCCGTGGCCCCTGGGAGTCCACGGTCACCTATTCGTTCTTCCAGACGTACAACAACCGCCTGCCGTCCTTCAACGTGCAGAACCATCTGGTGGCCGGCGCGCTGTCCTATCGCGCCGCCATCGGCTCGATGCCGTTCCAGGTGGGCGCGCAGTACTCCTGGGACTACCTCTCGCTCGGGGGCCACGACTTCCTGCAGCGCCACACCGCGACCCTGTTCGGGACGCTGGTCGAGAACAAGGGCAACCTGACCACCCTCCTGGCCCGGTTCCAGGACAAGGATTTCTTCGCCACGCCGGGGCAACTCCGCGACGAGGACCGCGACGCCAAGAACTGGATGGTCGGGGGCGCCCACGTCTTCCGCTTCGCGGAGGACCGGCACTACATCCGGGTGGGCTACCAGTTCGACTACGAGAACGCCGACGGGCGGAACTACACCTACGCGGGCAACCGCTACTTGGCCGGCGGGCAGTACACGCTCCCGTGGGGATCGACCCGGCTGAAGTACGACTTCGATCTCCACCAGCGTCATTACCTGCACGCCAACACGCTGCTGCCGGCGGTCAACCCGGGGACCCGGGAGCGCGAGGATCTCGAGCAGAACCACGTCTTCCGGATCGAGCAGGTGCTGGCCAAGAATCTGGGGCCGACCTCCATCGGATGCGCGGCGACCGCACCCTGTCCGCTCACGCTCGCCGCCGAGTACCAGCGGACGATCGCGGACTCCAACCTGGCGGTCTTCGCCTTCAACCGGAACGTCTGGTCGCTGACCCTGTCCTGGCAGTACTGAGCGGGAAAGGGGTGACTACGGCCCCTGCTTGACCTGCGCGCCGCCGGTCACCACGATCGCGGCCGAGCCCGCCGCGATGTTCAGGGTGTTGCCGGTCAGGTTCAGGATCGGGCTGCTGAGGATGATCGCCTGATTGAGCTGCACCCCGGCGGGCACGAAGACCGGCAACCTCCCGATCATCGCGCAGCCGTTGCCGCACAGGTTGTTCGTGATGTTGAGGGCGTTGCCGGTGCCGATGAAGTTGATGAGAGCGCCGGTCACGGTCAGGGACGACCCGCCGCTGAGATTCAGCAAGGCGCCGTTGGTGATGGTCAGCGTGCTGCCGTTGGCGATGCGGAAGAGATCCCCCGCGACCGTCATGCTGGCGCCGCCAGTCAGGTTCAGGCCGTGGCCCTGGATGGTCAGGCTGCTCGCGGTCAGCGAGGCGAGCTGGCCGAGCTTCACGCTCGCGCCCGAGATGTCCGCGAGGCTGCTCCCGGTCGCGAGCGCCGCGCTGCGGGTCAGGCTCAGGAGCGGAGCGCTCGCGTTGACCAGGTCCATCACCGCGCCGGCGCTCACCGAGAGCAGCCCGCCCGCGCTGGCGGCCGTCGAGCCGACCAGATCCACGAGGGCCGAAGCGCCGCTGCCCACGAAGCCGCCGCCGGAGAGGCGCAGGAAATCGGACTGCAGACTGAGGACGCCTCCCTGGTCGTGGAACAGGGTGCCCACGAGGCTCACGCTGCTCCCCCCTCCGCTGAGGGTGAGCAGGCTCGTCGCGCTGAGCTGGGTGGGGTCGAGGTAGAGGAGCGGCGCGGTGCCCGTGCTCGAGAAGGTGGCGCCGCCCGAGATCTCCATCAGGCTCTGTCCGATCGTCAGCGAGCTGTTGGTGGCCTCGAGGATCGGCACCGCCGGGGCGTCGGTCAGGCCGCGCGATAGCGAGTAGAGGCTCCCGGGCTGGGTGACGGGCTGGCCGCTGAAGGAGAAGCGCGCGAGCCCGGTCGGCCCGCCCGGACCCCCCGCGCCGGGTTGAGACGGATTGCTCGCGATCATGGGAAGGACCGGAGCGTCCGTGATGCCCGGGGTGGTGGCGCCGCGCGCGCTCGGGGGCGCGGTGGGTCCGTTGCCATCGCCGCCCGCGCCGGCCCCCGCTACCTCGGGAGCCAGGAACTCCGCGACCGCCACCGCCTTCGCGTGCTCGCGAGTGGTCACGCTCTGGATGAATTCGCTCGGCCCTTCCGCGATCTGGGGCGCGGCGTGCAGCCCCACGAACACCTGCTCGGCCGCGGTGGGCGACAGCGGGACGAGGGCCGACGGCTCGCTCCCGGTCCGGCTCCAGCTCTCGAGCGCGCCGACCTGCGCGGGCGGAGCACCCGGATTCTTGGGGTCGGAAACCTCGACCAGGCCGTGGAGCACGTGGACCTTGGTGGTGTACCGCGGGGCCCCGGCGGAGCCGCCCGGCTCGGCAATCAGCTCCACGACCAGCACCGTGCCCCGGATCGCCGCGATGGCGTTGGGAGTCCGGATCTCGATCGCCTCGCCGGGGCGCATCCGCTGGCGCAGGACGCCCATGGCGATCTTGCCGGAGGAGAGGTCGATGGTGGAGCGGCCGGTGTCCTCGGTGATGGTGAGGGCGGAGAGCTCGCGTACGGTGACGAGCGCCTTGCCGCCGAGGAGCACGCGGACGATCGAGCGCTCGGCGGTCGAGATCCGGTCGCGCAGGAAGACGTCGTCCTTGAAGCGGAGAGCCCGGGGGGTCGACAGGGAGGCTCGTGCCACCGTCGCGTCGCCGGCCAGCGTCGTCACGACCCCGATGTTCCGGCTCGAATCGCCGGCGGTCTGCGCCGCGACGTGCGCGGGCCAGACTGCCAGCAGGAGCAGGACGGGAACGAGTCCCTTCGAGCGTTTCATGGCCTTGACTAGCCTCCGTGCACGGGTTGCGTGGTCGTGCTGACGCGCTGCCGCGTATCAGAGGTAGCAAGGCTGCTGCCACGAGAGGGTAGTTGGAGCGCGGTGGAAAGGCTTGAAAAATGAGGCGTGCGGTGGTTCCGGATGGGGCCCGCCCGCAAATGCTGACGAGCCCCGGACGTTTTCTGTCCGGAGCCCGCGCTACTTCGGCGGCTACATCCCGTTGATCGTGACCTTCGTGCCCGCTCCGTCGACGCGGATCACCGCAGCATTCGGCGCGACGTTGAGGGAGCCGAGGCCGCTGTTCTTGATCGCGCCCGCGATGGTCACGTTGCTCGCCAGGGCGCCGTTGGTCAGGCTGACTGGAAGCCCGCCGATGGTGGTGCAGGGGCAGAGGCTGTTGGCCACAGACACCATGTTCCCGCCGGTGCCGCCGAAACCGATGAGGGCGCCGTTCACGCTCAGCATCGACCCGCCACTCAAGCTGACAAGGGGACCGTTCAGGAGCGAGAGAGTGCTGCCGTTGACCAGACTGAAGAGATCGCCGGTCACCCGAAGCAAGCTGCCACCGGCGAGATTGAGCGCGGCGCCGGCGGCGACGGTGAGGGCACTGCGGTCCAGCCTCACGAGTGAGCCCAGGCTCGTCACGGCGGCCTGGTACGAGAGCTGGATCGTGTCCGCCGCGGTGGTCATCTGCGTGCCGTTGCGCAGGGCGAGGAGCGGGGCGGTGGCCGCGAGCAACGCATTGTCAACGCGCACGGCCTGGTAGGCGCGGACCGTCGCCTGAGACGTGTCGAAGAGGGCGCCTCCGGTCCGGAGCGGCTGGTCGGTGCCGAGGGTCAGTCCGGTGCCGGCATCGGTCGCGGCATTGATTCCGGCGATCTCGAAGATCGGCAGGCCGAAGCTGCCGAAGCTGTGCGTGCCACCCACGAGCTGGACGAGTGGATCGGTCGTCGTGCTGACGAGGCTGCCGCCCTGGATGGCGCTCACCAGGCTGAACGGCACCGTCAGATCACTGTTCGTCCCCTGGAGGAGCGGACCCGCGAGCCTGACCCGGCCGCCGCAGCAGACGATCATCAGGGAGTCGAGGGTCTGCGACGTGCCGGAGAGGCGGAGCAGCGGATCGCTCCCGCTTCGGGTGAGCGTGTCTCCGGGCCCGAGGAAGTACAGCGGCGGGTCCGCGATCACCGATACGTCGTCCAGCCCGAGAAAGCCGGGGTCGTCGCGAAAGCCGAGCTGGAGGGTCGTGGACGATCCCGTTGCGACCTCGGTGAAGCTGAGCGGCACGTAGCCCGCGGCGGGCATATTGACCTGCGAGAAGAACGTCTGACCGCCCCAGGATGCGGAGAAATCGTTGGCGAAGAAACCGTCGCTCCGGAGCGCGAACGAAACGATGTAGGCCTGTCCCGGGGTTGTCGCCAGGGTCTGCGAGAGGATCCCGTCGGAGCCGACCGGGCCGAGGGATGCGCCGAACGTTCCGCTGTTCACGTAGAACGAGGAGTTGGTCACGCTGGTGAAGCCCAAATTGCCGGATCGGGTCCAGCCGGTGAAATCGCCGGTCTCGAATCCGCCGTTGGCGACCAGCCCGAATCCTCCTCCGCCTCCGCCTCCGCCTCCGCCTCCGCCACCACCCGGTCCGGGATTCGATACGGGCGGAGTACCGCCCGGAAGATTGCCGCCCGTGCCGGTGAGCGCGTTAACCGGCGCGATGACCACCGAACAGCAGCCGGGCGTGGGAGCCGGCAGTATGGGAGGCGGAGGGCCGGTCACGAACTGCGCGACCTGGATGGCCTGGACGGCCTGGGTTTGGAACACGCCGTTCACGAAGGTCGGGTCCGGAGAGCCGAACGCCTTCGTGTTCGCCTGCACGGTCACCGCTGCGTTCCGCTCGGCCTGGCTGACCGGTCCCACCTGCCCGTTCTTCCCACCCTGGCCGGGCGGGAGCGGGTTGGTGGCCCCTCCGGCGTACTGGTACGTGCAGTCTCCGGCATGGCAGATGGCGGTGGTCAGGTTCTGGACCGAGTCGTAGGCAACCGCGAGAATGCTGCCCCGCACCGCGGCGACCGCGTTCGGGGTGCGGATCTCGATGGACTCGCCCGGGCGCATTCGCTGCTTCTGCACCGCCAGCACGACCTTGCCACTGGGCAATGTGACCACCGCCCGGCCCGGCTCCTCGCTGATCGTGACCTCGGACAACTCGCGAACGGTGAGGATCGCCTTGCCGCCCAGCAACACCCGCACGAGCGAGTTCTCCTGGGTGTTGATGCGATCGCGGCCGAAGACGTCGTCCTTGAACTTGAGCGCGAGCGGCACGGTGAGCGCGGGGCGCGCGACGGTGGCGCGCCCGTCGATCGTGGTGACGACACCGACGGCGTCGGAGGTTTGCGCGGCGGCCGCGACCGGTTGGAGAGCCGCCGCCACCACTGCGAGCACTGCGATTGCCGTCCAGCGTGTCATCGTTTCCGCCTCCGTACCGACGAGAGAATGTGTCTCGGCCCACGACCGAGTGCCTGATTATGCGTGGAGCGTTGGGCCCGCGCAAGGAGAAGCGCGTGCTAGAATCCGCTCTGCGTAGCGACCGGTCGTGGCGGGAAGACCGGTCGTGGTCCAGAGGCCAGGAACGCGCACAAGTTGCGCTCTGCGGGCGGCCTCGCGTGGGGTGATATCATCGCAGCTTGAGGAGCCTGAGCAGACACACTCATGTTCGACATCGGCCTGCAAGAACTGGTTCTCATCTTCGTCATCGCCCTCCTCGTCTTCGGGCCGAAGAACCTTCCCCAGCTGGGTCGATCCCTCGGGCGCGCGATGCGCGAGTTCCGGCGCGCCAGCGACGAGTTCCGGTCCACGATCGAGACCAACCTCAAGATCAACGAGCCGGATCCTCTCTCGGAGCCGCCGACGGCCACCGCGCTCGAGGCGGCCCCGGTGGCGGTGGCGACGACCGAAGCCTTGCCGGAGTCGACCCTGAACCCGTACGACACCCCGGCCATTCCGGTCCCGGAGGGCGAGGCCTACGTGGCCCAGCGCGGCGGGAAGCTCTTTCATGGTCGCGACTGCGGCTGGCTCCGGCGGATCGCCGAGCCGGAGCGGGTCTACTTCAAGCGCGTGGCCGAGGCGCGGGAGGCCGGGTTCGCGGCCTGCCCATCCTGCGAGCCCTGGGAGCCCGCCGGCTAGCCCCCTTTTTTTCCTTGCCGAACTCAACGGGTGTTGACTATCATCCTGTTGAGGTTCGATCGCGAGAGGGGGACCACGGTGCGAGAGATGACGGCCCGGCAGAGCGAGGTGCTCGAGTTCATCCGCGTCTTCGGAGAGCGGCACGGCGTGCCGCCCACGGTTCGCGAGATCGGCGAGAAGTTCGAGTTCACGGCCCGCGCTGCCTTCGACCACCTGCGGGCGCTCGAGCGGAAGGGGATGCTCGAGCGGCGGGTCACCGGCAAGCGAGCGTCCCGTACCTTGGTGCTCCCCAGCCAGAAGGGACCCCGGCGGCTGGACCCGATCGGGATCCCGCTGGTCGGCCGGATCGCGGCGGGCCTGCCGATCACCGCGGTCGAGAACCACGAGGAGACGATCCCGCTCCGGCCGGACTGGCTCGGCACGGGCGGGCAGGAGGTCTTCGCGCTGCGGGTGAGCGGGGACAGCATGATCGACGCGCACATCGTCGACGGCGACCTCGTGCTGGTCCGCAAGCAAGAAACGGCGGGGAGCGGGGACATCGTGGCGGCCATGCTCGACGGCGAGGCCACCGTGAAGCGCTTCGGCCGGGAGGGCGGCGCGATCGTGCTGCGGCCGGAGCACCCGACCATGAAGCCCATCGTGGTCGAGCCGGGACGCGGGGAGTTTCGCATCCTGGGCAAGGTGGTCGGCATCATGCGTCAGATCTGAAAGGAGCAGGTGATGCGACGAGTGGTGATGATGACACGGAGCAGGAAGAGGCGGCCGATCACGCGCCGCGACTGGCGGAGCGTCGCGCGCCGCCGCGGTCGCTCGAGGGTCTGGATCGGCTCGCGCCCGCGCACCGGCACGGCCCGCCCCCTTTTTTTGGCCCTGAGAACTCAACAGATGAGGAGGCCGCGGCCGAGCGAGTGGCTCGGCGCGGCCGCGATGCTGCTCGGCGTGGCCTCGTGGGGCGTGCTGGCGGCCCTGCTCGCGGCCTGAGGCCGCGAAGGACGGAGATCAGGCCGAGTCCAGCGGCTCCCACGGGCGCACTGCGATGAAGAGGGCGAGCAGCTCGCCGTCCAGGGCTCCCGCCTGTCGCTCGTGGCCGAGGATGTCGAGCGCACGCTCCACCGGGACCGCGGGCTTGTAGGGCCGGTCGCGCGCGGTGAGGGCGTCGAAGATGTCGGAGATCGTCATCATCCGCGTCTGGACGGGGATCTCCGGCGCGCGCCATCCCGCGGGATAGCCCGAGCCGTTGAGCTTCTCGTGGTGGGAGCGGGCGATCTCCGGAATGCGCCGTAGCTCTTTCGTCCACGGGATCTGCTTGAGGAACTGGTAGGTGTGGACGACGTGCGACTGGATCTGGCGGTACTCGTCCGGGGTCAGGCTCCCGCGGGGGATCGAGAGCACGCGCGCCTCCTCCGGCGTGATCAGGGTGAGGGACTCGCCGAGGTGGTCGGGGAACGGCCGCCCGGCCAGGTCGAGGAGTCCGGCCGAGACGTCGTCCGCCATGACGGTGGGCTCGTTCGCGGCGCCGACCGCCTTCAGGTGCACGTCGAGGTCGGCGAGCACCGTGGCCAGCTCCGCATCCCATTCGGCACAGCGGTCCGCGAAGGCGTCGCGGCCGTGCTGGAGCAGCCACTCCGTCTTCCGCCGCGCGTGGCGCAGTTCGAGCCCACGCCGGATGATCTCGCCGCGCTGACGGATGAGATCGAGCTGGCCCGGGGGCAACTTCTTGGCCTTGATCAGCACGTCCTCCCGCACGCCCACCTTGCCGAAGTCGTGGAGGAGCGAGGCGTAGCGGATCTCCTTCATCTCGTCCGCGGAGAAGCGGACCTCCCGGAAGGGACCGTGGTCGGCGCGATCGACCGCGGCGGCCAAGGCCACCGTGAAGTCGGCGACCCGGAAGGAATGGCCGGAGGTCGTAGGGTCCCGCGACTCGATGGCGGTGACCGAGGCCTGCACGAAGCCCTCGAACAGGGTCTGGATGGACTGGTAGAGGCGGCTGTTCTCGAGCGCGACGGCGGCCTGCGACGCGAGTGAGGCGGCGAGGCTGCGAAAGTGCTCGGGGTAGGGAACGACCGCGGCCCCGACGACGGCGGCGGTCCCGAGGGTCACCGAGGCGTCCCGCTTGCAGTTGATGAGCTGCAGGACGCCGATCACGGTGCCCTGGGGCGTGGCCATCGGCACCACCAGCATCGACCGGGTGCGGTAGCCGACGCGCTCGTCGAACTCCCGGTTGATCTGGAACGGCGAGCCGGGCGGCAGCACGTAGGCGTCGTCCAGCTGCAAGACCGACGAGGTCAGGGCCACGTGGCCGGCGACGCTGGCCGCGTCGATCGGCAGGGTGAACTCGGTGAACGGCACGTGCACCGAGTCGTTCTGGGCGAGCTTGAACCGGAGCCGCGCGGGCCCGTCCGGCGACTCCTCCACCAGGTAGACCGAGCCGGCGTCGCTGCGGGTGATCTCGCGCGCCTTGCTCAGGATCAGGGTGAGCAGGGCGTCGGTGTCGCGCTCGGCGGAGAGGCTGACCCCGATCTGGTTGAGCTGCTCCATCTCTCGGCGGGCGGTGTCGGCCTCGCGGCGGGCCCGGGCGTGGTCGCATGCATTGCGCAACGTGACCGCCAGCACGTCCGGCGCGGGCGGCGTCGTCACGTAGGCGTAGCATTCGGCGGGCGGCGTCGCGCCCGGGGCGACCAGCGCCACCACCGGAAGATCGGGCGCCCGCGAGGCCAGGTCGGCCGCCGCGCGGCCATCGCCCGCGGTGAGGTCGACCAGCGCGACGGCGCCCTCGTCGGGCCCCGGTCGCGGAATCCCGCGCGCGGGCAGCGGCATCGCCTCGAGATCGCCGGAGAGCGCGGAGAGCAGGGAGGCCGCCGGGGAACCCGCCGGGTACCAGACCACTCGGCGTGGCATGTATCGAGCGTAGGACTCACCTCGGCGGTGTGTCAAGGTTGCTTGACCGCCTCGCGAGCGGGCCGCTAGAATCCTTCGTCTATGACCACGCGAGTTTCCACCGGAAGTCCGAAGCTCGACGAGATGCTGGGTGGGGGCCTGCTGCCCGGCACCATGACCGTGGTCTACGGGGCCACCGGGATCGGCAAGACCCACCTGGGGCTCCACTTCTGCGACCACGGGGCCCGGGCGGACGGGGCCCGCGGGATCGTGTTCGACATGAACGCCCGCGGGGACTCGCAGCAGCACCACGCCTACGCGGCGCGCCTGCACAACTGGGACCTCAAGCGCTGGACGCACACCGTCCTGCCCATGGGCGAACCGTACCCGTCCGCCGAGCAGATGCAGGCCTTTTACTGCGACGCGCTGCCGTGGGTGGGGAAGCTGCGCGACTACCAGGTGCCCGCCGCGGACGGCCTCGAGTTCGACTGGAACTGGAAGGCGCAGTACAACCAGGCGCTCTACACGGTGCGCCCGTTCGTGTACTTCCACCTGGGCGCGGGCAGCCGGCGCATCGTGGTGGACGGCGTCGAGCCGATGGACGTGCCGGGCGACTACATCCAGCCCTACATCTTCGACGACCTCTACCGGAAGCTGATCCACCGCGACAGCGAGACGCTCGGCATGGAGATCTGCA
>WNFO01003002.1_pt1 | contig 14147 bp, 14 predicted proteins | sample 5400251 | NCBI WGS metagenome assembly WNFO01 (sample SAMN13153354, study PRJNA577476) | soil metagenome | isolation source: 100 cm saprolite under Madrone tree | place: USA:California | collected 2016-06-14 | reverse complement strand
CTTAGCGTACTTTATGATGGTAGCTCGTCAGAAAAACTTTACACGTGCCGCCAAGCTTCTACATATTGCACAACCATCACTTTCCCAGCAAATCCAGCAGCTCGAGCAAGAACTCGGGGTCACGTTGATCACACGGACAAAAAGGAGTGTACAATTGACTGCCGCAGGCGAAGCATTGCTCAGGCACGCAGAGCATATTACTGCCGCAGTAGAGCAAGCGCGTCATGAAATGCAAGAGTATGCTCACACGTCTCGGGGAAGCATCGTCATCGGGACACTTACTTCACTGAATGTGTTGCAATTGCCAACCTTACTTCGACAATTCCGTGAGCGATTTCCCGGCATTGATATCATTCTCCGTGAAGAAACCACAGAATGTTTAGGCGATCTGTTGCGCGCAGGACAAATCGATGTAGGCTTAATTTGTAGAATCAACAGGACCATGCCAGCACTCTTCGCCGACCCATTCTTTGCTACCGAGGAGGTGTTTTGTGAAGAACTGGTGGTGATAGTCACTTCGAACCATGTCCTGGCAGGCCAAAAAACGATCACCATGGAAGCGCTTCGTGACCACCCATTTATTGCTCTAAAGCCCGGTTCAGGGCTGCACCATGCCCTGACAGCACTAAGTCATGCGGCGGGATTCATCCCATATATTGCCTATGAAAGTGGTGATATTAACACGATTTGTGCTCTTGCAGCCGAAGGTTTGGGAGTAGCAATTGTACCTCGTTCAGTAGCAGAAAGCCAGGGAAGCGGGTTAAGCCTGATTCCATTCGAAGCGCCATCTCCCTATCGCTCGGTGTTACTTGTCCGGCCGAATGGGCGTGTGCTTTCGCCATCAACTGAAGCATGGCTCTCTTTTTTTCGCGACACCGTGACCTTGCCATTGAGCCAATGTGGCTCCTCATTATAGCTGATACCTATAAGTATAAGAGAAAACAAGTATTGGACATACACTACTCCCTATGGCATACTCCTTCTACCGGTAGTTTGTTGATTCGGGAAATCGTGCCTGATTTCGTTCGTATAATCTGAGCAATTTGAGCTTAGACCATCACTATTGGATGGGCTTGAAACACTATAAAATCCCGAGTCCACAAACTACCGCTACAGCGGTGAACAAAAAGATTGAGCCGTTACTGAGAAGTGGTGTAACTATTCAGGTGCTTGATTCCTCACCGCACGTGCGCGATAAATCGGCACTCTACAGCGGCTCGCGTCTTTTTGTGCTGCGGGCATGGCAGCCGCAGGCTGCCATGCCCGCAGCACAAAAACCCCTTGCGAACCACCGTAGAGTGCCGATTTATCGCGCACGTGTGGTGAGGAGTTCTGAATAGTTAGTTACGCCTCATGTAAAAACGCTGCTCCATTTCCTCTCCACCGCTTGTTTCTTCTCATCTCTGATGTTATGATGTAAGGAACAGTTTTCTGGCTAAAAATGTCGTCGCAAAGCCGTCCCTCACGGAGGAGGAGGTTTGCATGGCTGTACCAACAAAGCAACCGGAGACGTCTGAACAACGTCCTCCTGTAACCAACCTTCAAGCAGGGATTCGCAAATTCGGCACTGCGCTTGGACGCCCCCTCATTTCCGTGATTCTGGCCTTCATTGCGGGGGCTATTGTCATCATTATTACCTGGCCTAACAAGCAAGTCGATCCTTTCACAAACGTCATTAACGCCTACACCACTCTATTTACCGGTTCATTCGGAACCCCCGCCAATTTTTCAGATACCCTGGTGAGGGTTACTCCGCTTATTTTTACCAGTCTTTCGGTAGCAATTGCTTTTCGTGCTGGCCTCTTCAACATTGGAGCCGCTGGTCAGCTAGCTGTGGGAGCGATGACAGCAGATATTGTCGGCCTCACATTCGCTTCGTGGCCCAGTTGGGTACTGATCCCAACCATGCTACTCGCGAGTATACTGGCGGGCGCAATCTGGGGTGGAATCGTCGGTTTTCTCAAGGCCTGGCGTGGTGCGCACGAAGTTGTCACAACCATCATGCTTAACTGGATTGCGTTCTGGGGGACTGATTATCTCATTAATAGCCCTCCATTCACAGCTCCTTTCGGTGTCACCCAGACTATTGCTCTGTCACCTCAGGCCACACTCCCCTCGCTTGCCCTGCTCTACAACCAGACCCTTGGGAATTTTCTGCCCCGGTTCGATTCTTTCGCACTCTTCTCCTATAAGGTTGATGTCAGCCTCTTTTTAGCTCTTATCGCCATAGTGATTTACTGGTTCATCATCTCCCGCACGACGTTTGGCTATGAGATTCGTGTGATTGGGCAGAATCCCAAAGCGGCACAGTATGCAGGTATCCCTATCAAACGCAATATCTTTCTGGTGATGGCGATCGCCGGTGCTTTCGCCGGCCTGGCAGGCTCGACACACTTAATGGGGCAGCCTGGATACGAGTTATCGGCCACCGCTTTCAGCAGCGACCCTACCGGCTTTGACGCCATTGCCGTTGCGCTACTTGGTCGCACAACCGCGATAGGTATCCTTTTAGCTTCGCTCTTCTTCGGTGGGCTGCGATCAGGTAGTACGGCCATGCAGGCCATTGCCCACGTAGACCCAAATCTCGTCCTCATTCTTGAGGCCCTGGTGCTGTTCTTTATAGCTGCCGAATTCTTACCCACGCTTCAACGCGCTATGCCCAAATGGCTAGAGGTTAGTCGCAGACCAGCCCTGGTACCCCCCATAACCGGCACAACGACAGTTGCTGTGCCTGAGAATGGCAATGGCAACGGGGATGTAGAGAACAGGGTAGAAATATCTGATCTTGAAAAGGAGGAATAACCGTGTTTTTTCAAATACTGTTCCATGCCCTGACCTCCACCAATACCTGGCATACTACCCTGGAATTCGCTGCTTTGCTCGTACTCCCAGCCCTGGGTGGTGTCATTTCTGAGCGTAGCGGAGTGGTCAATATTGCGATGGAAGGAATGATGCTCACGGGTGCCTTCGCCAGCGTGATGATAACGCTGGCCATGCATAATATAGGAGTAAACGACGCACTCAGTGTCATACTTGGCGTCCTGGGTGCGATTCTCGCCGGGGGATTGATGGCTCTCATCCATGCCTTTGTCTCGATCAATTTTAAGGCGAATCAGATTGTGAGTGGTATCGCTATCAACATCATCGCCCTTGGCTTGACAAGCTACCTGGTGTTCGTTCTCACACCCTCTGGCCAGGGGGTTCCCTCCTTGCCAGGCACACTACGCCTTCCGGTGCCCCCTCTGGGGCCACTCGCGAATATCCCTTTCCTGGGGTCCGTCCTCTTTCAGCAGAATATCATCTTTTACATTGCTCTATTGATTCTGCTTGGGACTCAGTTCTTCCTCTTCCGTACAAACATTGGCCTGCGTATTCGAGCGGTGGGCGAGCATCCACAAGCTGCTGATACTGCCGGTGTGAATGTGCAGTTGCTGCGTTATATGTGTGTGATCGCTAGTGGACTACTTTCAGGGCTGGCAGGGGCCTACCTGGCATTGGGTGTCGCAGGCGTCTTCAACCCGGGTATGACGAACGGTCGAGGCTTTATCGCCCTGGCCGCCGTGATTTTCGGCAAGTATACTCCCCTGGGGGCCGCTGTAGCTTGCCTCATCTTCGGATTGGGCGACGGACTAAGCATTCCCTTGCAAGATTTGAGCAACTCGCCCAATTTGACAAATCTGCTCAATACCTTGCCTTATCTATTCACGCTGATTGCACTGGTAGGTCTTGTGGGTCGCACCACGCCGCCTGCCGCCGATGGCATTCCGTATGAACCGGGGTCCGAATAAGGATAAAGGCCCCACGAAGGAATTGATACGCGCTCCGCAAGCTTCGCTGAGGGGCCTACTACATCACAGGAGGAGAAGCTGTGCAGGAAAGTATTGTTGTGGCCCAAACCGAAGAGCGTGCAACGCCACCCGCCGTTGAGATGCGCGGCATCAGCAAAGCGTGGCCTGGTGTCGTTGCCAACGATCATGTCAATCTTGAAGTGCGCAAAGGGGAAATTCATGCATTGGTGGGGGAGAACGGCGCAGGCAAATCTACCTTGATGAATATCCTCTACGGCCTGATTCACCCCGACAGCGGTGAGATCTTCATTAACGGCCAGGCTGCCCACCTGAGTGGGCCGCGTGACGCCATTAGCCTGGGTATCGGTATGGTGCACCAGCACTTTATGCTCATCCCCCCGCTGACCGTGGCGGAGAATATCGTGCTGGGGCGCGAACCTGGTGGCCTTGGCTCTGCCTATGACATTAACCAGGCACGGGCCGATATTCGGGCCCTCAGCCAGAAATATGGTCTCGCCATCGATCCCGACATCCGCATTGAAAAACTCTCGGTGGGACTCCAACAACGAGACGAGATCCTCAAAGTCCTCTACCGTGGTGCCGACATCCTGATCATGGATGAGCCAACTGGCGTACTGACGCCGCAGGAGACGTTTGAACTCTTCGCTGTTCTGCGTGGCCTCGTGACCCAGGGGAAGACCATCATCTTCATCACGCATAAGCTGCGCGAAGTACTCGAACTCTCCGACAGGATCACAGTGCTGAGGCGTGGCAAGAATGTGGGCGAGTTGATCACGAAGGAAACGAATCAGGCTGAGATAGCACGCATGATGGTGGGGCGTGAGGTGTTGCTGCGCGTCAATAAGACACCGGCTCACCCGGGACCGGTTGTGTTGCACGTGGAGGATTTGCATGCACTGTCGGACCGTAACCTGGAGGTTCTGCACGGGGTGGGTTTTGATGTGCACGCGGGGGAGATTCTGGGTATCGCTGGCGTTGAGGGCAATGGGCAATCCGAACTCGCCGAGGCGCTGACGGGAATGCGCAAAATCACGAAGGGAAAGGTCACTATTACTCCTGTGAAGGATGGGCAAGCTGGTATGACGCGAGACCTCACGACAATGAATGCGCGTGAGGTGCGTCAATTCGGCCTTGCCCACATTCCCGAAGACCGCCGTGGTAGTGGCCTGGTACTCACCGATTCCATCGAGGACAACACGATTTTAGGGCGGCAGCGCTGGCCACAGTTTTCATGGCGAGGCCTTGTGCTGCTACTACGCAACATTGCGGCCTGGGCAAAAAAGCTGATCACGGAGTTCGACGTGCGCACTCCCTCGATCGAGGTCCCGGCACGTGCACTTTCGGGCGGCAATCAGCAAAAGGTCATTATCGCCCGTGAGTTTGCCAGTAATCCCCAGGCTTTGGTCGCTTCGCAACCCACGCGGGGTGTCGATATTGGGGCCATTGAGTTCATCCACCGCCGTCTCATCGAAGAGCGCGATGCTGGCAAAGCTGTGTTGCTCATATCAGCCGAGTTGGACGAGATTCGTTCGCTCGCCGACCGTATCGCCGTCATGTACGAGGGCAGGATCGTTGATATTGTGTCGCCAGAGGCAACGGAAGAGCAACTGGGTATCTTGATGACTGGAGGTCACTTGTAAATAAAAGCCCGGCTCCCGCAAAGGGAGCCGGGGGGATGTCTCTCCGACAATCGGATGTGGGGAAATCTTGTGGGGCCGAAATGCCCAACTGGCTAAAAGCCTCCTGGACATCTAGCCAGTTCAACCATCACGTTCCAAATGCCGCACGTACGTTGCTGTCAGCAAACATGTAGATCAGGATGATCAATGCGATCAGGATGCCGACAATACCCGGCCCGGTGGAACGCGTGAACAGCGCAACTATGCCGGTAATCAGGTTGAGTGCTTCAACGACAACCAGGGCCCAGAATGCCCATCGTTGTAGCGTCCATAATCCCCACGCAAGGACCAGGACCAGGATGCCCAGTATCAGGGCAATCACAGCCAGAGCCACGCTAGCTCTGAGGGCACTGATGCCAGCTATAATTCCCAGAATGCCCTGAATGGCCGCAATAATGGAGATGATCGTGATACCTAGGGGTCGCCTACGACCCATTGTGTCTTGAACCATCGTTTCCTCCTTTTGAAAAACGTGTAGCCAGGGTAACAATCGGATGACATCCTCCCATATTGTTATACGCTTTTATGGAGGAAAGTGGTGACAACTTTAGTAGCTACTCAGGGGCCTGATTCCTCGCCGCCTCGCGTCTGTTTTGGTAAATTGGGTGAAAATTCGGACGCAAATACTGGCCTGAGAGCCCCTTGTCCGAATTTTCACCCCAAAAACGTTTGGATGAAAATTCGGATTCATTTCGGAAAGGGGTTCTCTGGTTCGTCAGAAGAAGGCTGTTTTTCCAGCTCTTTTGCTTTTCTGCCTTTTGGCTTCGGCTTCTTTTGTGCTTCTCCTGACTCCTGTTTCTCCTGTTCATCTTCTTTGAGACGGTTGTTTTCAGCGTCAATGATCTGGATTTTGTCCCGTCGAAGGGTAAGCAGTTCCGCAGCAGCCTTTAGATATTGAGAGGTTACATCAGCCTCAGCCTGGGCATACGACCACTTGAGTGCCGTTGTCACCAGCTTCATTAAGGGGTCCATGAGCACTCGCCCACTTTTTTGGGGATCAAGTAACGGATGTATCAGCCACGTGTAGATGCTTCCGGTCCACTGCTGCAAATTCAATGCAGGAAAAGATGGGCGATAAATCTGCTCCAGAGCGATCAGAATGTCACGTACTTCTCCCTCAGTATGGCTGACCACGCGACAATAGGGCTGAAGGCAATCCAGGCGTCGCCGGAATTGCATCCACATGGTCGTCTTCCTGATCGAAGACATCTTTCAAGGGGATGGATGCCCCTCGCCCGGCGGTGACTAAACAGAGTCCGAGGGGATGCGTAGGAAAAGCCAGAAAGAGGTGATCGGTTAATTCTTTCAAGAAAATCAGGTGTGGCATCGAGAGATCATGGGCATCGTCACAAATCAGGCACTCGACGCCATAGTGGCCCAACAGATCATAGAGTAAATATTTGCGTTCACTCCAGCGTCCCCGCGCTCCTACTCCCAAGGCTCCCAGAAGCAGGTTTCCGAGCGCCGCTTCCCGAGGATCATTTTTGGGAGTCGTCACTGCCAGCACGGGATACCGCCGTCCTCCAACCATTCCGGCCTGGCGTGCAGCCTCATCTCTGAGGTCGCCAATGCCCATGGTTTTGCCGGAGCCCGGCTCGGCCACAATGACATGCCAGCTTCTTTGGAGCCACGCCTGACGTAACAGCCCTTGGAACCGCTGCTCAAAAGGCGTCTCAATGAAGCCGTCGAAAAGAGGAAGCTTGCGAACCATTTTCAGTCTCTCTCCTTTTCCCGATACCGAATGGCCAGGGGCTCCCACGAATACACGTTCTCCGGGTCAGGGGTTGCTTCGGCGAGCTGGAGGCTCTCTCGGACAGTCGGAGCTAGGCTCTCCAGCGCTTCAACCACATACGACGGATGGATCTCCTCGCGTTGTCGGTCGAACTGTCGAGCTTTCTCTCTCTGGCGGAGAGCCTTTCCCCGCTGCTTTTTGCTGGTTTCGATGTCCTCCTGGATCTGTGCTCGAACCGCAGTCACTTCAGCCCCTGCGGCTTTCGCACTGGCTGTATCTGCTTTGCGCATGGCTTTCGCCTCCCATTCGACTTCATCGTTGCCCCATGAAAGCAGGACAGTAGGCTTCTCCCACATAACTGCCGTCCACAAAGAGGTAAATCACGCTGACATCCCTGCGATCGTAATAGATCTCGAATTCCCGGCCAGCCAGTCGATTGAGCAAGCCTGGACTCACATACCAGTTCCCTTGAAAGGAAAGGCGTGAGCGATCGTGGACATGATACGCATGACTGCTGATTTTTCGATTTTGAGCCTTCATCAGGAGGAGCTTGAGATCATCTGGGGCTCCCAGATACTGGGGAACTCCCGTCTGGCGCACTGCTTCTTCCCACAGGATGCTCCGCTTTTGCCGACGCAATCCATCCCAATTTTGTTGGTAATCATCGACAATCGAGCGGATAAAGTAGCCTTCGAGCTCCTCCAACGTCATTCCCCCGGCCTCTGCCGCTTTGTGCGCATCATGGATACCAAAACTGGTGTTTGGTAAACGCCGCTCAAAACACTGGGTCATCCAGCGAAAAAGGCTCTCCACCGTTCCCTTCGCACTCGGGCAATACGGGGGTGCCTGCTCCGTGATGATGCCCAGGCGGTCTACCAGCACCTGGCGCGCCCGCTCAGACGTGAAGATCTTTCCCCGATCGTGGAAGATGGTCGCGGGCTTGCCGGAACAAGGCCAGTCGTGTTGACACCCGGCCTTGAGGACCAGCCGATCTTTCGGCTCTACCATGCCTTTCACCAAACGCATGTAATCCTCCTCAGCGAGTGGACCCAGGGCGATGACAGCACTCATGATCGCAGCGGTCTTCACACACACAAGGACAGCGGCATGAATGCGACTGGCAACTGGGATGCCATCTTTGGTGACCACATAAAGTTCCATGCTATGCTCATCGACCTGAGCCAGTTGGGCTGGGGCAGGAATGGAAAGGGCAAAAGAGAGGGGAGACTGCCGTTCTCGTCGAGCGCCTCTCTCCTCACCGCGCTCCTTTCGCACCTTGGGTTCCTGCTGAAGCGTTTGAATGTACCGCCTGACCTGGTCGTAACTTGGGAGGGCGAATGCTACTCCTGTGTCTTGCCGTAAACGCAAAGCCACCTGTTTGAGTTCAACATGTGGAGTCGATGGCCTGGATCGACAGTTTGGTCGGACGGCTGTACAGGAGGCGAATCGTTTGTTGAAAGGCTGGATGGACTTCCCGTTCTCGATGGTAGGTCGCACGAGGAACACAGGCCACTTGTCCTAACTCGACCGTGCGTTGGACCAGGCGGCCCAGGGACGAGCGCCCCATACCGGCAGCCGCAGCCGCTTCACGGAGAGTCGCTCCGTTCTCGACTGCTTCCACCGCGCGGAGGTTGCGCAGAAAGCGTTCCCTTTGCTTTTCATCCAGGAGAGAATCATCAAACGTGGAAAGCAGATCTGGCTTCCCATCGTTTTCTTCTGGAACACTGGCATCGAGAGGATGTGAATCCTCCTGATGGGCGCTGCTTTCCAGATGGGAGGGCAGAGGATCAGGAAGAATCGGGGGAGAGTCGGGAGGAAGACAGATCAGCGGGGCCAGTCGAGTCAGTTGGACATTTGCCAGATCGACCAACAGATGCCCACATGCGGCAGCATCAGCACACCTTTTCCAGACTGCTGCTTCTTTTTCCGAGGGCCCCCAACGTTCTCCCAGGCGTTCGACTACTTCCTGGACACAGGCAGCCTCCCCCCAGGGCCACACCACCTGGAGCGCTTCTGCCAGCTCTGGAAAGGACGGAAAAGGCTGCCGCCGGGCATGTAAGAAGACGAGATTGGCATGCCTCTTGGGGAGTAAGGTGATTTCAGTCCCGATCCAATACACTCCCGCCTCCGCACTGGCTACTTTGCGCGCAGCCTCTGCCTTGGCTTGATTGCGTTCCCTGCGCTTTTCTTGCTCCATCCCTGCCTCTGCAATGAACAGGGAGCCATCCTGAAGCTGGCCGATGGCATCAGGCAGGTACACATGAGCATTCCCGTCAAACAGGTAGTTGATAGCAAAAGGGGTTGTCAGAGGGGTGGTGATTTTGTAGGTTGAGGCAAAAGTGGGGCTGATATCGCCTCGTCCATACCAGACCACCTGGGGATGATATTCCAGGTACATCAGCAGGCGTTCTTCCATCAGGCTACAAAAAGGCTGCCGTGAGGGTTTTTGGCCGCCTAATTTCCAACTGGGAATCCAGCCAGAAATACTCTCACCAGCGATTTTGAACAGATCGACGCCACGAATCCCGTTCTCAGACATGGGAAGCTCCTTGCATCCATGAATTTCCATCTCTATAGAACAGTGTACTCGCGCTGCAAGCTCATCGGGAGGTCAATTCGTAGCCCTGTCCCATTTTTGATCTCAATTTCCGATTATTGGGTCCGATTTGTCCGAATATTCACCCAATTTACCATAATTTACCAGTAGTTTTGGCTCACTTGGTAAATAGGCTCAAGGTTCGACGGAATTCGCCCCAATGATCGAATGTTGGGCTCAAGGTTCGATCAAGAATAGGTGATCGGCTTCCAAATGAGCGTACCCTCTGGTATACTTGGCAGCAAGAGATGGAAATTCGTCTGGTGGATTTGCGCGCTGTCGAAAAGGGAGGTCACCTCATGTCTGAGACCGGAGTGCGTGGCATTGACCTGTTCAAAATTGCCGGAGAGAGCATCTCGGGATGGATTCCCAGTTGGAAAACGGGAGAGGCCCGACCTACCCGGCAGCCCTTCTGTAGTCAGATGGAAGAACGCCTCCTTTTGTACCTCGAATATCATCCCCAGGTGGCCTGGTATGGACGCGGCGATATCAGCCCCACGTTTGCTTCCACCTACAAGATCGCCACACCCTTGCCTACTCCCTTCCCCATTCCCTACCTGTTTGAGGGCAAAGCGCATACGTATCTGCCCGATGCCATAGGCCAGCTTCTCGATGGCACCCTGCTGATTGCGGAGGCTGGGATGCAAGAAGACAAACGCCGGGAGCGCAATCGAGCCAAAGCAGAAGCGGCGCGCAAGGTTGCAGAACAGCAGGCAGGGGTCTTTTGGATTGGCACTGAAGCCACATTGTCGCAGGCCAGGCACGCGAATCTGGTTTTTTTGCATGCCCGGCGCCTGCCGTTTCCTGCCTGGCCACAACTCGAAGAGGCGCTGCAAGTGACTTGGCCATGGGGGGAAGCCGCCTGCGTGCAAGAGCTGGCTGAGCGCCTGGGTGAACGATGGCCCCAGGCTGAGCGAGAAGCAGCTATCTGGAAGCGGTGTGCAGAGAGTGCCGCCCGAGGCCATCTGTTGGTCGATCTCGCGTCCGTCTCCCTCACTCGACTGACTCCTCTGATTTGTCTTTCCCCCGACTCCCCTCTCATTCTCCCCGATCCCCTCCCCGAGGACGTGACGAGCAGCGAGGGGGGCGCGCTACTTCACGAGGCTGAAGAGGCTGAACCAGAGCCTTCTCCTCGCGTGAATATCCTGTCCACCTTTGATGCCTCCGCTCTCCAAGACAGCCAACGAGAGCGCTTTCTGCGCAATCTGCGAGCCGTCGAAGCTGTGCTGGCTGGAGCCTCGCTCGTCGAGACAGCACAAGAAACGCAGATCGCTCGCTCGACGCTCTCGCGCTTGGTGCAGCGCACCCGCGAACTGGGCACTCTCGCCTGTGTCCCCTATGCGACCTACAGCCGAGAGCGAGCAATGCATCCCGCCTTTCAAGAAGTCATTCATCTCCTTTACGCTCATCCTACCAGGCTCTCGATACGAGCCATTGCTGAGCATGTCGAACTCAAGCGGGTCGCTTCACGCGTTCAGCAGGACACAGGCACTGCCATCCCGCTACCTTCCTACGACCAGGTCCGAGCCTATGTGAAGACCCTCAAACAGGAACCGAAGGTACGCCAAGAGCGCGAACAGTTGCCCAGACTCCAACGTGATCGGCAGTCCCCACGCTCGTTTGCCCTCTCCATTCCCGCACCAGCACAACTGGTCCAGGTGGATGAACATAGCATGGAGCTCTATGTGATCACGCCAGACGGCATTCCTGTGACCCGTCGCATCCATGCAGCTGTGCTCGTCTGCGTGAAAACAGCGGCGATCATGAGTGCTGTGTTGGCGTTGGGACCACTCAAGGAAGAAGATTACATGCGGCTCATCAAAGGGGCGCTCGAACCCAAAGATCGTTTGGTCCTCCAAGCCGGGTGTCAGCATCCCTGGCCCTGTTCCGGCAAGCCAGCGGTCGTCTTTCATGATCGGGGGAAAATCTTTACCTCCGAGCGAGCCCGGCAGGTGCTCGTGGACCGGCTCGGCATCATCACCGAGCAAGCGCCGCCGTATTGTCCTTCAGCGAAAGGAACCGTGGAAGCCCTCTTTCGTTGGATGACCCAGCGCTTTGAGCGGCGTTTGCCCAATACCAGTCATGGCATCTATGATGCCGAAGCTGCGGCTCAAGCGGGCGCTATGACCCTTGAAGAACTGGAGCGCTATTTTTTCCGGGCGATCGTAGACGATTATCAACAAAGCTGGGATGGGCTGCGTCGTCAAACGCGCATGGTGCTCTGGGAGGAAGCCGTCCGCCAAACCGGCGTTCCCCAGTATCTGGGTGCGCCAGATGACCTCAAGTTGCTCTTGATGAAGGCCGCCAATCGCAAAGCACGCAGCCATGGCTACCGGGTCCATGATAGCTCACGCCTCTCCTTTCAAGGGCGCTGGTATGTGTGCCCTGGTTTACTCAATCGGCTCCAGGGCAAGGAGTTTGAGCTGTATTACGATAGACGTGATATCTCGGTCATCTACCTGTTTGTGGAAGGCAGTTATGTGGGGGAAGCCTACTGCCCGGCCCTCATGGGAAGACGAGTGAGTGAGTGGGAAGCGACAGCCCAGCGCCAGTCCGACTCCCAAAAGGCAAGAGCCGCTGCATCAGCTTCACAGGAGGTCCGAGCACGCATACAAGAAGAGATTGAGACGGCCAAAAAGCAGCGCAGACGGGTAACGCGAGAGCGTGAATACTCTCGACAGCTCGATCGCCAACGCGAGGAGATCCACCCCCCGCATGTGCTGGAGGCGCTGGCCAGCATGGCGCCACCAACGTCTTCCAACTTGCGGCTACCAGAGGCAAAACCTGATCCAGACAGGGAGTATCCTGTGCAGATCCTGCCCATACGTCCCTACGAGAAGGAGAACAACTCATGAAGCGAACGGCTCTGCCTCTCTTCGAGGGCTTTATCGAGACCCCTTTCGAACAGCGTTTTCAAGGGCTCTTGCGCCAGGCGTGGAAGCTGAGGCGATGGCATGTCATTGTCGCCGAACCAGGCAGCGGCAAAACCATGGGCATCCGCGATTTGAGCGCTGAGGCATCCCGCGAAGCAGGTCTGCTCGGTGGACGACGGTATCCAGTGCTGGCGGTGACTGCCCCGAAAAACGATGCCAAAGAGGCAGCCCTGGGGAACGGATCTCGTGACGGCACTGGGGCTTGGAGCGCGGGGCCGCTGGAGTGAGCGCAAATACCTCTTATTCGAATTGCTGCTTCAATATGGCGTGGAGTGCCTGGTCATCGATGACGCTCATGATTTGTCGATGCCTCACCTCATCTTCTTGAAAGAGCTGACGGACCAGCTCCAATTAACCTATCCCCCCTATGTCCTGGGATTGTGCCTGGTAGCGGCGGGGCGGGGAGCAACGATACCTCTCAAAGATGTGTTTGATCAACCAGAAACGATGTGGCTGCAATTCCGGCGCCGGCTGGATCGTGTCCAACCGTATTGTCGGATTGCCAGCCATACTGAGGCGGAAGTGCGTCATATTCTGCTCGCGCTGGAACGGATTTATCACCCCTCCTTTCCAGCGCTGGATCTGTGTCAGTGGACCGGGAGCATCTACACCTGGCTCACTCACCCCTTGCTCGATCCACAGAAGAGCGGTCGTGTGCTCATGGACCATCTGATGAAGCTGGTCACTACAGCTTTGGAGTGGTCGTATGCACAGGGCGAGAAGGATGTTAGTCCGAAGATGCTGGAAGCTGCCGCAGAAGCGCTGACGCTGCATCGTGATGTGATTCGGATTATTGATGCTCAGCCACCCGCAGGCGAGAAGCTCCCTGGAGCATAGCGGGATCTCTTGGTCACCCCTCTGGAAATACGTTCGAACCTTCGTGTATGTGTTCGAACCTTCACCCCTCTCCTTTTGGGCTGAAGGTTCGAACGAGGGTCCCTCGACCCAGCATTTTCGTTCGAACCTTCACCCTATTTACCATGAAGAGGGAAGCCGCTTTACAACGTTTCACTCATCTTTGCTATTACCTCTTTGTCTGCGTTGATAAATTCTTGAGCGAGCATAGATCGCCTCATCGAAGAAGAGAGTTTCCAGCCGCCCAACTGTTTCCCTAAGCGCATAGGCATTGACATAGTATCTCTCAGGGAAAAATGCTCTCCCGCCCGTGTCGTTTGGGTATCGGAACGGGTCTACTACAATATCCCCACTAAAAAAGTCTTCAATGCATTTCTCAAGCAGGTCGAACGGAAGATCCGGCATATCAAGCAAGGCACTTTTGTAAAATACGGATAGGAAATAAGCAAGGGGGCGGTTTAAAATCCGGCATCAATGAGGTATCCTCTACAGTATCAAAACAACTGTGGAGGCAGAGAGGATGCTCCGATATATGGAACGATC
>WNFO01006514.1_pt1 | contig 14148 bp, 13 predicted proteins | sample 5400251 | NCBI WGS metagenome assembly WNFO01 (sample SAMN13153354, study PRJNA577476) | soil metagenome | isolation source: 100 cm saprolite under Madrone tree | place: USA:California | collected 2016-06-14 | reverse complement strand
GGAGTGGACGGCATCTCGCTGCCGCTCGTGCTGCTCACGGCGTTCATGACCATCCCGGTCGTGATCGCCGGCTGGACCGTCATCGAGACGCGCGCGGCGCAGTATTTCGCGGCCTTCCTGATCATGGAAGGACTGATGATCGGGGTGTTCTGTGCGAGCGATGCGCTGCTGTTCTATTTCTTCTGGGAGGCGATGCTGATCCCGATGTTTCTCATCATCGGGATCTGGGGCGGTCCGCGGCGGGTGTACGCGACGATCAAGTTCTTTCTGTACACGTTTCTCGGCTCGGTGTTCATGCTGGCCGCGCTCATCTACATGTACGTGCAGGCGGGCAGCTACTCGATTGCCAGCTTTCAGACGCTGCCGCTCACGCTGCTCGAGCAGCGCTGGATCTTCGTCGCGTTCCTGCTGGCTTTCGCGGTGAAGGTGCCGATGTGGCCGGTGCATACGTGGTTGCCGGATGCGCACGTCGAGGCGCCGACCGGCGGCTCGGTCATTCTGGCCGCGATCATGCTGAAGATGGGCGGCTACGGTTTTCTGCGCTTCAGCCTGCCGATCGCGCCCGATGCGAGCCGCGAGCTCGATCTGTTGATCATCGCGCTGTCGCTGATTGCAGTGGTGTACATCGGCTTCGTCGCCCTGGTGCAGCAGGACATGAAGAAGCTCATCGCGTACTCCTCGATCGCGCATATGGGGTTCGTAACGCTCGGCGCCTTCGTCGTGTACGAGATCGTGAGGAGCACGGGGGGCGTGCAGGGCGCCGGCATGGGCCTCGATGGGGCGCTGGTGCAGATGGTGTCCCATGGCCTGGTCTCCGCAGCGCTGTTCCTGTGCGTCGGCGTGTTGTACGACCGGGTGCACAGCCGGCAGATCGCCGATTACGGCGGGGTGATCAACACGATGCCGGTGTTCGCCGCCTTCATGGTGCTGTTTGCGCTGGCCAATACCGGGTTGCCCGGCACGTCGGGATTTGTCGGCGAGTTTCTCGTGATCCTGGCGAGCTTCAAGGCGAGCTTCTGGTATGCGCTGCTCGCGGGCACCACGCTGGTGCTCGGCGCCGCCTACACGCTGTGGCTCGTCAAGCGCGTGGTGTTCGGGCCGGTCGGCAATGATCGCGTGGCGGCGCTGCAGGACCTGAACGGTCGCGAATTCATCGTGCTGGCTGCGCTGGCGATCGCCGTGCTGCTGCTCGGAGTGTGGCCGGCTCCACTGCTGAAGATCATGCAACCCTCGATCCACCACCTGGTCGATCAGGCGATCGCCACCAAGATTCCGCTGTGAACCCGGCGACCCACCGATGCCAGACACGATCATGACCTGGGCCAGCGTTGCACCCGCGGTTGCGCAGATCTATCTCATTGCGGCGATCTGCGTGCTCCTGCTCGTGGATGTGTTTGCCGGCGAGAAACGCCCTGGGTTGACGTCCACCCTGACGCTGCTCGCGCTTGCCATCGGCGCGGCGCTGACCGTGCGCTACGGTCATGTCACGCAGCGCGTGCTGCTCTTCAACGGCATGTATGTGGCTGATGAGCTGGGCTACGTGCTGCAGCTGGCCGGTTTCCTGTTTGTCGCCGTGGCGCTGCTCTACTCGCGCGCCTACCTGCAGAACCGTAACATTCTGCGCGGGGAATACTACGTGCTGGCGCTCACCGCGCTGCTCGGCATCTTGGTGCTCGTTTCCGCCAACAGCCTGGTCACCGTGTACCTCGGGGTCGAGCTGCTGGCGCTGTCGGTCTACGCCATGGTGGCTTTCGATCGCGAGTCCGGCGTCGCGGCCGAGTCGGCCATGAAGTACTTCGTGCTGGGCGCCATTGCCTCGGGCGCGCTGCTGTACGGCATGTCGCTGATCTACGGGCTCACCGGCACCCTGGATCTGGGGCGCATCGCCACGCGCCTGCACTCGCCGTCGAATCTGGGCATTCTGCTCGGGCTGGTGTTCATCGTCGTCGCCGTCGCCTTCAAGCTTGGCGCGGTGCCGTTCCACATGTGGCTGCCCGATGTGTATGAAGGCGCGCCGACGAGTGTGACCCTGTTCATCGGCACGGCGCCCAAGATCGCGTATTTCGCGCTGGCTCTGCGCTTGCTGGCGCACGGGCTGGGGGGAGTGGTCGCGGAGTGGTCGCAGATGCTGAGCGCGCTGGCCGTGCTGACGCTCGTCGTCGGCAATGTCGTGGCGATCGTGCAGACGAATCTGAAGCGGCTGCTCGCCTATTCGACCATCGCGAACGTCGGCTTCATCGTGTTGGGGTTCGTGGCGGGCACGCCGAGCGGTTATACCGCCGCGCTCTACTACACGCTGGTCTACGTGCTGGTGGCGCTCGGCTCCTTCGGCGTGATCCTGCTCGCCAGCCGCAAGGGTTTCGAGGCGGACAAGCTCGACGATTACCGCGGCCTGCAGCAGCGCGACCCGTTGCTGGCGCTCGTGATGATGATGCTCATGTTCTCGACGGCTGGCGTGCCGCCGTTCGTGGGCTTCTGGGCGAAGCTGCGCATCTTCCAGGCATTGTGGGAGACGAACCACTTCTGGCTCGTCGTCATCGCCGCGGCCATGTCCGTGGTCGGCGCTTTCTATTACCTGCGCGTGATCAAGCTCATGTACTTCGATGAGCCGACGGGGGAATTGCCGGCCACCGCGGGGTCAATGGGCGTGCGGTTCGCGCTCGGAGTCAACGCGGCCGCGGTGCTGGCGCTCGGCCTGTTGCCGAGCCCGCTGCTGGATCTTTGTTCACGCCTGATCCGCTGACACCGCGCTATCTCAGCGGACCTCGCTGACGAGCGTGTGCACTTTCGAACCTCTGCCGGCAAACAACACTGCAAATCGCTGTCAGCACGCACAGGGCGCCCGCGATCACGAACGCGTGGTCGTAGCTGCCTTCGTTGGTGCGGATGAGCCCCGCGAACGAGGCCGCCAGGGCGGCGCCGACCTGGTGCGCGGCCACGATCCAACCGAATACCAGCCCGACCTGGTCGACGCCGAAAGCCTGGCGTGCCAGAGCGACCGTCGGCGGCACGGTGGCGATCCAGTCCAGCCCGTAGAAGACCGCGAACATCGCCAGCCCATGGCCCTCGGAGGCGAAGCCGGCAGGCAGATACAGCAACGACAATCCCCGCAGCCCGTAGTACGCGCACAGCAGCAGGCGATTGTCGAACCGGTCGGACAGCCAGCCGGAGCCCGTGGTCCCCACGAGATCGAAGATACCCATCATGGCGAGCAGGCCGGCGGCCTGCACCTCGGGGATTGCGTGGTCCATGCATGCCGGAATGAGATGCGTGCCGATGAGCCCGTTGGTGCTCGCCCCACAGATGAAGAAGCTCCCGGCCAGGATCCAGAATTCCCGCGAGCGGCTGGCCGTATGCAACGCGGACACGGCCGCGACGAACGGGTTGCCGGCCGGTGGCGCGGCGGGTAGCGGCTGCGGATCGCTGAGGCCCAGCGGTTGGACACCCTTGTCCTGCGGCCGGTCACCCATCAACAGCAGCGCGACCGGCGCCAGACTCAGCGACACGGCAGCCATGGTTATCACCGCCGGGCGCCAGCCGGAGGTGACGACGATCTGCGCCAGCAGCGGCAGGAAGAGCAACTGTCCGGTGGCCGAGCTGGCCGTCAGAAGTCCCAACGCCAGTCCGCGGTGCAGGTAAAACCAGCGCTGCACGACGCTCGCTCCCAGAACGAGCGCGACGATACCCGTGCCGATGCCGACCAGTACGCCCCACAAGGCAACGAGCTGCCACAGCTGCTTCATCACGATGGTTGCCAACGCTCCGCAGCCGATGATGAGGGCGGCCGCCGCCATGACCCGCCGCGGCCCATAGCGGTTGATGAACCCGGCCGCGAACGGACCGATGAGGCCGTAGAGCAGCAGATTGACCGAGATGGCGGACGAGATCGCCGCGCGCGACCAGCCGAACTCGTGCTCGAGCGGCACGATGAGCACTGCCGGTGTGGCGCGCACCGCCGCGGAGGTCAGCAGCACGACGAACGTGACGGCGAGCGCGATCCAGGCGTAGTGCGGTGTTTTCATCGGCCGAAGTGTAGCCGTCGCCCGCCTGTCCTGAATGACAAGTATCCAACCTTTTCTGCCAAGTGCCGATATAGTGTCGGGATGAAGAAAGTGGCGATGCTGAGCGTGCCGCCCGCTCAAGGCGTCGATGTCATCGGTCCGCTGGAAGCGTTCTCCCTTGCCAACCGGATTCTCGAGGAGTCCGGGCGCCGGCGCGTTTATGACATCGAGCTGGTGACCAGCGCCGCTGATCTGAGGGTTGCGACCAGCAGCGGCGTCGCCATCCTCGCGCACCGGCACTACCTGCAGCTCAACGGGAAGGTGGACACGCTGCTGATTGCGGGGGGGCCTGGTGCGCGCGGCTCGCGCGAGGCCGCGCTGTTGGATTGGTTGCGCAAGGCCGCAACACGCACTCGCAGGGTCTGCTCCGTCTGCACCGGGGCTGCGTTGCTTGCCGATGCGGGGTTGCTGCGCGGCAAGCGCGCCACCACTCACTGGATGTACGTCGAGGGCTTTACCCGGAAGTATCCCGACGTTGTCTGGGACCCCAATCCGATCTGGGTGCAGCACGGACGGACCTACACCTCCGCCGGCATCTCCGCCGGCATGGACCTGGCGCTCGCGCTCATCGAGGAGGACTGCGGGAGTGCGCTGGCGCTCGATGTGGCCCGCCGCATGGTGATCTTTCTGCGACGCCCGGGAAGTCAAGCGCAGTTCAGTGTGGCACTCGCGGCTCAGGCGGCCGAACGCAAGTCGCTCCGGGAGCTGCAGAGCTGGATTGCCGAGAATCTCGCCAAGGACCTGTCGGTCAGCGCCCTGGCGGAGCGCGTCGCAATGAGCCCGCGTAACTTCGCCCGCGTGTTTGCCCGCGAGCTGGGCAGTACACCCGCCCGATATGTGGAGCAGGCTCGCGTGGAGGCCGCCCGCACGCGACTCGAGTCGACCGACGAGGGTCTGGACCAGATTGCGAGCCGCTGCGGGTTTTCAAGCGCGGAGCTGCTGCGCAGATCCTTCATCCGGCACTTCAAGATCGCGCCAAGTCAATATCGCAAGCACTTCCGAACGCCCGCAGTCGCCGTGGCGGCGTTCGGGCGAGCCGCACGGCACCTGGGGTAGTCCGGGGCGCCAGATCTAAACGCCTACCGGCACATGGCGGCCGCGGATGGCCAACTCCGCGCAGCGACTGCGGCCGTCGTAAAGCTTCCCTGAAGCGAGCATTAGAGGTTGTGTTTGTTCGTGGCGTGACCTCGCCGCAGAGTATCCCTGCCCGGAGCCGAGCCGCTTTCACTGCGGATCGCCCTGAGCCCGGGCAGGAGAAATTGATGCGCTTTCCAACACGGTTTCGCCTCGAGAACATCCTGGAGCGCCTCAGCCGTGGCGCAGTTGTCACGGATGGGACGTACCGGCTCGAAACGCCACACGCGCAGCAGCCCGGCGCGCGTTGCGACCGGTTGGGTGGCTCTTCGGGAGCCGCTCCGAGCAAGATACGTAATCGGTGGATCTACATCCGGTAACGCCCCTGCCCCTGCCCCTGCGGTTGCGCCCGGCAAGGCGCGCGTGCCCGCGGATTTGTTGCGTGTCGCAGTAGCCACGAGGCCCCCGGACGACTAGGATTTTGGCCGCGGACGAAGGGGGCCGCGCCTGCCGGCAGCATCCTCGATGAGGAGGCAGCCGGTGGCGTGCGTCGATCACGCGAGGAGGGGCTCATATGCAAATCCATACATCTGCGGTGCTCATTGTGGCTCTCACCGTTGGGCTTGCCGGGTGCGGCAAGCCGGCCGAGGAAGCGCCCGCGGCAGCGCAGACGGCGCAAACGACTGCCAGCGGCACAGACATTACGGCCTCTGGCACGACCACCAATTTCGAGGCTCAAGCGACTACAACGACTGCCCCGCCGAGCAAATAGGGCTCGTTGTCGGAGGGTTGTCGCGGCTCTCACGAGCTTCAGGCCCGTGCGGTCAGTTGCGGTCAGCGCGCATCGCTGTCACGGCGACGGCGCAGGTGTTCCGGCTTTTGAACACGCGGGTGTGCGCGCCGGCAGCTTTGCAATCGTCAGGACTTGCGGCGGGAAAGAGCGATTGCCGCGATCAGTACGATCGCCACGTTGAGAATCCACCATAAGATCTGCTTGTGGTCACGCAGGAGGCTGGCCGTCGCGCTCGCTTGCGGCAGGGCGATCTTGCCGGTGAGGATCTCGCGGATTCCATCATGCGCCACGACGATGTCGAGCACCCGGTCGCCCGTGCCGCGCAGTTCCTTGGTTGAGACGAGGTACGCGCCGTCCGCCAGGGTGATTGGCACGCTCCTGCCGTCGACGGACACGGTGACATCCTTGCTGTTGAGCGGCGTGTGATCGGCCGTGTGACGGATGCGAATCGCGATCGAGTCGCCCGCTTCGACCGCATCGATCGTGAGCAGTGCCGAGTGGGCAACAGCAATCGGAGTGGCCGCGGCAGGGCCGGCCGCGAGCGCGGGCGGACCACACCCGAGGGCGCAGGCCACTATCCACGGGAACAACCTCGAACCGGTATTCATTGCATCTGATCCGCGGCGACACCCAGAAATCATGCGGGCCCCGTGCATGCCTCAGCAGGGGCGCTTCGAGCTTACTGCGGATTCGCGTGGACATCGATCCTGCGCGGCTTTGGTGTTGATCTTGAGTCCCAGGAACTCTTCCAGGCGATCCAATCCCGCAACGAACCCGCGCAGCTGCTGCCTGCTCATGCACGCAAGCACGGCGCGCTCGCGCTGGAGTGCGAGCGGCACGAGTTCCGAGTACAAGCGCCGCCCCGCCTTGGTCAGCCGCAGCTGCATCTCGCGCCGGTCGCCCGAGTTCGAGGCGCGCTCGATCAAGCCTCGCTTGGCAAGATTCGCGATCGCCCTGCTGACCCGTGTCTTGTGCATTCGCGTGCTGCCGGCGATGTACTGCGCGGTGCAGCCGCGCTCCGATCCGACGGTCGTCATGACGCGCCATTCGGGAATCTCGAGCCCGAAGCGCGCGCGGTAGATCTCGGAGAGGTGATTGCTCACCTCGGCGGCCAGCCGATTGAGGCGAAACGGCACGAAGCCCGGCAGGTACAGCGCAGGCTCGGCCAGGGATCGGCGGCGCAAGGTGTGCTCTCCAGGACAGTTGCGTACGCAACTATATATGCCATTATAGGCTTACTCGGACCCCATCCGGACAAGCGAGCTCCAGGAGCCAGGCGCCATGAATACCGCGGTTGACACCGCCGCAACCGCAGTGAGCGTCACCCCGTTGACGTATCACAGCGGCTTCGGCAACCACTTTGCGACGGAAGCCCTGCCTGGTGCTCTACCGCAAGGGCGTAACTCGCCGCAGCACTGTCCTTATGGACTGTACGCCGAGCAGTTCTCGGGCACGGCTTTCACCGCCCCGCGCCACGCCAACAGACGCAGCTGGCTCTATCGTATCCGGCCCGCGGCGGTGCACGGCACGTTTCAACGGATCGAGGCGGGCTTGTTCACGAGCCGTTTTGACGAGACGCCGGCCTCGCCCAACCGGCTGCGCTGGGACCCCGCGCCGATCCCACGCGAGCCGACGGATTTCATCGCAGGCGTGCACACCGTGGGAGGCAACGGGTCACCCGAAACGCAGACGGGCTGTGGCATTCACTGGTACGTGGCCAATCGCTCCATGAAGGAGCGCTTCTTCTACGATGCCGATGGCGAGCTGTTGATCGTGCCGCAGCAGGGGCGCTTGCGCCTGGCAACCGAGCTCGGGGTGATTGAGGTGCAGCCGCAGGAGATTGCGGTCATCCCGCGCGGGCTGCGGTTTCGCGTGGAGCTGCTGGACGATGCAGTGCGCGGCTATGTGTGCGAGAACTTCGGGGCGCCGCTGCGGCTGCCGGAGCTCGGACCCATCGGCTCCAACGGCCTGGCCAACCCGCGCGACTTTCAGACCCCGGCGGCCTGGTACGAGGAGCGCGCGGGCGACTTCGAGCTGGTGGCGAAGTTCGCCGGCCAGCTGTGGTCCGCGCCCATCGATCACTCGCCGCTGGATGTGGTCGCATGGCACGGCAACCACGCGCCCTACAAGTACGACTTGCGGCGCTTCAACACGATCGGCTCGATCAGCTACGACCATCCGGATCCATCGATCTTTGTCGTGCTGCAGTCCGTCAGTGACACGCCGGGGGTGGATGCGCTCGACTTCGTGATCTTCCCGCCGCGCTGGCTGGTGATGCAGGACACGTTCCGGCCGCCCTGGTTTCATCGCAACGTCGCCAGCGAGTTCATGGGGCTGATCCACGGCGTGTATGACGCCAAGGCGGAAGGCTTCGCCCCGGGAGGCGCCTCGCTCCACAATTGCATGAGCGCTCACGGGCCTGATGCAACGACATTCGACAAAGCCGCGCGCGCCGACACGTCGCAGCCGCTGCACGTCACGGATACCATGGCGTTCATGTTCGAGACGCGGACGGTGATCCGGCCGACGCGCTTCGCCCTCGAGACGCGCCAGCTGCAGCGCGATTACGACCGCTGCTGGCAGGGTCTGCGCACGCACTTCGACCCGCAGCGCGTGGACGTGACCTGAGCGATGAGCCCGCAGGCCAACTCGATCAACGCGACACACGATCCGGGGCTCACGAGCTGGGTGCAGTCGGCCAATCTGCCGGGCGGTGACTTTCCCATCCAGAATCTGCCTTTCGCCGTGTTCCGGCGGGCCGGCAGCGGCGAGAACTACCGCGGCGGTGTGGCGATCGGCGATCAGATTCTCGACCTTGGCGCGCTCGACATGCTCGGTCGCATCACGGGCGTGGCGGCCGAGGCGCTCGCAGCCTGCACCGAATCGACTCTGAATTCCTTCATGGCGCTCGGACGCGACGCCTGGTCGGCGCTGCGCACAGCACTGTCGGAGGCGTTGCGGGCCGATTCCTCGCAAGCAACCGAGCTGAGCGCAGCGCTCGTGCCGCAGAGCGCCGCCGAGTTGCGCGTCCCGGCGCATATCGGCGGCTTCACGGATTTCTATGCCTCCATCCATCACGCCACCACCGTGGGCAGGCTGTTCCGCCCCGACAATCCCCTGTTGCCCAACTACAAATGGGTGCCGATCGCATACCACGGGCGCGCCTCGTCCATCCGGGTGTCCGGTCAGGAGTTTGCGCGCCCGGTGGCGCAGATACTGGCGCCCGGCGCCGATAAGCCCGAGCTGTCGGCCTGCGAGCGGCTCGACTACGAGCTGGAGATCGGCGTGTTCATCGGTCCGCGGAACGAGCTCGGCATCCGAGTGCCGATCGGGGAGGCCGAGGAGCACGTGTTCGGCCTTTGCCTGCTGAATGACTGGTCGGCGCGCGATGTGCAGGCCTGGGAGTATCAGCCGTTGGGGCCGTTCCTCGCCAAGAACTTCGCCACGACGATTTCCCCATGGATCGTGACGCTCGAAGCCCTGGCGCCGTTTCGGGTGCCCTGGACGCGCCCGGCGGGCGATCCGCAGCCGCTCCCTTATCTCGATTGCCGCGAGCTGCGCGCGAGCGGGGCAATCGATATCCAACTCGAAGCGTGGCTCGACACGGCCCGCATGCGCGCCGCAGGGCTCGGCTCCCAGCGCCTGTCGCGTTCAACATTCCGCCACTCCTACTGGAGCGTGTCGCAGATGATCGCGCACCACACCGTCAACGGCTGCAACCTGCAAACGGGCGATCTCCTCGGCAGCGGCACGCAATCCGGCCCCGCGCCCGAGGAGGCGGGCTCGTTGCTGGAGCTCTCGGCCGGCGGCAAGCGACCAATCACGCTGCCCGGCGGCGAGCGGCGCACATTCCTCGCCGACGGGGACCGCGTCGTGTTGCGCGCGTGGTGTGAGAATCCCGGATTCGTGCGCATCGGTTTCGGTGAAGTCGCAGGTACGGTGCTGCCGGCGCGCGCGGCGAGTTGATGCGCCTCGCGCCGCCTGCCGAGCCTTTGCGCAAGTGAAGAACTACAAGTATTACGATCTGATTCTCGGCGCCTACGTCTGCATCCTGCTGTGCGCCAATCTGATCGGTCCGGCAAAAGTCTCCACGATCCACGTGCCGGGGGTCGGTGCCGTGACGTTCATGGCCGGGGTGCTGTTCTTCCCGATCTCGTATATCTTCGGCGACATCCTCACCGAAGTCTATGGCTACGCGCGCGATCGGCGTGTTGTCTGGAGCGGCTTTGCGGCGCTGGTATTCGCCGCCTGCATGGCGGCGGTGATCGTGCACCTGCCGCCCGCAGATGAAGCTGTGGACGAACGGCCGCTGGCTGTGGACGCGTATCATCGGCTCCACACTCTGCGGCGAGCTGGTCGATTCCGGCCTGTTCTACACGCTCGCCTTCGCGGGGCTGTGGCCATCGGGCGAGCTGCTCACCGTCACGGCGACGCAATACGTGCTCAAGTCTGCCTGGGAAGTGCTCATGACGCCGGTCACGTACCGCATTGTTGGATTCCTGAAGCGCGCCGAGCAGGAGGATTACTACGATCGCACGACCGACTTCACGCCGTTCTCGCTGCGAGCCTGAAGCGGCCGTGCCGTTGCGGACACTGTAAGGGCGAGGATTCGCGCCGCCAGATGCGCGGGGCAGCTTGCCAAGACGGCGACGGGAGCGCGCGTCCCTGCGCTCCCGTCCCAGTCCTCATACGCAGCTCGGGATAGCGGCTTACTTGCCGATCTGTTGGCTGACCTTGTTCTCCTGTTTGTTCAGCACCTTCTGCTCGGCCTTGGTGATATGGCCGCCGTGCTGGCTCGCCATGATGCGCTCTTCCCTGCGGATCTGGCGGTCTTCCTTGTGGAGCTTGGCAGCCTGAGCCTTGCCCAAGTCGCCTTCCTTGACCTCCTGGTGAATGCGCTTGTTCTGGTTCGCCAGGCGGTTGTTCACCTGCTCGCGGCGCGGATGAGTCTTCTGCCACTGCGTGTCGGCCAGCGCCGTGGTCGTCAGGCCCGCCAGCGACACGGTCAGCGCGGCGACGGTCAGGACAGCGCGTAAGGATTTCAACATGGGCATGTTCCTCCACTTGTGGGCGAATCGGGGGGTCGTCATTTCAGCCGGAACCTGCGGCTGCTGGCGTTAACAACGTCGCAGCCCAAAGCGGCGCTGACGATCATTACCAAAAGTTAACGGCCCGTCAGTAATTGTCCGGCCAGTGTGAGTCAGGTCACAGTTTTTGCGCGGCGCCGACGGATAGCCGAAAATGATCGCTGGATAGCAAGAAACGGAGTGCCGCAAGGAGCGCCGGCCTCGATCATTTGCAGACGAAGGCCCGCTACGGATCACCGCCCGAAGCTGTTGCCATGAGGTGCCCGACAATGGGACCCGTAGCGGTCCTGTGCCTGCTTGCGCTGAGCGCCAGTCCCATGGCGGTCGGTGAGGATTCCCCCGCACCGTCCACATTCCGCCAATCGCGCGACGACGCCTGGTGGACGGGTCCGCTGCTGGCAGCCTCGGCGGCGACCTTGCCGCAAGGTCACTTCCTGGTCGAGCCGTACCTGTTCGATTCCATGGTCTACGGGCGCTACGACCGCAATGGCACCCGGCTCGGCGCACCGCGCGAGCACGATCTCGGATCGCTCACCTACGTGCTCTACGGTCTGGTGGACCGGGTGTCGGTCGGGCTGCTGCCCCGATTCGGCTTCAAAGCGGCGAGTCAGGGACAGAGCAGCTCGGGAATTGGTGTGGGCGATCTCGGCCTGCAAGGTCAATACCGCCTCACGCAGTTTCAGGAAGGACACTGGCTTCCGACCATATCACTGGTGGCGGGCGAGACGCTCCCCACAGGCAGGTACGATCGGTTGGATGCGCACCCGAGCGACGGCTTCGGCGCGGGCGCCCACACAACGACGTTGTCGGTGTATTCGCAGAGTTACTTCTGGATGAGGACGGGAAGGATTCTGCGCGCGCGGCTCGATCTATCTTACTCGCGGGCGGATCGAGTGGCGCTCGAGGGCGTCAGCGTGTATGGCACGCCCGCCGGATTTCGTGGCTATGCGTGGCCCGGCGACTCCTTCACGGCCGATTCCGCCTGGGAGTACAGCCTGACGCGCAACTGGGTTCTCGCCCTGGATGCCGTCTATGAGCACGATGCCAGCACTCGGATTGCCGGCGACTATGTTGTACAACGCCAGCCCGTCAACCTCGTGGCGAGCTCCGGCTCGAGCGATTCGCTCGCCTTCGCTCCGGCGATCGAATACAACTGGAACGGTCACGTAGGCATCATCTTCGGCGTGAAGCTCGTCGCGAGGGGACGCAACACGAGCGCCAGCATCACTCCGGCGACGGCGGTCAATCTGGTCTATTGAGGCCGCTGCGCCGTTGCGCTCACCAGCAGCGCACGCGCTGCCAAGCGGCGAACGGGCCGGGCGCCGAGGCTTGTTAAGGGCGCCGGCCACAAGTTCAAGGGGCGTCGGCAGGGGTGTGGCGTGCTGCAACGCCGTTGAAAAAGGCACAAGCGCCCCCAAACAGTGAGCTGTTCAGTTTCAGTCGAAGGAGGGTGTCATGAGCACCGTTGCAGGGGAGATCCGAGTGTATCGCCGGAGGCCCGCGCGACGAGCGCGTACGCGTGGCGGACAGAGACCGTACACGAGGTTCGAGCACGGCGGCGTAAGACGCTTCAGTCAACCGTCCATAGTCTTTCCGCGTTTCAGGGTTTGTTAAGGAAATTTCATCGTATTCGCTGCCGGCGTAACTTGTGGAAACACGTTCAGGATCAGTGCGCCCGCAAGCCGCGACTTTTGTGAGCTTGAACGAAGAGGTCTCTCGGGGGTCTAATCGGTAAGTGTCCGAGCCCCACCGCACCGACGGTGAGCGACCGGGAGAGGATCATGAGCAGAGGGAACCCAAGAACTCTTATTGGCGTAATCGCGATGCTCAGCGTCGTCATTGCGGCGGGAACCCCGGTTCTGGCTCAAGCCGGCCATGGCTCGAGCTTCGGTGGCGGCGGCGGCGGACACTCCGGCGGAGGGCACTCCTCCGGCGGCGGCCACTACTCCGGTGGAGGCGGTGGCGGGCATTCCATGGCCGCTCCGCATTATGCTGCCCCCCATTTCGCGGGCGGGTATGCGGGCTCCCGCGGCTCCTACTCGGCACCCCACACGTATGCAGCACCCCGCGGCAACTTCGTAGCGGCCGGCGCGCGTTATGCCGCGCCTCGTTACGGCCATCGCTCTCCCGCATATGCCTCAGGTTGGCATGGCGGCACAGGAGGCGGCGGCTATGTTGGCCACGGCTATTATGGGCGCGGGGGCTTCGGCCATCGGCCCTACTGGGGCGGTGGCTACTGGGGCGGGGGCTACTGGGGCGGGGGCTACTGGCCTCATGTCTACTACGGCCCCGGCTTCGCCTGGTTTCTCCCGATCCTGCCGCTGGGCTATGCCACGTTCTGGTGGGGCGGCCTCCCGTACTACTACTGGAATGACGTCTATTACACGTGGAGACCCGATTACGACGGCTATGTCGTGACGGACCCGCCCCCCGTGGCCGACAGCGCATCCGCCGATGACAATGGCGACGATTCAGGGTCCGGGGGCACGGCAGATGTCTACATCTATCCAAGGAACGGGCAGAGCGATGAGCAGACCGCCAACGATCGCTACGAATGCCACAAGTGGGCGGTGGGACAGACGGGCTTCGATCCGACCCGTTCGTCGCAGGCATCCGGGACCGCGTCCGAGTACCGGCGAGCCATGATCGCCTGCCTCGGCGCGCGCGGCTACAGCGCTAAGTAACCCCAGTTGATCCATGCGCGCGGCGCGTCCAGGCGCGCGACGGATCCGTGAGACACGGGTCCATCAATCTGCGACTTCGATCGCCTCACTGCTCCTGGTCTTGGCTCTGGCGGCATCTGCGCTCGAGGCGCGGGTAATCCGTGTAGAGATCGCCGCCCGGACCGCGGTCCTCGTCGGCAAGACTTTCGGGGACGTCGGGCCGTACGAGCGCATTGCCGGCCGCGTTTACTTTTCGGTCCCGATCGACAACCCGCATGACGCGCGCATCGTCGATCTGCGCAACGCCGTGAATCTGCACGACGGCGAAGTCGGGTTTTCCGCAGACTTCATCGCGCTGCGGCCGCAGCACGCCGACCAGGGCAACGGCTCGCTGCTGCTGGAGATACCCAACCGTGGACGGGTGCGCATTGTTTCTCTCGTCGACGGCGGTGACCCGGACCTCGAGACGG
>WNFO01006297.1_pt1 | contig 14152 bp, 15 predicted proteins | sample 5400251 | NCBI WGS metagenome assembly WNFO01 (sample SAMN13153354, study PRJNA577476) | soil metagenome | isolation source: 100 cm saprolite under Madrone tree | place: USA:California | collected 2016-06-14 | reverse complement strand
GTATTGGGAATGGGCACGCCGTCGATCAACCAGCTCGCCTGATGTCCTCCTCGGATGTGGAGCTGATCGTGGGTGACGTAAGAGCCCGGGACGTAATCTGTGATCATGGACAGGCTGTTGGTGCGAGTTGCCCCGGGTGTCTGGCGGATTTCTTCCCGGTCCACCAGGCTCGTTGGAGTCACCGACTCCGTTTGGGCCGGTGCCGTCTCAGCGGAAACGGTAACGCTCTGGTTCTGTGAGGCCAGCCGGAGCTCGAAATGCAGAATCGGCGCGGCGCCCGAGAGGACCGCGAGAGTTTGTTCTTCAGTGGCGAAGGACTTGTCCGAGACAGCAATCGTATATTGCCCCAGTGGGACAGCGTCGAAGTGAAATTCTCCGCTCACGTCTGTCTGGGTTTTCTGCGTGAAATCGGATGACCTTGCCTTCAGCACGATTTCAATGCCCTGAACAGGCCGGTGCTGCGGATCATGAACGATTCCACGAACGGTACCAAACACCGTCGCTAATGCCGCAGTGGCGAGCAGCAGGAAAATTGCGAACATGTGCAAAACTCTTTGCATAAAGCCTCGTATCTCCTCGAAGGAAATGTTCTTTGCGCGGCGTTTCCGCCGCGGAGTGAATTGATCAAGTTGCGTGAGGAGAGAGCAGTCCTTTACAGGACCGTGGCGGAAAATCGCGGAGGAGGAGAAAGAGGCTCGGAATAAGAGGAGCGTTCAATCGTGCACGCCTTCTCCAGTGCCCGGGCGGAATCCACCGGCGCAGAGACTGAAATCACAGAAGGGAGAACGAAGGTATGGGCCGCGAGGAGAGTGTGGTCTGAATCCTGGCAGCAGCTGATCGAACACGCCATCATTTCCGTCATGTCATGCCCGCAATCCATCGGAGAGCTTTGTCCTGTTGGTGTTTGACGGTGATGATGACCTTTGATTGGGCAGCGATCTCCCGTGCAGCACGCCATCGCACGCGTGGACCAGGCGGCTGCAGCGAGTGGCGCGTTGAGGGACGTAACCGCCAGCAGGCAAAGCCAGGCCGAGGCAGTTCGCAAGCGTTTGCGCTTCCCATCACTCATAAGGGTTCCGTGCTGGTCCTCCATGATACCCCAAATGAGCATCAGGGAGGACTCGGGATACAAACACACGTGAAGCGGCCGGGCTCCATCACGTTTTACATTTGGATTGAACTGAGGCGCCTCTCGAGTCTTGACTTGACGTCGGGCGCGTCGCAGACTCGTTTCATGGCTCACACTTATTTGTTATTTGATTTTGGCAATGCAGAGGAGAAAGCTCAGCAGGCGCGTCACAAACTCGATGTTTGGAAACAGACCTTTAGGCTGGATAAGAAACTGACTTACAAGTTTGACCGGATCGCAGCGGCAGCAGCGGATGCACCGGAACCAGCCCAAAAGGTCGAACCCGAGTCCAAATCGGCAAAAGGCAAGGGAAAAGGAAAAAGCAGGGAAAAGTCCAGCGGCGCAGCTCCTGCAATCAAGGAACAGCCGGCGAACGGCAAGGTAAACTTGCTGGTAAAGCTCTATTTCTCCACTCACGAGAAGCTATCAGAGCAGCGGTGGGTTGAGAGGATTCCAACCGAGGAGCCTTTTAAGGACGCGGCACCCCGCGTTGTTCGCCAGACAGATGCGCAATTCGACGACGTCTTGAAGCAATTCGACGCGCTTGTCTAACTAAGTCCATTCAACCGCGCCGGACCGTATTTCGGGTATAATAAAGTCCCGCAGAGGCAAGGATTCCACTTCACAACGAGGGCAGACCGAATGGCGCTACATACGAGGGTCAAACTTGCCAACAAGCTTGACACCCCGAAGCTGCACGGCCTCGATCGCGAAACGCTTATCCGCATATACCGCACGATGTACCTCTCCCGCCGGCTGGACGACCGCGAAATCCAGCTCAAGCGCCAAAACAAGATTTTCTTCCAGATTTCCAGTGCCGGGCACGAAGCGGTCACGGCAGTCATGGGACTTCTCCTTCGTCCGGGCGTGGATTGGATCTATTCCTACTATCGAGATCGCGCATTGTGCTTGATGCTGGGCGTTACACCTCTTGAGATGCTTCTCCAGGCTGTCGGTGCAAAGGACGACCCAAGCTCGGGGGGGCGCCAGATGCCCTCACACTGGGGCCACCCGAAGTGGAATATCGTGAGCAAGTCCTCGTGCACTGGAACCCAATTTGTGCAGGCGGTGGGCGCAGCCGAGGCTACGCTTTACTACGAGGCGCATCCACGAGCCTTGGCCCAGGCCAAGAAGGCGCCGCTCGGCGAACATGTCAATCACCAACCGGAGGAGATCGTCTACGTTTCGGCAGGAGACGGCGCGACGAGCGAGGGTGAATTTTGGGAGTCGTTGAATGCCGCCTGTGCCCAGAAGCTTCCGCTGTTTTATCTGATTGAAGACAACGGCTACGCCATTTCCGTGCCTGTGGAAGTGCAGACCGCGGGGGGCAGCATTTCAAAACTCACTCGTGGCTTCCCTAGTCTTCACGTTGCGGAGTGCGACGGCACAGATCCACTCGAGAGCTATGCTATTTGCAAGGAAGCAGTTCAACATTGCCGCGACCGGCGCGGCCCCGCGCTTGTGCACGCTCAGGTGACGAGGCCGTATTCGCATTCGTTGTCGGACGACGAAAAACTGTACAAGACTGCGGAAGAACGTGAAGCAGAGGCTCACCGCGATCCAATCTCGAAATTCTCTCTCTTCCTCGTACGCGAAAGGCTGCTCGACCAAAAGGAGATCGAAACGCTGGAGGCCGAGGTCGACCTGGAAGTCCGCGACGCTGCTGACGCTGCTCTCGCCGCCGAGGAGCCGGCAATCGATTCCATTCGCGTAAACATATACTCACCCGAAATCGATCCAACTTCTTCCACATTCGAGACCCAACCTCAGCTCCACGGTGCTCCCAAGACCATGGTCGAGATGGTGGCAGCGACCCTGTCCGACGAGATGTCCCGCGACGAGCGCGTAACAGTGTTCGGGGAAGACGTTGCCGATGCCAGCCGCGAAGAGAACCTCAAGCACGTAAAGGGGAAGGGCGGCGTTTTCAAGGCTACCTCCGGGTTGCAACGCAAGTACGGCCATGACCGCGTATTCAACTCACCGCTCGCTGAGGCCAGCATCGTGGGCCGCGCGATCGGCATGGCCACTCGTGGGCTCAAGCCCGTCGCGGAAATCCAGTTTTTCGACTATATCTGGCCGGCGATGATGCAGATTCGCGACGAGCTCTGCGTGATGCGCTGGCGTTCAAATGGCGCCTTCAAATGTCCCGCCGTCCTCCGCGTGGCTATCGGCGGCTACCTTACTGGCGGCGCTGTTTACCACAGCCAAAGCGGCGAATCGATCTTCACTCATTGTCCGGGGCTGCGCGTGGTCATGCCCTCAACTGCACTGGACGTGGCCGGCCTGCTTCGCACTGCAATAAGATGCGATGATCCTGTAATGTTCCTCGAGCACAAACATCTATATCGCCAGCCGTACAACCGGTCGGAGTATCCGGGACCGGATTTCACGATCCCCTTTGGCAGGGCGCGAGTGGTGAAAGAAGGCTCGGTGGTAAGTATCATCACTTACGGTGCCCTGGTACACCGGGCCGAAGTGGCAGCAGCACAACTTGAGCGTGAGGGGATTTCGACAGAGATTATCGATCTGCGCTCGCTCTCTCCTTGCAGAAATGGCAGCTCGCATAGCCGACGAGCTGTTTGACGAATTGGACGCTCCCGTGAAGCGTGTCGCGGCGATGGACACCTTCTGTGCTTACCAGCCGAAGCTGGAGGACGTGATCCTGCCCCAGACGGATCACATCACCGCTGCGGTCAAGCGGTTGCTCGAGTATTGAGCCGCCTAGCGTCCGCCGGAGGGAAACTTTTTTCGCACACCACGCGTATCTAATGTAGGTTCCTGACAATACCGCTCTGTGGAGGCATCCAAATGACCTGCGCAAACTGCCAGAAAGATATTGCCGTAGGATCCAGGTTTTGCTACAACTGCGGCGCCAAGCAACCAGAAACTGTCCCGCCCGGGATTTCCCCGGCGACCGGCGCTCCCAAGAAACTGATGCGCTCAAGCACAGACAAGAAAATTGGTGGAGTCTGTGGCGGCCTTGCCGACTACTTCGATCTCGATCCGACGGTTATCCGTTTGGTCTGGCTGCTGCTGGTGTTTTTCGCAGGTACGGGCTTGCTGGTCTACATCGTACTGTGGATTGTTCTGCCGCTTGCGCCTCCAGGCATGATTCCGACTTCGGCTACCGCTACCTCCTGATTAATTTGGCTGCGAAATGATGGTGCCGGGAACCACGCAGCTTATCTGTCGGGGCGCGCTCTACGTGTTCCGTCTGATTTCCTCGCCCCGTTCCCGAAAAGGAGACCATCCAACGATATAAGTCCCGCGCCGACTGTCGCCAGCGCAAAGCATCCCGCCGCGAGCGTCAGAGGGAACTCATACTCATGCACCGACAAATAGCTGTGCGGCGGGTAAATCTTCCACACCAAGAAGACTATCTCAAGCGCCAGGAGGAATGCGGCTCCCCGAGTGAATAATCCCAAAACCAGCAGCCCTCCCCCGAAAAGCTCGAGAACCGCCGTGACGTAAATGAAGTAGGCGGGCAATCCGTGCTGCAAAAAGAGGCTTTGCATTCCGGCTCCTCCGCGAGCGATCTTGGGGTAACCATGCGAGAAAAAGATCACGCCCAGGGACGCGCGAAACACCAGCAGCGCAACCGGCTGAAGGGAGTCAAAGATCTTCATCGGAATCCCCCGGGGGAATCACGAAAACGAATCCACGGCTGCGACATTTTAGCAGAAAAGCAATCGCCGCACGCCCGAGGCCGGGCACGACGCGGAATCAGGTACAATCATTGACGAACTTCAATCAGAAAAAATGAAGCATTTGCGCACGATCGGTATCCTGAATAATTGCGGTGATGCGCCCCATCTCCCGGGCGAAATCGACGGCGAGACGCCAGCCTTGGGCGCGAAATTTAGGGTTAATACATGAAGCGGAAACTCCTGGTTGCGGTGCCTCTTCTTTCTCTCGTGGCCCTTCTGGCTTGGATGTTTCGTCCGAAGCATGAATCGCTGGGCGAAGCCTACGTTAGCGAACGAAGCGTGACGCTCTGGAGCAGCGTGGCTCAAGTTCGTCAACCGCTGGATACCCTCCACTATGGTGAGCGCGTGGATGTCGTCAGCCGCCGCAACGACAGCACCAAAGTGCGGACCGCGGCGGGCGCTCTCGGTTGGGTCGAGGGGCGTTATTTGATGGATCCCTCGCTCTGGCAGCGAAGCATTAAACTGCTCGCGCAGGTTCAACCCATGCCGGTCCAATCGCGCGGCCGCACCAAGGTAGCGACGAATCTCCGCGTCGAGCCGGGACGCACAGAACCTCGTCTATATCAGTTCGGGCGCGGCGTTCCTGTCGAAATTGTGGGACGCGCCGCCGCTGATTGGGCACAGTCCCCGGATGAAAGAGATTCGTCAGCCGACTCTCAAGAAAGGAAGAAAGAAGACTGGTTCCTGGTCCGGGGTTTGGCGACACGGCCGCCAGGTGATACCACGGCACGCCCGGGGGAAACCACCACCGCGACTCAACCCGGTGACCAAACCGTTCCAATTGCTGGTTGGGTCATCGCTCGTTTCCTTGAGCTGGATCTGCCCGACGCCGTGCGCGAAGAAGCGGCGTCAGCCAACATCCGGCCCGTCGCTTGGTTTGAATTGAATCGCGTTAGCGATTCATCAGGAGATAAGCCTCAATATCTGGTTGCGGCCGCGCGCGGCCCCGAAGGTCAGCCTTGCGACTTCACGACCATTCGGGTCTATACCTGGAACCCCAGGAAGTCGCGTTACGAAACAGCCTTCATCGAAAACAATTTGTGCGGCAAAATGCCTATCCGCATCGGGAGGGGACCAAAGGAAGAGCCGGAATTTCATTTCCAGGTGATGGGTGGAAGCAAGGAAGAGCGAGTCTACCGGCTCATGCAGACTGTTGTCCGGCGAGTTCGCGAAGACTCTGAGGCTTCAAAAAAACCGGCCGTTTCGGGAATGCGTAAATCGTCTGTAAAATAGAACTTCTCGCCCGATATCCGCGATTGTTTGCATTTTGCTGTCTGGGCCGCCAGAGTCATTCGAAGAGGGAAGCGAAGCATGACGTTGCACATCACCGAATCCGAAGTGCGCGCGGTGCTGACGATGCCCATGGCCCTAGAAGCCGTCGAGCAGGTCTCACGCAAGCAATCGAGCGGCGAAGTTGTCGTCCACCCGCGTCGGCGCTTCGAGCTGCCGGGCGGCGGGTTCTTTCACTATATGGCCGCGGCGGACTATGCCACAGGCTTCGTGGCCATGAAGCAGTACACCTTCGTCCGTGGAAAGATCCGCTTCCTCGTCCCTCTCTACGAAATGGCAACCGGCGACTTGCTGGCCATGATCGAAGCCGATTATATGGGACAGTTGCGCACCGGTGCTGCTTCCGGAGTGGCAACCAATTATCTTGCGCGTCGCGGCGCGCGGGTTGCGGCGATTATCGGCACCGGCGGCCAGGCAAGGACGCAACTCGAGGCCGTTTCCGCGGTGCGAAAGCTGGAATCTGTCAGAGTTTTTGGCCGCGATTCCGGCCGCCGCGAGAAATTTTCCAGGGAAATGACCGATCGGCTCGGCATCTCCGTGCAGCCCTCAACTTCTGCCAGCGAGGCGGCCCGTGGGGCAGACATCATCTGCACTGCCACCACCGCCGCCAACCCCGTGCTTTGCAGCGCCGATCTCGCCCCTGGTGTGCACATCAATGCCATCGGCGCAAATCATGCCCACAAACGCGAGCTTGACAGCGACGCTGTCGCCAGCGCTGACGTCATTGTCGTGGATTCGGTCGAACAGTCCCGGCAGGAAGCCGGCGATCTGATCATGGCCTTTCGCGGGGATGAGTTATGCTGGACCGGTGTCAAGAAACTTTCTGACGTCGTTGCCGGGAAAATCCCCGGAAGATCCAGCGATGCGGAAGTCACACTTTTCAAGTCCAATGGAATCGCGTCTTGGGATTTGGCCGTTGCGACAAGAATGTATGCGCTCGCCAAAGAAAAGGCGCTCGGAAAGGGACTGCCTTTCTGGGAAGAATCAGCGTGATCCCCAGCCCCGCTCAGGCCCGGGTTTCCTTGATCTTGCGGCGCAGCGCGTCGTGAAGCCGTGACTTTATATCTCTTGGCAGCTCGACTGGCTCGGAATCGCAATAAATCTCTACCGTCTTTTTCGTCTGGTCGACGATCATCGTGCAGTCTTCGCAATGCTCCAGGTGGTGCTCGATTTCGTGCTTCACGGCCGTATCGAGTTCACCATCGATGAAATTCGAGAGTTCGTGGATTACGCCTTTGCAATTCAATTTGTTCCACCCTGCCGGAAGTAGCGATCCAGCTTCTGTCGCAACTTCAGCCGTGCACGCAGTAGCCTGGATTTCACCGCAGGCACCGAGATCCCGAGTGCTGAAGCCGTCTCCTCGGTCGATAGCTCCTCGATGTCACGCAAAACGAAGACAATTCGAAAGTCTGGATCGAGCTGATCGATGACGCCGGACAAAATCTCTTGCATTTCCTTCTGCGCATAACGTTGTTCCGGGCTCGGTCCCCACTCCTCCAGCTCCCGAGGCATCAGGTCCTCATCGCCCTGCATTGGCTCGTCCAGTGAAAACTGGTTGGGGCGGCGTTTGCGCAGCCGCATCAATGCTTCGTTCGCGGCGATGCGCACCAGCCAGGTATAGAATCTCGAATCCCCTTGGAAGTCTTTCAGGTGTGCATAGGACTTGAGGAAAGCATCCTGCATGGCATCCTCTGCGTCTTCGCGGTTGCGGGTTATGTTCATCGTCAGCCGAAAAATCTTTCTCTCGTAGCGGTTCACAAGCTCTTCGAACGCAGCCGCGTCCCCGCCCTTGGCCGCGGCAACCAAAAGGGGCTCGTCCGCGCGGGCAACTGTCGAGGGTAATCGACGTGGATTCGTTGCGCTCAATCGTCTCCTGCGTACTCCGGTTCGGCCCTGCTCTTAAGATTTCGAGCACCAAGGTAACACAAAGCATGAAGATCCGAACCTCTCTGCCCAGTTTGATGAGTGTGCTAGGGCCAAGGATTCAGAAATCGAGAACGTTCGCAGGTTCGCTTCGAAAAGACCCCAGTGGCCTTGACATGTGAAATTGCCGAGGCTAGAGTCTCCAACAATTCTTACGGCTTCTATGATATATACCTGCTCGCCGACCGCACGTGAATCCGAGACTCGTGAATTCGCTGCACTTTCTGAAAGTTCCAATATCGGTCCCATTCTGCTCATTCTGAACTATTTACAGTATTCCACCTGTTCCTGGCGACAGGCATTTCCAGCCCAGAAGACCTTGATCCCCTCAGGTTCTTCAGGGGGACAACATCCCCAGGCTTCCTGGCCAGACCTTCAGGTCCAATCGTCATCTAGGAGAAAAACGTGACGCCAGTTTTGAGAGGAAGTGACAGCATGTAGAGCAACCGGCGATGCCCCGTTCTCAAATGGGCGACAGTTTTCTAGGGTAACGATCGCGATATCCACACTACTCTGTCTCCAGTCGTGCGCGTATCATGAAGAAGAAGAGCGAGACATAAAAACTAAATGCGTACACTCCCGGACCATCTGCGAAAGGGCATGAAACTAGTGATTGTCGGCTGCAATCCGAGCGAATCCTCCGTGCGTGTGGGCCACTATTACGCCGGGCGCACCAATCTGTTTTGGCCCATGCTTTATGAGTCTGGCGTTGTGCCGGAGCCCTTCGACTATCACGATGATAAGCGCGTGATCGAGTTTGGAATCGGGCTTACAGATCTGGTCAAACGCCCCACGAAAGGTGTCGAGGAGTTGACTCGCCAGGATTTCGCAGAGGGCCGGATTGTGCTCTCTCAGAAGCTTGAGGAGTTCGCGCCTCACGTTGTAGCTTTCAATGGAAAGATCACTTACGAACAGTTTGCGCAGAGAAAATGCAAATTTGGCATTCAGAAAGAGCCGCTTTATGGCGCGCGTGTTTACGTATTGCCCTCCACCAGCGGTCAAAATGCGCAGGGCAAGGGCGAAAAGTTGCGCCATTTTCGAAAGCTCGCTCAACTGATTGTTCGAATTGAAAAGGAACGCGATACCAACGCGCACTAGGAGGTCGCCACTCCATGAGTAACGCTGCACAACCCGCCCCGGCCGGCCCAGTTCTCCTGGAAAGCAAGCGCGACAGCATCGCGACTCTGGTGATGAACCGGCCCGACAAGCTCAATGCCCTGAATAACGAACTCGCCACCGCGCTCAACGATGCCCTCGCGCGTATCGCACTGGACGATTCCGTGCGCACCGTTCTTCTTACCGGCGCGGGGCGGGCATTTTGTTCCGGCGGCGACCTCGCCCACATTCGCAAGGGCCGGGAAAGCGGAAATGTTGAGCTGCTTGAGCCCCTTCTCCGCGCGGGCATGCAGATTTCGATCAAAATGCGCACGATGCCTCAGCCGGTGATCGTCGCAGTCAACGGCCCGGCCGCCGGCGCCGGCATGAACATTGCTCTCGCCGCAGACATTCGCGTTGCCGCGGAAGAGGCTGCGTTCGGTCAGAATTTTGCCAAAGTCGGCCTCTTTCCTGATTATGGCGGAATGTTTTTCCTTCCTCAGCTTGTTGGCCCTTCCGCGGCCGCCGAACTCTTTTACACCGGCGATATGATTGACGCTCAAACTGCGCTCCGGCTGGGGATAGTTAATCACGTTGTCCCCGCAGCCCAGCTTGAGGCCGAGTCAGCCGCGCTCGCAAAGAAAATTGCGCAGGGACCGCCCCTCGCCATCAAAGCAGTCAAGCGCACGCTTTTCGCAAGCGAAAAGAAGGCGCTTGAAGACGCGCTTGAGAACGAAGTTCAGCAGCAAATGAAATGTTTCCGCTCCGAGGACTGCAGCGAGGGCATTCGGGCGTTTTTCGAAAAGCGGCCGCCTCAATTTCAGGGCCGTTGATAGAAAACCCGCGCGTTTTTCGCGCGCGCCGGGCTCTCCGGTGGACAAGTATGCCGACCCAAAACGAAACCGTCCATCTGCGCCTGGAGCACCGCACGGCCTGGATCACACTGGATCGCCCTCCTCTCAACATTCTCGACATCCCGATGATGGGCGCGCTGGACGCGGCTCTTAAGCGCGCCCTTCCCAAGTGTGATTACCTAATCTTTCAAGGCGCCGGACCGAAGGCCTTTTCGGCAGGAGCAGACGTCGCAGACCACACGCCTGGGCGAGTTGGCAGCATGCTCTCCGCTTTTCACTCCGTATTTCGGCGTCTGGCAACTTCCCATTGCATTACGATTGCCGCTGTCCACGGTTACTGCCTGGGTGGCGGCATGGAGCTTGCTGCCTTTTGCGATTTTGTCCTTGCCACGGAGTCCGCGCAATTTGGCCAGCCTGAAATCAAGCTCGGATGCTTCCCGCCTGTCGCGATGATCATTCTGCCGCGTCTCATCGGCATGCGCGCAGCCTCCCGTTTGATTCTCACGGGTGAACAGATCAGCTCCCCCGAAGCCCGTTGCTTGGGCTTCGTTACTCGAGTAGTCGCCGATCAGGAGCTGCCTGCAGCTGTCGAAAACCTCCTGAACGAGCTGAGATCATTGAGCCCCGCCGTTCTTCAGCTAACCCGCCGAACCCTTTGGCGGCTCCATTTCGATGAATTTGCCCGCCAGTTAAAAGAGGTGGAACTCGTATACTTATCCAAGCTGATGAAATCCGGGGACACTCGGGAAGGCGTGCGCGCGTTCCTGGAAAAGCGTGCTCCTATTTGGGGGAAACGCTGAATGGACGACCTTCGGATCTCCGCGAGCGAATTGAACGCCCGGCTGGCTCGCGGTGTGCATCTCTTGCTCGTCGACGTTCGTGAACCGTCGGAATATGACCTTTGCCGGATCGACGGAGCAAAGCTGATTCCTCTCGCAACGACGCCTGGACTGGCCCAGAGCCGCTCGAGTCTGGAGAACATGACTTGGAAGTGAAGACCATTGCGGTTATCGGAGCGGGAATGATGGGTCGGGGAATCGCCTATGCGGCCGCCTTCGGTGGCTACCGAACCATCCTTGAAGACATTTCTCGCTCGACGATTAATCACGGCGTCAAATGGATCAGGCAGATTTTGGAAGAAGACGTGACGCGCGGAACGATTGACGCAAAGACGCGCGATACTGCTCTCGCCCAATTTACGACAATGAATTCGGTCGAGAATGCATCCCGCGCAGCCGATCTGATCATCGAGGCCGTTCCAGAGGAGATGGAAATGAAGATCGAGCTCTTTACCATCTTTGACAAGTTTGCCAAGCCCGGCGCCATTTTTGCGAGCAATAGTTCTTCACTCTCCATCTCGGAAATGGCGGCAGTCACTTTCTGCCCCGAGCGCTGCATCGGCATGCACTTCTGCAATCCCGACCCGCGCAGGAAGCTTTTGCAATTGGTGAAAGGCGTGGAGACCTCCGAGGATACTATTTCCACTTGCCACGAAGTTGGGCGGCGCATGGGCAAGGAAGTTGTCGTGGTCCACGAAGCGCCGGGTTTCTCCATCAAGCGGCGCGAAGAGTAACATGGGGCAGAATGCGAGCAGGCAAATGACAAAATCCATCTCGGAAGGAATCGTAATCCAGCAAGGTGATTTGACCGAGATGGAAACGGATGCCATCGTCAACGCCGCCAACAATGACTTGATCCTGGGTGGCGGCGTCGCTGGCGCAATCCGCCGCAAGGGCGGCGATGAAATTCAGCAAGAATGTAATGCCGTGGGCAGCATACCCGTTGGCTATGCGGCGATCACCACGGGCGGTAAGCTGAAGGCTCGCTTTGTGATCCATGCTGCAAGCATGCAGCTCGGCGGCAAGACCAGCGCGGATGCCCTCCGGCGTTCCACCGCCCACTCACTTCGCATCGCCTCAGAGCGCGGCCTGAAAACAATCGCGTTTCCTGCCGTGGGCACAGGTATCGCCGGGTTCCCGATGGAGGAGTGCGCTTCGATCATGCTGGGTGAGGCGGCGCAGCATCTCAAGAACCAGACTTCACTTGAAACGATCTATTTTGTTCTTTTCGATGAGCCCGCTCGTGAGATTTTTTCGGTTGCCTGGAAGAAAATCTGCGCGGAGAATGCCGCAGACGCCAGGGGCGCTTGACGGGTCAGAAAAGACCGCCGCGCCTTGCCAGCGCGGCTGGCATCACGGGTTAGGCTTCTTGAGCACCGGCCGGTCGCTCGGCGCAGGCGGTGCAGGAGTGGCGGGCGCGGTCGTCCCGCCCGGAGTCCCCGTCGCGGCAATGCCTTCTGTATAGGGCTTCTTTATCAAGCGTTCGATCTCTTGCTGTGCGCCGCCGGTATTGTCGTTGGTTTGCCTGGCTTTGTTGTATTCGTTCACGGCGCGTTCGCGCTGCCCGAGCAGATCGAAAATCTTCCCGAGATAAATGTGCCCCCATACTTCCGTCCATTTTTCTGAAAGATCCGGAACGGTCTGCAGCGATTCCCGGAAGGCGTTCGCCGCCGCTTGATAATTCTTCTGGTAGAAAAACGCTTCACCCATCCGGAAATCTGCCAGCGGACGATTGGGCTGAATTGACAAGGCCCGTTGATACTGCCCGATCGCGTCGTAATAACGGCCCTGCTCGGCAAGTTCTTCGCCGCGCGCTATGGCCGCGCGGGACCGCAAAGACGTGCTGCCTTTCAAGATCAAGTTGTTCGGATCGATTCGAATGCCGCCGGGCTTTGGCCGGCCAAATGTTTCGACGGTGAACGGCGATTCCGTCCCCACCACGTCGACAGTTTTCGTTTCCGGGTTTCCTTCCGTGTCCAGCCGCAGCTCGACCGGCATTTGGAAAGTGTCCAGAGGCTGCTTGATCTTCCCGACAACGCGAAAGCCTTTCGGAGTGCGATAGACAACATATTCGATGGTGAAGTCCGGAACGCCGGTCGAGTTGAGCCACTGTGCGAAAAACCCGCGCAGGTTAAGCTGAGCGTCTCCCGGCTTGACGGCCGCCTGGGCATGCTGTTCAGCGAGGCTGACGAAGTCTTCGATCCGAGCTGTCTTGCCCGCAAACTTGGAATAGAAGTCGCGCAAGAGGGACTTGAACGCCGCGTCGCCGAGCTGCGCGCGCAACATGTGAAAGATCATCGCCCCCTTGTTCATGACCACGGAGCGATAATCGCTCGAATAAGGCGCAAGGCGGGCCGCTTGCGCTACCGGGGCGGCTTCTTCGTTCATCAGCGCGCCCACGGCGAATTCATCCACTGCCTTCAGGCCCGCCTCTTTCCCGGCGCTCTGCTCCGCGTACAACTCTTCGCAATATCGCGCCAGGCCGTCGGTGAGCCAAACGTCTCCCGGCGTCGCTGCCAGCATCGAATTCCCCCACCACTGCGAAGCAACCAGCCGCGCAATCGTGCGCTCACTCACCTTCGGCTCCCAGATGCGGTGGCTGAGCAAAAGAACGCCGGGTGCGGCGAAGTCGCGCAACGTCCCGTCGGGAAGCTGAACCACCGTAAGCTCTGGGTCTGCAAGCCCGCCGAGCATGTCGGAGAAAACTGTAACCGCTCGCGCAACGCCATCCGCAAATCCCTGAGCATTTCCCGAATCCACGCGCGGCGCGTATACGGCCACATTGATTCCCTCGGCTTGCTTTGGGTTGAATTGCAGGTTCCCCGCCACAAACGTGCCATGCGGGGCGGGCGTAGTGCATTCAAACGTATAGAGCAGCCTCCCCCCCTCGGCCGCAGTTTTTCCGCCCATCGGCGTGGGCGCACCGGCCTTGCCCGTGCCCGTGACTGCGAAAGAGTCAGGCACGTTCAGGTGGAAAATCGCGGTGTAGCGATTGGAAGGATAATTCGTCAGGGGGAACCATCGCGCCGGAAGCAAGAGGTAAGCTGCATCCCGGTTGATCACGGCTGCCCTCACACCCGGCACCGGGCTGTTTTCTTCGTTGGCCAGAAGCCCCGCATACGCGAAAGTCAGCGTGACGCTTCCGCCGGCGGCCACGGGCGCCGGGAGAATCACATAGTGGAACAACGGATTCTGGTTGTCGCGTTCAAAGCTGAGCGATTTGCCTTCCGCGCTTTTTACTTCCCTTACATTCAGATTGGGGTGCAACTCGACCCGAACGCTGCTGGACACGTCGGTGGCCCTGAATGTTATTTT
>WNFO01002998.1_pt1 | contig 14157 bp, 10 predicted proteins | sample 5400251 | NCBI WGS metagenome assembly WNFO01 (sample SAMN13153354, study PRJNA577476) | soil metagenome | isolation source: 100 cm saprolite under Madrone tree | place: USA:California | collected 2016-06-14 | reverse complement strand
GCTTTCTGTTCCTGTCCATCGCCATCCAGGCGGGCCTCATCGTCCACGTCATCAAGACAGGTCGGAACACGATCTGGATCTGGGTGCTCGCGCTGCTGTCGCTGCCGGGAGCGATCGCCTACATCGCCGTGGAGATCCTGCCCGAGCTGTTCCGCAGTCGCACCGCCCAACGCACGGCGCGCGGACTCAAGAAAGCGATGGATCCGCAGGCGGATCTGCGCCGGTACGAAAATGAAGCGCGGGTGACGGGCAACGTCGCGAGCCGCCAACGCTACGCGGAGGAGCTCTCCCGCCATGGAAGGTACGACGAGGCCATCGCGCAGTACCGCGAAACCCTGACCGGCCTGTACGAGCACGACCCGAATCTGATGCTCGGTCTCGCGCGGGCGCAGTTCAGCAAGGGCGACTCCGCAGCAACGCGCGCGACGCTCGATGAGCTGATACGGCTCAACCCCGATTTCAGGTCACCGGAGGGACACCTGCTATACGCTCGCGCGCTGGAAGCGGAAGGCAACGTCCAGAAGGCGCTCGAGGAATATCAAGTGCTGGCACCGTCATACCCCGGAGCCGAAGCAGCCGTCCGCTATGCACAGCTGCTGCAGTCTCAGGGACGGCGCGAGGAAGCAAGGAAAGTCGCGCGCGAGCTGCTCGAGCAAGCCCGGATCGCTCCCGCCCACTACCGCAGGGCGCAGAAAAGCTGGCTCGACAGCGCAGAACGCCTGGCAGCCGGGAGCTGAGTTACCGACGTCGAGCGTAAAGGCGTCGCACGCCTGCCGATGCCGACAGGAGAACGCCCGCAAGCAGGGTAGCCCAGTCAATCGCACCGCCACCGCCGCCTCCACCATTGGCGCCACTGCCGCCTGGCGGCGCGGTGATCGTGACTGTTGCAGAAGCAGACCGAGTCGAGTCGGCGACCGACACGGCAGTTACGGTCACTGTCGCCGGTGACGGCACTGTGGCCGGAGCCGTATATAGCCCCGCGGTTGAAATCGCGCCGACCGTCGCGTTGCCGCCCGTAACAGTGTTCACCTGCCAAGTCACTTGTGTATTCAGCGTATGACCGACCGTTGCAGTAAAAGACTGCGTGGTGCCACTTCCGGCTTGCAAGCTCCCGGTACTCGGCGATATGGAGACCGTCACAGGGGAAGGGACACTAATGGCAGTCAGGCAGGCGCTCGTGCCTGCGGTCGCCGCAGCGGAAGTGCTTGCCGTAGTGGGGCCGATGGCAACCGTTGCAACATCCTTCTTGCCCGCATCATCTGTGATCGTGACTGTGACCGTGAATGTGCCGGTCGCAGGCGCGGTTACTGTGGTGGACGGGCCGCTGGAATTTGTCACGGGGTGAGCCTGATCGCTGCTCACCCACTGATAGCTGGCAATCGTGTGCTTGCACGCTGCGCTGCTGCCCGAGCCGTCGAGCGTGACGTTCATTCCGGGCGCAACGGTCGCAGGAACCTTCACTGCCACGATCGGACGCAGCGCGGCGTTGAGCGCTCCCGAGGCGTTCGCCATCCCGGCGCCGCAGGTCTGACCATCGAGCGTGCAGATGCATTCGGTCGTCTGCACATCGCTCGAGTTCGCCGGAACGTGACACATCGTGGTTGTCGTCGACGATATCTGCGGAAATGCTGCAGATCCCTCCTTCAATCGCGAGATGAGCTGCGCGGAATTGAGGTTACCGTTTGCCGCCAGCATCAAACCCGCGATGCCCGAGACGATCGGCGCGGAAAAGCTTGTGCCCAGATTCGGATTGTTGACCTGGTCGGTATAGCCATTCGTGCCGGGAGTGGTCGTGCCCTGATTGGTGGCCGAGGTGACCGGGTAGAGGCAGGCAGAGCCTGGAGTCGTGTTGACGCAGTTGCCAGCCGGTGCACTGAGCGCGACCTCCGGCCCGAGGCTGCTGTAGCCGACTTTCGTGCCGGCGTGCCGTATGCCGCCCACACCCGCGACACCAGGACAGTTCGCGGGCGTGTCGACCGGGCCGCCTTCGTTCCCCGCCGAGGCGACAACCAACACCCCCTTGGCTGCGAGCTGACTGATGACATCAATATATTGCGGCGGACAAGCACCGCTCCCCCCGAGACTCATGTTTTCGATCTTGGCGGGATACGGGTTGTCCGGAACTCCGCTGACGCGGATGCCGGCTGCCCACAGCATTCCGACCACGATATCCGAGTCGAGGCCGCCACATTTGCCGAGCACGCGCACGGGCAGCAGCCACGCGCCCCAGGTCATGCCGGCAATGCCAGTGCCGTTATTGCTCAGCGCTCCGAGTAGCCCGGCAGTGCGCGTCCCATGCCAGGAGCTGTTGCCCGCCGTGCCGCCGTTGCATTGCGCTTTGCTCAAGTCCGCCTGGGTGACCCAGTCGCCCGGATCCGCGGCGTCCGCATCCTGTGCGTCGCCGTCGTTGGCAACAAAGGTATCGGAGATAAAAGTGTAGCCCGGCAATAGCCGGCCGCCCGATCCCGCCCACTGCAGATCGGGATGCTCGTAGCGTACCCCGGTGTCGAGATCGGCGATCACGATCCCGGTGCTGCCCGTCGTCGTGTCCCAGGCAGTGAGAGCATCGACGGCACTCGGCGTGGTGGCCGAGCTCTGCTGCATGTACCACTGGATTGAGAACAACGGATCGTTCGGTAGTGCGTGTGGGTAGCGACGCTGATCGACTTCCGCGTACTCGACCTCGGGATCTGCCCTCAACCGCTCGAGTGTTGCCGCGACCGGCTCGCCCGCAATCATTGGCTCCACGCGCACGACGTGCATGGCTCCGGTAATCGAGCGAGAGGCCCGCAGCGTCAGGCCAGTGCGCCCCGTCAGAGCGGCGACACGATCTTGCGCCGCCTTGGGTCCTTGCGTGGAGCTGCTTGCAGCCCGGAATTTGACGATGAGCCGATGAATCGCGGTTGCGGGGGTGCCATGCGGATGCGTCCGCACCGGATTGAGCTCGCTGCTCACGCCAGCCGCACCGGCGCCGACGGCGATCGCCATCAACATCGTCCAAGCTAACCAACGCATGCTGACTCCTCGGCCGCGTAGCGTCTCACGGACAGCCCATGCGCAGCACCGGTCCGAATACTCCACTCACCCGCAGGGAGGCGTGAAACCGGCCCACAGCAGCCTCGAAGTGCAAGGAGGCACTCCCGACTTGGAGCTCGAACGATACCGCAAGTTCTGTTCCCTGATCTCCTGTCGGTCGGGACCGACAGGTTCGATGCCCGGTGTTAACTTAAGCCAGTGACTGCGGATTGCCTTGTCAGCCAGCGGCAGCCCGGGCGCGCGGCCGCCGTCGTCTCAACCCGGTTGCAGGCACCTGCTGGGTAATGCAGTGAATATTGCCGCCGCCGAGGAGGATTTCCCGAGCGGGTACTCCCACGATCCGGCGCTCGCGAAACAGTTGCTTCAAGCGCCTGGCTGCCACTCGGTCGGTACGCGAATCGAGGAGCGGCATCACTACCCCGCCGTTGGCGAGGTAGAAATTCACGTAGCTCGCGGCGAGCCGTTCGCCGGCAGCGCGCGCCTTCGTGCCTTCGCGCGCAATGATACCGCTCGCCTCTTTAGCGCTCATGACGAGCGGACCCGGCATAGGCAGCCGCGTCACCTGCAGACGCCGCCCCCGGGCGTCGCTCTCATCACTCAACCGCTCCCAGGCATCGAGCGAGATCGGGTACTGCGGGTCACGCTTGTTGTCGGTCCAGCTCAGGCAGACCTCTCCGGGACGCGCGAAGCACGCGAGATTATCGATGTGTCCGTCGGTCTCGTCGTTGAACACGCCCTTGCCGAGCCAGATGACCTTGCTTACGCCCAGGCAGTCGCGCAGATAACCCTCGACCCGCTCGCGGCTCAACAGCGGATTGCGATTGACATTGAGCAGGCACTCCTCGGTAACGAGCGCGGTGCCCTCGCCGTCCACGTGGATGGCGCCACCCTCGTTGATGAGCGGCGCGCGATAGAGGTCGCAGGCTTCGATCTCCAGCACCTTGGCCGCCACGAGATCGTCCTGATCCCAAGGAAAATACAGGCCGCCTTGCAGACCACCCCAGGCGTTGAAATGCCAGTGCACGCCGCGAACCGCACCGCGCGCGTCGACGACGAAGGTCGGCCCGACATCGCGCATCCAGCAATCGTCGTGGGACATCTCCACGACCCGCACGCGCTCGTCGAGCAGTGCGCGGGCGACCTGGTACTGAGTCGCCGAAGCGCCCACCGTGACCGGCTCGAATTCCGCGATCGCCGCCGCCACCTGCGCCAAGGCGTGCTGCGCCGGCCGTGCCGCCTCGCGCCAGTTATCCGGCCGCTCCGGCCAGAGCATCCAGCAGCCGGCATGCGGCTCGAACTCGCCGGGCATCCAAAATCCATCGGCGGCGGGCGTAGTGGCCAGGGTGCGGGTCATTTGCGGAGGCGGCTGTGCCTGTAGCCGTAGAAAGCGTAGATGGACATGCCGCCAGCGGTCCAGATCGCGAGCCGCCACCAGACGGCCGTGGACAGTGCCAGCGTCATTCCAAGGCATACGACTGCACCCAGAATGCACGTGAACGGAGCCCACGGCACCCGGAATGGACGGGGCGTATCGGGACGCTTCTTGCGGAGGACGAGTACCCCGATGCAAACGACGGCGAATGCCAGCAGGATGCCGATCGAAATGACCTCCGAGAGCACATCCAGCGGGAAGAGCCCGGCGATCAGGGCCGCGCCGCCGCCCGTCCAGACCGTCGCCACGTGCGGGGTCTTGAACCGCGGATGACAGCGGCTCATCGCGGGAGGCAGAAGCCCGTCATCTGCCATCGAAAGCAGGATACGCGGCTGCCCGAGGAGCGATGTCAGGATGACGGAGGTCATTCCCGCGATGACTCCGACTTTGACCAGCACACCGAGCCAGGCGAGTTGCGGGTGGGCATCGAGCGCTACGGCAACCGGCGCGGCGACGTTGAGCTTGGTGTATGGCACCATTCCAGTTATGACGGCCGACATGCCGACATAGAGGATGGCGGAGATTGCGAGCGCACCAAGTATCCCGCGGGGCAGGTCGCGCTGGGGATTGCGAGCCTCGAGCGCCATCGTCGACGCGGAGTCGAATCCGACATAGGAGAAGAAAATGATCGCCGCCCCCTGCAACACGCCGCTCCAGCCGAAGTGGCCGAAAGTGCCGGTGTTCGGCGGGATGTACGGTTTGAAGTTCGCAGGATCGACGAACTTGAGCCCCGCCAGAATGAATATCACGATGATCGCCACCTTCAGGCAGACCATCAAGGTGTTGGCGCCGGCAGACTCGCGCACTCCCACGTAGAGGATCACGGTCATCGCGGCGATGATGAGTACCGCAGGAACATTGACAATCGCTCCCGTTCGTACGATATCGCCTGCGGCAGTCTGCCCGAATGGAGCGTTGATCAACGCCGCGGGGAAGTGGATGTGCGCTTCCTCGAGGAGATTCACGACGTAGGCCGACCAGCTGACCGCCACTGCCGACGCGGAGATCCCGTATTCCAGCAACAGGTTCCAGCCGATGAACCATGCCAGAGCCTCGCCCAGCGTTGCATACGTATAGCTGTAGGCGCTGCCCGGCACCGGCAGGAAGGCCGCAAACTCGGAATAACACAGTGCGGCGAGGCCGCCGCCGAAAGCAGCGATGAGCAAGGACAGCGTGACCGCGGGACCGGCCTGGTTCGCCGCGACTGTGCCCGTGAGCACGAAGATGCCCGTGCCGATTGTGGCTCCGAGACCGATGGCGGTGAGCGCCGGGACGGTGAGCACTTGCTTGAGACGGTCGGCTCCGGCCGGCTTTTCCAGGGCCTCGACCGGCGTCACGGCGAACATCTGGCGCAACACGGACTGCTTCGCGGGCCGTCCGTCGGTCGCGCTATTGGCGGCGTTGTACATAGGGTCTTTCACGGCGCTCGAGACGCCCGCAAGCCTGCCCGAATAATGATCATGGCGCGCACCAGTCTCTCATACACTGCGCGATATTGGGCCTGTGCTAGCATTGCCTGCCCCGGCGGCGCAACGCCTGCCGGCGGCGAACTCCCTAGGAGAGAGCGTAATGTCCACCGCTGTACCCCTGAAGGTCACCCCACCCGCGCAGGGGGCGAAGATCGTCATTCGTGACGGCAAGCTGAGCGTGCCACACAACCCCATCATTCCGTTCATCGAGGGCGACGGCACCGGCCCGGATATCTGGCGCGCCAGTGTGCGCGTCATGGACGCCGCGGTTCAAAAGACCTACGGCGGCAAGCGCAAGATCCACTGGATGGAAGTCTATGCCGGCGAGAAGTCCAACAGGCTGTTCAATACGTGGCTGCCGGATGAGACCGTGGCGGCGTGCCGCGAGTACCTCGTATCCATCAAGGGACCGCTCACGACTCCGGTCGGCGGGGGCATCCGCTCGCTGAACGTGGCTCTGCGGCAAATGCTGGATCTGTACGTGTGCCTGCGGCCGGTGCGCTGGTTCAAGGGTGTGCCGTCCCCGGTGAAGCATCCCGAGAAAGTGGACATGGTGATCTTCCGCGAGAACACGGAAGACATCTATGCGGGCATCGAGTTCGAGGCCGGGACAGAGGACAACCGCAAGTTCCTCGAGTTGTTCAAGCAGGCCTTCCCCAAGGCCTACGCGAAGATCCGCTTCCCCGAGAGCTCCGGCATCGGCATCAAGCCGGTATCGAAACAAGGGTCCGAACGCCTCATCCGCTCCGCGTTCGAGTACGCAGTGGCCAACAAGCGCAAGAGCGTGACGCTGGTCCACAAGGGCAACATTCAGAAGTTCACCGAAGGTGCGTTCCGGAACTGGGGCTATCAGCTCGCCGAGCGCGAGTTCGGCGCTCAGCTGTACACATGGGAGCAGTGGGAGCGCACCAAGGCGGCCCGTGGCGAGAAGCAAGCGAACGCCGAGATGGACGCCGCGAAGCAAGCGGGCAAGGTGATCGTGAAGGATGCCATCGCCGATATCACGCTGCAGCAGGTGCAGACTCGCCCGGACGAGTTCGACGTCATCGCGACGCTCAATCTCAACGGCGATTACCTGTCCGATGCGCTCGCCGCGCAGGTGGGCGGCATCGGCATCGCACCGGGCGGCAACATCAACTACCTGACCGGGCACGCGGTGTTCGAAGCCACGCACGGCACCGCACCGAAGTACGCGAACCTCGACAAGGTCAACCCCGGCTCGGTGCTGCTGTCCGGCGAGATGATGTTGCGCTACATGGGTTGGGTCGAGGCCGCTGATGCGCTGCTGCGCGCCATGGACAAGACGATCGGACAGAAGATCGTGACGTACGACTTCGCCCGCCTCATGGAGGGCGCGCAAGAGGTGTCGACGAGCGCGTTTGGCGATGCGTTGATCCGTAACCTGTGACGCAAGCGGATGGCGCGGCGGCGTGGCCGGTTATTCGGGTGCGCCGCTTGCGAAGAGGCTAGGTATCAAGGAAGGCAGCCGCGTGTTTCTTCACGAGCCTCCACCCGACCACCGGCAACTCGTTGATCCGCTGCCGGCCGGCGCGTGCAGCGGTGCTGCCGACTCATGAAGAGGCAGGCGAGCGCAATGACGATCCTCGACTGGGCGCGCAAGGTGCAGGCGATTGCACAGACCGGTCTGGCGTTCTCAAAGGATCCGTTCGATCGCGAGCGATACACGCAACTGCAAGAGCTTGTCGCCTCGATTCTCGCCTCCGAGCTGCACATCCCGGCCGGCACGGCCAGGGCGTTCTGGGAGCAGGAAGAGGGCTACGCGACCCCGAAAGTGGACGTGCGCGGGGGTGTATTCGTCGGCGATAGAGTTCTTCTCGTGCGTGAGCGCTCGGACGGCAAATGGACACTTCCGGGCGGCTGGGTCGACGTGAACGACGCGCCGTCCGATGCGGTCGTGCGCGAGATCTACGAGGAATCGGGTTACCGCGCCAAGGCCGTGAAACTGGCGGCGTTGTTCGACAAGAACCGGCACGATCACCCGCCGGGCATCCATCACATTTATAAGCTTTTCTTTCTGTGTGAGCTCACGGGCGGCGCCGCGGCGCTGAGCAACGAAACCGACGGCGTGGACTTCTTCCCCGTGGGGTCGCTCCCTGAGCTCTCCACCGGGCGCGTGATCCGCTCGCAGATCGAGCGTTTGTACGAGCACCAGCTCGACAGACATCTGCCGACCGATTTCGACTAGCCGCGAGCGCCTCAAGAACAGCGACGACATGTCCGCCATCCAAGCCGGTCCCGCATCCGAGGCGGCCCGCAGTTGCGCGAGCCACATCGCGGAAGCCTTTGCGCGCTACAACGCGGAGTTTCGAGCGATCACTCGCCGTGCCCCCGTACGGTTCGACGAGCGCGACTGGAAGGGAAGCCAGCGAGACGCCGTCGAGCGTATCGAGCTCTACGACCGCCTTGTCAACCAGACCGTCGCGCAGGTGCAGATGCGCCTCGGCGCGCAGACCCTGGACCGCGCTCTCTGGATCCGCATACGCCACGAGTTCGCCGAGCACATACAGGATCTGCCGGACACGGAATTCACCAAGACCTTCTTCAGCTCCGTCACGCGCCGGCTGTTTGGCACAGTAGGGGTGGCGCCGGAGATCGAGTTCGTCGCCACGGATCTCGATCCGCTGGCGAACATCACCTCCGCAGTCGGTACCAACACCTACCTCAATCACGGGTCGCTGGCCTTGCTGTTCGAGGATCTGCTCGGCGACGTGCGCTTCCGTTCGCCCTGGAAAGACCTCGACAAGAGCATCTCGCACGTGACCACTGAGGTCACCGCTCACCTCCACAGCCTCGGGGAGAGGCGCATCGTCGAACGGGTCGAGGTCATCAGGCCGGTGTTCTACCAGGTGGCCCGGGCTTACGTCGTCGGCCGGATCGTCGGACGCGAGTTTCTGGTTCCTCTGGTGATCGCGCTCAAGAACACTGATGGCGGCATTCTCGTCGACGCGGTCATGCTCTCCGAGGGAGACGTGAGCATCGTGTTCAGCTTCACGCGCTCGTACTTCCACGTGGACCTCGACCGCGTGGCCGAAGCCGTGGTGTTTCTGAAGTCGCTACTGCCACGCAAACCGGTGAGCGAGCTGTTCACCGTTCTCGGCCGCGCGAAGCAGGGTAAGACCGAGCGCTATCGCGAGCTCATGCGACACCTGGAGCACACGCATGACCAATTCGCGCACGCTCCCGGCGAGCGCGGTCTGGTAATGGTGTGCTTCACCCTGCCCTCCTTCGACGTAGTCTTCAAGGTCATCCGCGACCGCTTTCCCTATCCGAAGAGCGTTCTACGCGAAGAGGTGATGGCAAAGTATCAGCTCGTGTTCAAGCACGACCGCGCCGGCCGCCTGGTCGACGCTCAGGAATTCAGACGCTTACGCTTCCCGACGGCGCGCTTCGCGCCGGAGCTGCTGGAAGAGCTGCGCCGCGAAGCGACAACTACGGTGCACGAGCAGGGCGGCAACCTCATTTTCGACCACATGTACATCGAGCGCCGTATGACGCCCCTCAATCTGTACCTGCGCACGGTTGACGGACCCACGGCCGAACGCGTCGTGCTTGACTACGGTCAATGCATCCGTGACCTCGCCTATACCAATATCTTTGCCGGCGACCTGCTGTTGAAGAATTTCGGGGTGACGCGCCATGGGCGCGTGATCTTCTACGACTACGACGAGCTGTGTCAGGTCACCGATTGCAACTTCCGCGACCTGCCGCAACCCACCAACGCCGAAGATGAAATGCGCGGCGAGGCGTGGTTCTATGTCGGGGAGAGCGACGTCTTTCCGGAGACCTTCATACACTTCCTGGCCTTCAGTGATTCGCAACGTGCCGCACTGCTGCGCGTGCATGGAGAGGTTCTGACCGCCGCCTTCTGGCGCAGCGTACAGCAGCGGTTATCCGAAGGAGAGGTTCTAGAGGTGCTACCGTACCATCCGCAGCGCGTGCGAGTAGCCAGCAGCGCGTGAAGAAAGCCGCCCTGTCACCCGCGCCATAAGAATCAGCGCCTATGAACCGCCTGCTCATCATCCTCGGCACCGTCCTGATCCTTGCCGGCCTTGCCTGGCCCGTCTTGAAGCGTGTGCCGCTATTTCGGCTGCCGGGCGATATCGTCATCGACCGGCCGGGCTTCAAGTTCTTCTTCCCGATCACCACCATGCTGCTCGTGAGCGCGGTCCTCTCGCTGCTCGCGTGGCTGATGCGCCGCTGGTGAATCGGCCGGCGGCGGGGTCGCTATTGCGCGGCCGCGAGCGCCTGCTGCACATCTTCCACGAGGTCGTCCGGGTCCTCCAAGCCGATCGACAGCCGCACCGTGCCGTCGGTGACCGCAGAGATCTTCTGTTGGTCGGGTGTCAGGTCCCGGCCGCGCATCATCTGCGGGGCGACCACGAGCGACTCCGTGGATCCGAGGCTCGCGGCCAGCGCAAACAATCGCAGCGCCTCCACGAAGCGCGCGCCCGCTTGCAACCCGCCCTGCAGATCAAAGCTGACAATGGTGCCGAATTCCCTCATCTGCGCGCGCGCGAGCGCATGCTGGGGGTGTGTGGGCAAACCCGGAAAGTGCACGCGCGCGACAGCCGGATGAGCTGCAAGCAGTTCCGCGATCCGCTGCGCACTCGCACACTGCGCCTGATAACGAACGAAGTAGGTCTTCAGACCGCGCAGAATGAGGAAGGCAGCGTGCGGGTCCAGTGTGCCGCCCAATGCGCCGAAGTCGGTGCGCAGCCCGCGAATGAGATCGCCGCGGCCGATCACCGCTCCGCCCATGACATCGCCGGTGCCGGAAGCATATTTCGTCAGACTATGCACGAACACATCGATATCGTACTCACCGTGCTGATGGAAGCCCGCGAACGTGTTATCCATGACGGTGAGAGCGCCCGCGGCGCGCGCGAGCCGGGTGAGCGCGGTGATGTCCGCAATCTTGGTAACCGGATTCGTGGGACTCTCGAAGAATACGAGCCGCGTTGGAACGGCGGCGAGGGCGCGCTCGACGCCCGCGATGTCCTCGATCGACAGCATCGTATGAGTCACCCCAAACCTGCCGAGCAGACGGCGGATGAGATAGCGCGTCGGGTTGTAGGTCTCGACGAAGCACACGATGTGATCGCCCTGTTTCGTGAGCGCCAGCAGCGTCTGTGAGATCGCACCGACGCCTGAGGCCGCGACGAGACACTCCTCCCGCCCCTGCAGCTCGGCGAGCAGCAGCTCCAGCTGACGCGTGGTGGGGTTGGAAGCGCGTGTGTAGAAGAAACCGGGGCGCTCGCCGCGCAGGTAGCGCTCCGTGCCCTCGAGAGTGTCGAAGTGGAACTTGACGGTCTGATAGATCGGTGCCACCACCGCGTGATTGTCGGGTGGCAACTCGACCGTGGGTGGATGATTGACGCGCGTGGGTTTCTTCATAGTCGTGCGGCAAAGGCGTTGAGTCTGGCGGCGGCCTCATCGAGCGTCGTGTCGCGCTTGGCGATGCACAGCCGCACAACGGGAAGCGACGGCGGCGTGGCGTAGAACGGCGACAGGGGAATCGTCGCTACGCCTGCCTCCGTGAGCAGCCGCTCGGCGAAGCCGACGTCGTCCGGAGGGAAGAATTCACTGAAGTCGAGCAGCTGGAAATACGTGCCCTGCGCGGGCGGAAGCCGAAATCCGCTGGCGGCGAGCGCGCTGCGCAGCCGATCGCGCTTGGCCTGGAAAAAGGCCGACAATCCGCGCCACGAGTCCGGCTTTTCCGCCAGGTATGCCGCGATGGCGTGTTGCAAGGGGTGCGCGATACTGAACGTGTTGAACTGGTGCACCTTGCGCAGCTCACGTGTGAGCACGGGCGGTGCCACGCAGTAGCCGACGCGCAACCCAGTGGCGTGCATCGTCTTGCCGAACGAGAACACGGCGAAGCTCTTTGCAGCCAACTCGGGATGCGTCAGCACGGACGCGTGGTTGCGCCCGTCATACACTACGTGCTCGTAGACTTCGTCCGACAGCACGCGAATGTCCCGGTCGCGAATCGCTTCCGCCAGCGCGTTCAAATCCTCGGCTGCGGCCGCCGTGCAGGCAGGATTGTGCGGACTGTTGAACAGCACGAGCTGCGTGCGCTCGCTGATAGCCGCCCGCACACGGTCCCAGTCATAACGAAATCCCGGAGGCATGAGCGGCACACGGATGCATCGGCCGCCGGCGAGCCGTACCGCCGGCTCGTAGGAATCGTAGGCAGGATCAAACGCGATCGCCTCATCGCCCACGCCGACGACGGCCTGAACCGCGGAGTAGATCGCCTCCGTGGCTCCCAGCGTGACGGTGATCTGAGATTCCGGGTCGACCGTCAGGCCGTAGCTCATCGCGAGCTTGTCGGCTATGCGCTCGCGCAGCGCGCCCAATCCTTCCATCGGAGCATACTGATTGTGGCCCTGGGTCATGGCGGCCGCGACGAGCTCCGTGAGCCGTGGGTCGATGTCGTAGTCAGGAAAGCCTTGCCCCAGATTGAGCGCCTTGAGCTCGCGGGCTCGCCGCGACATGACGGTGAAGATCGTCGTGCCGACGTCGGGGAGCTTGCTCCGCGGGAAGGTCTGCATGGGCTGCTCTGTCTAGCGGGCGGCGCCAATCGCGGGAAGCCGCTCGGCGGCCGCGAGCGCCGCACCGATCACGCCGGCCTGGCCGGCAAACTGGGCCGGACGGATCTGCGCCGCGGAGCGCAACAGCGGGGCAAAGTCGGTGAACCGCTGGCTGATGGCGCCCCCGAGAATAAACACGTCAGGCCACAACATGGCGTACAGCCGTTCGAGATACACGTTCACGCGCTCAATCCAGGCGGACCAGTCGAGGTTCTGGGCGGTCTTGACCTGCGCCGAGGCCCACTTCTCCGAATCCATGCCGCGAATCTCCATATGCCCCAGCTCGGTGTTCGGAAACAGCCTCCCCTCGGTAAACAGGGCCGTGCCGATTCCGGTTCCGAAGGTGAGCATGACGACGGTCCCCAGCTCGCCTCGACCGGCGCCCCAGCGCACTTCAGCGACGCCGGCGGCGTCCGCATCGTTGAGGAACTCGACCGGCCGGCCCAGCGTGCGCTCGATAAGAGCGGCGCCGTCCGCACCGATCCAGGACTGATCGATGTTCGCGGCCGTGTGCACCCTGCCGCGCTTGATCACACTCGGAAAGGCAACACCGACCCGCGCGGCTGCCGGTGGCAGCCGCGCGACGAGCCCGGCGATGACCGGCATCAGGCCCTCAGGAGTCGCGGGCTGCGGCGTCGCTGCGGATATCAACTCGCCCACGAGCTGCCCCCCGTCCGCGTCCACGAGCCCGGCCTTGACCGACGATCCCCCTACATCGATTCCCAGCACTTCGTGCGTCATTGCTGCGACTCACCTAGTTGGCGGCGGCCGCGAGCTGCAGGTCGCGCTCGCGCCGCCGCTGTTGATAACGCATCCACACCGTGGAGATCGCGATCCCGGTCGCCACGATCAGCACCATGATGGTAGCAAGCGCGTTGATGTCCGGCGTCACGCCGAAGCGCACCTTCGAAAAGATGACCATGGGCAGCGTGCTGGACCCCGGGCCCGCGACGAACTGCGTGATCACCAGATCATCCCAGGACAGCGTGAAGGCCAGCAACCACCCGGAAGCGATGGCCGGCAGGATCAGCGGCAAAGTGATGCGCAGAAACACCCGCAGCGGGCGCGCGCCCAGGTCCATCGCCGCCTCTTCCAGGGACTCATCGAAGCCCGCCAGGCGCGACTGCACCACCACGGTCACGTAGGCCATGCAAAAGGTGATGTGCGCAAGGGCGATTGTGACCGCGCCCACCCCTTTCGGCCAGCCGATCAGCTGTTCTGTGGTCACGAACAGCAGCAGGAGCGACAAGCCGGTGATGACCTCCGGCATGACGATCGGCGCGGCAGTCATCCCCGCGAGCAGCAGGCGGCCGCGGAAAGCGCCGAAGCGCGCCAGCGCCATGCCGGCGAGCGTGCCAAGCACGACCGCGCCGCTTGCAGAGATCAGCGCAATGCGAATCGACAGCCAGGCCGCACCCAGGATCTGCCCGTTGCCCAGCAGCGCGGCGTACCACTTGAGCGTGGGAGAATGCGCCGCGTCCCACACCGTGACCAGGCGCGAGTTGTTGAACGAGAACACGATCATCGACAGGATCGGCAAGTACAGGAAAACCAGCCCCAGCACCAGGGCGAAGCGCGTAAACAGGCCGCGCGACTTCACTTGGCG
>WNFO01002997.1_pt1 | contig 14160 bp, 25 predicted proteins | sample 5400251 | NCBI WGS metagenome assembly WNFO01 (sample SAMN13153354, study PRJNA577476) | soil metagenome | isolation source: 100 cm saprolite under Madrone tree | place: USA:California | collected 2016-06-14 | reverse complement strand
CATTTCATGTACCTGACCATATGTTCCCAAGAGGTTTCGATTGCGCCGTTCATTATTGCCAAACTTCGTTTTGATGGTGTGAGGTCATAATGCTGCAATCGTTCATTTTGAAACCAGTCTGAAATTAGTCCTATTTTTTGTGCCATTGTATGTAATTCAGACAAGCTATCAGCATACATATGACATGATGGTTTGTGTTGAAAACAGCGTGGTGCATTATCGCCGCCAAAAATTCCAAGTGGGTCAACGTAAACACTCATTTTATCTTCCATGCCATAACATAGGTACACGTGCACCTATGAACGACTACTCCATTTTCGAGTTTTACGACGGCGAGACTTTGCCTTGCGCACCGGGGACACTTTCTTAGATTTTTTCCCTTTACGCGGTTTCTTACGCGCCTTACGCTTGCGGGAATTTCACTTAACGGGACTAAGGTTATTAAGGTCACGTTGTAATCTCCTGCGCATCAAAGTCATAAATGAGTCGCGGGAATTTCCGACAACATTCTCAAAAGTGTCCTCGCGCCAGTCCTGTTTTTTGCTGTTCTGCCACCGCCAAATTATTTTCCAACCGCGTGGGAGTTCTACTATATCGCCGTCTAAAAATTGGATTAATCGTTGGAAAAATTCCTGTTTCTGCACGCGCTGGCGTTCGTATCCTAGCGACTCGATTCTATACGACATAGCAATGTCGTTGCGCGTGCGCTTACGTTTCTTCACGGCATGTCATACCTTGAAATATCGTCTAACGGCGAGAGACTTTTGTACAATTCTGCCGCACCTAGTCGCGCCGCCTCAAGTAACATCATTGCTTGAGTTGGGGTTAGGTGAAGTTGTCGGAGGTCTTGGGGATGACGTACAATTTCACGTAGTGAGACTAATGCCTGTTCAAGCGCACCGAGTTTATAGTGTCGTGTGTTGGGTAGTTTTCTTTTCGTTTCAGTATTCATCTTCGTCAGGTGCCTCATAACCAGACTTGAAATATTCGTCTTGTGCTGCTAAAAACTCCGCTGGAATTGGTCCAATTTCGCGGGTATAACCTAACGGCGCAGCCGGGGGCGGTTGCCTAGGTTTTTGTGGTGTCCGTCCTTTCGCTTTCTTGTGCGCCTTAATGCGCCTATACCGCGTACCATTCTGCCCCCGGCTGCGTCGCCAAGTTTTTGCACTTGCAAACCGTCCAGTTTTGGAATCGCGGTATTGCACCGGCTATTCCACGCGTGTAACGAAGAGACTTTTTGTCGGCATGCCGTTTTTTTGTGGATTCGGTGCCATGCCAAGCATACATACGATAGTTTTGCCGACAATTTGCTGCATGTCTTTGAATCCCAGTCCGACTATAGCGCGGATATTTGTTGTGTTGAAACCGAAAAGGACTTTGCCATAGGTTTCGGTTATTTGCGCGACAAGTTTTGACCGGCCAGCCGGGTCTCGCACAAATTGAACGATGCGAAACCGTATTTCGTTGGTACCGTCAGGAACTAACTCACCCTTGAGATACTTCCCCCCGGCTAAATCTTCTCCCATAATTGGGCCGGAAATTGGCTGAATGTTGTTGTTATTTCCGCCTGGATTCCATGCTGGCATGGTTGCGGCCATTTGGTGTGTGGTTTGTGGTGCCGCGTGTTGTGCCTGTATGTGTGCGGCGTATGTTTCTGGTGTAACTTCAATTTGACAAATTGAACATTTGAGCGTACTGCTAGTCTGTCTTGCTGGTGCTGCTTTTGGCATTTTTTTTCCTCATTTCTCTGATTTTACCGCTACGGACTTCGACAAGATAGTACGGTGGACTGTGTGTATATGTTCCGTTCCAACTTGTGTGCAGACCGTCAATGAAACCCTTGGCATAAATCGGTCTAAACGGTCCCTTAAATTTCTTGCCATGGCAAAAAATGTAATAGCCGTTTTCTAAAACTGTTAAGCCGTCCATACTAAAACCTCGCCGGGAATCAACTCGCCGCCTGTACCACGATTGTCCTCAGTTTTGCGTAAATTTGCTACCTGGTCGCGCACATCGTCGCCGCATCGTTGCGCTATTGCGTCGAGGTCGGCGGGTTCAGAAATTCGCCAAAAATGAAATTCGTGTGTGTTTGCTGTCAGGTCGTGGTGGACCATGGAAAACCGCTGCGTTGCGTAGGCTATGTCAAGAAACATGTGCCGACCAGTGACAATAGATTCCCAAAAATACGCTGGAATATACCGTGGATTGCAGAGAAAGTGTGCTTCGTCAATCATCATCAACATATTTTTGCGCTCAAAACAACAGGCAATAAATGGTTCAAAATCGGGTAAAATAAATCTGTTTTTTTCGATGCGTTTCCCTGGTCCCACCTTGTAAACGTAGCGGAAATTATCCTCGCCAAGTGCACGGCAAAACGCGGCAATATCGCCATCGAAAATGTCGGTTGCGCACGCGAGAAAATTGTTATCCTCGCGGACAATTTGGTACACGGCTGCACGTTCAGACTTGGCCATAATTTGCGCGGCTGTGTACGACTTGCCGCTGCCTGTTGGACCAACGATACCAGTTATTTTGTTCCACAAGTACTATCTCCGAGGCGTTTTTCATTTTCGCAATTTTTGCAAACGATATCAGGTGAAATTATGGTTAAAATTATGGTTGTAGAACTAACAGTAAATCCCATAACGCGCCCTAATGCTTTCAGTTTTTGCGCATGCTCATCACAGGCAGGGGTGTCTTGACCTGGCCAATGTACAATTTGTGTTACTGAATTCATAAAAGTACTCCAAAATCTTGCTCAAAAATTTTGCGCAGCATGTCGGCTGTGCGCCGTTTATCGTCGAAGTTAATGCGTTTGATAATATCGCGGTTGGTCAAAATTAGAATGTTGCTACCACGCCACACAATTCCGAGTAGCTGTATGTCCTTTTCTTCTGTTGTAAATGGCTGGCCGTCTGGTCCAAAAAGCATTCCTACTTCCCACCTAAACATGTGCCCATAACATTGGGGACTAAACCCATGTGCAGGGCACATGCTTTTCGCGTCGCAAATTGTCTACCGCACCGGGGGCAAATATACAACCAGGGATATCGACCTGGTCCTAAGTACACCGGATGAAACGCAGCTATTTCCTTCGCGTCCGCTTCGCGGCACGGCACGGCTAAAAAATCAATCCCCAGTTGCGGCACGTGCTTCTGTTTCTTCGACTGTTTCCGCACTGGTTTCGTCTTTCGGCTTGAACATTTTAAGTACATATTTGGCCACAAATGGAAAACGATGCTTGATATAGATTAGTCCTGTAATTCCTGCAACCCACACGAATGCCCAAAACCTAGATTCAACTACGACTTTGGATTCTGGCACCGAAAACTCGACGCCAAAAACATCGGCTAAAAATTCGCCAGCTTCGTCCAGTGCGTCGCGGTCCTCTGAGTCTAACTCGATTTTTGATTCCTCTAGCATTCTTGCAGGAATTCCGCCAAGAATTTTCTTCAATTTTTTCGGCGTGGCGCGGACGCGGCGTTCGCCTGGCATTCCTGGTGCCGGTGGAGTACCAGAACCCACGGGTGTCGTTCCATCACGTTCCGTTTTCGGCTGTGTTTCCCCACCTGGTAATGTGCTGGCAAAACGGTCCATACGTTCGCGGACATTGTCCGCACTTTCAGCGGAATTTTCGCCAACTGCCTCGATTAAATCTTGCGTATCGTATCCACCATGCGATGAAGACATGTGCCGTTTCCAACCCTGTAATGACGCGCAAACTTTGCGGCATTTTTGACAAGTTACTTCTGCCATATTACTCCTTTAAGTGGCGAGTTCCCGTTGGAATGGGGCATCGGTAGGGACTAACGACAACAGGCGGTGAACGGGTTGCCGCCAACGCAATCTCGCCTATAATTTTCGGCCAGTTCCCGCTAGGATAAAAATACCCGCACCCTTACGACTGTAACTGCCTAAGTAACAGCCGCTAGCGCAATCTGGCCGTAAAATTAGTCCCAAAAACCTCCGCCAGATTTTTTCTTTTTGCTGCCCTTTTGAGCATCTTCGCGCAATCGTGCGCGTTCTGCTTCGCCGCGCGCGCGGCGTTCTTCCTGTTCCTGATCCCATTCGCACTCGGGGCACTGTTCGCCTACGTTGTGCTCGGTGCCGCAAATTGTACAGGTCCGTTTTTTCTTAGCTTCTGGCATTTCTCCTCCTTAAAATAACTCCAAAATTACAAAGCACGACAACCCAAGTCACAAAAGTCAATACAATTAAGTGTCCTAAATATTCGGGGTTCTTTCTGTAAAAATTCGACTCCTTAATGGTGTAAAGTTTCAGACCTGTTAGGGCAATCCAACGACCGGGAATTTTGCTATTGACCCAAAACAAAAGAGGATTACCTTCACGTGCACCATAAAACGTCAAAGCTATAAAAGTTGTAGTCAAGTCAAGCACCTGGCCTAGTGCGAAAAGCACTACCACTGGAATTGACGTTAGGTCGCTGACTAGTCTTCTGCTGAATTTTCTTGACGCGTGCATTCAGTCTCCTAACAACTTTAATTGACCGGCCAAGTCCGAAAAGTTCCAACATGCCATAGGCGAACACAGCAATTGGGAATAAATCGTTGGGAGAATCGGCCCACCGCAACGCAAAAAACGATGCGACGCGAGACAGGCAACCTGACGCTGTGTACCAACCGTATCGACTCTTAACCGGCTGTTTTTTGCCGAAAATTTTGAATAGCCAGTAAGCTAAACCTGAAATTGTCGAGAAAATTGTCCAATATAACAGATATGTCCAAAGTGTTGTCCATACTGTTTTCATGGTTTAGGCACCGGTAAATATTGCGCTGAAATTTGGAGCAACCAGTCGTACTGTTTCCGAGTAACCCACTTTACAGCATATGGTGTATACTGCCTAAATTTGGCTAACAGTTGCTCGCAAAAATTGCGCTCAATGTCGCGCATAATCGGGAAGGAAATTTCGAGTACGGACAGCCAGTCAAACATCTGTAATTTTTTCCCAAGTTTGATGTATTGCTTGCGGTCTTGTAACTGTATTCCTTCGCGTTCGTGTCGGCGCATAATGCGGTCGGCGCGACGTTGGTCTTTTTTGAGCCTAATTTCAGGGTAGTGCAATTGTACAGCGGCAACCCTGGCAATCGAGGACTCATTGTCAGGGTTGGGACAACCGCTATTTCCGTCAGACGGAACTCGGAAAATGTCGGGTAAATCATCGTCCGTTGCGTGGTAATCTTTGTCCATTGTTATATCTGTTTGGGGCTTGACGGATTCGTAAAGTCCAAAAAATCCCCTAAAAATTCTATGTCCTTGACGGTAACTTCGGTACGTTTTTCCTTTAATGCGTGAGCGCGTGCCAAGGTTCGCAATGTTGTTATCGGGCTAATCGGGATAATGTTGCGGACATACCATTTGATTTTACCCTCTTCATCTTTGAAACGTTGCAACCCTAAATTTTGCGACAGTTGAACACCCTTAGCTTCAATATGGAACGATATTGCTTCTGTTATTAATGGCTTAAAGTGTCCAACAATTTCGAAATTGAGCGGTGGGAATCCTGACCCACTAATCTTATCCTCGCGTAGCATTGCTTTCAATTTTTCGATAGTGCTCTGCGTGTACTCGTAAAAAAGTGGGATAATGCGGCGGCGAAGTCCTAATGACAACCATTTTTTCGCTTGCTTCATGTAAATGTCGGGAGTGGCCGCACTGAGAAAACCCATAGGAGTATGCTTGGCGATTTTGTCCTCTCGACCGTCATCTATTCGACAAGTACCATCCATTGTTAGCGTCAGTAAATTTGCCGCCGTTGCCTCAACAGTTGCGGAACGGCGTGAAAGTGTCGGATTCATGTCGGGGGCAATGAGCCAATATAAATCATTTTTTGTGTCATTTTTGGTTATGTCGAAAAGTCCTGTTGAGCTAAATGAGTCCGTTGAGTGCACGCATGTTCCTGTTATTGCTTGGAGTAATTTTGACTTAGCCGTGCCTGATTCTGCTACCAGGATAGCCGACACCGGAACCGCCCCTTTAATGCACGCTGTATACAACAAAGTTAACAATACATCTTGTATACTTTCTAGGTAATATGCGTTGTTCATGGTTCAACGAGGTCCGATCATATCCGCGTCGCGAGTCGAGGTCAAGAGAAATTTTCAGGAATTTTTTGCCTGAACCGGTAAAGAACCAGTTTCCGGCGAATTCTCTTGAACTATATATATACTCAGGAGAATTCACCGGAAAATGTTGCCTGACCTGATTCCCTGAAAATCCTTGACAGACCTGACCGGAAGTACTATAAACCTTAAGTCTAGTACCCCCGCGACGCGACGCAAAAAAAAATTGCGCGAAAATTAGCGACGCGGAAAACGGTGCAATTAGCGAAACGGAAAATGTGCCGCACAAAGGAGAGCGGCGAGACTATGATGTCATTTCTAATCGCAGCGGCTATTTTCGGTTTCGCCGCTGTTTTTGCAGTACCGTGGGTCAGTGGGTTGCTTGGCGGCATTATTCCGGCCAATTATAAGTCATATTTACCAGCAGCAACAACCCCCGCACTTGGCGCACCGGCCCTAATCGGTGTATTAATTTACGGCGCACTTTTGGCTGGTGTTTTGCTGCTACTTAGCAAAGCAGGAATTCACAAGCACCTACGCGGGATTGAGGCGTAACGACCGTGAGCACACGTGAACAGGTCGGACGCCTATACCGTCCAACTGGTGTAAAATTCCTCAAACAAATAGCCTGGTCGTCCGGTGGCAAACAAGTCGTGTCAGGGCCGGAAATTGACCTAACGCATCCAATCGAGGGTTGGCGTTGTGTGTTCAAAATGCGCGACGTTATTGCCACTAACAATATGACAACCGCCAACCCGCTCGGTTACCTCAACATGATTCAACGTATTCTCATTGAGGGCCGCAATGAGCGCAAAAAAGGCAAGGCATCGTTGTGGGACATGGACCTTGGCGCTTTCACGATATTCCAGTGTGCATTTGACCGCGACCAGAAAAAACCGTTTCAGTACAACGGAATTTCTAGCGTTGGTGCTGCCTCTGCTGGAACTGAATTAGCATTCGAGCAACCCTCAACGCCAGTAACCGGATTTTTCAACGGAACAACTGGAACGTATGACATTCGCATTGTCTTTGATTTACCGGCCTATCCTATTGGGGTTCCACCGTATCTCCGGCCGGGATACATGATTCGAGCGCAAGAATGGAAGGATTCGCTGTTCATGCGCTTTGAATTCCCGACCATTGTCAATGGAACAACTCACGCACTGGGAACTGATAACGCGGCAACAACCCACACATTTACATCGTTTGGTTCCGGTGCCGGTTCGCCAACCCTCGACGTGTACGCATTGCCTGTGTTCATGGGGCAAGAAAATGACGCAGCAATTGTGCCAGGGTATATGTCGCGTATCGCAATTCCTGTGACTGTTCTATTACAATCGGCTGGCGGCGTTAACACGTCACTATTGACATTGGAAAAGTCCAACACAACTCGCGTTGCTGCGATTATCGGAGTCTCGACAGTAAACCCATTTTTTGCATCACTGTCGGACACAAACCTGACAACAGCCGGTGTTTTTGTGGCCAAAAATCGCACAGTGCGTGAGAATGTTGACATTTTCGCGCACAAACAGGAACTCTTGCGCTACTACAACAACCAGCCGATACAGGGTGTTGTGCCATTCGAATTCTTGCACAGCAATAACCCCGACGCAGCGTATGATGCTGAACGCGCAGCCGAAGGAACTGTGTTTGAAATTCGCGGCACCGTGGCCGGTGTAGCAAATGCACTGGGAATTTTCGTTCAGGAAGTTGAAAACTTCAAACCGCTAGGCGCGCACCTACCGGCGTAATTCCTGAAAGGGAAGTATGAACGGTACAGGTGAGGCAATTTATAACCCCGCAACTGGGGATTACAGTGTGCCGGACAGTGGTGGGGGCATCAATGTTGGTGTTGGTGCCCTACCATCATTGCCGACAATTGGCGGTAGTTATTCCGCTGACGGAACCGGTTCAGCATCAACTGATATTTCCCAGTGGATTACAACATTAACCGGCGTGGGAACGTCAATTTATCGCGCTGTTTCTGGGCAACCACCAACACCAGGTGTTATACCAGGTGCCGCGCGTGTACCTGTACAGGGTAGTTTGACGACAACAACAGCGGCACAAAAAGCAGGAATTGGGACAATTTTTGTCATTCTTTTTGTCGCGTTTCTGGTGTTTTTAGGCGTAAGGAGTCGGCGTTGATACCTGACGGTGCAATCGCTACCTATGTCGGTACGTGGCCGCATGGCGACTTTACGTCCGCCGACAACACAGTTAGCCAGGTACTCTCAAAACTGCAAACGTCTGGAATTGCCAGTGTCTCAAATCCGAAAATTGACGCGAATTTAACAACGACAATTGGCGGACCATTTTCAGTAACATTGCAATTGGAAGTTGAGAATGGTCTCGGTTTTTCCAGTAATGATAACTTAATTTCCATTGTCCGTCACTGGGTTTATGTTGTGACCGGTGACTATCCAAGTTCTGACAGCATTCCATACATTCAAATGCCACATAGTTCTGGTGGTGGCACGATAACAACCGGTCAACCAGGTGTGACAACTCCAAAAGTTACCGGCTGCATTAGCGGTGGCGCTTACGACACTTCTGGCGCATGGAGTGTCGGCTGTTGGTGGTCGAATTTAACAAGCAAGGGACTGTCAACTGTTGGATTGTTGGCGCTAGCGGTTGTCGCTGGAATTGCAATTTTTATCGTGTACGGCCCCCAGCGTGTCCGGCTGGAAACGTGATTGTCATTACAATTATGATTCTGGCCGCTGCTTGGATTTTAATTTCAGCAGTTGCAGGCGGAACATTGAAAATTATTGACTATGCACGTAAGGCAGGGTTTGCAGGCGACGACTTAACCATAGCCGTGGCCATTGCACTGGCGGAAAGTAGTGGAAAAGTTGACGCTGTTGGCGACAAAAATCTGGCACCGGAGTATGGGCCGTCTTTGGGATTGTGGCAGATTAACATGGGCACCAGGGCGCACGCGTCAGAATTTGCTGACCTGAATTTGTTTGACCCACAGGTGAACGCTAACGCAGCGTTTAAGTTGTATTCTAGGGCTGGTAATAGTTTTCGTGACTGGTCAACTTTCACGCAAAACAATCCCAAAACCGGCCAACCCTATTACATTTCCCATCTTGATGACGTTACAACAAGCGAGGTCACTAACGCATGAGCAAAATTAACTGCCCAAGTTGCAACACAGAATTTTCGACGGATGACGCGCCGTGGCTAAAACAAGTCGAGTACTGCCCCAAACATGACCGGACACGTTTGGCGGGGACAACTTGCGAATTTTGCGACCAGGAATTAGAAGCGCAAGCAGAAGAAGAAACTGGCGACCAAAAACCAGAAACCGAAGTTGTTGAAGAAACAGAAGCGCAGGCACAAACAGAAGCAGAAACGGCGAAAACGGCTGTTATGGAAAAATGGCAAAAACGCGCTAAAAAGAAAGCGTAACATGCTGCTCATTATCTTACTAATCGCCGGTGTCGCACTAGCCGCGAACCGCAAACAACAGGCTAGTGCCACCGTCACAACTGGCCAAATGGCCAGTACTGAAACGTCCATTATCCCAAAATATTTATCCGGTCTTTTCGGTGCACGCGCGATTATTAGCGGACCAGGAATCGGAGCAGGATTATCAGCGGTTGGTATAGGTTCTGTTAGTCCGATTGTTTCAGGTCCGTACATTCAACTTCCACCAGGAGTAACAGCGGCACCGGCTGGTGGCGGTGTTGCTGGTGGCGGTGGCGCATCTGGAGGTACAACACCGAGCGGAACTGGTGGCGGTGGCGGTGGATTTTCCCCGCCATCAGGTCCGCGCATTTTCAACACACTATGAAAAAACATGGTGGCATTTTCGGGTTGATTTTGGCGGCAATTGCTATTGCCATTTTCTATTTTCTGAACAAAAAGGGATTGCTGCATGAATCAGTTTCTAGCGCGATTATAACCGCGCAAGGCACAGTAATACCGGACATAACAACTGGTTTTCCCCAGTACGATACACGTACACCCTCGACGGTTCCATTGACGGAACAGTTCGCGCTAAAACCACTCGACAGTTTCGGCAATGCAACGGAATTTCCGAAAGACCCAACCCGCGCAACCTGTCCCATCGGTTATAGTAAATGGCACAACGCAGCGGACGGTTCTACCTGGTGCTTGCCTGACACAGAAATTAGTAGCGCGATTCCAGTATGAGCGATACAGCAAAGGCTTGGCTAGCAATGGCGTTAGCAATCGCCGCGTTGGTGGTGTCGCTATACCATCATCATACCTCTAGCGGTACTGTGAAAGTTGGCTAGTATGTGCACGCAAAATTATTATCCACCAGGTCAGACCAAGCACGATATTAATTTTCCGATTAAATTTACCGACATGAATCTGTTGAACACTTACGCGGAACGTGTCGGCGGTGGGTCTGGCGCACCTGACCAAGTCAGTCTCAAAAATTTAGTCCTTGGAACACTGGCAACAAACCGGTTAACGTATTGCAAGCAGAAAGCTGGGGATTGCGGCACACCTGCCAAGATAAATCTCGGTGCTGGTGCAGCAACATTAAAATATGGTGGCACGGCGGTTGGTGCCGCTGCTGGACTTGGCGGACTTGGCGCATTGGGACCAACATTTGCAGCCGGTGCAGCCGGTGCAACTGCGTTAGGTGCCGCAACTTTGGGCATAGGGCTAGTTGCATTGCCTATCCTCGCAATTCTGGCACACCACGCACAGGCAGTAGCGCAAGAACAGTCTACGCTGTGCGCGGTCACAAACAGTTGGAATGCATTTGCGGACGCAGTTGAAACGCAACTGGCGCAAGGGAAAATCGGTATTCAGGACGCTATGGCTGCATTGCCGCAAATTTACCAGCAACTTTCTGACGCGTTGCGCGGAATTACTAAAGGATTTAACGCTGGTGCATACTTTCAACGCGCACTCGACGCGTTACAGCCATGGAACAAGGAAATTGTGTTCCCCGTATATGTACCGCAATCAACGTCAGTTTTCGGTGCAACCGGTTCAGCGGTGGCTGGTGCCGCATCTAACACAGGATTATTACTGACCGGTGGTGGCGTGGTTGCTGCTCACGCATTGGGGGTATTCTAGTGGACATTCCTTCTGACAAACCCGTTGCAATACGGCTGCCTAGCGACTCGACGGTTACACTGGTCAACAATGATGCTGCAACGGACGTTTTCATTTCCCGAAAACGTGCGGAATTATTGGCCAAATTTCCGCCCGACGAAGGACAGAAAATTGCCAAGGGCGGTGTCGTGCTTCAATGGCCAACTTTTGATGGCGAATTATGGATTCGCGCTAACGGTGCGCTGGTCACACAATTTGTCGTGCTGTACTGACATGGGCTGCATTTATTGTTTGCGTTTTTGGGGCATCATTGCCGCCGTTGCCGTGGCTATGATACTGGTCAATCTTTGGAGGAATCCCAATGGCTAGTCCTCAACCTACTGGTGGAATTCTCGGAACAATTGCCCAAGTTTTTAGCGGCATAGGGCAAACACTTAACCAACAAACACAAGCTGCAGCGGACGCGGCGACACAGGGATTTTATGTTATAGCTGGTGAGTTAGCTGTCGTTATTGTACTTCTGGCTGGCATGTTTTTAGTACAAATTTCTCGACGGAGGTAGTCTATTCTCCTCACAATAATTACGGCGGCAATGGTCTGGACCTGGGTTATCGTACATCAACTGGCGATATACTATTTTTTCTCGGTTGCTATTGACCAATTACCGAAACCGTCAGGGAACAACGGGTTTTATTCCTGGTTTTTTGGCGTACTGCATTTCGTCGCCGCAAATTGGAATCGAGCTAAAATGGGTATTACCGTAAAACCACCAACAACAGGAGAAAATGGAAAATGACTTTCTTGAAAAGATTAGGGGAAATTTTGGCCAAAGGACTGGCCATTGCAGCCGGTGTCGGTCCGCTAATCGCACCGTATCTTGGCGCAAAATCTGGCATGGTAACTGAGGCAGTGAACGACTTGACCCAGATTAGCAATATTGTCATTGACGCAGAGGCAATGATGCAGACTCCCGGTTCCGGTGCGGCGAAACTCGCCGCGTCAACTCCGCTGGTTTTACAGGTGCTCAAAACCTCGCAAGCTTTCAGCGGCAAGAAAATTGACAACGAAGCACTGGCAGAAGAGGGTGCTGCCGACATAGTCACCGGCCTAACAAAATTCATGAATGCAATTCACGTTAGTGAGGCAAAAACAGCCTAGCAGTATCTCACAATTTGGAGCGCAAAATGCTGAAAGCAACTTTTCGGTGCGGCCTAGTTTTGGCCGCTATTTTAGTTTGTGCAAGACACGCTGAGGGACAGGCAGTTTTCGACAATCAATGTCCGGTGGGACAATTTTCCATCGTTCCATTGCGCACAGTTGTCACAACGACCGGTCATTTTAACGACACCGTTTGTTATGACACTAACGGAAATTTAGTTTTTCAATCCCTCAACGCATCACTAGCAGCGTCCGACACTTTCACGCGTGCAAATGGCGGACTGGGTTCTAATTGGAATTCAGGAATCGTTGCGCCACAAATTACTAGTAACGCAGCCGGTGGGTCAAATGGACAATATGAAATTGCGGCATGGAACAATCCTGCATTTGTTTCTAACTCTCAATTCTCCCAAGCATCTATCGTTATTATTGGAGCAGGGGAATCAGGACCAGCTGTTTTTGTTAGCAGCAATTTGAGTCCCGCATCTAGTGGAGTGGGTTACTTTTGTGGCGAAGGAACTACATCAATAACCCTCTATCGAACCCTAGGAAGCGGGGTTACTTCACTTGGGACCAGTGCAATAACAGGTGCTAATGGCGACGTATTACGCCTAGAAATAACTTCGGCCGGTGCGTTAACCTGTTTTCGAAATGGCGTATCAACGCTAGCTGCCTCAGACACTACATACAAAAACGGGTCACCCGGTTTGGTTTTTCGTGGGTCCGGAGGAACGCCGTCCACACTTAGCAATTGGACTGGCGGAAATTTACCGGTCAGTAGCGGTAAAGCAAATTCATGGATTGGCGGAACCGGACTAATAACCAACACCGGAATTTTTAACGGCAACAACAATAACGACTACTTGCAATCGGTCGTTAACAACTGTAATCCAGCTACCGAAATACAAACTATTATCGGGGCGTTGGGTTCATTAAACGCAGTTACAGGATGTAGCGCAGTACCAGCAAGCGCAACGATAAATTTAAGCAATGGCGTAGCGGGGTACGTAACAAACTCATCGCCATTTACTACAGCCGAGGGTGTTTTTGGACAAGGCAGAGCAATAGTAAGTAACGCAAACAATACCGAAGCGCTTAACGGAATTATAACAGACGCAGTTGGCGTTACTGGAACAACCCTAGAAGGACTGGAACTAGATGTTAACGTCCTTGGAACACCGACCACGGTCAGGGGAATAACTGTTGTTGGTGCCTCGACTGGAACCATGCCTGCAACATCGGCTGGAATCAATGTCAGTGCACCAGGTGTTGGAAAATTATGGGGCACAGCCTATGCAACTGGCGTTGCAGCATCAAACGTAGCATTAGGAGTAGGATCAACATCGGCCGCCCCTAGTTCCGCATCTCAACAAATTCAACTCAACTCGGTTAATTCTGGTGGCACAACAATAACTGCGATTATTCAATCTGACGGTGCTGGTCAGATAAATCTTACTCCTGTCAGTCCACAAAATGTCGGCATTTCTGGCGCACTTGGAAACACGGCACGCACGGCAACGATGGGCTTAACGCTCAAAAAGGGAACCGGTGCCGGTAACTACACAACCGCCTCGACAACTTATGTCGTGACAGATAGCACAAACCTATGTTTCACCGTGCTAATTCCAACTGGCTGGAAATTGAGCATAGCAACTAGCGGAGCAATTGGAACAGCAACCGGTGCGGTTAACGCAAGTTTAGCATTAACAGATAACGCCGCTTGCTCGACGGCTAACTCAGGAATTTTAGTCGAAACAACCGAGACAACAACTGCCGCAGGTGTTTTACAGCCCATTAGCCTAAATTGGGTTGTCGCCGGTGACGGCGCGACACATAACGTTGCATTACAATACAAAACTTCTAACGCGGCAGATAG